>Ga0209396_1000156_pt1 | contig 87940 bp, 83 predicted proteins | sample GOMGulsemesocosm_6_FD_184638 | JGI IMG/M metagenome (GOLD analysis project Ga0209396, IMG submission 184638) | Methane-oxidizing microbial communities from mesocosms in the Gulf of Mexico - GOM8C Gulf of Mexico (SPAdes) (version 2) | ecosystem: Environmental > Aquatic > Marine > Cold seeps... | reverse complement strand
GCCTTTTTTCTTTATTTAGCTAAGTTAAAAAATATGGCCCCGGACTTTGCCTTATGAGGGCACTAATACCTCCCGAAACTTCATGGATAAATGATTTAGAGTGAAGCTCTGAGTTAGGCAACACTTAAGCTACAACCAACAAAACTATCTAGTTAACTTAAGCAGGTCTTGCCTTTCACTTAATCCTGTATATACTAACAGTATTACTGTGTAAATTTACAGGCTAAAAACATGACCTCTGCATTAAACAACTTACCGTCACTTACCAACAGACAACAACAAATTTTCGATTTAATTAAAGACAATATTAACAATACTGGCATGCCACCCACACGTGCTGAAATTGCTAAGTTCTTCGGTTTTAAATCAGCCAATGCAGCTGAAGAGCATTTAAAGGCGCTCGCTAAAAAAGGCTATATTGAAATGCTACCTGGTACTTCTCGTGGCATTCGCCTACCTGAGGCATTAATTGAAGAAGAAGGTTTGCCACTTATTGGTAGAGTTGCTGCAGGTGAACCTATTTTAGCTGAAGAGCATGTTGAAGATCATTACAAAATGGATGGTAATTTATTTCATCCACCGGCAAATTATTTGTTGCGTGTGGTCGGTGAAAGTATGAAAGATATTGGTATTTTAGATGGTGATTTATTAGCGGTACACCAAACAACGGATGTGCAGAATGGTCAAGTTGTTGTTGCGCGCGTTGAAAATGATGTCACGGTAAAACGTTTTAAACGTGAAGGAAATATAGTTTATTTACATGCAGAAAACGAAGATTTCTCACCTATAAAGGTAGATTTAGCCAATCAAGAACTTAGCATCGAAGGCATTGCTGTTGGTATTATTCGCAACGAAAGTTGGATGTAATATCAAACCTTCTTTTCAACTATTTTTTATTTTACCAATCCACATAAAAAAGTTTTTACTTTATTATGTGGATTTTTTTTATTCACGCTGTAAGTAGCTGTAAGTAAATAACCAGTAGCTTAGTTAACTTTTCCACTCCCTCCTCTTTCTTCTGCACTAAAATCAAAGCCCATAAGCACCCCCAATCATATTAGAGCTATTACTCCATTGAATTAAATGACTTTTTTTATTTTTCATTCTAGAATTTAATTGACCTAGATCAAAAAATAGCGTAATTCTAGTACTGCTAAAGTATAAAAAGCAAACGTAAAACGAACAGCAAAAGACCGAAAATAAAAAGACGTCGAAGTGCCAGTCCTCATTTGTTATGAAATAAGTAATTTATTTTTATAACTAGCTGTCTCACTAAAATTAGTTAATTGCAAGATAACTAATTCACGTCAAAAGTTAAGAATAAATAATAAATAATTAACAGAGCTTCAGCCCAATGAGCCGTGAATTACATTGCTGTATTTCTGTTTTGTACGAGTGGTTTTAAGCCACCTAAAACAAGGAGATGTCGAGTGAGCAGACGTAACCTAGCTTGGCTATTTTGTCTAAGCTTATTGAGTAATGTAGTTTGGGCTGATACTCAGCTCAATTTAACCCAAGGGGTAACTGCAGTCAGTAGAGATGTATATGACTTACATATGTTAGTTCTCTATATTTGTACTGCAATAGGCGTCATTGTCTTTGGCGCTATGTTTTATTCCATTATTTTTCATCGAAAATCTAAGGGCGCTAAACCTGCTGACTTTCATGAAAGCACCAAGGTTGAAATACTGTGGACCGCCATCCCTGTTGTTATTCTTATTGCCATGGCAATCCCCGCAACTAAAACCTTAATTGCGATGGAAAACAATGATGATTCAGATATCACTATTCAAATCACTGGCTCACAGTGGAAGTGGCATTATAAATATTTCAATCAAGATATTGAATACTATTCGGTGCTTTCAACACCACGCGAACAATATCTAAATCAAGAAGGCACTGGCGAAACTAAAGGTGAGAATTACTTGCTCGAAGTTGATAAACCGCTCGTTATTCCTGCCAATAAAAAAGTCCGCTTTTTAATAACCTCTGATGACGTAATTCATGCTTGGTGGGTACCAGCTTTTGCTGTCAAGCAAGATGCTAACCCAGGTTTTATAAATGAAGCGTGGACAAATGTGGAAGAACCCGGCATTTATCGCGGTCAGTGTGCTGAGCTTTGTGGTAAAGACCACGGTTTTATGCCTATTGTGGTCGAAGTAAAGTCTGCTGATGATTATGATGCTTGGTTAAACGAGCAAAAACAACTACTTGCCTCAGCCGCAGATGCAGAAAAAGCATCACTTTCAGCTTCTGTATCAAAAGAAGAATTAATGCAGTTAGGTGAAAGTACCTACACCGCTTATTGTTCAGCTTGTCATCAACCGACAGGTTTAGGATTACCTCCTGCATTTCCTGCCCTTAAAGGTAGCCCTCTTGCTACGACAGGTGCTGTAGCAGAACATATTAATATTGTTTTTAATGGTCGCGCAGGCACTGGCATGCAAGGTTACGGTAAACAATTAAGCTTAAAAGAAATTGCCGCCGTTGTTACCTATGAGCGAAATGCTTGGGGTAATGATACTGGCGATACAGTGCAAGCGTCTGATGTGAAATCTGCTGTTGAAGGCTCTTCTGATACAGATGCGGCACAAAAGACTACAGCACACGTAGCCATTGAAAGTAAAGTTGAAGAGGCAGTCGAGACAATCACTGAAGAATCACCTGTAGAGGATTTAACTAAAGTGTATAACCAAGATGAGTTAATGGTTATGGGCGAAAAAGTTTATATGACGGCATGTGCTGCTTGTCACCAACCTACAGGTGCAGGTTTACCTCCAGCATTTCCTGCCCTCAAGGGTAGTGCAATTGCAATGGGAGATATCACTGTTCATTTAGATATGGTTGTTAACGGTAGTAAGAAAAATCCTGCCATGGCTGCTTTTGGCAGTCAATTAACTAAAACCGAAATTGCCGCAGTTGTTACCTATGAGCGTAATGCTTGGGGAAATAATACCGGTGATTTAGTACAACCGGCAGCTGTTGATGCTGCTAGTGCGAAGTAGGGGCATATAAAATGACTACAGACGTTATAGAACAAGATTCGCACGACGAACATCATGATGAACATAGCCATAAAATGACTGGCATTAAACGCTGGTTATATACGACGAACCATAAAGACATTGGTACCTTGTATTTATGGTTCGCTTTTATTATGTTTTTAACTGGCGGTGCACTAGCTATGGTGATCCGCGCCGAACTCTTTCAACCTGGGTTACAACTAGTAGAGCCTGATTTCTTTAATCAGCTGACCACTGTTCATGGCTTAATCATGGTGTTTGGTGCCATTATGCCTGCCTTTACTGGTTTTGCTAACTGGATGTTACCTATGATGTTAGGGGCGCCAGATATGGCACTGCCTCGCATGAATAACTGGAGCTTTTGGATTTTACCTTTTGCTTTTGCAATTTTGTTAGGTTCATTTTTTATGGAAAGCGGTGCGCCAAACTTTGGTTGGACTTTCTACGCACCACTTTCTACAACCTATTCAAATGGTAGTACGGCTTTCTTTGTTTTTGCTGTACATATTATGGGTATATCTTCAATTATGGGGGCAATTAATATTGTCGTTACCATAATGAATTTACGCGCACCTGGTATGACTTACATGAAAATGCCATTATTTGTTTGGACATTTTTCATTACGGCTTATTTGCTTATTGCCGTGATGCCCGTACTCGCGGGTGTGGTGACTATGTTATTAACTGACACCTATTTTGGCACGAGCTTCTTTAATGCCGCAGGTGGGGGTGACCCAGTAATGTTCCAGCATATTTTCTGGTTCTTTGGCCATCCTGAGGTATACATAATGATTCTACCTGCCTTTGGTATTGTCTCAACCACCATTCCAGCCTTTTCCCGCAAAAGACTGTTTGGTTATAGCTCTATGGTATACGCAACGTCATCGATAGCATTACTGTCGTTTATCGTTTGGGCGCATCACATGTTTACTACAGGCATGCCGTTATTTGGTGAGCTGTTTTTCATGTATTGCACCATGTTAATCGCAGTGCCAACGGGGGTTAAAGTCTTTAACTGGGTTGCAACTATGTGGCGCGGGTCCTTAACCTTTGAAACACCAATGCTGTTCTCAATAGCCTTTGTTATTTTATTTACCATTGGCGGTTTTTCTGGCTTGATGTTAGCGATGACACCCGTTGATTTTCAATATCACGATACCTATTTTGTTGTTGCCCATTTTCATTATGTATTAGTGACGGGTTCACTGTTTTCTATCTATGCAGGTGCTTATTTCTGGTTACCTAAATGGACCGGATACATGTATAACGATACGTTGAGTAAGTGGCATTTCTGGTGTTCATTAATTTCAGTGAATTTACTGTTCTTCCCTATGCACTTTTTAGGTTTAGCAGGTATGCCACGTAGAATTCCAGATTATGCATTACAGTTTGCTGATTTCAATAAATGGGTCAGTATCGGTGGTTTTGCCTTTGGTCTGTCACAATTAATCTTCTTAGCCGTAGTGATTAAATGTATTCGTGGCGGTGAGAAAGCACCAGCAAAACCTTGGGATGGTGCAATTGGTTTAGAGTGGACAGTAGCAAGCCCTGCGCCTTACCACACCTTCACTACACCACCACCACAAAGTGACATTGACAATGCCGATCAGCATGAGCATTAAATAATATGAGCAAAGCAACTGAAGCAGACCATAAAGCCAATATTAAAAACAATAATCGAACGGTAAAAAAACTGTTAGTTGCTGTTATTGCGATGTTTGGTTTTGGTTTTGCTTTGGTACCTTTGTATGATGTTTTTTGTGATATTACCGGTCTTAATGGTAAAACCAATACCTCTGCTGTTACTTACACGGCGACAGGCATTGATAAGTCACGTTTGATAAAAGTGCAGTTTATTACTCGTAATGCACAAGGCGTACCTTGGAAGTTTGAGCCGGTTATAAATGAAATAAATGTACATCCTGGTGAAATGAAATTAGTTAAATTTTATGCAAAAAATTTAAGTCAGCATGACATTGTCGGACAAGCAGTTCCGTCAGTATCTCCAGGACAGGGCGCTAATTATTTCAACAAAATTGAATGTTTCTGCTTTACTCAACAACCCCTTAAAGCAGGAGAGGACGTTGAGATGGCACTGCAGTTTTATGTCGATTTAGAACTGCCCGATGAAATAAATACCTTAACGCTATCTTATACTTTGTATGATATTACAGATAAAAAAAGCTAACAAAAACGTGATATTAAATAAGGTTAAATACAGATAGCACAATATAAGAAGGGATTAGAAATGACCAATAAAGAATATGAAAATTATTATGTTCCCAGTCAAAGCCATTGGCCTATCGTTGGTGCTATTGCTTTGTTTATGATTGCTTTTGGCGCAGCCAATTATGTTACTGACCTTGCCAATAAAGAAAGTGGCTATGGCGGTTACTTATTGTTTGCAGGCATTGCGTTAGTGCTTTATATGCTATTTGGCTGGTTTAGAGATGTAATAAAGGAATCACTTGCAGGAAAGTACTCAGGACAAATGGACCATTCCTTCCGCCAGGGCATGAGTTGGTTTATTTTTTCAGAAGTTATGTTTTTCGCCGCTTTTTTTGGTGCTTTATTCTATTTACGTGTATTTTCAGTACCTTGGCTTGGTGGCGCAGGTAATAATGTCGAAACTGCTGCCGTTCTTTGGCCAGAGTTTACTGCTAACTGGCCGTTATTGAAAACGCCTGATGGCACTGAAACCACAGCAATGGGTTGGTATGGTCTGCCTCTGATCAACACTGTTTTATTATTAACCTCTTCAGTAACCGCACACTTTGCCCATACGGCTTTAATTAAAAACAACCGTAGCCATTTAAAAGCATGGCTTGGTTTAACCATAGTTTTAGGTATAGCCTTTTTAGGCTTGCAAGTATTGGAGTATGCACATGGTTATTCACAAGAGATGCAATTGTATTTAACTAGTGGTGTTTATGGTAATACCTTTTATTTGCTAACCGGTTTTCACGGTATGCATGTAACTTTAGGTTGCGTTATGTTAATTGTTATGTGGTTTAGAATACTTAAAGGTCACTTTACCCCAAAAAATCATTTTGCCTTTCAAGCAGCAAGTTGGTATTGGCATTTTGTTGATGTAGTCTGGGCAATGCTCTTTGTATTTGTTTACATTTTATAAGCCGTAAATAAACAAAACATAAAAATATTTTATCAGTATTAACAAGGAGCCTGCTGTTGTTAGTGGTGACTAAGCAAGGTAACAATCACAGTGATGTTCAAGGCTGTGATCAAAAAAAGTCTAAAAGTAAGCTTATGCACCACAGTGTGTGGATAGGCTTTACTTTAATAGTTTTTGCTATTTTAGTGAAGTTATCACTCTGGCAGCACAGTCGAGGATTAGAAAAGCAACAACGGTTAACCCGTATTACCCAACTGAGTCAGCAATCCCCGTTAACACTAGAGCAGATAGTTTTATTATCTGAAAAAGGTACGATAGAAAAAACGACACAGCAAAGCAGTGCAGAAAATATAAATGACTACCCTGTCAGCATCTCGGGATATTTCAACGATGAACAAGTCTTTTTACTCGATAATCAAGTGGAAAAAGGTTCCTTAGGTTATCGTGTCTTCCAAATAGTCCAAACTGAAAAACATACTGTTTTAGTCAATTTAGGCTGGGTTCAAGGCTCAATCAATCGTCAAGAGTTACCTACATTTACAGTAATAAAGGGAGCGCATGACTTTACTGGCCATATTCGCTTAATTGAATCAGGCATTATGCTAATGGAGCAAAATTTCAATGACATATCCTGGCCTTTACGAGTACAGCAAATTGAAATAGAAAAGTTTGCCAAATTAATAAATAAGCCATTATTACCTTTTGTGGTTTATGTCGATGAGAGCGAGAAGTTAGGTTATAAAAAAAATTGGCACGCTATCGTTATGCCACCTGAAAAACACCAAGCTTATGCGGTGCAATGGGCTGGTTTAGCTCTCGCTTGGTTAGCTTTAATGATTTGGTTTAATGTCTTTGAACGAGGTCATAAGCAAGATAACGATAACCGCACGAAGACTAACGCCAAGAATAATAAAAATAGCAGTAACAAGGAAACTTCTGATGAGTAGTATCAATGCCACGCCAGACACCTCACAACCGACAGTCGATAACACTAATCGCCATAAAAATCGTAAAAGCTTGATATTAGTGTTGCTCGCCTTTGTTTTACCCATAATTTTAGCCAAAATGGCGTTAGAGCAAGATTGGCTCGACTTAGCAGTAACCAATCAAGGCACCTTATTGAATAATGAATTAACCTTAGCCAAATTAGGTTTATCCGATAGTGATTTTCCGCAACAATGGTTAATTTTATATGCCCTGCCAAAACAATGTCTGGCACCTTGCTTAAAGTCCTTAGAGACAGTTCATAATAGTTATGTTGTGTTAGGCAAAGATATGCCGCGAGTTACTCCTGTGGCATTAACCAGAAGCCAATTCAGCCCTGAACAAAATAAGCAACTAGCTAAGAGTCAATGGCATATAAAATCCATGCCAGCGCAAAGTAAGAACATTATTAGACAGTCTCAAGTATTTATTGTTGACCCTTTAGGTAATGTAATTTTAAGCCATACACCACCTTCAGCTGACGGAAAACAACAAGCTGATTTTAGTAAAGCAATCATAGCGGATATGAAAAAATTACTTAAATATTCTAAGGTTGGCTAACATGAGACAAAACCAACAAACTAATCACGCCATGCGTCGTTTGGTTTTATTAAGTATATTACTCGCCATTGTTGTAATTGGTTTAGGCGCGTTTACTCGCTTAACTCACGCAGGTTTAGGTTGCCCTGATTGGCCTACTTGTTATGGATTATTAGACGTGCCACAAACAAGTAGTCAAATAAGTATAGCTGAGCAAGCATTCCCAGGCAGTTCTGTTGAACCCGCTAAAGCATGGAATGAAATGATCCATCGTTATTTTGCCGGTTCGCTAGGTTTATTTATATTAGCTATCGCCATTATAGCGATTAAACGACGTAAACAAGGTAGTCCTGTTGTTTTACCCGTGATTATTTTGGGGCTGGTTATTTTTCAAGCTGCACTAGGCATGTGGACAGTCACAATGAAACTGATGCCCATTGTGGTTATGGGCCATTTATTAGGTGGTTTTACCACTTTATGTTTACTTTTTTTACTCCACTTACGGCTAAAGTCTGATCTCGCTAGCGGTACTAATGCCAGTGTAAAAAAATATCGAAATTTTGCCTTACTTGGTATCGTAATTTTAACGATGCAAATTGCCTTAGGCGGTTGGACATCCTCTAATTATGCCGCACTCAGTTGTGTCGAATTGCCCATTTGTCAAGGCGATTGGTTAAACCAGTTAAGCTTTGAACAAAGCTTTAACCCTATCCCTGAACCTAAAGCTAGTTATGAATTTGGTCATTTATCTCACGATGAAAGGCTCACTATTCATATTGTTCATCGTTTCGGTGCCATGATTACTACCTTGTATTTACTTTGGTTAGCCTTACGTGTTTTTCGAAAAACACCCAACCAAACTATCAAAAAATCCAGCCTAATAATGTTAGTAATGCTTGCCACACAAGTAAGTTTAGGTATCAGTAATGTCTGGCTGAATTTACCACTAAATATTGCTGTGGCGCATAATCTTGTTGCCGCATTTTTAATGCTCAGCTTGATCTCCTTAACTTACAAGCTAAGAAAAAACACTGAGGATGTTCACTATGGATAAAGTCATTAATGAGTTAGTTATTACTGAAGAAAAAACAAGTCAAAATTCACTGTTAAATTGGCGTGCTTATTACGATATTACCAAACCGAAAGTGGTCGCTTTATTAGTACTAACCGCACTCGTTGGCATGAGTTTATCGGTACCGGGTGGTTTGCCATGGCAATTGCTTTTGCCTGCCATGTTAGGTATAGGATTATTATCCTCTGCTGCTGCAGCGATCAATCATATTGTTGATGAAAAAATAGATACTATTATGGGCAGAACTCATAATAGACCTCTACCCGAAGGGCGCATTACGACAAACAATGCGATTACCTTTGCTATAGGTTTGGCAGTAGTTGGTTTTATTATGCTCTATACGCTTGTTAACCCGTTAACCGCCTACTTAACGCTTGCTGGTTTGGTCGGTTATAGCTTTGTATATACCCTTTATTTAAAACGAGCAACACCACAAAACATCACCATTGGCGGTTTAGCTGGCGCCATCCCACCTTTATTGGGCTGGACCGCTATGACTAACGAAATATCAGGTAACGCGCTGCTGTTAGTATTAATTATTTTTACCTGGACACCACCACATTTTTGGGCACTTGCGATACACAGAAAAGATGATTATGCCAAGGTAAATATTCCTATGTTGCCTGTTACCCACGGTATTGAGTTCACCAAAACACAAATTTTACTTTATACCGTTTTATTGTTTGTAGTGAGTTTATTGCCTTATTTAGTTGGTATGAGCAATTGGTTATATTTGCTTGGCGCAAGCACCTTAAATTTAATATTTTTTGCTTATGCTTGGCAGTTAAAGTTTCATGCAAATAAAGATAGCGCGATGGCAACCTTTAAGTTTTCCATTGTGCATTTAATGCTGTTATTTATTATTTTACTGCTTGACCATTATTTACTACCGGTAACATAAGTTATGATTAAAAAATTTTTCTATAGTGCTCTTGCTTTAATATCACTTGCTGCTGGGGCCGTAGGTTTTAGCTATTTATCCACACCACTGCCCTTACCTGACTATGCTTTATATTACCAAGAGCCAAGAGAAATTCAGCCGTTTGCCTTTGTTGATGAAGGAAATGAAACCTTCACGGCAAAACAGCTGAAGGCTAAATGGTCGATAGTTTTTTTAGGTTATACCTCTTGCCCTGATGTTTGCCCTACCACTTTACAAAATTTACATTTTATTTATGATGAGTTAACTGCCATTGCTAAAAATAGCCAAGTGATTTTTGTTTCTGCAGACCCTAAACGAGATAGCATTGAAAAACTCAGCCAGTATATTAACTACTTTAATAAGGACTTTAAGGCCATTCGTGCAGAGCATGATGTACTTTTTCCTTTTTCTCGTAACTTAGGTTTAATGTACGCAATAAATGCAACCAACAATGATGATAAAAATTATGGCGTAGATCACAGTGCTTCATTAGCCTTGATAAACCCCAATGGCAAAGTAGCCGCTATTTTTAAACCCGAGCACAACGTAGGCGAAGTCCCGGTGATTAATAATAAGAAGTTGCTCAGTGACTTTAAAAAGATAGTTGCCTTGTATTAACGCGAGATAAAGCCATCGTTCCACTTCACCCTAGCTTTACTGCACTTCATCTGGTAAAGCTTGCGACCCAAGCTAAAGTATGGGAAAACATTGCCATTCAAAATTAACGAGAAATAATGATTATGTTTAAAAAGTCTTTATTAGCCTTAGCTGTTTCTTCTGTTGTTTTAGTGACCGCATGTGGCACCGCAACAGAAACAAAGAACACCACTCAATCAGTACCCGAAATAACGCAACAACTTGATGCTTCTGCTCAAGCCAATAAACAGTTTGATGAAATATTTAAATCAGGTGTTATGCGTAGTCCAATGATGCAAACCTATTTAGGTATAAAAGATGATTACGATAAATGGAATGATATTTCTGAAGAAAACACCTTAAAAGAATTAGCCATTACCAAAAAAAACCTTGCAACAATCAAAGCAATGAATACTGATGATTTTGATGCACAAACCAAAGTCAGCCATAGTTTGTATGTACAGCTGTTAGAAAACTCAATTGCCGATCATAAATGGCGCTTTCATAACTATCCTGTGCATCAAATGCGCGGCTTACATTCACAAATCCCTGCATTTCTAATTAATCAGCACTCTATCAGTAATGAAAAAGAAGCAAGAGATTACATCTCTCGGGTGCAGAAAAGTCAGAAGTTATTGGCGCAGCTTGTCGATAATTTAAAACTGAGAGAAGATCTTGGTATTATCGCCCCTAATTTTGTATTTGCTCATGTCTTAAGAGATGCAAATAACATTATTACCGGTGCCCCTTTTGATAACGGCCCAGCAAGTACTGTACTAGCAGATTTCACTAAAAAGGTGGATAACTTAGCACTAGATGAGACAATCAAAGCTGAACTATTCAAAGAGATTAACAGCGCGTTAACGACGAACCTCAAACCTGGTTATGATGCCTTTATCTATTATGTTACTCAATTAGAGAAAAAATCGGATACACGCGATGGTGTGTGGAAGTTTCCAGAAGGTGAAGCTTTCTTTAAAAATGCCCTAAAACGCACGACAACAACAGAGTTAACCTCAGATGAAATCCATCAAACGGGTTTAAATGAAGTTGCCCGTATTCATAATGAAATGCGCGTAATTAAAGATAAAGTTAATTTTGACGGCGATTTAGCTGCATTTATGGCATTTATGCGCTCAGATAAACAGTTCTATTACCCTTCAACCGATGAAGGTAAGGCTCAATACCTTAGTGAAGCTGTTGCATTAATTGATGATATGAAAGGTAGATTAGACCAGTTGTTTTTAACTAAACCTAAAGCAGAGCTTATCGTTAAAGCTGTAGAAGGTTTTAGAGAAAAGTCAGCGGGTAAAGCATTCTACCAATCACCTGCGCCAGATGGCTCTCGCCCAGGAACTTACTACGCCAACCTTTTTGATATGGAAGCCATGCCTTCCTATCAAATGGCTGCACTAGCGTATCACGAAGGCATTCCTGGTCATCACATGCAATTAGCAATCAAACAAGAGCTAACAGGCATACCAATGTTCAGAAAGTTTGGTGGTTATACCGCACATACTGAAGGTTGGGGTTTATATTCAGAATTTATTCCAAAAGAAATAGGCCTTTATCAAGACCCTTATTCAGATTTTGGTCGACTAGCGATGGAGTTATGGCGCGCCTGTCGTTTAGTGGTTGATACGGGCATTCATACGCAAAAATGGACACGTGAACAAGGTATTGAGTATTACGTAAATAACACGCCAAATGCTAAATCAGATGCCGTTAAAATGGTTGAGCGTCATATAGTTATGCCATCTCAAGCAACCGCATATAAAGTAGGTATGTTGAAAATTTTAGAGTTACGCGAAAAAGCAAAAGTTGAACTTGGAGATAAGTTTGATATTCGTGAATACCATGATGTTATCTTGAAAAATGGCCCTGTACCTTTAAACGTGCTTGAAGATTTTGTTGATAGTTATATTGAGGCAACTAAATAAGTTTAACCAATATAAGTTAAACGACTGTAGGTAAGTAAGACAAAAGCCACGTATTACGTGGCTTTTTGGATAGTGAATGCCTCAGGGGTATGGCAGCAGCTGATGTCACATGTCACATGTCACAGCATAATGTCTACAAAGGATACCAACTGCCATCTTCGTTGAGAATAAACCAGGGTTTAGAATACCAGTAATAACGACCAGGTTTACTAATGCTCGCCGCGGTGCAATTGCCGCGAACACGACCTATGGGCAAATCTTTAGTAAAAGAAATACTGAATGAATTATCATCATGCCAAACTGTTTTTTGTTTACCTATTCCTGAAATATAACAATTTAATCCTGCCTGATAGAAGTCGTCACTTTCAATAGTAAAGGTAATGCTTTTCGCTTCTTTATACTTAAAAATAGTTTCTGCCTGTTCATCTTTTAAACTAATGGCAAGCGCTAATGAATTGAGCTTATCACGTAAACTTGAAATTTTATCATAAGGCATAGAGGCCGGAAAACGCGGTATACTCGTTAAGTTAGTAGATAAACCTATCGCTCCTGATTGTTGGGTAAAACCTACAAAACCATGTCCCTTTAACCAGTCTTCTACCTCAACATCATATTCGCCATAAGGATAGGCATAATAACGCCAGCTTTGACCAGTTTTTTCTTTAATAATAGCTTCTGCTTTTAATAATAAATCACCTTGCTTGGCTAACCACTGTACTGTAGTCAAACCCTCATCAACTCGAACAAGTGAGTCATGTTCGTAACCATGGTTAGCAATAATAACTCCCTCATCTGCCATCGCTTTTAGTTGTGCCCATGATAAATAGTGCGATGCTTTTCTTTTGTTATTTCGAGTAATAACCGCAGGGTTAATATAGATGGTGTAAGGGAAGCCAAATTTATCTAACAGTGGCTTAGCATTAGTCTGTAAATCGACGTAGGCATCATCAAAAGTTATGGCTACCGCTTTATCAGGCAAGTTTTGTTTGTTTTTAATACCATCAATTAGTTCCGACAATGGCACTACATTAAAATTATTATCTTTTAGGTATTGTAGATGGACCTCAAATTGCTTTGGCGTAATGCTAGTTATTTTTGGCGTGCTCTCGCTAACGTGGTGATATTGTAAAATAACGGCCGCAAAACTAGAGAAATGAAATAAGATTAATAATAAAGCGATAAGAGTGCGGTTCATGACAAATTTTCTTCGCGTAGCTGAGAGTGTATAGATAGGGTAAAATAACGCTTTTATTACCAAATTCCTAGCGAATCGGAGTAGTTTATTGTCATTATTTTCCGATCTTGATCAACATAAGCGATTATTTGCCTTAGCCTTGCCGATGATCCTCTCTAATATCACGGTACCTTTACTGGGTTTAGTTGATACCGCTGTAATTGGTCATTTGCCTCATGCTTATTTTCTTGGTGGCAGTACCATTGGTGCCATGGTGATCAGCGCTACAGTTTGGTTGTTTGGCTTCTTAAGAATGTCGACGACCGGGCTAAGTGCACAAGCGCTTGGTCGTAATGATTTATCAAGTAATTTAATCGTGCTACTTCTTCGCGGTCTCAGTATTGCTTTCATTATCGGCTTGGCTTTAATTGTACTGCAATCACCTTTTATTCACTGGTCATTAGTGCTCGCCGGAGGCTCTGAAGAAATACAATTTTATGCTAGCCGATATGCCCACATCCGCATATGGGGCGTACCTGCGGCCATGGCTAATTTAGTAATACTCGGTTGGTTGATTGGTAACCAGCAAAGTAAAAACGTGCTGTGGTTGGTTATAGCAACCAACCTGATTAACATTGTGCTCGATGTCTTATTTGTTTTTGTCTTTAACTGGCAAGTCCAAGGTATTGCATTAGCGAGTTTACTTGCCGAATACAGTGCAATGTTTATGGGTTTATCACTGATATTTACACGTTATAAAACAGTATTTGATAAGTTATTTACTAATATAACAACCTTGAGTAATACGTTATTTTCTCGTCAAACATTGGGTCATTATTTTCAACTTAATCGAGATATTTTGATCCGCACTTTATGTTTACAAATTTGCTTTATATTTATCACCTTTATGGGCGCTAGGCTTGGCGATAATGTTGTTGCGGCTAACGCCATTTTAATGAATTTTTTACTGTTAATTTCTTTTGGTTTAGACGGCATAGCCAATGCAGCAGAAGCGATGGTAGGTAAAGCCTATGGGGAGAAGAACACAAAAAAACTTACCTATATTGTTCATATCGCATTATTTTGGAGTGTTATTTTCGCTCTGATCTATTCATTACTTTTTGCCCTGGCCGGTGAAAATTTATTAGGCTTAATAACAGACATTGATGAAATCATTCATTTTGCCCAAGGTTATCTTATTTGGATGGTACTACTACCACTGGTGAGTTGTTGGTGTTACTTATACGACGGTGTTTACATTGGTTTATTACGAGCAAAAGCAATGAGAAATAGCATGATAATTGCCACTTTTACCTGTTTTTTCCCTATGTGGTTTTTATTGCAAGATTATGGGAGCCACGGGTTATGGGCAGCCTTTTCATTTTTTATGCTGGCAAGGGGAATAACCTTAGCGTGGCATTTTCATTACCGTATCAGTGTAAATAACCCGAGTAAGATTAAGGTTAAAGAATAATTAATCTTCGCTTATATTGCGGTCGTTAACATTATCCTTGGCTATTGTTAAATCAGGGATACTGGTCGAAGCCATGGTATTTAATACAATGCCGATGGCAAAAAAAATAAATGTTGTCGCACCTAATGCCGCCTTTATTGGCGCTGAAACATCATCGCCATAAATAAGCGTTATCACTACGCCGACGGCTGTCATAATGAAACTAAAATTTGCTATAAAAGTCATTACCTTTTGCCAAAAACGCTTACCCGGATGCGTTACTGGCAGGTGGTGAGCTGGGCGTTGTTCTTTCGGAGTTATCTCAGGCATAAAAAAATCACGATAAAAGGTAAGTAGAGAAAGTGTAGCATGATGTTAATTGGCAAGTTTGATGCCTATCAAGTATTACCTATTAATTCTGTCGAATTACGTAACTAAGTGTAACCTAGCGTGGCCCTGTCCAGCTTACTGTAACGACTCTATTGGATTGACTAAAAAATATTTCATCACTTTTGCCACAATAATGCCGCAAAGTATTCCTCCCGCATTAGCTAACAAATCAAGCCAGTCAGCATTACGATTAACGTAGGGCTGTATTAACTCAATAACCCCACTTAAACATAAAAGAGCGAAAGCTATAACTAACCAATACTTAGGCTTTTTTAATGCCGTTGGCAACATGAGTGCGGCATAGGCAATAGCGTGATGAACTTTATCGCTGCCAGCAACTGACGGTAAACTCGACCCAGGCAATAATGATGCAGTAACAATAACCGCCAACAAGAACAAAGTAATTGTTAGCCAGTAATTTTGTATAAAATTTACCATAAATCTCTTTTGGTGTTGGTCTTGTTTTTATAAAGGACATTTAACCAGCGGTTGGCAAACATGCCGATATAGCCCCAGACACATAATAAACAAGCACTCACTAATAGAGTAATGCCAATTACTTGCCATAAATGGTGATAAAAATAACCTAATGTAATAAAAACTAATGCCATAAAAAAAAGGCCAAGCCCACATAGAAATAGTTTTAAACTACCTTGTGGATTTTGACCTAGTTTTTCAAGTAACTTATACATCAGCGATTCAAACGTGACTTAATAGTAAGAATGCTCACCACGTTCATGGTCGGTTGCGTCTTTAACACCTTTTATTTCATTACCCATTAATTCAACCAATTGCGTTTCAATACCGTCTTTTACAGTAACATCTATTTGGCTACAGCCATTACAGCCGCCACCAAATTGTAAAACAGCATACCCGTCTTCGGTGATTTCAACTAAAGTACATTCGCCACCATGCCCCGCTAATTGAGGATTGACTTCTGCTTGTAAAAAGTAATGCACGCGTTCAAATAATGGTGCATCATCAGCCACTTTACGTAATTTTGCGTTAGGTGCTTTCAGCGTTAATTGTGAGCCCATTTGATCCGTAGTAAAATCAATTTCAGCTTCTTCTAAAAAAGCCTTACTATCGTTATCAATCATGGCAGAAAAACCATCAAAGCTTATTTCAATATCATCCGCTTCAACCGCATCAGGAGGACAATAAGAAACACCACACTCTGCTTTAGCCGTACCTGGATTTACCACAAATACACGAATATGAGTACCTTCCGCTTGTTGCGAAAGTAAATTAACAAAATGCGCTTGGGCATTTTCGGAAATAGTGATCATCATCTTAAGCTCTCTTTACTCTTTCTTAAACATCAATTAATTAGTAAATAACCCGCTATGTCTGCAATACAGACTATACCCGACCATTTTACTCAAGTATGCATATTTTACGCTGCTATTTGCTTATGTGCTAATGATTTTTTCGCTTTTATTTGTTATAAATAAGAAGACTAAATCAAAGGCCACCTCAATGTTACTCAAACACATTTCAATCTTATTTTTTATAGTACTTTTTACTGCGTTTTTCCCTGAGCACGTAGCGGCTATGCCTGTTAAAAATTACTTACCAAACGATATAAAATTAAACGCAGACACTCCCATACCGAGCAAGAGCTTAGGTTTTGAAATAGGGCAACGCCATATAAGGCATGACCAATTAATTAGTTATTTTAATCAACTTGCTAAGCAATCTAATAGAGTCAAATTAACGGACATAGGCAAGACAGTTCAACACCGGCAACAACTGCTAGTCACTATATCTAGTCCTGATAATTTAAAAAACCTAGATAGTATTTTAACTAAGCGTGACTTATTAACGCCATCAGAGCACAAAAAAAATTCGCAAGAACCACTTGTTATTTGGTTAGGTTACAGCGTACACGGTGATGAAATTAGTGGTGCTAACGCCGCAATGATCCTTGGCTATTATTTAGCGGCAAGTGAAGAACGTGATATTGAAGAAATGCTCGCTAATACCATTATCGTACTTGAACCAAGTATTAATCCTGATGGAATGGACAGGTTCGTTAACTGGGTAAGTACTTATCGTAACTCCGCAAATAATGATGATGCTAATCATATGGAACATCATCAAGGCTGGGTAACTGGACGTACAAATCACTTTTGGTTTGATTTAAATCGTGATTGGCTATTACTTTCACAACAAGAAAGTCAGCATAGATTGAAATACTTTCACCAATATCAACCACATGTTGTCGGTGATTTTCATGAAATGGGCCCTAATAGCAGTTACTTTTTTCAACCGGGCATCAATAGTCGTACTCACCCACTAACACCCAAAGAAAATATCACATTAACCACTAAGTTAGCGACCTTTCACGCTAAGGCTTTAGATGACAAACAGCGCCTTTATTACAGCGAAGAAAACTTTGATGACTTCTATTATGGTAAAGGTTCAACCTATCCCGATATTAATGGCAGCATTGGCATTTTATTTGAACAAGCAAGCTCAAGAGGTATGCAACAAAATACCATCAACGGTCTATTAACTTTTGAATTTGGTATTCAAAACCATGTTCTTACTTCCCTTTCCACTATCAAGGGTGCTTGGAAAAGTCGTGTTCAGTTAAAAAGTTATCGTCAGCGCTTTTATCAGCAAGCAGAAAAACTCGCCGAAAAAGAAAAGTTTACTGGCTATTTATTAAATGAGGCACAAGACAGTTATCGTTTAAACTCCTTTTTAGCAAAATTAGCACAACATAAAATTAACGTTTATCCATTAATCGAAGATTTCGACTTCCAAGACAAAACATTCAAAGCTGAGCATAGTTATTATTTACCCTTAGCACAGCCACAATATCGATTAATTAAGGCGCTTTTTAACCAGCAAACGCATTTTAAAGATAATACTTTTTATGATGTTTCCGGTTGGACATTACCACTTGCAATGAATATAACGTCTTATCCTCTCAAGCGCTCCTGGAGTCTAGATATAGCAGAAAAGCCATGGCTGCAAGACAAGTTAAAAACGGTTAATACATTAGCACTCAACAATTATGCTTATGCATTTGAATGGCATGATTTTTTAGCACCAAAATTACTCAATAACCTACTCGCTAATAACATAAAAGTAAGAGTGGCCAAAAAAAGTTTTACCAGTTTAATAAAGGGTAAAAAACATCATTTTAATGCCGGCAGCTTAGTTATTTTATCTGGTATTCAAAAACAGGATAACTGGAAAAAAATTATGCTAGATAGCAGTAATGATGCTGGCATAAAGCTACATGCATTGACCACAGGGCTAACAATGCAAGGTATAGATCTAGGTAGTAACTCTTTTAAAAGCCTAATACCTCCTAAAACACTCTTAATAGGCGGTGAAGGCATATCACAGTATGAAGCAGGTGAAATACGTTTTTACCTAGATGAAACCTTACATATCCCCTTATCAATTATTGATCATGCAGATATCAATAAAATAAGTCTCAGTAGCTACAGTCACATTATCTTAGTTGATGGTGATTATAATAAAATCAGTAAATATGTTGCGGAGAAATTAAAAAGCTGGCTTAAACAAGGCGGTGTCGTTATCGGGCAAAAGCGTGGCGCGGAATGGTTAGCCAAGCAGGAAATTTTAGCGGCGAAATTCGCATCGAAAGAACAAATTAATACCTTGTTTGATGAGAGTGCATTAGGTTATCAAGATAAGGAAGTGCTCGCCAGTCGTAAAAGAATTGCCGGCGCTATTTTTCAAGTTCAGCTCGATACAAGTCACCCCTTAGCATATGGTTATCAACAAACTGACCTACCGCTATTTCGTAATAGTACATTAATCATGGAGAAACCAAAGCAACCATTTATCACGGTCGCAAAGTATTCACCAAAACCTTTATTAAGTGGTTTTACCGATAAAAACTTAGAAAACCGTTTAGCGCATAATGCCGCGATTGTAGCGCACAATTATGATAAAGGCCGTGTCGTCGCAACTACCGATGTACTCGCTTTTAGAGGTTATTGGTATGGTAGCGCTAAGTTACTCGCTAACAGCTTATTTTTTGCCAAAGCCTTTTCAGTGCCGGTAAAATAAAGTCAACTAACAGTAGTTTCATCGCTTATTTATGGCTTGGGTAAACTTAAACAAACGGTCACTAAGGTGACCTTTTCAATTCCTGCATTTTTTAATAATTCACTAATTTCGCTAGCAGTACTGCCGGTCGTAATTACGTCATCAACTAACAATATATGCTTTACCTTTACAGGTAACTGCGAGACCAAAGCAAAAGCATTACATAAATTTTTTCGACGCTGTGCACCTGTTTTACCGACCTGACTGGTATTTTTTTTAATACGTATTAAAGCTGAGGGCAAATAGGGTAAGTGCATCGATTTAGAAAGTTTTTCGGCAATTAAATGCGCTTGATTATAACCTCTCACCTGCCATTTACTCACATGCAAAGGAACGGACAAGACTAAATCAGGTGCCTTTGCTGTGGTAGGCCATTGTTCAATTAAAATATTTGCCAGTAAGGCGCTAAAAAGTGAAGACAACTCAAAGCGCCCTTGATACTTAAACTGCTTTAACCAGTGATCTACCGGACTGATATAAGGAGTTAAAGAAATCAAATAATCAAAATGAATATTAGGTAGTGCTCTATAGATTGCAGGCCAAGACAGTAGGTTAGACTGCAATAGATCTAGATTGAAAAGGGGTAAGTCATCTAAACAATGTTGACATAATAAGGACTGCTCAAGCGCCTTATTAGCTAAGACTACGTTGCCAACATCTTCCCCACATAAATCACAGCAGGAAATATTGAATAAGCCCTGTTTTAATAGCTGATTAAGTTGTTTTTTTAGTGACATCCATGCCATTAACTTTCTCCTTAATAACTCCCCATACAAACTTCTTCTCTGCGAGCTTTTTCGCTGTAACCTTTTTATCAGTAATCATAAAGTATAAACTAACGCCTCCCTCTTAAGCCGTTAACTTAAGATATTAGATTAAGCATGGCAGAAAGCTTAATATTTACCATAAAATTACCGATGAAAAATCCTAATAAGATGTCAGTTAAAAAAAATAGTAATAGCGCAATTCCCTTAGTATTGATCCATGGTTGGGGGCTAAACTCTGGTGTTTGGCAACCTCTGATTAAAAAATTTCTAGATAATGAAAAGACGACTAACAATCATAAATTTGAAATTATCTCAATAGATTTACCCGGCTTTGGTACAAATAGCCATCTAGAAATAGTACCTTATTCATTAGCCAATATCTGCCAACACATAACGGATAAAATAGACCGACCCGCTGTTTATCTAGGCTGGTCATTGGGAGGGCTAGTCGCGACCACAATGGCCTTAAACTACCCAGAAAAAGTCCTTGGTTTAATTACCGTTGCTAGTAGTCCCTATTTTGTCGAAAACATTGCCGAACAAGTCACTGAAGAAGCATCAAACAATGTCAATCATTGGCCCGGTATCAAAAAAAATGTATTAGCAGGATTCCATGAGCAATTGTCCAAAAATATAGAAAAAACATTAAGTAATTTTTTAAAGATTCAAGCAATGGGCAGCCCCCATATTCGTCAGGATTTAAAAGAAATAAAACAATTAGTCATGCAGCATAATTTACCAAGTCAGCAAACTTTAGCCAATTCCCTAGAATTGCTCAGCAGCAGTGATCTCCGTCAGCAATTGATTAATTTAAAGCAGCCTTTTTTACGTCTATATGGTGCGAACGATAGTTTAGTGCCTAAAAGTATTATTCCCTTGGTTAGCAAACTCACTATTAATAGCGAACAGCAAATTTTTAATGATGCTTCACACGCACCGTTCATTTCTCATGCTGATGATTTTTATCAAGTATTGAGTAAATGGTTAGCAAGACACTACTAACATGCTTAAACCTGAACACTTCATCACAATATTCAGGTTTACTTTCATACTGTATTGGTTAATAATTAAGCTACACAAAGTGAAGAATGTCTCGCTTTAAAAAGTTTAAAAAGGGGAAATGCGATGGAAATTCAATCTGCATTTAACTCAGGCTTGGAAGGCTTTCATAATGCAAGAGCAATGGCTGATAAAGCTGCTGCCGATATCGTTGCTACCACAACATTTATAGCAGAAAACCAAGCTGAGCAAGCGAACGCTGAAGCAACAAATACTGAAGTGAGTACGGAAATCACTAATCAAGCATCGAGCAGCAATAGTGTGCCTGATTTAAACCAATCCATTGTGAATTTAAAAGTAGCTGAATTTCAAGCTAAAGCTTCAACAGAAGTGATTAGAAGTGCTGATGATAGCCTTGGTACACTACTTGACGTAATAGCTTAGTTTAAAACTCTATATAACGTAATTAACTATTTATGAATATTACACCACACGCTCCTAATCTTTCAGTACCAACTGTAGTCAACCCGCCTACGGAAGGATTGCGCCGTGAAAATCAGCAACGAGAAGTAATCACACAAGTTGGAGCAGTAAATCATTCTGCGGCAGAGAAAGGTGTAGCTTCGGATAAAGAACGAGCAAGAACACCCGCCCAAACTAATGAACAAGTTGATTTTTCCAATTTAAGAAAACATGCTGAACATGCTAACAGCAGTATTGGGGGACAGAAAGGTAATCATGACTCAGAGCAAGGGGCAAACCAAGAAGGTAGCTCGCAAGATAACTCAAAAGATAAACAACAAAATCAAGTCACTGATAACGAAAAAAAGCAAAAACAAGAACAAGCTGACGCTTTAGCCGAACAAAAGATTATCAACCAGCTGCAAAGTAGAGATAAAGAAGTTAGGCAGCATGAGCTAGCACATGCTAGTACAGGAGGCTCTGCAACAGGTGCGCCTTCATATTCATTTGAAGTAGGACCTGATGGTAGAAAGTATGCGACTGGCGGTGAGGTTTCTGTTGATTTATCTGGTGTACCCGGTGACCCTCATGCAACGATAACTAAAATGCAGAAAGTGCATGCAGCTGCACTTGCTCCGGCAAATCCATCAATACAAGATACACGTGTGGCAGCCAGTGCTTCTCGTATAATCTTACAGGCCCAATCAGAAATATTAGCACTACAAAATGAAGCAACGACTACCGTAAGTCATGCACAAAACAATATAACGACTACCAAAACAACATTTAGCCAAGAACAAGAAAAAAACACGGATGATTTTGATTCCTTCATCAATCAAACATTGTCAGCGCAAGAAATAATTGCGCCAGGGCAAGATAACAAGCAACAATTAGCTAGCCCAATAGATGATGTAAACGCAAAAGCGACTGTACAATCTAGTGAAGTAAAACTGAGATCACAGCGTATTGAGGGGTTTTACTCAAATATTAGCCAGGCTTATGAAAAGCCTGATAACTTTCAATTTGAGCTTACTGCTTAAACTAATATAATTCCGTTTAATTAAGCACTTTCAGCTGCATCTTGATAACGTTGCTGATAAGTATCACGCGCTTGCTTAAGATCACTCAATGCATGCTCATTAGTGTAAGGTCTTAAAATCACAAGTATTTTCAATACACCTTGATAAAAAACTGAGTCATTCACTTCATTATCAATAGTTTGAGTTTGATGAAAACTTACCCAGAAAGTATTAATAAGACGTAATATGCTGACAATATCAGCCAGTTCCTCATCAGCAAAATTAATGATATCAGCACTTCGCAATGAAACTAATAACTGACTAACGCGCTCAGAGATTGACTGTTGTACGTCAACATATTTTTCACGTAAGCAAGGATTTTTATCTAATAAGACAGGTAGGTTACTATAGAAGAAACGAAACTTCATTGTCGTTTGAAAAACAGAATCCATATATAAAATAAGAGAATCTAGCGGTTTTACTTCAGCCGAAACTTGCGGAAGCGTTTCTAACAATAGGCTTCGAGCATACTCTTCGTAAATAGATAAAATAATATCTTCTTTATTTCGAAAATGATAATACAGATTACCAGGGCTGATAGCTAAGTGTGCAGCGATATGGTTAGTGGTAACATTCCGCTCTCCTTGCTTATTAAATAAGACAATACTGGCTTGAATTATTTTATCACGGGTTTTCATGCAACAACTTCTTCTTTTATTAGAGTAAACCTAAAGCAATCATACTATCAAAATTCAGTAGACTTAAAGCTTTTTGAGTAAATACTTTAAGGTTTTTATGATTTATTTGTGAATCATTATTCATTTTAGTGATTACTCAACGAGTTAACTCGCGATAAACAGATAAAAACTTGTCACCCAGCTACTAAGCACATTACAATAGATCTTATTGAAATGTGCATTAATAATTAAAGTCGATGAAGAAATGACAATAAAAGCAATTTATCCAGGTACCTTTGATCCGGTAACAAATGGCCATAGCGACTTAATTGTTCGTGCTAGCAAGCTATTTAGTGAAGTGCTTATTGGTGTTGCTTCTAGTCCAAGTAAAAAACCACGCTTTGATTTAGAGCAGCGAGTCGCGATGATAGAGCAAGTAACTAAAAATTTGGATAACGTTTCTGTTGTTGGCTTTAGCGGTTTATTAGTTGACTTTGCTAAGCAGCATCAAGCCAAAGTGCTTATACGTGGTTTACGTGCAGTATCAGATTTTGAGTATGAATTTCAATTAGCCAATATGAACCGTCAATTATCACCTGAGTTAGAGAGTGTCTTTTTAACACCTTCCGAAGGGAATTCATTTATTTCATCAACACTAGTAAAAGAAGTCGCCTTACACAATGGAGATGTAAGCCAATTCGTTCACCCAATTGTCAAGGCTGAATTAGAGAAAACACAAAAAATATAATAAGCTTTACAGGCAACTTTACATTTAGCCTGTACCCCTCATGAGATTAAAGGCCCTTGTGCGATAAGCACCTGCAAGAGTATGCTATTATAAGTAATCGATCTCTACTTTTTTATTTTTCAATTACTTTCATGAACAAAACCACAAACATAGCCAATCCAAATTCTAGCCACAGTGGCTTTATTAATGCCTTCAGTGCATACCTACTCTGGGGTTTTGCACCAATTTATTTCAAGTTATTAACCGAAATAAATGCCGGTGAAATTTTAATGCACCGAATTATCTGGTCAAGCTTGTTTTTATTACTCATGGTAGTAATAATGAAAAAATCGACATTGCTTTTCAGCACTCTCCGTCAACCCAAAATCATGGCTAACTTGTTGCTTTCGGCTAGTTTTTTAGCGGTAAATTGGTTCTTATTTATTTGGGCGGTAAATAACGACCACTTGCTTGATGCCAGTTTAGGCTATTACATCAATCCTTTGTTTAATGTTATTTTAGGCATGGTTTTTTTCCATGAACGCCTACGGAAATATCAATTAATTGCTGTCGTATTGGCAGCGATTGGTGTATTGATTCAATTAATTACATTAGGGTCATTACCATTAATTTCTTTAGGTCTAGCGAGCTCTTTTGCTATTTATGGTTTATTAAGAAAGAAGATGCACGTAGACTCTTTTGTCGGCTTGTTAGTTGAGTCTTTATTAATGTTACCAATAGCACTGGCTTATTGGCTATTTTTTGTTGATAGCTCGACAAGTAATATGAGCTTAAATGCCAGTAGTTTAAACTTTACTTTGATTATGGCAGGTTTAGTAACAACAGCCCCCTTATTGTGCTTTACGGCCGCAGCTAAACGTTTAAATTTATCCACCCTAGGTTTTTTCCAATACCTTGGCCCTAGCATTATGTTTTTGTTAGCCACTTTTTATTATCAAGAGCAAATTAAAAGCGCTGAATTAGTGACTTTTATCTTTATCTGGGCAGCACTCGCTCTTTATAGTTTTGATTCATTGAAAAAGCTAAAAAGATGATACGAGTTCAAAAGAAGCCTTGAAGCCTTATCAATACTTCAAGGCAAATGCTTTACCGTATTATCTTACTCATTTTCAGTACCTGAAATAACTACTTGATTCCGGCCATTTTCTTTAGCTAAATATAGCGCGTTATCAGCTTCGCTCATCTGTTTAGAAAGCGACTCTGGGCTATCAAAAACCACACCCAAACTAATACTAATAGATATTTGCGATTCACTCGCAGGTATCGGCGACACAGAAATTTCACGCCTAAAGTCATCTAACTTATTATAAAGTTGGTCAGAGTCTATACCGTGTAACAATACCGCGAACTCCTCGCCACCTAGTCGTGCAGTTAACCCAGAACCAAAATGTTTACGCATATATAAAGCTAATACTTTTAAAACCTGATCGCCTGCATCATGTCCGTAGTTATCATTTACTTTTTTAAAATAATCAATATCAATCATAGCTAAACAATAAGGAACTTGACGTTTAATATATTCAGTCACTCTCTGTTCGGCATTGCGCATAAATGCTCGACGATTCGCTAAATCGGTTAAATAATCTGTATTCGCTGCATGCTGAATTTTAGCTATATTGTTCAAACTCTCAATATTTTGGGTAATTCGACAATAGAACTCTTCCGGACAAAAGGGTTTGCGTAAAAAGTCATCTGCGCCATTTTTAATGAAGCGTGCTGAATGAATACCATTAGTGGCTCCCGAAATTCCAATAACCGCTAATTGTTCACGAGAGTACTGTTTTCGAATTTCATTAGTCAGCTCAATGCCACCCATTTCTGGCATTTCTAAATCAGTGATAACCATTTTTATATCTTTATGTTGCGCCAACTTTTCTAATGCTTGCACACCATTATTGGCCGTTACCACAGTGAAATTTCTACGTTTCAATAATTCCACAATATGATTACGTGCTGATGATGAATCATCAACCACTAAGATTGTATTATTGCTATTGATTTGCTGCCAATGCAGAACTCTTTTTAGATATAAAAAAGCTTGGCTATTTTCTTTAGGAATGTAATCAATAACCGGTTGAGCAAGAATTTTTTGACGGGTTTCGTCATCCATCTTACCTGTTATTACTACACTCGGAATTCCGTGAGATAAGACACAAGCTATGGCTTCACCATCTAAAGCATCAGGTAATGAGTAATCAATCGTAGCAGCAAAAAAATCGCTATCCGTGGATAATAACTGCTCTACTTCGGCTAAGCTCTTAACAATCATCACATCATATTTAAGTGATTGCGCTATTTGTTTAATCACAGTAGCAATTGGCTTACTGTCTTCAACAACTAATAATCTTTGCGACATAGATTTGACCTTTTAATTATTATTTCTTTGCATAAATTGCATAAGCTTACATTGCTTGTAAGTTAGCGTACTCTACCACTAACCACTTACTACCAACGTCAACAAAATTTACTTGAATGCGAGATTGTGCGCCGCTACCTTCATAATTCAATACCACACCTTCACCAAACTTAGCATGTTTAACATTTTGCCCTAATTTAAAACCTGTATTTGCAAATGTTTCCAAAGTAAAAGTATTGGAAAATTTACCGACACTTTTGGGTTTTGATATTTGATTTTGCATGCGAATTTCTTCAACACAGTCCTCAGGTAGCTCACGTAAAAAACGGCTTGCTTTGTGAAATTTTTCTTGCCCGTAAAGACGTCGACTTTCCGCGTGACATAAGTATAGCTTAACCATGGCTCTTGTCATGCCAACATAACATAATCGTCTTTCTTCTTCTAAGCGGCCAATTTCCTCAACAGATTGCTGTGAAGGAAACATGCCCTCCTCAAGCCCGGCAATAAACACCAGTGGAAACTCTAAACCTTTAGCTGAATGCATCGTCATTAGCTGCACTGCGGCTTCAAACTCATCCGCTTGTGATTCACCCGACTCTAACGCCGCATGCGTCAAAAAGGCCGTGAGAGGCGTTTGTTCTTCAATCAATTCGGGATCACTTTCAAAGGTTTGACAAGCGGTAACGAGCTCATTTAAGTTTTCTATTCGCTGGGCAGCACGCTCACCTTTTTCGGCTTGATACATAGCTTTCAAACCGCTTTGGTTAATAATTAAATTGGCTTGTTGATCAAGGTTTAAGTTATTACTGTCATCTTCTAATTGATCGATTAGATGCATGAACGTTGTAATAGTTTTAGCGCTACGACCTTTTAATTGTTCCGCTTGCAACATTTGCTGACAGGCTTGCCACAAGGTAACTTCTCTACTTCGCGCAGCATCGCGCACTATCGCTAAGGTTTGATTGCCTATACCACGTGTAGGTGTATTAATAATACGTTCAAAAGCGGCATCATCATCACGGTTATTAATCAAACGTAAATAAGCCAGCGCATCTTTAATTTCTTGACGCTCAAAGAAACGTTGACCGCCATAAATACGGTACGGTAATTGTCCTTGTAGCAAGGCTTCTTCTAATAAACGTGATTGCGCATTCGAGCGATACAAAATTGCCACTTCATCCAGCTTTCCACCATCAGCACGCCATTGTTTAATACGACCGGCAATAAATCGCGCTTCATCAATTTCATTAAAAGCCGTATAAATAGCAATTTTTTCCCCTGCCTCACCATCAGTCCACAACTCTTTACCCATACGGTTAGTATTGTTGCCAATCAACTGGTTAGCTGCATTTAAGATGTTGGCTGTCGAACGATAATTTTGCTCTAAACGAATAGTCTTTGCATCATCATATTCTTTTAAGAAACGTTCTATATTCTCAATTTTTGCACCACGCCAGCCATAGATTGATTGATCATCATCACCAACAATCATCACTTTACTGCGCGCTTTACCTAACATGGTTAACCAGGCGTATTGAATAGCATTGGTATCTTGAAATTCATCAACAAGAATATGAGAAAAACGTTGTTGATAATGCTCTAGTAAAGCCGGATTTTTAAGCCACAACTCATGAGCACGTAATAATAACTCAGCAAAATCAACCAAGCCTGCGCGGTCACAAGTTTCCTGATAAGCCTTATAGACCTTAACAAATAACTCTTCACTGGGATCAAATTGTGCATCAATATGCTCCGGGCGCAAGCCTTCGTCTTTTTTACCATTAATGTACCAAACAAATTGTTTCGGTGGCCATTTTTTCTCATCTAACTCTAAAGATCGAACAATGCGCTTAATCAAGCGAAGTTGGTCATCACTATCAAGTACTTGAAAACTTTGTGGCAATTTAGCTTCTTGGAAGTGCATGCGTAATAAGCGATGTGCCAATCCATGAAAAGTACCTATCCACATACCATGAGTATTGCCATGAACGACTTGCTCTACTCGTGCACGCATTTCCGCAGCCGCTTTATTGGTAAAAGTAACCGCTAAAATACTATGGGAAGAAACACCCTCGACTTGCATCAACCATGCGATTCTCTGTACTAAAACTCTTGTTTTACCTGAGCCAGCCCCCGCTAAAACCAACATATTTTGTTTAGGTGCGGCGACAACATCACGTTGTTTGTCATTAAGGGAGTCGAGTAGTTCTGAAACGTCCATAACGGAAGAAACCTTTATCTAGAGAGGGGTTGAGCTGATTAGTGCCAAAGTATAACATTCTTAATCGCTTTTTATGCTGATAAAACTGTCATTCACTTAGTATAAAACAACGCGCTTAGCTGTCATTATATACAGTATTCATGCTTTAGTAAAACTCATCGCCGCTAAGATTATTTAACAGCAAGTACCACCTTGCTGAATAGGAGGACATTTAACCGTTCCGTATGAACAATACACACAACAATCGCCCTGCAACGGTTTAACCAATTGTTGGCATGCCGTACATTGATAAAAGTATTGGCAAGCATTGGTTGGCATAGTTTCTTCTTTTTCGAATCCGCACTGGGGGCACTTAATAATTGAAAGTAGTTTAATTTCACTCATCATAAGCACCTATATGCGCAGTTAACAACCTAATAATAAGTATATACTCATTGCCATTCAAACTGCTCGATTTAGTGGGAATTAAAAAGAAGAGCCTGCTTGGCTTAGAAAATCGACTTCTGCTTTGGTCGACTCTCTATTTAGAATTTTGTTGCGATGTGGATAACGACCAAACTGTTCAATAATGACTTTATGCTTAATCTCGAAGTCTAAGTTCGCTGGCACGCCATTTTCTTGATATAACCCGACGGCAACATTGTGAATGACCAGTGATTCACTGTGCATAAAAGGCATGTATAAAAAACTACGCTCAATCGCACTAAGATCCTTACCCGCACCAACTGAAATGGCTTCTTGTGCTAATACTAACGCTAAAGAATCAGCAGCAAAAGCCTGTGGAGTATTTCTAAACATATTACGAGAAAATTGATCTAGTATGATTATCTCAGCAAGTCGCCCCTTAGCGGTATCACGCCAAGTAAAAAGCTCTCCGCACTCTGCTTGCTGATGAATATCAGTAAAACGTTGCTGAATTACTTGGTCAAATTCAGTATTTGCCATAAACCATTGGGATTGGTCTATCTCTTCAAACCAAAACTGTAAAATATCTTCAGCATTCATTCTATTCTTCCTTGCTTAAGTGTCTGTTAGCGCTTTTATTAAAATAAATCGCTAAGCTTTTGTAAGTTACTCAACTTAATATGTGGCAACTGTTTTAACGACTTTCCTACACCATAATGCGGTAACCAAACCGTTTGACAGCCTGCATTAAGCGCGCCATGAATATCGGCATAACCACAATCGCCAACATGTAATAACTCTGCAGGTTTAATCGCTAATTTTTGACAAACCAAGTTGAACATATCAACTGCAGGTTTTTGCCTTAATAACTGGTTATTCATATCGGCTTGAAAGCCCGCATGATAAATACATTGAAAATACTGAGCGATACCTAAAGCCTTAGTATCAACATTGCCATTGCTGATAGCAACTAACGGAAATTTTTGACTTAAAGAAGCCAATAGCTCATGGCTCTCCTTGGGTACGGTAAAGTCGCTGCGCAGTAGTATAAAGTGCTCTAAAGCAGCTTGTGCTTGTTTAACTGCCTCACCTTCGCTCAGACGTAAAGCGAGCAAACCTAAGCGATAACTCTCAAAGCGCACTTGCACCACGTCATGATTTAAGTCTGGGTTGCTCTGAATAGCCTCACGGCGAAAACGGGCCAAATAACGACGGTTAAACGTGAGCTCATGCGCTGACAATACTTCAGCAAAATAACGAACCATTTTATCTTCAACGGCTAACATAATTGGGCGATTGTTATAGAGAGTATCATCGAGATCAAAACTGATCGCTTTAACAAGCTTTAAACGGCGATAAAATTGCATTGTTTTTCCTGAACTTTAATCTTCGACCATTAAATTTACGGTTACAGAGCTAAATGTTGTTGTAACAGTTTTGCTACGAGCTTTTTAAATTGACTCAGTAATAAAGTATCCATACGTGGGTCAAAGTGCTGAGCATCGTTACTGCTAATAGCTAAGAATCCAAGTGTTTTTTCATCATGCTCAAGTTTTATTAATATCACCGAACCTGAACATGATTGAGAAAAAATAAGCATCTGCTCACTCGCTTGTAAACGACCAAAATAATAATCATCATTGGTTAAGCGATTTTGCATCACACCGGCACAATCATTATCAGACAAACTTTTATGCGATAAAGGCACATCGCCTTTATTAACTAGCCATAATTTAAATGCAGATAAAGAAAGCAACTCGGTAGTCGTTTGATCAAGACAGTCCAACAACTCTTCTGCTGATTGGCAATCTAACAAGCGCAAATACAAATCACTATAAAGCATAAATAATTGTTCGTTATGATTTGCTACCGACATTAATTGCGTTATTTCATCTTCTAAACTGTGTACTTTTTGGCGTAATTGTTGCTGTTGACGTTCAACTAAAGACACAGTACCACGCTGATTATCGTTTAATCGTAAGCCGGTAACTAGCTGATTATTACGATTGAAAAATTCAGGGTGGTCTTGCAAGTAATCACTGACTAATTCATCAGTTAAGGGGATTTCATCATTCTGATTTTTTACAGTTACTTCAGTCATTTTATTACTTTCTATCTATTGCTTTCTGTTTATATTGTAGGGAGAGGTATTACTACTAACGTGGTTGCTGCAAGTTTACCTTGGTTTAAGTAATTAAACCGATAATTGACCATCAAAAACATGGACTGCCGGGCCTGACATTTTCACAGGATGCCCTGGGCCTTGCCAAAAAATTCGTAATTTTCCACCCGGTAATTCAACGGTAACTTGTTTAGCTAGTTTTTTCTGCATTTGACCAATAACCACCGCCGCACATGCACCACTACCACAAGCTAAGGTTTCTGCTGCACCTCGTTCGTAAACACGTAATTTAATATAGTTAGGCGAGACAATTTCCATAAAACCAACATTAACGTCTTTAGGAAAGCGCTCATGCACCGAAAGCTCACGACCTAAAGAGGCGACTGGCGCTTCCAGCACACTATCAACAGTAACCACACAATGTGGATTGCCCATTGAAACCACACCGCATAACACCGTTTCATGTTCACAGCGTAAAATATAGGTACCTTCAGATTTTTTCGCGGTAAATGGAATTTTAGTCGGCTCAAATTGCGGTACTGGCATTGTTACAGAAATATTGCCATCACGTTCAAGTTGTAAACTCATTTTTCCCGTGCTTGTCGAGACTTTAATTTTATGTTTATTACACAAACCTTTCATGCGAACAAATTTAGCAAAACAACGCGCGCCATTACCACACTGTTCTACCTCACTGCCGTCGGCATTAAATATACGATAATGGAAATCTAAATCCGGATCATAAGGCGGCTCAACCACTAATAATTGGTCAAAACCGACACCAAAGTTTCTATCGGCAAACTTGGTAATTTGCTCTGTGGAGAAAAAAACATTTTGCGTGACATTATCCACGACCATAAAGTCATTGCCCAAACCGTGCATTTTAGAAAAATTAACTAACATTTAATCTATCTTCTTGGATTGTAGTTCAGTAGTTTCTTGCTCACCTTGTACTTCTTCAGCGGCCACAGGTTCACTATCAGGGGTTTGATAAAGAGGCCCTTTTGAACCACAGGCAGACAAGGCTAAACCCAACAAAAGTGTGGTTAATAGCGAAAGAATAGAAGAGGTTTTTTGCATAATTTACTATTTCAGCCATGAAAGTCGTTTATATCAAGCTTTTTAGCTTAACTTAACAGGTATTTATTTTTCTTGATTGCTATTATACTCACATGCTTGTCAACAATAATACTCACTTAGACAAATAATGAGATTAAAAGGATAAGCAATGAACGATAGCCAATACAACTTAATTGCCGACGAGCTATTACTTGCTGTTGAAGAAGCAATTGAAGACTGTGGTGTTGATATAGATTATGAAGGGGTCGGTGGTTTATTAACACTAACCTTTCTAAACACCAGTAAAATTATCATTAATAAACAAGCCCCCTTGCATGAAATATGGGTAGCAACAAAGTTCAATGGTCACCATTTTGCTTTAGAAAATAATGTTAATAGTGAGCAATGGACAGATAAACGTGGTGGTGATGAATTTTGGCAATTTTTATCAAGCGCAGTAAGTAAACAGGCTGACGTTGAAATAATCCTATCAGCAGAATAAATTTATACCTTCGGGAACAAGACAAATGACAACAGTACGAATAGCAACACGTAAAAGCGCCTTAGCATTATGGCAAGCTGAATATGTAAAAGCACAACTAGAACATTTTCATCAAGACATCACCGTTGAATTAGTGCCAATGACCACTAAGGGCGATATTATTTTAGATACACCTTTAGCGAAAGTCGGTGGTAAAGGTTTGTTTGTTAAAGAGCTTGAAGTAGCGATGTTAGAGGACCGTGCAGATATTGCCGTGCACTCTATGAAAGATGTGCCCGTAGACTTTCCAGAAGGTTTAGGCCTAGAAGTGATTTGTCCACGTGAAGATCCCCGTGATGCATTTGTTTCAAATACTTACGCTAATTTAAGTGAATTACCGCAAGGTGCTATTGTAGGAACTTCTAGTTTACGTCGTCAGTGCCAGCTAAAAGCAAAACGTCCTGATTTAGATATTCGTGATTTGCGCGGTAATGTAAATACTCGTTTGAGAAAATTAGATGAGGGCGAGTATGATGCGATTATTTTAGCCGCCGCAGGTTTAATTCGTTTAAAGATGAGCGAACGTATCGCGCAATTTATTGAACCAGAAGAAATGTTACCCGCTAATGGACAAGGCGCAGTAGGCATTGAATGTCGCAATGATGATCAAACAATAAAAGCGTTGTTGGCACCATTAGAGTGTAATACAACACGTATTCGTGTTTTAGCCGAACGTGCAATGAACAAAGCCCTTGAAGGTGGTTGTCAGGTTCCTATTGGCAGTTATGGCTTACTATCCGACGATGGGAAAACACTACATTTAAGAGGTTTAGTTGGCGCCGTTGATGGCAGCGAATTAATTGAAAGTGAAATTACTGGCCCAAGTGAAGAAGGAGAAGCATTAGGCGATAAACTTGCACAAGAGTTACTAAGCCGTGGCGCGGACAAAATTTTACAAAAAGTCTACGCAGACAATGCTATCGAAGATGGCGTCAGTAACAATTAAAGCTCCCGCTAAATCCATAATAGACGGGAAATTAAAGGTTTTAATTACCCGTCCAGAAGAAAAATCAAAACAGCTTGCCTTATTGCTAAAGCAACAAGGCATCGCTAATATCAGCCAACCACTCTTTGATTATCAAAAAAACACCTCCGCAGAAGCAGTACAAAACGCACTTGAACATGCTGACATAGTTATTTTTGTCAGTATTGCCGCTGTCGAGTTTACCCATCGTTGTTATGATCTCAATAATGTTTCGAATAACAAAAAATTGACCTTTATTGCCGTAGGGCAAGCAACAAAAAAGGCGCTGATTACTTTAGGTGTATCTAATGTATTAGTGCCTACACAAGAGAATAGCGAGGGAGTACTCCTACTGCCTGTTTTGCAGCAAGTTAAGCATAACAATATTGTTATTTTTCGTGGCAATGGCGGCAGAGAACATATTGCAACAAAGTTGACACAACGCGGGGCAAAAGTTTGTTATATTGAAAGTTACCAACGTGTATGGCGAACATTAACAAAAAATATTGCCCAACAATGGCAAGCTCAACAAATTAACTGTATTGTCGTTACCAGTAATGACTGTTTAATGGCTTTATTAGCATTTATTCAAGATGATAAAGGCAAACTCAGCAACTATTGGCAATTAGACTGCTTGTGGTTGGTAGTTAGCTCACGTATTGAAAATAATGCCAAAGCAATTGGCTTACAAAAAGTTGTCAATAGTCATAGCGCTAACACCGAAATATTAGCAGAGACGTTAAAAAAGTTAACGGCTTAATAAACACTAAAACGACACAAGTAACATAACCAGTGGAACAGCAGATGTCAGACAAAGAAACGCCAATAAAAAATGAAAGTAGCATACTTCCTGAAAGTAAAAAACCAGAAGATAATAGCGCTGGAAAAGAAAGTACAGCCGATGCAACAGTGAGTGGCGCTGATATAAGCAAAAAGAAAGTAAAAGATGAACCACTAAGTGCAAAAAAAGCAACTATTCAAAAAGTTGTTGCGAGTAAAAAAGCTGAAAAACCTGTTAACAAGAAAACTAAAAATCCGATATCAAAAGTCGCTGTGTTTGCTTTAGTTATTGCTGCCGGAGCTATTGGCGCTTCAGCATTTCATTATACTTGGCAACAAGAACAAAACCTGACGTTATTAAACACCTTAAAAGAACAAAGACAACAAGCAATAAAAGTAAGCCAAGTGAGCATGAAAAAATCCCTCGATGCTGAATTCTCTCTGCAGCTCAAGCAACAATTATCAAAGCAACAGCAATTATTTACTCAACAGCTTAAAGACGTCGCCCAACAAGCACATCAAGAAAGCGAAGGTGGCGTTACTCAATTAGGTAGGCAATTAAGTGCCCAAGTAGAACAACTTGCACAAAGCATTACTCAACGTGATCCAAGTGACTGGCTAATTCACGAAGCTGAATACTTAATTCGAATTGCTGCTAGAACCCTGTGGTTAGAACAGGATACTAAAGCTGCTATTGGTTTACTTAAAGAGGCTGATGCTCGCTTAAGCGAATTAAAACAACCAAAGTTTTTGCCTATTCGCGCATTAATTAATCAAGATATAGCCGCACTCGACTTAATGCCAAAATTAGAAAGCCAACAAGCGATATTGTCATTAATGGCATTGAATAAACAAATCATTAATTTACCTTTTGCTGGTATTAATTTAAACGAAGTTATTGATAGCTCATCACAAGAAAGTATTGAGTTGTCGGACGATATAAATGATTGGCAGACAAACCTAAAAAAAACATGGCAGAAATTTTTAAACGATTTCATTACCGTGCGTCGTAGAACTGGCACAGTAGAAGCTTTAATGGCACCAGAGCAACAGCAACATTTGAAACAAAACTTAAGTTTGAAAATTCAATTAGCTCGATGGGCCGCCAGTGAACAAAAAGCAGACGTTTATCAACAAACATTGTTAGACGTACAAGCATGGATGAATGAATTTTTTGATATGGAATCCGACATTAACCAAAAATTCTATCAAAAAGTAGAACAAGCAAAACAGTATACTATCAATTTTGACTACCCAAGTGATTTAAGCTCATTAACAGCAATCAAACAACTTAGTAATCAAACAACTGTAATTACAAAACCCGCCACATCAAAGCCAGAAAAAAAGGTAGAACCATTACCAGAACAAACAAATAAAGTTATTGTAGAAGAATCAAGCGGAGAAAACCTATGATCCGTCTTGTACTGATTCTATTAGGTTTCTTTGCTGTCATGGCCTTGAGCCCTTTTCTTATTGATGAGAAGGGTTATATCCTTGTTGCTGTGGGTGATATCACCATAGAGTCCACAGTGTTATCAGCGATGATTATGTTAACGCTAATATTCATTACGTTACTTATCACATTAAAAGTCCTTCGTGGCGGATTAAAGCTTACCTTCGGCAGTTGGAATAAAATAATTTTTGCAGGACAAAGACGTGGCATCGTTAACTTCAATAAAGGCCTTGCCGCTTTTATGCTTGAGGACTATAACCAAGCCGAGCAATTATTTGCTAAAAGTGCGGTGCCATCAAGACGTAAACAAAGTGCCTACTTACTTGCCGCTGCCGCCTCAGCAAAACAAGATCTCGACAGTAATACTAACCACTATTTAACCTTGTTAGAGAAAGAAACAAACAAGCTTAAAGAGATAGGCATAGAAAGTGTTATTGTTAAGATAAAGCTGTTAATGAACCAAAATAAAGCAGAAACCAACGAAAAAGCGAGAACCTTGATAGATGAACACCACAAACAAGTGGGTCATGATTCGCGCCTTTTAGCATTAGAAATAGACCTATGCTTAATCGAGAAACGCTTCGAAGCAGTGGTAAATTATTTAACCAGTGCACGTAAAGACAAATCGATCAGCGACAACCGTATTCAAAGATGGGAAGCTCTGGCTTTTCTTGGTGTATTTAATGATACTATTTGTCAGCATGACCAAGCACAACTCGCTTCTTACTGGCAAAGCTTAAGCAAAAAAATAAAGCAGCGTGAAGCGGTTTTATTCGCTTACTGTCAGGTATTGGCACAACAAAATATCACCGAGCCGCTTAATAAACTGCTACTCCCCATGTTAAAAAAGTCACCCAGCAATGAATTTTTAAAGCAACTGCGTAAGTTACCTATTCAACAAGCTGATGATTTAATAACACAAGTACAGAAGCATCTGCATAAAGATATTCACAGTGGCAAGTGGCTTAGTTGCCTAGGTCATCTTGCTTTAGCCAGTAAGCAATATTCAATGGCTGAAAAATCTTTTGCAAGCTTAGTTAAACTTGAGCAAGAAAATTACGGCATTCAATATGATCAGCAAGATTTGCAAGCATTTGCTAAAGCCCATAGTGCGCAAGGACAACATCAAGCGGCCAATGATATGTGGTTACAAGCAAGCAAAATTTAGGTGATACACTAAAAACGAAGAGATAAATTAATGGCTTATTTTGCCATACTTTACATTACTCTGTGCACTTGGTATTGCTCAAGTAGCTGGTAACCTAGCTTTTGAGCAAGTTGGCTCGAAGCCTCATTGGCAGCATCCCAATGTGGTATTTTGTTATTCAGTAAAACAGTTTTGATTAACTGTGTCGCCAATTGAGTGGCTAGTGATTTTCCTCTATGTGTCGGTAAAACCATAATATTAATTTCAATGCCGGCATTACACACTAAAGCTGAAGAAGCGATACCTACAAGTTTACCTTGCTCGATTCCATCTAGGTTACTCTTTACCGAGTAATCAATTGCAGCAAAACCGAGGCCCCGCTCAATAAAATCATCTGCATCAGTAAAGTTCTGTAAATGATAAGAAAAATCTGCGCTCTTTTTGATTCGTTGAGCCGTATCAAACGATATTTGTTCAAGTACAATTTTTTCAGTAACAAACTTATTTTCTTGAGGTAGACTTAAAGCAGTAAGTTTAGCTGATGATAACTGTCGATGATCTAAACTGTAACGTTGATAGGGATTTAAGGTCAATGACTCATGCTCATTAACCTTATCAAGCCAGTCCTGCGAACTAGGCATCAGCGTTGAACCAATAGGTAACTTAGCTATAAGCTTTGCTGCATCTTGATGCTGAGCATCACCTGCCAAAAGTTGAAAAGGGCCATTTTGAAGTAAAAAAATTGATGGCTGATCAAAATCATCTACCAAAATATCAAGCATGCTATTTTCAAGTACACAGTCTATAGAAAAATCTCTGCGCTGATACTCAGAAAAAACGCTGGCAAGCAATATGTGATGTCGCGCTTTATCTAAAATATACATATCACTCCGTTTTATTATAAAATGTTAGCAGCCTATAACTCTATGAAGGCTCTGGCTTAGTAAGTTTCTTAAGGTAATATTGGTTACTATGCCATAAGCCATTTTTCGTCACTTTTTGGTAGTACTATAAGCTCAAGTTATTTCACTACAGACTAATGCATGAGCCTATCTGTGCTCAACCAATAGCCCATAAAAAAACGTTGGCAACTTTTAGTCTACCAACGTTATGTTTTTTATGGGCTTAATCAAAAATACTCTATTGTTTATCTAAGCGCTTCTTAAGGTTTAACGCTGCATCAGCAGCTAACAAGCGCATAAACTCAGAGCCATTACTCTGCTCACCTTGACCACCAATGACTATTTCAGGTACTAAACGGCTATTACCTAAGCTGTTGAATAACGCTGTTTGAATTTTAATTTCTGCTTTTAACGTTTCATCGAATACATATTTAGGGTCCAATGCCGCAGATTTAGCCCTTTGACGCGCTTCGGCTAATACATCCATACCTTGTGCTTCTAAACGTTGTTGTTTCAATATTTCTGCTTGTTCTTTGGCTAGCTCAGATTTTACGGCTACACGTTGCTGTGCAGCAATAATTGCATTAGCTTTAACTCTTTCCGCGTCTATTTGCTCTTTAATTTTCAGTTTTTCAGATTCAGCTCTTTGTTTAGCGATAGCTTGTTCCCCTAAGGCAACCTCTGTACGGGCTTGTTGCTCAGCCTTTTTAAGGTTTTGTCTTGCTAGGGCTTCATCTGCAGCAGCTTGTTTTTGTGCTTCAAGCCGTGAATTGACTTTACTCTCATAATCAATATCTATAATACTCGCATCAACAACTGTGATCCCATAGGCACCTAGAATCGGTTCATTACGTAAAGCATTACCCTCTTGATCTTCTCTTATTTTAATCGTGACGCGTTGTTGCTTGCTTAAATTATTTATTCCCTCAGGTTTATCACGATTACCATTCCCAATAATTTGTTCTGTGACGAAAATACCGTTGATAAGCTGATCTGAAAAATCTTGGCTTAATTGACCATTACCACCTGAATAGTGCTGCTCTACCGACATCATTCTAGCGGATGCTTTTACATTTTCAGTAGTCGCACGCATTAATAAGTTTGAGATTAATGTTTCTTGTGAGCCAAATTCTTCATGAATTTTAAGCAAGCCTCGTAATGCGCCTAAATCATTGGCAGGGACATTACCAGGTAATCTAAAGCGTGCTACACCTCTAGCGCCCCCTGTCGTCGTATCAAGAAACCTAATTGGAATTAATGGTGCTAGTGCGCTCGCTATTGCAAAGCTATCACCGGTAAAGTTAATCGAGATCACTTTTTTATAAGCGGATGTCGTGCCAAAAGCTTTAAAATAAGGTCCTGCTTGATTAATAACCGTTAAATTACCAGTAAATGCTGACTGATGAACCAAACGTTCGTCAGCTTCATTCCAAGAGATTACTTGTGATATCAACGTAGCGATAATCACCAAAATGGTGATAGATGTGGTAATCAAAATCAAATTACGACGGCCTATTCTGCTTACTATTGATTTTTTTTTTGCAGGTTGAACTGATTGATCTTTACTATCCATTTTGATTAATTTCCATATTTAATTTTTTTTTAACAAAGTTAGTAATTTCTTCCTCACTTAACTGAGAACAAAAACTACCTGATCTGTGCAACTCAATAAAGGTGGTCAACATATCCTCTTTACTTTGTGCTGTTTTATCTTCATTTTCTTGGTTTTGATTTTTTTCTATAAGCTCGGAGATTAATTCATCTATTATCGTTTCTTCATCATATACGGTAGGTTCTTGAGGTTTTACCGTTCGACCTTTATCAAGGTTACGATAAAATAAATAAAGCGCTGTACACAGGATTATAATGAGCACACCTAGCCCTATAATATAAAAAATCATAAAACCTACTTAGACTTTGAGTCGTTGAATAAAGATAAAAGACACAGGTAACAGCCAAACTAACGTAAGCGCAATTTAAATAAAAGCAAATGCATCAGCATACATATGCTCTAATAAGGCACCATGTTCAACAAAATCACTGCGAATTGCACCAACCATGTCAAAACGACCTGCAATATAAATATCGTATGGTTCGAGGTTAGTAATATCGTGCATCACCGCTTGATGAACCAAACCTGTTCTTCCCTGCCAACTTTCGGGTGCCTTTCCATCACTCTTTTCGAGGACATTGTCACTGACATTCTCAATAACTGGAATAAAATTAGCCTGTGGCAATGCAGCAATGATTTCAGCGGTTTTTTCTAATTCATAAGCGGCACTTTCTTCGCGCACCCCCCAATAAACCAGAATATGACGTTGTGATTTTTGTTCAGCTAAATATTCAAACATTGATTTGATATAAGAGAAACCCGTACCACCAGCAAGTAATAATAGTGGCCGTTCACTTTCTGTTCGTAGCTGAGCATCTCCCAAAGGGACTTCAACCGTAACAACATCATTACTGGCCTGACATGCTTTAAGTCGGTCAAGCACCTGCATCGGGTAACTGTCTGCAACAAAAGCACCAATTTGTAATTCAATTAAGTCACTCTTAGGTGAGCTTGCAATAGAAAATGGTCGTTTATCTTCTTCACTCATAACAAAATTTAAGTACTGGCCAGGAATAAAGTTGACCTTTTCACTTGGCTTTAACAATACTTTATAAACATGGGTGGTTAACGACGTTAACGACTCTATTTGACAACTAATGGTTTTCATTCATTTAACCTTCTTTCTCTGTTTTCTTCGCTTTAGTCTCTGTTGGGATAATATCTAATTCATCCCAAATTTCATCTACTTGATTTTTAATACTTTCATCCATCATCATGGGCTCTCCCCATTCTCTATTTGTTTCACCTGGCCACTTATTAGTGGCATCAAGACCCATTTTTGAACCGAGACCTGAAACGGGTGAAGCAAAATCGAGATAATCTATTGGCGTATTTTCTATCAGAACCGTATCGCGGCTCGGATCCATACGAGTCGTCATGGCCCAAATAACATCTTCCCAACTTCTGGCATTGATATCATCATCACAAACAATAACAAACTTAGTATACATGAACTGACGTAAGAACGACCAAACGCCCATCATCACGCGTTTGGCATGTCCTGCATATTGTTTTTTAATTGTCACTATGGCTAAACGATACGAGCACCCTTCCGGTGGTAAATAGAAATCTTGTATTTCAGGAAACTGCTTTTGTAAAATGGGCACAAAGACCTCATTTAAAGCAACGCCCAAAATAGCAGGTTCGTCTGGCGGACGTCCGGTATAAGTACTATGGTAAATGGGGTCTTTGCGCATCGTAATATGCGTGACAGTAAATACTGGGAAATCATCAACTTCGTTATAATAACCGGTATGATCACCATAAGGACCTTCAGGTGCCGTCTCTTCGGGGTCAAGGTAGCCCTCAAGAATAATTTCCGCCGTCGCTGGTACTTCTAAGTCATTACTAATAGATTTAGCGACTTCAGTTTTAGCACCACGTAATAAACCCGCAAAGGCATATTCGGATAACGTATCTGGTACTGGTGTTACCGCGCCTAAAATCGTAGCTGGATCTGCACCTAAAGCGACTGAAACCGGATATTTTTCACCAGGATTGGTCTTTTTAAATTCTTGAAAGTCTAACGCACCACCACGATGAGATAACCAGCGCATAATAACTTTATTTTTACTTAAGACTTGTTGACGGTAAATGCCCAAATTTTGTCTTTCTTTATGTGGTCCTTTAGTAATAGTTAACCCCCACGTAATAAGTGGGGCAACATCGCCTGGCCAACACGTTTGAATAGGTAACTTAGTTAGATCAACATCATCGCCTGATAAAACTATTTGCTGACAAAGTGGTTTTTTAATCATTTTCACTGGCATGTTTAATACTTGTTTATAAACAGGTATTTTACTTAATGCATCGCGAAAACCTGTCGGTGGCTCTGGCTCTTTTAACATCGCCAATAACTTACCAACATCACGCAATGCACCGAGATTTTCTTGCCCCATACCCAGCGCAACACGATCAGGCGTACCAAACAAGTTGGTCAGTACTGGCATACCATAAGGTTTACCATTTTCATCAACCGCATTTTCAAACAACAGCGCAGGACCTTTAGCACGTAGGGTTCTATCGCTAATTTCGGTCATGGTTAAATGTGTCGAGATAGGCGTAGTAATACGCTTTAATTGGCCTATTTTTTCGAGTTGACTAATAAAGTCTCTTAAATCATTGTATTTCATAATGTCTTACTAATCATAAATGATACCAATTACACGCTCCTGACATCCTGTCACCGCGATATACCATACGTCCTGTATATAAAAAGCCAGTCTTGTGACTGGCTTTACTTTAAGTTTTTCTCTGATAATTAAACTAGATAATAGTTTATTTACGCTTCATTGAATCAAAGAATTCGTCATTGGTTTTAGTCATCGCTAACTTATCAATAAGGAATTCTATGGCGCCTATTTCATCCATTTCATGAACGATTTTACGTAAAATCCACATTTTTTGTAGTTCATCAGGTTTCGTAATAAGTTCTTCACGACGAGTACCACTGCGGTTAATATTAATTGCAGGGAAAACACGTTTTTCAGAAATCTTACGCGACAGGTGTAATTCCATATTACCTGTACCTTTAAACTCCTCGTAGATAACTTCATCCATTTTAGAACCCGTCTCTACTAAAGCTGTCGCGATAATAGTTAAACTACCACCCTCTTCAATATTACGTGCAGCACCAAAGAAACGTTTTGGACGATGCAAAGCATTCGCATCAACACCACCCGTCAAGATCTTACCTGATGATGGAATTACTGTGTTGTAAGCACGTGCTAAACGTGTGATTGAATCAAGTAAAATCACCACGTCTTTTTTATGCTCAACTAAGCGTTTCGCTTTTTCGATTACCATTTCAGCCACTTGTACGTGGCGACTTGCTGGCTCATCGAATGTTGAAGCGATAACTTCACCTTTAACAAGGCGTTGCATTTCAGTTACTTCTTCTGGACGTTCATCAATTAACAATACCATTAATTCTGCATCTGGATTGTTGCGCGCAATACTCTGGGCGATGTTTTGTAATAATAAGGTTTTACCCGCTTTTGGTGGTGCAACAATTAAACCACGCTGTCCTTTACCAACCGGAGAAGCTAAATCTAGAATACGAGCCGTTATATCTTCCGTTGAACCATTACCACGTTGCATCACAAAGCGGTCGGTCGGGTGAATTGGTGTTAAGTTTTCAAATAAAATCTTATTACGCGCATTCTCAGGGCTGTCTAAGTTAACTTCAGTTACTTTTAATAAAGCAAAGTAACGCTCGCCTTTCTTTGGTGAACGAATTTTACCTTGGATGGTATCACCAGTTCGCATACTAAAGCGGCGAATTTGGCTTGGTGAAACATAAATATCGTCTGGGCCTGCTAAGTAAGATGAATCAGCAGAGCGTAGAAATCCAAAACCATCTTGTAGTATTTCTAAAACACCACCGCCAAAAATATCATTGTCATTTTCAGCATGTTTTTTTAAGATAGCAAAAATAATGTCTTGCTTACGAGCTCTTGAAAGGTTATCTAGCTTCATTGTGCTAGCTAATTCAACCAATTCATTAATGGATTTTTCTTTCAGTTCGGTAAGGTTCATAGGGGGTTTCTTAAACTATTTTAAGTAATTATGTCTCAGGCGATTGCCGACAACAGTGTGTTTATATTGCATTTTTTTGAATGTTATATTTAAAATAAAGGCAATAAGAATAGGGGTAATGAGATGTTATTTTGTACTCAGGGCTTAAATTTAGCACTAAAAGTAAACTAGGTAAAGGTACTATTAAAAAATGTAAGTAAATATTTTATAATAATAAAAGCAAGCAGAATCATTTTTTCGATAATTTAGCTCACCTTTAACAAAAAAGCCTACAGAATTATCGGTAGGCTTTAATAAAAAATTAAAGATTTTTATCTAAAAATTCTTTCAGTTGGGTTTTTGATAAAGCACCCACTTTAGTATCGGCAATTTCACCATCTTTAAATAACAATAAAGTTGGAATACCACGTACACCATATTTTGGCGGTGTTGCTGAGTTTTGATCAATATTTAGCTTACCAACAGTCACTTTACCTTCGTATTCTGTTGCAATATCGTCAAGTACTGGCGCTATCATTTTACACGGACCACACCATTCAGCCCAAAAATCAACTAATACTAAACCAGATGCTTTTAGTACATCTACGTCAAAACTATCATCAGTTAGCTGAACAATTTTATCGCTCATTTTCTTCTCCGTTATTTGTGGCTCAAGCGCCAATTAGGGTGATTATACCCTTATTAAATGTTTTTCCAATACCGTTTTATTTGGCATTGACCGTAAATAAATAGCACTATTAAATTAATTGCTTAATTAGACAACTATTTTTCTTACATTAATGTTAAGCTAGCGCCATGAAAAAAACACACTTAACTGAAACTAAATTCACTGACCTAAATCTTGCTCCGCAAGTCGTCACTGGACTAGAAGCCATGGGCTTCGAATATTGCACGTCTATTCAGGCAAAATCTTTACCCGTTTTGTTGCAAGGCACTGATATTGCAGGCCAAGCACAAACAGGTGAAGGTAAAACTCTTGCCTTTTTAGCCGCTACTTTCCATCACCTTTTGCAAAAAGAAGCACCAAAGCATAATCAACCTCGTGCCTTAATTATGGCGCCAACCCGTGAACTTGCGATTCAGATACATAAAGACGCGATCGAAATGGCCAAAAGCACCGGTTTACGTCTTGGTGTAGTTTATGGGGGCGAAGGTTATGAAAGTCAACGCCAAACTTTAGAAAAAGGCGTTGATATTTTAATTGGTACTTGTGGTCGTTTACTTGATTACATGAAACAAGGCGTTTACAACTTACAAAACATTGAAGTAATTGTACTTGATGAAGCGGATAGAATGTTCGATCTAGGCTTTATTAAAGATATTCGTTATATGTTTGATAAAATGCCGCCAGCGACTGAACGATTGAGTATGTTGTTTTCTGCAACATTATCTTTCCGTGTAAAGGAGCTCGCTTTTGATCACATGAATGATCCAACCAGCGTTGAAGTTGCACCTGAACAAAAAACCAATGATCGCATTAGTGAAGAACTGCTCTATCCTTCTAACGAAGATAAGATGGCTTTATTACAGACATTAATCGAAGAAGATTGGCCTGAAAAAGCGATTGTTTTTGCTAATACAAAACATGTTTGTGAAAAAGTTTATGATCATTTAGTTGCCGATAAATTAAGAGTGGGTTTACTCACCGGCGATGTACCTCAAAAGAAACGTAATAATATACTAGAGCAGTTTTCTGAAGGCCATATCGATATTTTGGTTGCGACTGATGTTGCTGCACGTGGTTTGCATATTCCTAGTGTAACCCATGTATTTAACTACGACTTGCCTGATGACTGTGAAGATTATGTACACCGTATCGGTCGTACAGGTCGTGCTGGTGCAACTGGCCATGCGATTAGTCTAGCTTGTGAACAATATGTATTTAATTTGCCTGGCATTGAAGAATATATAAGTCATGCACTACCCGTGACTAAGTATGACAGTGAAGCATTGTTAACTGACTTACCAAGACCTAAACCACGCCAACGTCGTCATAGACCTGGTGCTGGTAGATCTGGTGGCGGTCGCCCTAACAACAAACAAGGCAACCGTAACGGAAATAGTAACTACCGTGGTAATCGCAGCTAGTTAATTTTCCCTTATGCTCCCGAAACACACATCGGGAGCAGTTATTAACCAATGGAAGTATTGATGACCGAGCCGAAGACTGTCCCTAAGTATGATGATCAACATTATGCCGTGGTAGATTTAGGCTCCAATAGCTTTCACCTTTCAATTAGTCAGCTTACCGACGACACTTCATTAAAAGTAATTAATAAAGTTAAACAGAAAGTTCGTTTAGCTGCAGGTTTAACCAGTGATAACCGACTGACAGATGAAGCGATTAATCGTGGCTTGGCTTGTCTGAAAATTTTTGCTCAACACCTTATTACAATTCCAACTGAGAATATTATTGTTGTTGCGACTGCCGCACTGCGCATTGCCCGTAATAATGCTGATTTTATCAAACAAGCCAACAATATTTTACCTAAAAATATCCAGCTACTCAGTGGCGAACAAGAAGCCAAGACTATTTATGCCGGTATTGCTTATACAGATCAAAATATTTCAGTTAACTCAGATGATAAAGAAACACGTTTAGTGCTTGATATTGGTGGTGCTAGTACTGAAATTATTATTGGTGAAGCGAGTATCGCTAAAAAATTGGTTAGCCTTAACATAGGTTGTGTTAGCTTTATTAATCAATATTTTGCTGATGGTCGATTGTCTGAAGAAAGTTTCAAACAATGTATTGGTGATGCAAGTAGTGAAATAAAAAGTATAAGCCAAACATTTAAGACGTTAGGTTGGCAATCTGCATTAGGTAGTTCCGGTACAATTCAAGCGATGGCCGAAATATTAACCTTTCAGAAAAAACCTGCGATTATCACTTTAGCGTTTTTACAAGAAGTAAAAGAACTACTCATTGATTGTAATACCATTGAAAATATCACTATTGACGGTCTGCGTTGCGATCGTGTTGCGATATTAGCGAGCGGCTTAAGCATTTTAATTGCGTTATTTACTGAACTCGAAATTGAAAAAATGCAATTATCTACCGGTGCTCTACGCGAAGGGCTATTAAGTCAACTATTGCCTAACGCGCGGTTAATTCAATAAAATCTTGGCTTAAAAGTGCTTTTAAAAAGACTTTCCTTTAAACAGTAAAGCTCTGAAATACCAAAGTGCAATAGGAATTTCAAGCAAGCTATAACTAATCAAAGTAAACCAAAACCAGTTAACTTGTGTGCTCAACTGCATAAAAGCCAAGGTAAAGCCCTGCCCAGTCCCCCAATATTTTAAACCAACAATCAACAACGCCAAACCTGAAGCAAATATATCAAAAAAAGCGACTTTATTAAGATCGAAACCTGCAACTTTGGGATAAACGGATAAGTAGGCAACCAATAAAATAATGGTATTAAGGCTAATGATCGTTAATTCATAATGGTTCATTTGATTTCCTCTATTATATTTCTAAACACGTTTCCCCCCAAAAACTATTACTCTTGCGGCTCAATTTCCAGCCTAATTTAACCAACTCTTTACGAATATAGCGATTACTAAAACCGTGGCCAAAAACAATGACATTTTGTTGTTTTTCAGCTAAATTATGGAGCTGCAGCGCTGCTTGTTTAGCGCGTAGTTTAGCTGCTTTGAACGATTCAACTCTGTTGCTCATGCCTTTTGATAGACCAAGCATCCATAACATACGCGCCAGCAATAACCAAGAATACGCTTTTAATTGGAATGGTAACTTGTAACGCGGTATGTGCATTTCTCGTAAAATGGGCCATTGCTGCTCAGGCATCTTATTCATATAAAGCTGCGCTGACTGTACTGCTCGTTTTAAATCACTCGCGACAACATAGTGTTCAGGAAACAACTGCGAACTGTTTGCCTTTGGCCTACTACTTTTATCAACGTAAGTGTGATGATAACTTCTAACCCAAAAGGCATAACCTGCAGCCGATAGCTTTGCAGTATTCTCCCCGGTAATCGCCGCTGTTGGTTTACCATGTCGTACAAGAACTATTTCCATATAAATACTTACCTCTTTCATCATTTAAACTAAGCAAAGCCCACATTCTTGATGATATCTGAATTTCTAGCCCATCATCATATTTTCAACCATAGTCATTGCTATTGCGAAACTGGCGCTAACCCTGCTTGGCATGCTTGTAATAACTCATCACCAAATTTTTTATCCTCAAGTGCCCTACTAATTGCCAGGCCCCCAATCATCAACACTGCATTTTGCAAAGCTTGTTCGCGATCCTTACTATGTTTTTCTGCTTCTATAACGAAGTGATTAAAAACTTTAGTGTAAGTTTTTGTTACTTGTTTATTTTGTTGGCTAATATCAGAAACAAGAAACGCTAATGGACAAGGTTGCTGGCACTGAGCATCTCTATGCTGACTCGTTAAATAATACTTGCCAAATTCTTCTATGCTCTGCGGCTTATTCGTTACCTTACTAAGTCGGGAGCTTTGTGCTGCTTTAGTAATTGCTTGAGCGTATAAGTCACTTTTTGAACTAAAATGACTATAAAACGCGCCACGTGTTAATTCAGCTTTCTGCATTACATGGTCAATAGATACTTTATCAAAACCATGGTGAGTGAAGAGCATTGCCGCACTTTGCAATATTTTATCTTTAGATTGCCCTTTATGGTTTTTTTGCCAAGCCATAAGTAATCCTTTCTATAATAGCGAAATAGAACAACAGTATTTCATAATTTTAAAATATGTTCTTGAACATATTTTGACTTGATATAAATTAGCCTGAGTTTTATTAATTATGGAGAAAGAAATGGAAACAAATTCTGTACACATCTATGGCGCAAGTTTTTCAAATTTTGTTCGCACGATTATGTTAGTGTGTGAGGAAAAACAAGTACCTTATACCGTTGGTTTTGAAGTTAATAACGCTGAAGTTAAATATAAAAGTGATGCACACTTTGGCTTACACCCTTTTGGTAAATTTCCGGTATTATTAAGTGGTGAATTAATATTACCTGAAACAGCGAGTATCTGTCGTTATATAGACAATAATTTCAATGAGAACAACAAAGTACAATTACAACCAAACAACCCTGTTGATAAAGCTCGCCTTGATGCTCTATGCGCTCTTATATCTATCGACGTAGATAAAGTATTGGTACGAGATTATTTATTGGAGTTTGCCTTCCCTAAAGGAAAGGATGGGGCGATACGTATTGAACAGGTACAAAAAGCACAACCTCAAGTAGCAAAAACGCTCAGTGTTATTACCCAATTAATCGAAGATCAAAATTCACTGTTAACAGGCCAGAATTTCACTATTGCTGATGCACTACTTGCGCCTATGCTCGCCTATTTATCCGGTTTACCCGCAGATTTTAATTTATTGCCTGATTACCCTGTTGTTGAATGCTACTTGGCACAGCTAATGGCACGGCCTTCATGTCAGAAAGTCTTCCCCCCAAAACAGCTTTAACTCTATATTATTGAACTATAAAGTCACTGTAATAGTTATGCTAGGCGCAGAATTAACTGCGCCTAACTTACTATACCCGTTACCATTCAAAGTGCGTGATTTCAGTGGGAGGTAAAAGTGCTTTAGGCAAGGCATTCATTTAAAACAATGGTTACTCCCTTGTTCAAATGAATAACGCCACGTAAATCGCTTTTAACCCCATCGAAGAGGCGCTTGAATGGCAACGGGATATATAAGCAAACACACGCTTTATTTAACGAGCGTCTTCTTTAATCCATTGAGCAACTTGTTTAGCAAAGTATGTCAATATGCCGTCAGCGCCGGCACGTTTAAATGCTAATAAACCTTCCATAATACAAGGTTTTTCTGCCAACCAACCATTTTGAATCGCTGCCATATGCATAGCGTACTCGCCACTGACTTGATAAGCATAAGTAGGTACTTGAAAAGTATCCTTAACGCGGCGCACTATATCTAAATATGGCATACCTGGCTTAACCATGACCATATCAGCACCTTCGGCAATGTCTTGAGCAACTTCGTGCATGGCTTCATTGCTATTTGCCGGGTCCATTTGATAGTTGTGCTTGTTACCGCCTTTGATATTACCTGCTGAGCCGACAGCATCTCTGAATGGTCCGTAATAATTTGAAGCATACTTCGCTGAATAGGCGAGGATTTTAGTATTAACAAAACCACTTTCTTCTAATGCTTGACGAATAGCTCCGACACGCCCGTCCATCATATCTGATGGCGCGACGATATCAGCGCCCGCTTCAGCATGAGACAACGCCTGTTTGACTAAAATTTCTTTCGTGACATCATTAACAACATAGCCAGTTTTCCCTGCTTTGTTGTCATCACTTTCACTTAAAATGCCATCTTGTCCATGCGTAGTAAATGGGTCAAGTGCAACGTCGGTAATGACAGCTAATTGTGGGAATTTTGTCTTTAATGCGCGCACTGCACGTTGTGCTAAGCCATTAGGGTTATAAGCTTCTTCTGCCATTAATGATTTTTTATCACCCGGTGTAACAGGAAAAAGTGCTATCGCGGGAATGCCTAAGTCGACTAACTCTTGCGCTTCTTCCATTAATAAGTCGATGCTTTTACGCTCGACTCCGGGCATAGAGGCGATTGCTTCACGCTGGTTTTGACCTTCGAGTACAAAAACAGGATAAATAAGATCGCTTACCGTTAATTGTGACTCTGCCATTAAACGACGCGTACTATCATCAACACGCATACGGCGCATACGGCGAGCAGGAAACTGCCCAAAAGAACTATTGCTTTGATGGTTCATGTAGTTTTTCCTAATAATATTTCTAGAGGTTATTCTTTACTAGTCAAATCATCACTGCGTGACTCTTCGATAAATGTATGTGACACACTTTGGTTGCGACCATTGTGTTTAGCTTGGTACAGGGCTTTATCTGCACCCGCAAATATTTGTTCTGCTGTAATAAATTTTTCTTGTTGATAGGTACTAATGCCACAACTGATAGTCAGTGGTATTTCAATATTTTGATAACGAAAAGCTTGTTCACTAATGCTCTCACGTAGCTGTTCTGCTAACAAGACTGCACCTTGTGGCTCTGTATCAGGCAGTATTAAACAAAACTCCTCACCACCATACCTAAAGGCTTTATCAGTACTACGTTTTAAGCTTTGTTTGACAAGCTGACTTAACCAAACAAGACATTGATCACCCGCTAAATGACCATAAGTATCATTAACAGATTTAAAATGGTCAATATCAATTATCACTAAACTTAAAGGTGTTAAATTACGACGACTTCGACGATATTCAGCCTGAATTTTTTGATCATAAAAACGACGGTTATGTAAACCAGTTAATTCGTCCAAGACATTCTTTCGTTCTAACTCTTGGTTCGCGCTTTCCAGCTCTTGCAAGGCAATATTAAGCTCTAATGTGCGCTCTTGCACCCGCTCTTCCAACAGGTCTTGATTTTCTTGCTGTTTTATTTCTAAGCCTTTGAAAGCTAAGTCAGTCGCCCTGCTATCTGTTAGTGCCTGATTCAACTTGCTTTGCATTCGTTGATATTTATGACGAAACTGGTTGGTGAGGTAGAAGCTAATAATCGCCAAAATTATTGCCCCCAGTAATATACCAATAGCCAACCACTGATAACTTATGCCACTTGATTGCGTATCAGCTATATCATTAGCGAGGCTAATTGAGGGCAGTATAGGCACGCTTAGCCATATAAATAACCGTATAAATGCCTTAGAATTAGTTAACTTCATTTAGTTCAAATACCTGGCGCGCATTAAGACTAGTTTGACAAGCTAACTCATTAGGGTCAATACCCGTAATATTGCTTATTTCATTAAGGATATAAGGTAAGTAACTCGGCTCATTACGGCTACTTTTAGGTTTTGGTCTAATCGTTCTTGGCGTTAAATAAGGCGCATCGGTTTCAATTAATAAACGATTTAACGGAATCATACTGACAATATCTCTTAACGTTTGTCCTCGTCTTTCATCGCATAACCAACCCGTAATACCTACATACATATTCGCGGCTAGGCATTGCTCTAATTCATCTTTCGAGCCAGTAAAGCAGTGAGTTACCAGAGCAGGAATTTTATTGATATAGGGCTTTAATATACTAAACCATGGTTCGAAGGCATCGCGTTGATGTAAAAATAATGGCATATTTAATTGTGCAGCTAACGAGACTTGCTCAGTAAATACTTTAATTTGTTGCTCTGGCGTTGAGAAGTTTCGATTGAAATCCAAACCACACTCGCCAATTGCTTTTACTTCTATCTGACTAGCAAGTTGTGTCAGTTCTTCTAAATAGTTATCACTGACATGATCAGCATCGTGAGGATGCACACCTGCAGTAGAAAACAAGCACTTTGGAAACGCTTGTTCATATTCACGACACAGTGTTAATGCTTGCTGGCTTGAGGCGACACTTGTGCCTGTGATGATCAACTGACTAACGCCAATATTTTTAGCACGCAGTATAACGTCATGTCGATCTATATCAAATCGACTATTGGTTAAATTAACGCCAATATCTATCAAATTTATTTCCTTTGAGCTAAGTTTGTTCTGTTCCACCTAGACTACAGCTTTTATTTTAAACGTTTTACTTTCATACGTTTATTCGAGCCAACCTTTTTAAGGTAAATAGCACTGAATGTACCCTTTGCTAAAATAACCTTGCCACCAACGGCTAATTTAAGATGCGTACTATCCTTTTGCTGCCATTTTTGACCATTTTCAAAAGTAATTACCCATTCACCACGTATTAATTTTTTTAGTTCACTTATCGTTAATTCAATACTTTGGATTTCTTCAGTTTTCTGTTTGTCCGTTTTCTCAATATGTTCTTTAGCGAAGTCATCTATTGCTTTTGCTTGTTCCGTTTTAACCACAACTATCGGTGTGATTTTCTCTACAACGTTAGCAGTTGACGCGGCTGAAGAGTTAATTAATGGCTCTGCTAACTGATCAAAACAACTCAACCTTTGCTGATTGCTAGAGATCTCACTGCATTTCTGAATGCTTTTAGTTAGGTCAATAGTGCCAGACATCGCGACTTGTGAAGATAAACAAACGACGCCTATAATGATTAATACAAAAATATCTTTACCTGAATTAACGCTTTTAAACATCATTATTTTCCTCTTCATCTTTTTTTTGATAAAGCGAGGCAATGATGACACCCACTTCAAATAACAGCAGCATTGGGACGGCAAGCATGGTTTGCGAAATAATATCTGGTGGTGTCAGTAACATACCGACAACAAAAGCTCCAACAACAACATAAGGTCTCTTTTTACGTAAATTATCGGGTGTGGTTATACCCGTCCAGCACATTAATATAATGGCAATTGGTATTTCAAAGGCAATACCAAAGGCAAAAAACAGCTTAAGAACAAAATCAAGGTAACTACTTATATCGGTAGCAATGACAACACCTTCAGGCGCTACTGAGGTAAAAAAAGCAAATACTACGGGAAAAACAGCAAAATAAGCGAAGGCTATGCCACTATAAAATAACAAAGTGGAAGCAAGCATTAATGGGGCAATTAGGCGTTTTTCATTTTTATACAAACCTGGAGCAACAAATGACCACATTTGATACAAAATATGCGGTATAGCAATAAAAACAGATAAAACAATAGTCAATTTAAACGGCGCAAAAAAGGGTGATGCGACGTCTGTCGCTATCATTTGTGAGCCTTCTGGCATAGTAGCTAATAAAGGTTGGGCAAGGTATTGATAAATATCTTGTGCAAAATAAACCAAACTACAAAAAACCACTAAAATACCAACAATAGCGCGTAATAAACGGTTACGTAACTCTAAAAGATGGCCAAAAAGGCTACTACTTGGGCTTTCTGGTGTACTCATGATAAGGGTTTATCACTTACAGTTTTTGTTTGATTTTTTTTAGTTTCAATTAAAGTATCGTTTTGTGGCACAGTATCCGCTGTGACATCAGTATTTGTATCGGTACTTGAATGAGCGCTGTTTTCTGCAATATTACTTTCCTCAACATTTGCTTGTGGAGCAGAAGCTAAAGAAGAAGAAATCATTGATTCTAGTGGTTCTCTATCGATTTTTTTAAATGGTTCAGTTACAGAAGCCGCAGCCTCTTTTAAAGATCTTAAAGACTCAGCAACTTCAGGGCTCAGGTTTTGCAAATCACCTTGCTCCGCTTTTTTCAAGTTAGTATGCAACTCATGAATACGTAACTCTTCTGTCACTTCAGATTTTACCGTATCGCTAAACTTACGCACACCTGTTATCCATGATCGAATAGTACGAATAGCGACAGGTAAACGCTCGGGGCCTAAAACAACCAAGCCTATAATTGCAATAAACGTTAATTCCCAAAAACCAATATCAAACATGCATTAAGCCTGATTATCTTTAGACACGGTTTCTTTAGCTTTGTTTTTAGTCGTTTCTTCTGCATTACTGCTATTATCAGCTAATGTGTCAGATGATTTTTCAGCGCTATCTTTTTGCTCTTTATCATCTCCAATTGCATTTTTAAAACCTTTTACCGCAGAACCAAGATCACCACCAATGTTGCGTAATTTTTTAGTACCAAATAACAATACAACAATAACGGCAACAATGGCTAATTGCCAAATTCCAATACCACCCATAATAAGTTAACTCCTGCTTTTACCGCAAATAACTGCGTTTTATTTAATTCAAAACTAAGTGACTAACATTATATACCTATATTCTATTGAGAAACGAGCAAAAGCAGTTATTGAGTTACTAAATAGTGAGATAAAACAAAGTTTGTTATTGTCCGCCTTATTTACAAAAACAAAAAAGGCGACAAATAACTGTCGCCTTTCTAATAATTTACTTTAAATGAACGTTAGAATTTATAAGTAGTATTAACAAAAAAAGTACGGCCAACAACATCATAAATATTAGGTACTGTATTCATGTCATTACCATTTGGTACTTCTTCCGGCTCTTTATCGAAAAGATTCTTAACACCACCGGTTAATTGCCACGCATCATTAATGTTATATGCGGCTGAAACATTATGATAAACAACATCACTAGTACTATAAGCATCACCCCAAGCATTACCATCCATGCCTTGGATATAATTCGCGGTATATAACAAACTAAGATCATCAGTGACATTAGCGCTAACAGTTAAATTCGACTTTAACTGTGAATATCCGCCCATATTGCCATCAATAGTGCCTTCATAACTAACACCATCTTCTTCAAACTCAATTAGATAAGTAGTATCTAACATCACTCTGAAAATTCCCTCGGAATAGCTAACATTCCAATCAATACCTGTCGTATTTTGTTGACCAATATTAGTTAAAGTCGAGGTCATATTTGATAAGTCGCCCTCTTGTGTAATATTAATTGCAGTACAAGCAAGTTGATCACCATCAAAACATTTATTCATTTCGTTTTGAACATTCACACGACTGATCGCGTTGGTAATATCAAAACTCCAGTAATCTATCGTGGTAGATAAACCCTCAGCAATTTCCCATACTACGCCGGCAGTAAACGACTCACTTTCTTCGGGCTTTAAGTTTTCATCACCCGTATAGTTTACTAGAATCTGCGCATCTTGCTCGTTGCCCCACGGGTCACTTAGGTAATCAAAAGAACCCGAATTACCGCCGTATAACTCACTCACACTTGGCGCTCTAAAGCCTGTCGCAGCTACCGCTCTAAACATTAAACCCTCAGTGACACGATAAGTGGCACCAAGTTTCCATGTTGCTGCACCACCAAAGGTAGAATAATCATCGTAACGTGTTGCTGCTTCGACCGTAAAAGCGTCTGTTACAGGTACTGATACTTCACCATAAATTGATTGTACAGAATAGTTACCTGAAGTTGGGTCTTGCTGTGCGGCTGTACTTTCACCTGCTTGAGTAATCAAATCAGGGGTGTAAAAACCACTTTCATAGCGACTTTCGATACCGACAGCATAACCAATATCGTTAGCACTAATGCCACTGTAACCAGCCGCTAGCGTAAACTGTTCATTACCGCCTTCATTTTGCTCGGTGTACATGATGCCTTCATTTGCTAAGAAGTCACTATCCATTGGGTCACCACTAAACCAGTCATCTTGGTGCTCGTAGATGCTTTTTTCCATGTTACCTGCATGAATAGAGTTAGCCACGCTGTCTTTTGAATCATTACGACCATAAGTTGCCGACATATCCCATTGTGAATCATTGCTTAAAATACCTGTCAAGCCAATAGAAGCACGGTAAGTATCTGTCTCTTGTTCATAAATGCGAGGACCCGCATCTGTCATGCGTCGTTTGTATAATAACTCTTCAGGTAAATTACCATCAGCATCTTTAAATCCATCAGTATATTTATCATCAAGCATACTAGAGTCTAGGTCGATACTGGCAGGTTGTGGTGCCATTTGCTGATTAGACTCGCGACGTGTATACATTAAGTCAACACTTAATTCTGTATCATTGGCTATTTCAGTATTAAAACTACCAAATAAGCTCAGTAACTCATTTGGAGTTTGTGCATAACTGTCATCAGTATAGTCATACGAGCTATCACGCTCTTTAAAACCACCTTCTCCATCCGGCACTAAACCACCTAAGCTACCTTCAGGTACATACGACGACTCACCTGGTGGTACGAAGTCACGATCAGATTGAATGACTTCACCACGGTTAGAGTATTGTGCACCCAATACTAGGTTACCACCAGCAATCTCAGCGCCGTGTAAAATACTAAATCCGCCACTTTCGCCATCGCCCTTATCAGTAATGCTACCATCAGCAGCAATTTCAGTGCCGACAAAATCTTTTTTAGTGATGATATTCACTACACCGGCAATGGCATCTGAGCCATAAACAGCCGAAGCACCATCTTTTAAAATTTCAATCGATTGGATCATTGAAACAGGAATAGTATTTAAATCTACTGATGCATCGGCACCAGTACCTGATGCCACCATGCGGCGACCATTTAATAAGACTAAGGTGCGTTCTACACCCATGCCACGTAAATTAACTGTCGCAGAACCACCTGAGCCATTGTTTGAGGTAGAACCCAAACTCATGCCTGAAGCAGCTGGTTGCATAGATAAAATTTCTTCAACTGAATTAAAACCACTTTTAGCGATAAAATCAGATGAAATAACAGTGACTGGACTTGCCGTTTCCATATCAGTTCTATTAATACGAGATCCTGTTACTGAAATACGCTCAACGTCTTTAATGCCCTCGTCATTGGCGAATGCCTGTACCGATGTAAATGACGTTGCCGCTAGGGCAAAAAGCACGGCGCTACTGACTGTGTTTTTTTTTGCAATGCTGTGTTTAATTAAATTTATTTTCATTATTTTTTCATACCTTATATTAAGCCTTTTTGGAGATGAACTTAATATGGCAAATAAAAACAACAAAATTCGATCTCAAGTGTTGGCTTTTAGTTAAGCTTGTATCTAGAGTGTAATCATTGAGAGGGAGTGTGTGCATATCTGTAACCCAAGAAGTTGAATAGTTCTTAGTTCTATATAGCAGGATCCGGGCAGAATAATATATACCCATTGCCATTCAATATGCTTGTTTCAGAGTGCTTGAACATTTTCAATTCAAGGCGCTGTGATGAAATAATGGTTACTCAGGAGAATAAGCTCCTGCATTCTCTAATAAGCTACGTCCATGTAGCGCCATTTAAATCACAGCAACGCTGACGTGATGTTGTTCAAGCGCTTCTTCGATGGGGTTAAAAGCGATTTACGCGGCGTTATTCATTTGAACAAGGGAGTAACCATTATTTAAAATGACTGCCTTGCCTAAAGCACTTTTACCTCCCACTGAAATCACGCACTTTGAATGGTAACGGGTATAGGTTAGTACAAAGTTATTTTCTAAAGAAATGTGAAAAAAATGTAAAAAAAACCAGCCGTAGCTGGTTTTTATATTATGAACTTCAAATCAAATATTAATCAAATACCATGGTGTTCTTTAATTTCGTCAAAGCATTTTTCTCTAACTGTCTGACACGTTCAGCTGAAATTTGGTATTTATTCGCTAATTCTTGCAAGGTGGTTTTATCTTCATTTAACCAACGTGTTGTAATAATATCTTGGCTGCGATCATCAAGCGTAACCAGTGCTGTTGACAAACGTTGATTCGCATGATTTTTCCAGTCAGTATTTTCAACTTCTACGGCAAGGTCCGACTGTTTATCTTGTAAATACTGCGCAGGCGAAAAACTACTACCACCAAGATTATCATCATCATCTTTCGATAACTCAAATGCTTGGTCATGACTACTCATGCGATTTTCCATTTCCAAAACGTCTTTGGTACTTACACCTAACGTTTCAGCAACTGTATTTACTTCATCGTTACTAAACCAACCTAAACGCTTTTTATTTTTACGTAGGTTGAAAAATAATTTACGTTGTGCTTTTGTAGTTGCGACTTTAACAATACGCCAATTTTTAAGCACAAATTCATGAATTTCAGCTTTGATCCAATGCACAGCAAATGAGACTAAGCGAACACCCACTTCAGGATTAAAACGCTTGACCGCTTTCATTAAACCAACATTACCTTCTTGCACTAAGTCAGCGTGCGGTAAACCGTAACCGGCATAACCTTTAGCGACATGAATTACAAAGCGTAAATGCGACATAATTAATGATTGCGCTGCTTGTAAATCATTTTCATTATAAAGGCGAGTAGCCAGATCATGTTCCTCTTCTGCTGTGAGCATAGGAATGCTGTATGCAGATTGCATGTACGCTTCGATGCTACCACTACGTGGTACGGTAAGTTGCATAGGTTCACTCATAAAACTCTCTCCTTCATTTAATTCTTTATTTTTACGGCCGTTATTCTAGCATATTTCATTAATGTTAGCGAATAACAAGCTACGAACACTAGCCTAATAGATAGGGCAACACAAGATTATCTTACATTTTATTTATGAAAGAAATGTGACGAATTGTAAGTGGATGAATTAACTTTGTAGTAACAATTAGTTAGCGATGATAGTTAGTAAGAAATTGTCACTAAAAATCAATCAGCATTCGGCTCTATGGCTTTAATATGCTGACGCACTGAGATATAACTCCCTAACAATCCTAACGTAACAGCAAAGCCAATTAAACGTAAAACGTCATTAAACGTTAAACCTTGCAAGGTAAAACTACTGCGATAAAGCTCGGTTAGTTCACTAATAGCATGGCCTAAGTACTGAGTTAATAAGGCAACAACACAACACGAAAGTAGACCGCCAAAAACACCATACCAAGCACCCGCATATAAAAAAGGCCGTTGAATAAAACTGTCGGTTGCACCAACTAGCTTCATAATAGCAATAGCATCTTTTTCATTTAAAATCGCCAAACGGATGGTATTGCCGACAATAAGCACCACTGATAAACATAATAATAAAGCAACGCCTATCACAATATCTTCAATTAGCTGAGCCATGGCCTCCAAACGAGTAAGCCACTCTAGATCAAGCTTTCCTTGATCGACCTCGCGCTCCTTAATTAATTTAGCTAACAAATCATTCGCGGCCTGCGCCTGACTTGCTCTTTGCGTAGGGGTAACAAGTAATGTTGCCGGTAAAGGGTTTGTATCTAGATACTCTAGTGATTGGCCAAAGCCTGATAAGATTTTAAACTCTTTCAACGCTTGTTCAGCAGAAATATAGTGCACCTCTGCCACTTCATTATACAAACTGATGCGTTTTACCAAACTCCTCGCACTTTTATCACTAGTAGAGAGCTTTAAAAACAAGGTGATTTGCGAGGCACTGTCCCATTGCTCACTAATCTGTTCCGCATTTTTAACAAACAAATGTAACGTTGCCGGCAAAGCTAAGCTAATACCTAAAACAAAAACCGTCATAACCGAAGTGAATGGTGTTCGCCATAAATTACCCAAACTACCAATAGCTTGCTGTAAATGACGAATAGGTAAACCGACTAGATGCTGTATAAAGCTAACACGATCACTCATTGATAGCCCCTTGCGCCTGCAAGCCATCAATAATACCGTCGTTGATCATAGTACCTTCTTTTAATGTCAGCGTGCGGTACTTCATACGAGCAATCAAACCTAAGTCATGCGTCGCAATTAACACAGTAACACCAGCAGCATTAAATTCTTCAAAAAGACTAATAATATCAAGCGACAATTTAGGGTCTAAATTACCTGTAGGCTCATCGGCGAGCAGTATTGGCGGTTTATTAACGATAGCACGGGCAATACCCACTCGCTGTTGTTCTCCACCTGATAACATGTGCGGATAACATTTTAACTTAGCACTTAAATGGACTTTGTCTAACGCCGTTTCTACCCGTCTACGGATTTCTTTATGGTTAACCCCTTCGATAATTAAGGGTAAAGCAACATTATCAAAAATAGTGCGGTCTTTAAGTAAATTATGATTTTGAAAAATCATACCTATACCTCGACGCACATAGGGTATTTCTTTATATTTGATATTTGCAAGCTCAGTATGATTAACCTGAATACTACCAGAGCTTGGTTTTTCCATCATAGAAATGAGTTTTAACAAGGTACTTTTTCCTGCGCCAGAATGACCTGTAAGAAAAGCCATTTCACCTGCCTCAAGATTAAAGCTTACTTGCTTTAATGCAAGAAAGCCGCCTTGGTAGGTTTTATTTACCTTATTAAAATTGATCATATTATTTTTATAGTTTTAATTTAATGAAATAATCTACCATACTTATTGTGCTTAATATCTGAATTTAAGCATCTTTTCATTCTTAAGTAAGTTACTTACTAAAAAGTGCATCAATAAAGTCGTCACCGTTGAATGGGCGTAAGTCATCTATACCTTCGCCAACACCCAAATAACGAATTGGGATGTTATGCTTGTCGGCAACAGCGAATACGACTCCGCCTTTGGCAGTACCATCTAACTTAGTTAATGTTAAACCGGTTAAACCAACCGCTTCATCAAACAACTTAGTTTGACTTAGCGCATTCTGCCCCGTACCTGCATCAAGAGTAAGCATTACTTCATGTGGCGCATTGACATCAAGTTTTTTCATCACTCGAACCACTTTTTTCAACTCTTCCATTAAGTGGGCTTTATTTTGTAAACGACCTGCGGTGTCTGCAATAAGCACATCGACCTTACGTGCTTTAGCTGCACTAATAGCATCAAAGATAACCGACGCACTATCTGCGCCAGTATGTTGTGCAATAACTGGGATATCATTACGATCACCCCATACTTGTAACTGTTCTACCGCCGCCGCTCTAAAGGTATCACCAGCAGCCAACATCACTGACTTCCCTTCCGCTTGAAACTGTTTGGCAAGCTTACCAATCGTTGTGGTTTTACCGACACCATTCACACCCACCATTAAAATAACAAAGGGCCCATCTGTTTGTGTAATATCTAACGGCTTACTGACATCAACAAGAATTTTTTGCAGCTCTATTTTCAGTAGCTCGTATAAAGCGCTTGCATCTTTAAGTTGTTTTCGACTAGCACTCTGCGTTAAAGAGTCAATAATTTTCATGGTAGTTTCAACTCCAACATCAGCCAATAACAGATGTGTTTCTAGCTCTTCAAATAAATCATCATCAATTTGTTTACCACGAAACAAATCGAACAAACCGCCACCAAGATTTTGTCTTGTTTTGCTTAGACCTTTTTTTAAGCGAGCAAAAAAACCTAACTTCGTTTCCGGTGACTTCTCAATAACGGGTTCTATTTGATTTTTTTCTGAGACGACAACATTAGATGAAGGTAAAGCTAACTCTTCCTGTTCACTTTCTTTCGCTGCAGAAAGCTCTATTGCTTCTGTTTCATCTAGTTCAGATTCAGTAGACACTCTTTCTACAGATTCAATCGCTGCGGTTTCTTTAGGTAAGAGTGGCGCTTCTACTGCTAGCTCAATTGTTTCAGCTGCGGAGGGTTCTAATAAGTCATTATCCGTTTCTTCAACCGCTACTGCAACATCATCGACAAGTTCGACACTCTCATTGAATGAATCGTCTTTTGTTTCATCAATTACATCGTTACTTGGTTTTTGTTCAAGCGCTTTTTCTTGCTCAATCTCTTCAACAACGTTTGCTTTTTCTTCACTCTGACCAAAGCCTAGCCAGGAAAACATACCTTTTTTCTTTGACACTTTTTTCTACCTAAATGAATGACTGAATTTCAGTATTGATGATAATGGTGTAAAATTGTCGTTATATTAACATCAAATACAATAACTGTCAGTGATATGAATCAAGCTAACAATTCAGCTAAAAGCTCAAGCAAGAAACATGAGAACCATAAAACCACTACCGGACAAATTCGTATTATTGCGGGTAAACATAGAGGCAGGAAATTACCCGTTTTAATGGCTGAAGGCTTACGACCGACAACAGACAGAGTAAAAGAGACCGTATTTAATTGGTTAATGCCCTATATTTCACAAGCCAATTGCTTAGATTGTTTTGCCGGCTCAGGTGGACTGGGCTTTGAAGCGCTCTCTCGTGGTGCAGAAGAAGTCACTTTAATTGAGCTCAATAAAGCCGCGGCAAAACAGTTACAAGATAATAAAAAACTACTTAAAGCTGAAAATCTATTCATTTATAATAGCGACGTTTTACTTTTCTTAAGTAAAAAAGCGCCACAAAGCTTTGATTTAGTTTTTCTCGACCCGCCTTTTAGGAAGGAGTTAGTAACAAAAAGTGCTACTTTATTAAATCAAGGCTGGTTAAATGATAAGGCGTTGATTTACGTTGAGATGGAAGCAGAAGCGCAGCAAGTACTGCCCAATAATTGGCAGTTAATAAAAGAAAAGGTGGCTGGTCAGGTAGCATATCGTTTATATCAATTTTCACTAACCACTTAGCTTCACACAAAGACTGAAATAGGCGCCAAAACAGCCGAGGAGTTATTGGCGCTCAATAAAAGCTAAGTAAAAAATACTTACGTCTTAGTTGGTAAAGCTTTGGGGAGCAGCTTCAAATCATGAAAATCAAAACTAAAGTCAGTGGCATGAGAGACGGCCTTCATGGTGACGTAATGAATATTGCCATTTTCATCTAAATTAAAATTCACAAAAGCGTCGGCCTCAAGTGTTCTATCTTTCCAACGTACAATAAAAGTATTGTGTTGATAATGCTCTAACGTACCATGTAATTCAGGCGTATTACCAAACTGCACCTGTAGTTTATTATTAAGGTAGTTAATATGAATTTCACCATACCAATTATCAACATAAGTTTGTGCATAATCACGTAATGCTAATGAATGTGATGCATTTTTATTTACCAAGTCTGCTGCTTTTGCTAAACGTTTTTCTTCCTTTGCCACGCTTTTTTGCTGTTTTTTATGATAATAAGCAACCCAATCTTTTTCAGGTAAGGCTAAATATTCATTAAGAATTTGTTGATAAATAGCATTAAATGCATAACCCGATTGCTGGTTGGTTAAAATAACCATGGCAAGGTTTTCTTCAGGAACTAAAACCACTTTTGAGACCATGCCTAAAATACCACCACTGTGGTGAATAAGCTTAACCCCGTGATAATCTTTCAAAAACCAACCGAGACCATAGGCTGAGAAATGCGTTTTGTCATTTTTAGTTGCCGCTTCTGAAACGGATAAAATTGTACGAGCTTGAAACATAGCACGACTTTGCTTCGCGGAAAATAAACGGGTTTGTTTGTCCTCAGCCACTTTTTTTGTCTGATAAACACCTTGATTAAGCTGTGCCTTCAACCACAAGCTCATATCATTCACACTGGAAGCAACCGAGCCTGCTGAGGAAAATTTCTCTAACATATTGCCGCCAACCACATTTAACTTCCCTGCTAATGGAACATGGGCACGGGCAACATTTTTATTACTTTGACTAATAAGAGAATAAGCCGCACGGGTGTTTTTCATACCCAATGGCGTAAATATTCGCTCTTGGATAACCGCTTTCCAAGTTTGCCCTGTGACTGTAGCAATGACTTCACCAGCAATAATATACATCAAATTATCGTAAGCAAATTCACTACGAAAGCTCGATACTTCAGGTAAATATTTTAATCCTTTAATAATATCAGCATTAGTCAACGTGGTATTTGGCCAGATCATTAAATCTCCGGCACCCAAACCTAAACCTGAATTATGAGCAAGCAAGTCAATAATAGTAAATTCACGGGTCACATAGGCATTCGGCATTTGAAACTCAGGAATAATATCAATGACCCTTGTATCCCAGGTTAGCTTTCCTTCATCAACAAGCCCAGCCAAAATGGCTGCAGTCATCGCCTTGGTATTAGAGGCAATGCCAAATAAAGTATCAGGGGTAACTTTCGTTGTTTTTCCGTGTTCGATAACACCAAAACCTTTGCTCATTATCACGTTATTATCTTTTACAATAGCAACAGCGACACCGGGTACATTAAAGGTAGTCATGGCACTATGAATAGCCGCTTCGATTTGAGCATTTTTTTCGTTAATCGACTCTTGTTCAAATACACTGACAGCTTGGCTAACAAACGTGGTCAGTAAAAAAAATAAAACAAACATTTGACCTGAAATTTTCATTATTACTTCCTATTCTTCTATTTTAATCCGCTAATTTCTATACCCAAATTAGACAAACCTTCGGAAAGCACCATTTCTTTGGCTAGTTGGCAGGTACGTTTATCTTCTGCTGTAAACTTTAAAAAATCGAATAATTCACTCTGCATAGCTTTTTCCCATTGCATTAAGGGATGCTCTGAAATTGCTTGGTCTATTGCCCCCTGATTAATAAGTTCACCTTCTGATAAGCTTTGAGTTAGCTGCAATTCAATATACGCATTAACACTGCTATGAGACAATCGACTAATACTTTGAATGTCCTCTAAATCAACCTCTTGAGGTTTTGATTTTCTGCTGGCCTGCTGTTTAGGCTCTAAATTAAATATTAGTTGCCATAATGCCGTTAACGCCATGCAAGCATCAATAGCAGGATAGACACCAAAAAAATCAAACTCTTCAGGATCGGGCGTTTGTGGCGCTAACTTATTCAGTTGCGCTTCAATATTAATTTTCATGGCATTAGCTTTAGAGGTATTGCTATTCGCTAACCATTGCCAAATAAGATCGACTTGATTACGTAAAATTTTGGCGTCACCAAAATCAGCAGCTTCACTAAACATTTGATAATTAGGTAACATGCGCTCAAGTAAAGCGGCAGAAAAAGTAACTTGCTGCCATTGGCTTAACTTGGCAAAAGGAAGGTGTATTGCCACTTTTTACTCAGTGTTTGTTTGAAAAAATTGAGCCCAGATTATATACCTATTACTATCCAAAGTGCAGAATTTCAATGGAAATTAAATGACTTTAAACAAGGAAAATAATTAAAATCTAGTCACTCTATGATTTGATTATTTTACCCAATATAAAGTCAGTTAAAGTCAGTTAAAGTCATCAAAGAAATGCTGGAGCAATATCACTTTATCATGGCTGTGATTTATAATCGCAACATAGCTAAACTCAGCAATTCCCAAACAATGTAAACAATGTAAACAATGTAAACAATGCAATAGCTGACAAGGTATCAACTAAGTGGCTAGTTGTTTCTGCGCATACTCAAACTTCAAACGATACTCGGTTAACTTATGCTCTAAGTCATGAATTTGTTCTGAAAGCTGAGTATTTTGTTCTGAATTAGCCGTTAACAATTCATGATTTTCATCACGTAAAAACTTAATTGTCTCTCTAACTTTTTCATTATCTTGCTCTTGTTTTTCACGGTTACTATTAAAGCGTTGCAAGATGTTTTCCTGTCCTTCTTGCGCGACCTTTACCTGGTCTTTTAAACCAGTGACTTCTTGCTGATAAAGTTGCACATCATTTTTCTCTATTTCAACTTGCTTAGTTAACTGCTCTTTATCTTTTTCTAATTGAATAATGGCTTGTCGAGCTACTTCTTGCAGTTGGTGAGCTTCTTTTCCTTGTTCCGCAATGGCCTCTTTTTCTTGTACATGGTTATTTTTTTCAGCAGCTAACGCTTCTGTAAGCTCAATAATTTTATCTTCATTTAATTTATTTTTCGCTTCTAACTGCTGACTTTGATCTTGCTGGGTATCAATATTCTTCTGTAATGCGGTCAGATCTTGCTGCAAAGTTACTTTATTATTTTGTTCTTCTTGCAATTGTTTTGTAAGCTCTTCTTTTACCTTAGTTTTACTTTCTTTCTCTTGCTGGATTGTCTCTGATAACTGTTTCAATTTTTCCTGAGCTTCTTGCTCTTTCTTTTCTTCTGCTTGTTTTAACTGCTCAGAAAAATCTTGTTTCAAACTAACGTTATTTTTTTGCTCTTGCTGCAATTGCTCTGTTAGCTGTTTCAATTGTGCCTGAGCTTCTTGCTCTTTCTTCTCTTGTGCTTGTTTTAGCTGCTCAGAAAAATCTTGTTTCAAACTAACGTTATTTTTTTGCTCTTGCTGCAACTGCTCTGTTAACTGCTTAACCTGCTCTTGATTTTTTTGTGTTTTACTTTCATTTGACTGTGTATTTTCTTTTTGTATCTTTTCTAAATCATCTGTTGATTGCTTTAGTTTTCCAATTGTTTCTTCTAATTGCTGCTGCTTTGTAATGAGTACTTCATTTTGATCTTGGTTAGTTTTTTGTAATTTTTCTATTGATGCTTTTAACTTATTATCATCATTACCCTGAAGCTCTTTTATTGTGCTTAATTGTTTAACTAAGCTTTTTTCTTGCTCTGTTAATACGCTTATACGACCATTTAAGCCGTCAATCTCTTGTTTACTGTCTTTGAGCGCCTGGCCAGTTTCTAATAATTTTTCTTCTAATTGGCTGCCACTTTCTTGCTGTTGATTTTTCTGTTGTGTTTGTTCTTGTTGAGCGTTGACTAGCTTTTTCTCTAAACCTTCGATGGTTTCAGTGAAGTTGATCGTGTTTTGAGTAAGCTCTACTTGAAAATTTTGTTTATTCGTTTCCAGATCATTTTGTGTTTCCAATACAGAATTTTTAAGCGAATTAATCTCTTGCTCAAAAGCTTGGTTTTTATGCGTGGATACGTCTATTTGCTCAGCCAACTCAAGTTGGCTAGTTTTATAGTTTTTTTCTAACGCAGCATAATCGTTAGCTTTTTTATCTGTATCTTGCTTTGTATCTGTTTCAATGGCTGAGCTAATTAATTTAGTTAGTTTATCTTCAATCTGAATATAAACATCGCTAGCTAGGCTCTGTATTTGTTCTTCCACATCCTTGGAAAGTTTGTTTTTATTAACCATATTATTCTCATTATTATAAACCACTGCTACTGCTAAAATATCACAGGTCTACCAGCACAGGAACAAACAAATTAAAATATATTTAAAAAAAAAGGAGCCTAAGCTCCTTTTCAGTAATAGTATTTTAAAAAAGCAGATTAACTTTCAGCGGCTTCAGCTGTAGAATTTTCTTTCACTACCGGAGCAATTTGGATGCCTGAAATTTTATTCTCTGATACTTGATTACGTAATTGAACTAAACGATTAATTTGACCTAAAGAACCTAACATTGCGTAAATAGGTACGAATAAACCACGCTTGTGGAAATCAATCACTTTATCGTCTGCTAATGCTTTAACTTTATCTTCATTAATAGTGAAAATACCCACTAATTTTTTCTTCTCGCCGCTAGTTAAATTAATATTTAACTCAAGCTCTTGCAATAAATCATTGTCTTCAAGCTCTTTAATAAAGTTTTCAGTCATTTTTTCATTTTCATATAAACGACCTAGAGAGTTTTGTACATTAGTCAAAACTTCAGTCTCTTTACCATCTGCATCATACAATGCCAGGTCTTTATCTTCGCCAACAAACTCACTATCAACATCAATACAGGCAGTTAACGTATTTTCTTTATCTGGATCAATACCTAAAGAAAATGGCACCATGCCAACACTTTGCGGAACAGATAAACCTGACCATTTACCTGCTTGGTAAAATAAATTTTCGTCAGCCTCTAGGCCTAACATAACAATACTACGGAAACGTGGTGAATCAGGGTTTTTAACTAAAACAATTGGAAAACTAGCTGAAGCTTGTGCATATTCAGCAGCAGTAACTGGCACGATATGTTGTTTAGCAACATGACCAAGACCACGTTGTGTTGCAAGCTTAAGATTTTGATGTTGTTCTTTTCTAACTGGAACGAAATTAGCCATGATTTTTTTCTCTGTTAACTGCTGCGTTGAGCATGATGTTTATAATATGTAATTATTAAATTACTTTCTTGCTATAAGTTATGGAGACACTAATAGCACTTTCAATGATAAACTTAAAAATAATTACTAAATAATATAATTACTGCAAAAAATAGAAACAAAACTTATGACAAAAAGCGGCTATTGTTTACTTATTTTACTCATTACCTTTGAGGCTATTTCTGCGCCAAAAATTACGATAAAACATCAACGTAATGTTGAAGGTTTTGCACAAATACAAATAACCAATGAAAGCATGGAAAAATTAATTTGCCATGTTGCCATTGATGGTCATAAGATTAAATTTCGTTTAATGCCTATTCAGCCGTCCAAATGGTACACAGCAACAGATACACGCTTTAACCATCAAAACTTTAGTGTTCGGTGTGATTATTTAGACGCCCAGCCCGAATAAAAATAAACGAAAGAAGCGCAATAAACTAAGTTTATTAAATCCACAGTTCCCTTTGCTTAACTATCCTTTAACTTCTGATTAGCTCGCGTTAATATCAACCACGACACGACCTCGGACTTTACCAGCAATCAAGTCATGCGCAATATCAATTACCTTATCCAAAGTAATCTCTGTAGAAATATCGTCAAAGATACTCACATCAAGAATTTCTGCCAGTCGTTGCCAAGCTTCAAGTCGATCTTCTATTGGTCGCATCACGCTATCAATACCAGCTAAAGTGATACCACGTAAAATAAACGGCGCAACCGTGCTAGGAAAGTCCATGCCTTGTGCTAAACCACAAGCAGCAACGGTACCGCCATATTTCATACTTGCACAGACATTGCTTAATGTATGACTGCCGGCAGAATCAATGGCGCCAGCCCAACGCTCTTTATTTAGTGCTCGACCAGGCTCTGAAAGTATTGTTCGGTCAATAACTTCTGATGCCCCCAGCTTAGTTAAATACGCACTTTCTTCAACTCGACCCGTTGAAGCAACAACTGTATAACCAAGTTTGGCCAAAATCGCGATGGAAAAGCTGCCAACTCCACCATTCGCACCCGTTACAAGGATTTCACCTTTATCAGGTGTTACACCATTTCTTTCAAGCGCGATAACACAAAGCATTGCCGTATATCCTGCAGTACCAATTGCCATAGCTTGTCGAGGTGAAAACGTTTTTGGCAAAGGAATTAACCACTGACTGTTCAAGCGTGCTTTTTCAGCTAAACCGCCACAGTGATTTTCCCCAACACCAAAACCATTAAGCAATACTTTATCGCCCACTTGAAATTGCTCACTGTCACTTTGTTCAACAGTCCCCACTAAATCAATACCGGGAACCATAGGGAACTTTCGAACTACCGGCCCCTTGCCCGTAATAGCTAACGCGTCTTTATAATTGAGGGTGCTGTGTGACACCCTGACGGTAACATCGCCCTCAGGTAATATACTTTCATCAATTTCTTTTTTTTCGACTCGATATCCTTGATCATCTTTTTCTATAACAATGCCCTGAAACATAACGCTCTCCTCATTTAGACCAGTCGTCTATAAATAGTGAAATTTTTATTTCGGTAAAGCCATCATAAAATGACTAAGGTAGTTTTCTAATGGTTTGCTATCTTGTACGAGTTTAGCCCTGCTAACCGCACCTTCCCAGCCGACCCAAAAACATTCAGCTAATAATTCACAGTTTGCAGTCGCAGAGATGCTTCCTTGTTCTTGCGCTTGTTTTAAGCAGTTTGCTAAACGCAGCTGCCAAGATAACAATATATCAATCAGTTGCTGCCTAAAACTTTCAGGTAATAAATCAACCTCTTGCCCTAAGTTGCCAACTAAGCAGCCCCGTTTAAATTGATGACGCTTCATGCCAGCTTTTGCCGATTCAACAAAGTTGCTGATACGATCTAAAGGAGGATAAGACTCATCTAACAAACAAGCATCGAGCTTATTGATAAAATAATTGCCATAATTTTTAATTACCGCCTGTCCAAAAGCTTCTTTATTCTCAAAGTAATGATAGAAAGAACCTTTCGGCACCCCCACTTTTTTCAAGATGGGATCAATGCCAGAAGAAGAGAAGCCATACTCGGTTAGGTGTTCAAGGCCACTGCGAATTAACTCTGCTTTGGTATCTTGATTTTCACGCAATATTTTAGGCGGTCTGCCACGGCGTTTTTTAGTGGGTAATGTCTTTGATAATAAGCTCATCTGTAGATAATAGACCGATCGTCTATTTAATTGCAAGTGAGTTCTATAAAATAAGTAAAACTCACCTTAGTTAAATGCTTTACCATGTGCTATTTACAAAAGGCGTTAACTTTGCGCCTTAATGGCATCAATACTAATTATTATTAAGGCTAAATGAAACTATACACTTAGCCTTTGAGTTGTCACTATTTGACTCTGCCGTGGGTTTTAGGTTGTCATTAAGGTAGTGCATGCCCTCTTGCAGAAAGCCACAAGGCATACCAATGTTCTCTCGTTAGCTTGATGTTATCAACTTCTGCACACGCTTTAATACGGTCAACATTTGTTGTACCAATGACAGGTTGAATATTTGCAGGGTGACGCTTTAACCACGCGAGTACTACCGCCTCTTTACTCACCTGATACTCGGCTGCCAATTCAGCAATAAGCTTTGCCGTGTTCTGGATATGAAGTGGTTCTTGAGAAATATCACGTCCAGTAAATAAGCCCTGACTCAAACAACCCCACGATTGTAGTTGCACATTATTTTTCCGGCAATATTCAATCGTACCGGCACCATAATTTACCGACGGCTCACCAGAGTTCCCTGATGTTACGCCCTCTTCAATCCAGGCTAAATGGCTTAAGCTAAGTTCAACTTGGTTGACCACTAAAGGCTGCGATAATGCTGATGATAAAAAGGACATTTGATGATGCTGCATATTAGAGACACCAAAGTGTTTAACTTTTCCGCTGGCAGTTAACGCATCAAAAGCTTGGGCAACTAACTCTGGTTCCATCAAGGGATCCGGGCGATGTAGCATTAGTATATCTAATTGCTCTATATTTAACCGTGCTAGGCTATTTTCAACTGAACTTATAATCCACTCTGGCGAGAAGTCATAACGTTGCGGAGCTAACTCATCTGCAAACCTAATGGCGCACTTTGATTGGATAGAAATTAATGATCGTAGTTCTGGCCGTGCTTTTAATACTTCGCCAAAGACTTGTTCTGCCTTGCCGAACGTATAAATGTCTGCATGGTCAAAGACCTTAATGCCTGAATCAATAGCAGCATCAACAACCTCATGTGCTTTTTGTATATCTGCTGCGCTAATAGGATTTTTATCCCAAGTACCGCCTAATCCCATACAACCAAAAACAAGCGGGCTATTATTTTTTATCATTCTCGATAATGGGTATTTATTACTATTCATCTAGCTTCCTATATAACATTGCTTTAAAAGTCACATTTTTTATATCGTTATTTTCCACTAAAAAATTAGAAAGTTAAATATGACAAAAAAGAAATCATTGTTTACTATAAAAAACAATACTGCATTAATGAATTGAATACACCGATGAAAGAACACAAAAAACTTGAGCGTTTAATGTTATTTAGTGAAGTCGCTGAACACTTAAGTTTTACTGTTGCAGCAGAAAGATTAAATATCTCGCGTGGGCACCTCTCTTCTCAAATCAGACGTTTAGAACAAGAAATGAAAGTGGTTTTATTAATTCGCTCGACAAGAAGTGTGCGATTAACACCTGAAGGTGAGCGTGTTCTTACCGGTATGAATAAAATCCGTCATGATCTTTTAGCACTAGAGCGGAACGCAGAACATGAAGGAAATAAAATAGAAGGTCGAATAAAAATTACCGCGCCTGCTCTATTTGCTGAACGGTTTTTATTTGATATCTTTACAAAATTCAAACAATTACACCCTGCCATTGAGTTCTCAATAGATTGCAGCTACACCCGATTTGATTTAAACAAAAGTGATTTTGATTTGGCATTTAGAGCAACCAGTGAACCTCCTCAAAATATGGTCGCTAAACATCTAATTTCCTATCAACATTGCTGCTGTGCATCTCCTGAATATTTTACCCAAAAGGGTCTACCGAAATCTCTTACGGACTTAAAAAACCACGAGTGTTTCAAAGGAGGTAATCAGCCAACATGGGAATTTAAGCAAAAAAACATACCGATACATGGCTGGTTAGAGGTGAATGATAATCATATGTTAAAGGCACTCGCCTTAGCAGGGAAAGGCATCATAAGGGTGCCTAAATACTTGGTCGACAGTGAATTAAAAACAGGTAAGTTAAAAGCGATCTTTAAGGATAAAATGCCAAAGGGTTCGATGATATATATGATTCACCCGCAACTCATTAATCAGTCAAAAAGGCTATCAACTTTTCTCGACTTCACTCGACAGTACTTTGAGCAATAAAGCTGTTTAATCGCTCTTTTTAATCGCTCTCAGCTAATATTGTCATTACCCTTTTTACCATAACTCTGGTAGTTTTTACTGAGCCTATAAAATGGTTATATTACCTCGTCTTTTCCCCCTCAGTCCAACCACCACCAAGTACTCGATAAAGGTTAACAAAAGCATGTAGTCGCTCTTTTTTTGCAGAACTTAAAGATAATTGCGCATCAAATAATTTTCGCTGGGCATCCATAAAGTCTAATGCACTGGCGACACCATTTCGATAACGCAAGCGGGCTAACCTTTCATACTCATTAGCCGCAAGTAGTAGTTTTTCTTGTGCTAGATAAATGCTTTGACTCGATTTAAATGCCATTAATTGATTACTTACTTCAAGAAAAGCATTCATCACTACTTTTTTATATTCCAAGCTGCTTTGGTAGGCTCTTTCTTGTGCTGCTGTTAAATCATTTCTCAGCTTACCGGCATTAAACAAGGGTTGCGTAATGCCGCCAACAAGGTCCCAATAAGAGCTGCCACCAGATAATAAGCCGGACAATTGACTACTTTCAAAACCCAATTCACTTGTTAGTGTTATCTTTGGAAATAAATTGGCCTTTGCCATACCAACCTTGGCCGTTGCAGCATGTAGTTTAGCTTCAACTTGTAGTACGTCAGGACGGCGCATTAGTACTTGCGATGGAATGCCGACAGGTATAGAAACGGGCAGTACTTGTTTTGCTAAACTGGTACTTTCTGCAATGTGTATTTGTTCATTCGCTAATAACAATTTTAGTCGATTGATTGTTTTTACTTGCTCCAGCTTGAGGCTAGGAATAGTGACTTTAGCAGACTCTAACTCCACTTCTGCTTGCCTAACGTCTAGGCCGGATACCATGCCATTTTCTTTTCTTAATTTAGCAATATAAAAAGCTCGCTCCCTTAGGGTTATCGTGCTTTGACTTAGCTGTATTTTTTCTTCTAAATCCCGCAAAGAAAAATAGGTACTCGCAACATCAGCAACTAAATTCATCTCAACTATATTTCTTGCTTGTCCCTGTGCGGTTAATTCAGCCCAGGCAGCTTCACTAGCACGTCGGTTATAACCAAATAAATCAAGATCCCAAGCTAACTGCCCATTCAACTGATGGCTATCATCATAATCGGAAGAATCTCCTTTTGAAGCTCGCTCACTTTCAACCTGTAAACCAATGCTTGGATAAAAAGCAGCCTCAGCCATATTGGCAAGGGCCCTGGCTTCCTTGATACGTGAGATGGCAATAGCTAAATCATAATTTTGTGCCAATGCTTGTTCAATGAGTCGCTGTAACTCTGGATCTTGATAAGCTTGTTGCCAACTAATAAAAGCGGCACTATCGGTTACGTTATAACCAGTTGTGCCTTGGAAGTTATCTTCAACAGATAATTCTGGTTTCTCAAAATCAGGACCTAAAGTACAAGCGCTTAACAAAAATGATGCTAACAATGATAATAATGAAATCCTTAATACTTTATTCATTGTTATCTGCTCCTATTTTTACTTTAACAAGGCGTGTAACCGTGATAAAAAATAACGGAACAAGGATAATACCGATAGTACTCGCTAATATCATGCCGCCTAAAATGGGATAAGATATTGATTGTCGACTAACAGAACCAGGTCCCGCAGCTAAGATGAGTGGTAAAACACCTAAAATAAATGAGGCTGCCGTCATCATTATCGGCCTAAACCTAACACTAGCCGCTTTAAAGGCAGCCTCTTGGGCAGATAAACCATTGCGGTACAGTTGATTGGCGACTTCCACAATCAAAATAGAATTTTTTGCCGCTAAGCCAATTAAAGCAATAAAGGCAACTTGGAAAAATAGGTTGTTTTCTATACCAACCATCCAAACCGTTAAACTTGCTCCGAGCATTGCGATAGGTGAAATTAACAATACAGCCAATGGCAAGGTCCAACTTTCATACAAAGCAGCCAAGAACAAGAAAACAAATATCACAGCTAATAGCAGCGCGGTATTCATTTGTCCCGCCGATTGTATTTCCTGGTAGGTTAATCCGGTCCATTCATAACCCATACCCGGCGGTAGTAATTGTTCAGTGACTCTTTCTATCGCCGCAATGGCATCTCCACTAGAATAACCTTCTGCTGGAGAAACATTTATATTGGCACTGGAAAACAAGTTATAACGGTTAATCGCTGAAGGGCCCGTTGTTAGTGTGATTTTTGCTAATACATTCATCGGCACCATAGCGCCATTACCACTTCTAACATAGAAATTATTCAAGTCACTCGGTCTAGCCCTAAACTTCTCATTAGCTTGCATTTTCACTCGGTACACTCGACCAAACAAATTAAAATCATTAATGGTTGAAGAACCTGTTAAGACTTGCATAGTGCTATAAATATCAGCAATTGGTACTTCCAATGCCATGGCTTTTTCTCTGTCTACTTCTAAGAAAAGTTGCGGGACTTGTGCTTGCACAGGACTAGAAGCTTTTTCAATTTCAGGCTGTTTACCTAACTCATCAAGTACTACATTTAATGTTTCCATTAAACCTTCAAAATTTGCTCCGCTCCGATCTTGTAAAACAAACTCAACACCTGAGCCACTACCAACTCCTGATACTGCTGACGGTTGATAAACATTAAACTGTGCCGTTGGTATACTTTCAAGTATCACTCTTAGCTCTTCTAATACTTGTTCGACGCTGTAGTTTTTATCCACACGGTACGACCAAGGTTTTAAAATAACCTCTAACTGACCATTTGCTTGATTGCTACCTGCACGCCTATTTTCACCCGCTAAAGAGAATGAATAAGCCACTGCATCATGAGCTAAGATGTAACTCTCAGCTTGTTTAATGACTTTATTAGTACGCGTTACTGTTGCTGCATCAGGTAAGCTAATATCAACAAAAAAACGGCCTTGATCTTCTTGCGGAATAAAACCGGTAGGTAGACTAGCAAAGACAAACCAGCAACCAATCAACATGACTGAAAATGCCAAATAACTGCGTTTTGCATGAAAACAAGTCAGTTTAACTACCTTGGTATATTTAAACGCCAGTTTATCTATCAACTGGTTAAACCATTTAAAAAATCGGTTAGGTTTAACTTGCTGGTTTTCCTTTAAAAATAAGACACAAAGTGCAGGGCTCAAGGTTAGCGCAACGAGTGTAGAAATTAAAACGGCAACCGTTATCGCAATAGCAAACTCTCGGTACATGATGCCGGTTATACCTGCAAGGAAAGATACTGGAACAAACACCGCCGCCAATACCAATGACGTTGCTACCAAAGCCCCCGATAGTTCTGACATTGCTTGCTTAGTTGCTTCTAAAACAGATTTTTTTTCCTCTTGAATAATTCTTTCGACACTTTCAACAACAACAATGGCATCATCAACCACAATACCGATGGCGAGTACTAACGCCAACAAACTGATCGTATTAATAGTTAACCCAAACGCAGCTAGAGCGACAAAGGTACCAATGATAGAAACAGGAACAGCTAATGCGGGTATTAAGGTTGTACGCCAATTTTGTAAAAAAAGATAAACAACTAAAATAACCAATAGTAAAGCCTGAAATAGTGTGGTTTTTACTTCGTTAATAGAGAGTTCGATAAATTCAGAGGCATCATAAAAACTGACCCAATCCATACCTTGAGGAAAAGCAGCAGCTAAATTCACCATTTCAGCTTTTACCCGTTTAGTGACTTCAAGTGCATTTGAACCAGGTAACATGTAAATTTGTAAGATGGTTGCTGATTGACCGTTTAGTTTTGACTGTAAGGTATAAGCGGAAGAGCCTAGCTCAATATTTGCGACATCACGCAACCGAATAATTGAGCCATCGGGATCCACTTTAACCATGATGTTTTTAAAGTCTTCAACCTTGTTAAAACGTCCTTGTGCGTTAATAGGAAACGTAAGTTTTATTGCTTCATTCATTGGCTGAGCACCAATCGTTCCAGCGGCTGCTTCTTTATTTTGTTCTTTGATAGCATTGCGCACATCAGTCACGGTGAGTCCGTAACCAGCCATACGATCAGGCCTAACCCAAATGCGCATAGAATAACTACGAGAACCAGTATTCCTAACCTTTCCTACTCCAGGAATGCGCTTTAATGCTGCTTGAATATTAATTGAAGCATAGTTACTCAGGTAAATATCATTATATTTATCATCGCTAGATGTTAAGGCTATTTTTAATAGCTCGACTGAACTTTCTGTCGATACCGTTACCCCATTTTGTTGTACATCAACGGGTAAGTCACCGCCTGCTTGACTCGCTGTATTTTGTACGTCAACAGCAGCCAAGTTTGCATCAGTGCCCACTTCAAAAGTCACCGTAATATTCGTACTACCCGAATTGGTCGATTTGGACTCCATATACAGCATGTTTGGTGTGCCATTGAGCTCTTGCTCAAGTGGAACACCAACCGATTCAGAGGCAACATTTGCCGTGGCGCCTGAAAATGATGCTGATACTTTTACTTGTGGAGGGGCGATATTGGGGTATTGATCTATCGGTAAACCTAATAGCGACACAAGACCAGTAAGCACAATAACGATAGAGATAACGCTAGCAAAAATTGGCTTTTTTATAAAAAAGTGAGAAAACACTATAGCTCACCTACTACTTTTTTAGCATTTCGCTTTGCTTGCTGCTCTACTTCGTATTCAGCTTGAGACAAGGGTTCGACCAATTGACCATGACGCGCTCTGTGCTGTCCTTCAATGATGATTCGCTCACCTGCATTCAAGCCAGAGTCAATAACTAAACCTTGTTCACCATAATGCTTAACCATAACGAATCTATGTTCAACGGTATTGTCTGGCATGACTACCATGACATAAATACCTCCCTGCTCTACCCGTATCGCCTCTTCTTCAATTACAACAGCATTGGTGTATTCACTTAAACGAATTCGCGCACTGGTATATTGCCCAGGTAATAATTCACTATCAGGATTAGGTAACACAGCTCTAACTTTAAAGGTGCCCGTTTTCGGATTAACTTTAGGATCGGTAAAGCTAACATCCCCCCAATACCTATACTCACTATCATCAGGTAGCGTAATTCTAACAAAGCCCTCGAGTGCTTTACCTTGCTCCTCTGCTTGTCTTTTCTCTAACAAGGTATTCATTCTTCGGCGGGCATTTAAATAATCAAGAGACGACATATTAAAATTAACGTAAATGGGATCAATTTGTTGGACTGTGGTAAGTAAAGAGATGCCACCAGTACCCACTAACGCACCAATATCGGCTAGAGAACTGCCAACCATTCCACTTATTGGCGCTCTTATTTTGGTATAACTTAACTCTAAATCAACCTCGTCTACATTAGCTTGTGATGCCATCACAGATGCTTTGGCTTGTTCTTGATTTGACACTGCGGTGTCATAATCTAGTTGGCTGGCAGCGTCTTGTTCATAAAGTGGCTTTAAACGCATGACATCACGTTTTGTTTTTTCATAAGCCGCTTTGTCTTTTTCAAGTTGAGCTAAGACTTGTTTTCTTTTCGTTAAATAAGGTTTGTCATCAATCAAATATAACAACTGTCCGGCTTCAACCCAGCTGCCTTCAACAAATTCCACTTTCTCAACGTAGCCCGTTATTCTGGCTCTAACTTCAACATCTAAAGAGGCTCGGGTAACGCCAATATAACTACCATAAACAGGCACCGTTTGTTGTGTAACCAGTTTTACTATTACTTGCGGTGGAATTGGTTCCATTTTTTTCTGTTCACAGCCAGAGACCAATAAACATGATATCAATATAAAACCCATTATTTTTGGCATTAAGTTTACCCTTAAAATTACTGTATTCATTTAAAAAAACATTACAAAGCAATAACACAGTACTAATTAACAATGCTGTAATAAGTTGTTAGTATGGTATTTTCTCTATTATATTTCATAATCAACATAGACTCACCTTATTACAGAGTATCGTTCTTTCCTTCATGCTAGGAATTGACAATAACATAAATGGAATATTGAGCTGGATAAATAAATTGGAGAATATTGACTCGAAAACACTTACGGCCAGAACAAATTGAATAAAATTTGAAAAATCAGACCAAAGGTTATATTTAATGTATTTCACCATCTCCGCACTGCTTATTTTTTCCTTATTATTAGGTCTGTTAGTTGAATACTCGAACAGTATTAAAGTGAGAAAACAGGCCTCCAATAATAAAATAAACGCTAGGTTACAATCTATTATAGCGCGTGGGCAGCACTTACTTAATGGTTGTTCATCGTTACCCTTAACCCCCTTAAGTTCGATAATTTGCTTAGAAAGAATCTTAAAAGCACTAAATGCATTAATAAAAACAAACTGTACACAAAGTCGTCTTGATCTTAAAGCTGAACTAGAGAGTAAGCTAAATCAGTTTCGTAAGCTGGCCGCTATGAGAGACAACTTTTACGCCCTGCTAACGATACCTGATGCCGAGAAAGAGTTACTGATGATGGCAAAGCACTGCATGACTTTAGTGATGACCTTAAAAGTAGAGCAATCTAAAAACTATTTGAGTGTTACGGATGTGCAAAAGGAATTGGAACAACTGGACATATTAGCAACCCGCTTAAAATCTTCTATTCTAAACATTCAAGCCATACGAGCTTTGGACTGTAAATTATATGATAAAAGCTACGCCCTAAATGAAAAGGCAATAGCTTTATTGGAACAGATTAAAAGCACAGATAATGCCATTATAAATGTGATAAATACAACAATTGATAAGTTTAAACTTATCAATGACGGTATATCAGGGGTTATTGAAGTCAATAGCCATGATTTTTACGAAAAATATAGAAATGATGTTCAACATGAAGAAAAGAATATACATGAGCGTAGTGACGGTTTAGAGAAATTGACCCTATAACAAAATCGATTACAGGGTGCTTTAGTATCAATTTCGTACTCTATTTAACTCATACATCAGTTTGTTGAAGTTAAATAGAGTACGAACCTGCACCATAGCTAAAAGCCTTTAAAACCGATGCTAATAATTTAGTGACAGTAAATAAAGCAGCAAACTGGCAGTTGCGCCAATGAAGTAATTGTTGGGTGTTTCATCATTATCTCCAGAACTAAACTTTGTTAAATGATGTCGTCATATACTGATTAAGCAATATGAGACATTTCATTAAGGACAAAACGTTCAACAGCGCCTTCAGTAGCAGCCATGTACTCTGCTAAATGTGTGTTAGCCATGTGAATTTGCCATAATTCACGTGACACCCAGTTTTCATAAAACATAAAATGCGCTGGATTTTCGTTATCTTGATGAAGGTCATAGTTGATGCAACCTTCTTCAGCACGGGTAATATCGATTAGTTTTAATAACTCTGCTTTCACCAGTTCAATGCTGCCTTCTTTAGCTACAATGTTTGCTACGATAGTTAATTTAGTCATGGGAATTCCTTAATACTTAATTTGTGCAGTTAAACTGCGGTGTGCTGTTGGTATGAAGGAATAATAGGACAAAGGTTAAGAATAATAAACAGGGTATTATTTGAATTATTATCAAATAATAATTGATAATGGCATTTAGGTACCGTACGTGCCACAGGTAGTCTTTACTAATACCCGCTAGATTTGAAGACAACTAACATTAAAATTAACTTTACTACGTTCATATCTCAAATTTTTTGTCACAAGAGTTAACATCTTAAGCATAAGAAGTTAATCAGCATTGCTGGAAGAGCTGCCGTTAGATAAATAAGCTCTAACTTCTTAAATTGCACCAAATTACCATAAAACTGTGGCGCTAAGTGCCCCATAGTGAGATAGAAAGTTCTTTTTAAAGCTATAGTCTAAGGTACTTCACTCCTAATATGAGTTATAAGATTATCCAGGCTTTAATGTCCAATTACATATATTGAAATTTTTTATTATCAAAGAACAAAAAAGCGACCACTCAATAGAGTAAGTCGCTTTAATTCACGCAGAGGTGGCTCTAACTTTATTTAGAACCCACACAGTTATAACTAATCGAAAACCATTACTCAACTGTCACTGATTTAGCCAAATTTCGAGGTTGGTCAACATCGGTACCTTTGATTATTGCCACATAATAAGACAGTAACTGGAGCGGTAAGGTGTAGACAATAGGTGCAATTAAGTCATCACATACCGGCACATTAATCACTTTCATCGTATCATCACTAGTAAAATTGGCGTCGCTATCGGCAAAAACATACATTAAACCACCACGAGCCCTTACTTCTTCAACATTCGATTTTAGCTTCTCAATCAAATCATTTTTAGGTGCAACAACAATCACTGGCATTTCAGCATCGATTAAAGCAAGTGGTCCATGTTTCAATTCACCTGCAGCATAAGCTTCCGCATGAATATAAGAAATTTCTTTAAGTTTTAATGCTCCTTCCATGGCGATTGGATATTGATCGCCACGCCCTAGAAAAAGCGCATGTTGTTTATCGGCAAAGTCTTCTGCTAAGGCTTCAATGTCACCCGCAAGTGCTAATACTTCATCTAACTTCGCCGGCAGGGTCATTAAGGATTGCGCAATATCGTTTTGTTGCTCTGGTGACATGCCATGATGTTTACCTATTGCGAGTGTCATCATCATTAAAGCAACCAGTTGTGTGGTGAAGGCTTTGGTAGAAGCAACACCAATTTCTGCGCCGGCTTTAGTCATGAAAGATAAGTCTGATTCACGCACTAACGATGAGCCGTCAACATTACATATAACTAAACTTGCTTTATAACCAATTTCTTTTGCTAAACGCAGTGCGGCTAACGTATCAGCGGTTTCACCTGATTGAGAAATAGTCACTAGTAAAGCATTTTTTGGTACATGAGATTTACGGTATCTAAATTCACTGGCTATCTCAATATTACAAGATACGCCGGCTAACGCTTCTAACCAATAACGCGCCACCATACCAGAATGATAACTTGTACCACAGGCAATTATTTGCACGTGTTCTATTTCTTTAAAAATGTCATCCGAATCTTCACCAAAAGCAGTATGACTAATTTCATTGGCAACTAAACGTCCTTCTAAAGCATTACGAATAGCCGTAGGTTGCTCATAAGTTTCTTTGAGCATGTAATGACGATACTCTCCTTTATCGCCACTGTCATGACTAACATTAACTTCTTTCGCGATACGATCTGTTGGCTGACCGTTAATATCAAAAATGTTTACTTCAAAACGTGTCACTTGCGCAACGTCACCCTCTTCAAGATAAGCAAACTTTCGTGTAACAGGTAAAAGCGCCATAATATCAGAAGCGATAAAATTTTCACCAACACCGAAGCCAATCACTAATGGACTGCCAGATCGAGCAACAATGATATTGGTTTCATCATGACTATCCATAACAACCGTACCATAAGCACCTTCAAGCTGTTTAACTGTTTTTTGTACAGCTGCCAGTAAACTATCACTCGTTTTTAATTCATGATGAACTAAGTGAGTGATCACCTCAGTATCGGTTTGTGAAAGAAACTCATAACCTAAACCTTGCAAGTAACTACGCAGTGCATGGTGATTTTCGATGATACCATTGTGTACAACGGCAATATTGTCGCTAGAAACATGTGGGTGAGCGTTTACTTCGCTTGGAGAGCCATGTGTAGCCCAGCGAGTATGTGCAATGCCTGTACCACCCGCAAGCGGGTTTTCGGCGAGTGCTTTGGCTAGCTCTTGCACCTTACCTAAACGTTTTACACTCGTTAACTTATTATTTTCATTAACCGTTGCTATGCCTGCTGAGTCATAACCACGATATTCTAAGCGTTTTAATCCTTCAACTAAAATAGCCGCCACATCACGTTGCGCTACTGCGCCAACAATGCCACACATAATTGTAATCCTTGTTAATTTTAATAAGACACCGTGTGATAAAAACACGGGAGTAACGAAAAGTTAAGAATGTAAATAAATTCAACTCATATGCTGATCTAGCTTGGCTAGAGATTTAGGCAATGATAAGCTTAATACCTTGCTTAATGAGCGCAGCTTGTACTTCATTAGATAAACCATCATCAGTGATCAATGTGTGCACTTGCTGCCAAGAAAGCTCTAAATTAGGTATTTTTTTCGCTATTTTTTCTGACTCTACCATGACAATAACTTCACGAGCCACTTCAGCCATAACACGACTCAAGCCAATTAATTCATTAAAAGTTGTTGTTCCGCGTTCAATATCAATGCCATCAGCGCCAATAAATAATTGGTCAAAATCATAAGATCTAAGTACTTGTTCTGCTACCTGGCCTTGAAAGGCTTCTGATGTTGCATCCCAAGTACCACCAGTCATGAGTAAAGTAGGCTCATTTTCTAAAGCATGAACCTCATTGGCAATGCTCAAGGCATTGGTCATAACGACTAAACCCTTTTTCTCTGCAAGTTCGCTTACTAGTGCTGAAGTAGTTTGTCCGCTATCAATAATAATTCGATTATGATCACGTATAAGCCGTGCTGCTTGTTTTGCGATTAAACGCTTTTGCTCTGAAAGATCTTCACGTTTTGCTTCGGTGATTTCTCTAGGCAATGCAACAGCACCACCATAACGTCTCAGTAGTAAACCACTACTTTCTAAAGCGGCGAGATCTTTTCTAATTGTTACTTCAGAAGTATCAAATTGCTTAGCTAAACTATCAACGCTCACTTCACCTTGAGCATTTAAATCTAGAATTATATTATGACGACGTTGTTGAGTATTTCGTTTAGACATAAGACGTTAGTTACTTTTGTTTATTTTTGTTTCTATATTTCGTTTTGAAAGGTAATTATCTTTCAAAACGAAAGTAAAAGCAATTATTTGTTCTTCCTTCAAAAGCTAATGCGTAAACTTCAATATTTAAAGACAAAAAAGGCGCTATAGATAGCGCCTTAGACATAAGAAAGAACTAGGTTCTTTTAGTTGTTTTTACTCGGACGTTGCCAGCCTTTAATATTACGTTGCTTGGCACGGGAAATTGCTAACTCTTCTGGCTCAACATTTTTATTAATAACTGAACCTGCTCCCACTGTCGCACTTTCGCCTATGTGAACAGGTGCAACTAATGAGCTGTTTGAGCCAATAAAAGCATTGTCACCAATTTCAGTCGTTGATTTATTTACACCATCATAATTACAAGTAATGGTACCAGCACCGATATTCACCTTACGGCCAATTATCGCATTACCAAGGTAAGATAAATGCCCAGCTTTACTGCCCTCACCTAAGGTAGTTTGTTTCATTTCAACAAAATTACCTACATGAGAGTTTTTTTCCATTAACGTGCCCGGACGAATACGAGCAAAAGGACCAACAGAGCAATCGGCTTCAATTACCGCATTTTCTATAATACTGTTTGGCTTAATTTCAACATTTTCGCCAATGCTACTATTTGAAATAATACAGTTAGCGCCAATCAATACGTTATCCGCTAATGTTACTGTACCTTCAAAAATACAGTTCACATCAATGCTAACTTCACTACCTGTAGTTAACTTACCACGTACATCAATACGTGTTGGATCACGTAAGCTGGCACCAGAAATCATTAATTCTTCAGCAATACGTGCTTGATAAGCACGCTCTAAGCCGGCAAGTTGCACACGGTTATTAGCGCCTTCCACTTCAATTTCTGTATCTGGGTGAGCGGTAGCAATAACTTTTCCTTCGTTATGAGCAGCAGCAATAATATCGGTAAGGTAATATTCACCCTGAGCATTATCACTCGATAAATTACTTAACCAACGTTTTAAATCACCACCATTGGCTAACAATATGCCCGTATTGGCTTCATTAATTAATAATTGTTCAGCATTGGCATCTTTTTGCTCAACAATACCGACAACAGTATTACCTTCTCGAACTATACGACCATAACCCGTTGGGTTTGCTAAATGAACGGTTAATAATGCCATACCATTGTCAGGCTTAGCGTTAAGTAAACGTTCTAAAGTTGATACTTTGGTAAGTGGCACATCGCCATAAAGTACCAAAACATCCTCTTCATCTGTTAATAATGGCGAAGCTTGATCAACGGCATGCCCTGTGCCTAATTGTTCTTTTTGTTCAACAAACGTTAAATCAGTGCCTTGCACCTGCGCTTTTAATACCTCACCACCAAAACCATAAACCACATAGGTTTTATTCGCGCCTAATTGCCGAGCACTATCGATAACATGACTAACCATAGGTTTATCTGCAATTGGGTGTAGTACTTTAGGTAAAGAAGACCGCATACGAGTACCTTTACCCGCAGCAAGGATGACGACAGAAAGAGACATTGATAAATCCATTCAGTTAAGCCTATTTCTATAGGCACAATAAAAACGTTATTGTAACCAAGAACAAGCTTACTTTGCTAGTCATGATGTTCGCTAGATATATTTTCACTGTCGGTTTTACAAAAAAATATCATGCTGTGAATAATAACCCCCAAAATTGCCACTTTAATTTTGGGGTTTTATTAAGTGTTATTGATACTTGCGGAACGGGAATAAAAACGCCAACAGGGTGATAACGAGGTCAATGAACTCAAAATGTGTGTCACTTTCCAACCAGCCCAACTTCCAATGCCTCAAACCAATCTAAGAATCGTTTGACATCATCTCCCTTAAATATACGGCCATGCTGTGGACACATCATATCTATATCAAGTTTCCTTACACGGTCTACCCAATCATTTTTCGCCTTATTTGAAGGCATCCACCGCTGATGAAACATTTTCATTTTATCGATGTGTTCAGCAAAATTTTCCACGAAAAGTGGCGCCTCAACAGATTCGAGTGCAGCACCGATATCACCAGACATCAAAATTCTTGCTTCTGCATCATAAACATTAAAATTGCCTGATGAATGTAAATAGTGTGCTGGAATGTATTCTAGGGTTACGCCATCAAGCTTTAATGAATCACCTTCATCGGGGATAGGTGCATAAGTAATGTTTTCCATCCCAAAGTGACGTATAAAACCTTCCCAAATCCAAGGTGAATGTAATATTGCTGAAGGCAATGCTTGGTCCCATAAACCCAATGAAGAGATAATATCTGGGTCTTGATGTGAAGCAAAAAGATGCGTTATTTTATCTGCAGGTAATTGTTTGATTACTGCTGACAACATCGATGAAAATAACTCAATACCTCCAGGATCCATTAACAGTGAATTATTCTTTGTAATAACAATATATTGGTTGGTATCTATAATTTCATTGGGTTTTTCATCATCTCGGCCAAACATTAACCAAGTATGTGAATTGCTCTCATAAAGTTTATGCGTTTTCATCAATCATTCCATTGTTTATAATTAAGTATATTCAAGTACAACGTTTTTGTTTTTGCTCAATACCACTTTGCAATGTTACTGAAGGTGCTCCTTTAACGTAGAAACCATTTGCTTCGAGTAATTGATGTGGTCTTTGATTCTACTTGCCGCCCCTTCTACATTATCAGCAACATTAATTAATGCATCTTGATATTGTGTTCCTGCTTGTGAGGCTTCTACGCGTGACAAAGTTGCTAAAATAACTGCATTACGTAATTCGTTGCTTAACATTGCCAACTCATCACTTAATTGGTCTATTTGTCGCTTGTAACTATGATCAAGTTTTTGTTGTTTTTCTTTTGAACGTTTATAAACAGCGTCTAAACTGCCAATAAAAGGTGAGTCGATTGCCTTTTCAAATACAGCACTAAAGTGCTTTATTACCTGGTCAGAACGTATCTTATCTGCCGACGTTTGACTTAAACGTGCCGCTAATCGATTAATCTTTTCTGATGAACTAATGGTAATTTCTGCTAATCGATCAATAAAGTCAGTGAGAGGCCTGAATCCCGCTGCACGCTCACCAGCACGTAACGCAACAGCTCTGGCATTACTTGCCGTCAACGAGAGTTGTTGGGCAATGTTAGTCGCTCGGTCTAGTTTTGCCGCTATTTCTGCAGCAGAAACAAAGTAATTATTTGATAGATCAGACATTTAAAATATTAACTTAACAAATCCTGTGTTAACTATAGACACTGATAATCACTATTGTTGTTTTTTTGCTTATTGATTAATCTAGATCAAACTTTTTACCCTGTCATACTATTATTTATAGACTTATTAATGCAGTTTTAACACTAAAAGCACTGACGGTAGCTTTGCCTTAGGTAAACAATCACAAATAATTATTACTGTTAAATAGAGATTAGGGATATTTAAAAAACTTTTTGTCTTGGCAGATATTATTACGGCAGATCTACGGGGCTAGATTGATTACACGAAAAACTAGCGAAAAAAAACGCCCCGTTACCTATAATGATAACGGGGCGTTTTATTTATTCACTAAAACTTTTTATCGTATGATTTAAATCACACTAATGAGTTAGCCTTTTTTGTTAGTCGCTTGAATAACGCGTAATTGCGCTACTGCACGAGCTAATTCAGCCGCAACCACAGCAAAGTCAACATCAGCGCCATGCGCATTCATATTTTCTTCTGCGCGTTGCTTAGCTTCAAGAGCTGCTTGTTCATCTAAATCCGCAGCACGTGTAGCAACATCTGCTAGTACGGTTACGTTATTTGGTTGAACTTCTAACATTCCACCTGAAAGATAGATAACTTCTTCAGTACCATCTTGCTTGGTGATAAGTGCCATACCAGGTTTTAGTGAGGTCAGTAAAGGTGCGTGACCAGGCATAATGCCTAACTCACCTTCACTACCTGTGATCTGTAATGATTTAATGCTACCAGAAAATAAACTTTCTTCTGCACTGACTACATTCAGATTTACAGTTAATAATGCCATTAAACTCGACCTCTATTAGGTTAGGTATCTAAATAAGTATTAGATACCTACCAGATGATTACATCTTACTCGCTTTCTCTACGGCTTCTTCAATAGAACCAACCATATAGAATGCTTGCTCAGGCATATCATCAAAATCACCAGCTAAAATACCTTTAAAGCCTGCGATGGTGTCTTTTAATGAAACATATTTACCTGGAGAACCAGTAAATACTTCAGCAACGAAGAACGGCTGAGATAAGTAACGCTGTATTTTACGTGCACGGAATACAGTTTGCTTATCTTCTTCAGATAACTCATCCATACCTAGGATGGCGATGATATCTTTAAGTTCTTTGTAACGTTGTAATACTGTCTGTACACCACGAGCAGTTTCATAATGTTCAGTACCAACTACTAGTGGATCTAGTTGACGTGAAGATGAATCAAGTGGGTCAATCGCAGGGTAAATACCTTGCGAAGCAATATCACGACTTAGTACAACTGTTGCATCTAAATGAGCAAAAGTAGTTGCAGGGCTTGGATCCGTCAAATCATCTGCTGGTACGTATACCGCTTGGATTGAAGTGATTGAACCTTTGTTCGTTGAAGTAATGCGCTCTTGTAATATACCCATTTCTTCAGCAAGTGTTGGTTGGTAACCAACCGCTGATGGCATACGACCAAGTAGTGCTGATACTTCAGTACCCGCAAGCGTATAACGGTAAATGTTATCTACGAAGAATAATACGTCACGACCTTCGTCACGGAATTTTTCAGCCATAGTTAAACCAGTAAAGGCAACACGTAAACGGTTTCCTGGAGGCTCGTTCATTTGACCGTAAACTAACGATACCTTATCAAGTACGTTAGAATCGTTCATTTCGTGATAGAAATCGTTACCTTCACGTGTACGCTCACCAACACCAGCAAATACTGAGTAACCACTGTGCTCGATAGCGATGTTACGGATAAGTTCCATCA
>Ga0209396_1000152_pt1 | contig 90170 bp, 81 predicted proteins | sample GOMGulsemesocosm_6_FD_184638 | JGI IMG/M metagenome (GOLD analysis project Ga0209396, IMG submission 184638) | Methane-oxidizing microbial communities from mesocosms in the Gulf of Mexico - GOM8C Gulf of Mexico (SPAdes) (version 2) | ecosystem: Environmental > Aquatic > Marine > Cold seeps... | reverse complement strand
GAAAGAAAATCACCCCAAGTCCAGAAGCACCATATAACCACACCACAAAGATAGACATCAATATTGTGCCTGATAAAATTTTCCAAGGATGATTTATCGCTTTTGTTAATAAACGAATATATTTGCCGGTAAAGCCACTTAGTTGGGTTAAGTCACCACTTTCAGCTATTACTGCCTGCTTTCTATCATGGTCAGTTAATACCCGTGTTTTACCAAAAATAGTACCTAAGGTTGGCACAAAGACTAATGCCATGGCTAATGATGCGGTTAGTACTGCAATTAAGGTTATGGGTAAGTATTTCATAAACTCACCCATCATCCCCGGCCAAAACATTAGAGGTGCAAATGCGGCTAAGGTTGTAGCTGTTGAAGCAATAATAGGCCATGCCATTCTGCGAGCCGCAAGACCATACGCTACTCTCTTTGATTGACCTTCATTCATTTGTCGATCAGCAAATTCGGTAACCACTATAGCACCATCAACCAGCATACCTACGGCCATAATCAAACCAAAAAGCACAACGATATTAACGGTATAACCCGCGATAGCTAATACTAATATACCTGTTAAAAACGCCCCAGGAATAGCCAAACCAACCAACATAGCCGTACGAGAACCTAATGCAGCAATGATGACAATAACAACTAATAAAACGGCTGAAAAAACGTTATTTTGCAAGTCAGTCAAGGTATCTTTAATTTCGACAGATTGGTCGCCAATATAATCAACCTTGACATGATTTGGCCATTTCTCTCGTTCTGTTTCAATGAGTTCTTTTACTTTATTGACGGTGATAATTACGTTTTCACCTGAGCGCTTTTTAATTTCTAGTGATACTGAGCGCTCGCCATTTAATCGAGCAAATGATGTAGGATCTTTATAAGAACGTCTTACCGTGGAAACATCTTCAAAGGTGATAACCTTATCACCATCGGCTTTAATAGGTAGTTCTAATAAATCTTGTACCGTTTCAAATACGGAAGGTACTTTAATAGCAAAACGTCCTTTACCCGTATCCATAGTACCTGCAGGTACTAGGCGGTTATTACGTTCAACGAGATTATAAATATCACCTTGATCAAGACCATAGCTTTCCATTAATAATGGATCAACGATGATCTCAACCATATCTTCACGATCGCCGCCGATATCGACTTCAAGTACTTCTTGCATACCTTCAATTTTATCTTGCAGATCTCGTGCTAAGGTTAACAAGCCACGCTCTGTTACCGGTCCAGATAAAATCACTGTAATCGCAGGAACTTGATTCGCCATAGTCACTTCATGCACTTCTGGCTCTTCAGACTCAGAAGGTAGTTTTGCTTTTGCCAAAGTGACCTTATCACGCACATCAGCTAAGGCTTCTTTTGGATCTAGACCGGCAATAAACTCTATAGTTATTGAAGCATGCCCTTCACTGGCATTTGCGCTCATTTCTTTAATACCAGCAATGGATTTAAGTTCTTTTTCCATTGGACGAACCAACATACGTTCTGCATCTTCTGGTGAAATACCATCGTGCACCATAGAGACATAAACCATCGGCATGGTGATGTCCGGATTTGCCTCTTTGGCAATATTCATATAAGTAATAGCGCCGGATATTAATAACAACACAAAAATCATTAATACAGAACGAGTACGCTCAAGCGCCGCTTCAATCATTGATAACATCTTGCCCCCTTATTTATCCGTAAGACTCATCACTGGATTCACTTCATCACCCGCTCGCACAAACCCTTGACCTAAAGTGATAATGTCAGCTTGTTGACCTAATCCTGTTAACCAGATGCCATCACTTTCACTTTTAACGATATCAATCGCCGTAAATTTAACGATATTATCTTCGACGGTTTTAACACCTATGTTGCCCAATTCATCTAAAGCAAGTAATGCCGGTGATATTTTTATTGCGGGAACTTGCTTAAGAGCGATATTCACCTCACCACTTAGTCCAGCTAAATATTTGTAACCTGAATTATCAATGCTAATTTCAATTTTAAAGGTATTAGTAGCATCGTCAGCAACACTAGCAATATAACGAACTACGCCATCGGTATTGGCATTATTGAGTAGATGAATATTTGCCGATTGATTAACCGATAACTGACTTACTTGATTTTCAGTGACAAAAGCACGGACAACAAGAGGATCAAGGTCAGCTATCATGGCAATATCGTCACCACTTTTTACATAGTCCCCCTCTTCAACATATCGAGTATTTAAAACACCATCAAATGGCGCCACAATAACAGTATGTTCAATATTTATTTCTAAACGCTTGATATCAGACTTTACAGCTTCAAGGTTTGCCTTTGCACTTGCAACTTGAACCTTACCTTGATAACCATCAGCATTTAGGGTTTTAGCACCCGCATATTCAATTTCTCTTTGCGTTAATAATGCTTCACTGCGTTGTAATTGTGACTCTAAATCATTGAGTGCTATTTTAGCAATTATTTGGCCTTCTTTCACTTGAGAGCCTCTTTTTGCCAAAACTTGTACTATTTTCCCTGAGATTTCTGCTCTTAATGTGGTGATACGATCCGGCTCTGTTCGCCCGTACAATTCAACACTGTCATTAACTGTATCGGCATAACGTGTCTCTACTTTTACTTTCGGGATTACATCACTACTTTTACTTTTTTCCGCTGGAGCCTCTGCTTCTCTTGTGACACCTGACGCCATCCAAAGCACCAGAATAACCGTTATTAAAATAGCGATAATGTAAGGTCGTTCAGCTAATAGCTGCCGCCCTTGTTTGATATGACTCATAGAATTTCCTTTTATGGCTATTAATACGATGTTAGAAATCGAACGTTGAGCTCTAATTCTAAAACATTGATCATTTTACATCTATTGATAAACAATCAAATTGAATGGATAAAAATACAGCGCTATATTACGGGTTGGCTAGGGTTGTGTCTAAGCGTTTTTTGCAACATTTTGTTAAACTTTGTATGAAAATTGTAAAGGTTAACTGACGTATTGAATTTATGAAGCTATTAGTAATGAGAAACATGACTAATAGCACTGTAGATGAGGGAGTATCTAAAAAATGACCGTTAAATAGAAAATGATGAACCACAACCGCATGTTGTTGTAGCATTAGGGTTATTAACTAAAAAGCGACTTCCCTCTAGACCTTCTACATAATCGACTTCACCATCAACTAAATACTGAATGCTCATAGGATCAACTACCATAGTAACTCCCTGTTTTTCTATGGTCATATCTCCTTCATTGACTTTTTCGTCAAAAGTAAAACCATATTGAAAACCTGAACAACCGCCACCTGTTACATAAACACGCAATTTTAACGCTGGATTTTCTTCTTCAGTGATCAATGCCAGTACTTTTTTGGCTGCAGCATCGGAAAATTTAATAGGTAAATCAGGGTTAGACATGTTTCTCTACTTGGTACAATAAAAGCTGGCGCAGATTATCTTAAACTTGACTAATTTAGTCAAGTATTAGTGCAACAGACTGCGATCGAATTTGCACTATTTTTCTCCATGAATAACTTTCTTCAAGGCGATGGTATTTTTGCCACTTATTTTTAGGCAATATTGTTGCTACTTCAATTTTTTCAGGTATAAAATCTTTGGGTAAAGTGAATTCCCCTTCAATAATCTGAAAGTATTGAAAACTAAACGATAAATCTTTCTTAGTTAATGATGAAATATTCTTTAATTTAATACTACTGGGCTTGTTTTTTAAGCTACCTGTCAAGGAGAGTTCAATAAACCCCTTAGCATAACGTTTTTTGAGCAATTGCTGCACAAGCACTACTTGAAAACGATAATGACTTGGACTAGTGGTCGGTATTATTGAAACATCGTCAATTACCACACCATCGGCCTGCTTCTCCGGGGCCATTATTTTTTCATAAAAAGCAAGTTCCTTTTTAACCTGATAATGCTCCGTTTCCATATCTTTCAATAGATTAAGCGAACGTTGATTGGCTAGACGCTCAACCTCTAATTCAACCTCTAATGTATTAAGTCGTTTTACTTGATCTACTTGTTGTTGGTACAAGCTCTCTAATCGGTTTTTATATTCAGTAATTGCTTGAAGCTGGTAGCCATGAAAAAAGTTACCAATACGATACCCACAAAAGATGCAAGTAATGATCAAAACTACCAATAATAAGGTAGAACGAAAGACACCTAAGCGATGTACCACAACATTAAGATTTATTTTTGCTAACCAATTCATTTGAAAAGTATTATGGTATCCTGAAGAAAATTGATATTAAACATGACAGTCGAAATCAAGGTTTAAATTATTTACAACTATGTATCTATGTTCTCATTAAACTCATTTAGAAAACAATTAGCACAACCTATAACATCATGGCAATTATGTTTGCTCGGTATTATTGGTGGCTTTGCATCGGCATCATTAATAATATTATTTACACTAAGTATTGAAGCTATTCAGCAACTATATCTTGTGAAAAAAGATAACTATAACAGCTTAGATCAAGTAAGTCGTTTTGATTTACCAATAATTGGCGCTTTAATTATTTTGCTCTTTGCATGGTTAACAGGTTACAAATATTTACGTACGGGCATCCCACTCGTTCTGCATCGTTTAAAAGTCGCTAATGGAGTAATGCCATTAAAAAATACGCTTAACCAGTTTTGGGGAAGTGCTATCGCTTTAGCTACGGGTTTTTCCGTTGGTCGAGAAGGGCCTGCGGTGCACCTAGGTGCGGCGAGTAGTAGTTACATTGGCAACATTTTAAAGTTACCCCATAACAGTATGCGAACACTCTGTGGATGTGGTGTTGCTGCGGCAATAGCAGCAAGCTTTAATACACCTATTGCCGCTGTACTCTTTGTGATGGAAGTTATACTGCGGGAATATAAGATTCATATGTTTATTCCTATCATGTTATCGGCAATGATTGGTTCTTTAATGACCCGAAGTGTATTTGGTCCGGTTCATGAATTTGAATACTTTAGTCAAGTCACCATGAATTACCAACATTACCCTTGGCTGATTGCTGCAGGAATCTTTTTAGGTTGCATCGCCTTTCTGTTTAATCGTTACCTAGTATTAATCATTAAATTTTCAGAAAAGTACCATATTATTCCCAGATTAATGCTCGCAGCGTTTATTACTGGTGGTATAGGTTATGTTATTCCATTTGCCATGGGAACAGGTCTTAGCGCTGTTGATTTTTCAATTAATCATCCTTATGAGTTTCAATTATTATTTGCCTTACTCATTGCAAAGCTTGCATTGACTGTATTTGCATTAGGATTAGGAATACCTGGCGGTATTATTGGTCCAATTTTGGGCATAGGCTCTATTGCTGGTGCTTGTATTGCTGCCATCGTTGTTATATTTGTGCCTGAAGCCAACTTAAGCAGTGATTTTATCTTGATGGGCATGGCTGGATTTATGGCGGCAACGCTTAATGCCCCGTTAGCCGCATTATTAGCCATAGTAGAACTATCAAATCAGATTGAGATTGTAGTACCCGCTATGATTGTCATTGCTGTTGCTTGTTTAACATCGGGGCAGTTTTTTAAAAATAGATCTATTTTTGTGATGCAAGCCAATGTTATGGGATTAACTTATCGACAAACACCTATTGAGAGAGCATTGCAAAAAGTAGGTGTCATTGGTTTTTTAGATAAAAATATAACCTTATTAGACCATGCTAAAATGGCTAATGATGACGCTATCACAACAGAATTAATGGCTGCAAACAGTGGACACATTATTATTAAAAGTACTAATGAGCAGAGTCACTACCAATTAGTATCAATACCCGTACAATTTAACAGCAATAATGATTCTTTTGATAATCAACCGTTAATCAAACATCAATTATCCCCTTTGTCGAGTCAAGCCACGTTATCAGAAGCGTACAGAATATTAGTAGATAAAAGAGAGGGTGGTGTATATATTTATGATTCCACTCCAACAGAAATACTTGGGATCATTACTTTTGAACAAATCCGCACTTATTTAGTAGAAGGAAAATCTAACTAATGACAACAATCTTATGGTTAAAAGCCTTTCATGTTTTTTTTATGGTGGCTTGGTTTGCCGGTATTTTTTACTTACCACGATTATTTGTCAATCACGCCGAAACAAACTCTGTAGAAGTTGCAGAGCAATTAAAAGGCATGGAAAGACGCCTATTATTATTTGTCAGCCCATTTGCTTTATTTACCGTTATTTTAGGCATATCGATAATCTACCATTATGGATATCAATGGTTTGTTACCGCTAAATGGCTACACGTAAAGATTACTTTAGTGATATTACTATTGGCCTACCATGGTTATTGTTTTAAATTAGTTAAAGACTTTCAGCAAGATAAAAATACGCACAGTGGTAAGTTTTATCGTTTATTCAACGAGATTACAGTTTTCCTGTTACTTGGTATCCTCATATTGGTTTATGTGAAACCTTTTTAATAATAGTTGGAAATCAGAGCAATCTATATTCAATATGATTTTCAATGAATTATTCCTCAGTTCACTGGTTAAAACACGCCAAATCGACGTTACTTACATGGATGTAGGTACTTAATTTTTAGATAAAAAAACAGTACCACAATCCTAATAAGCAATTTTTGCTCAATCATTCACCTATCCTGATTTATTTTTCCTAGCCATAAGATGTTCACAAACTTAATAACATTGGTATTATTTCTCCTCTGTGTCAAAAAATAGAAATTTAGTTAATTAAAATACCTTCATTAAGGAAAATTACCTTTAGTAATACCTTAACAACGCTATTGTTTTATTGCTGCGTCATGATTTTTTTACTTGATATCACCCATAAATTAAAAGGTTTGGATCAACGAAAACTCAATTTCATCGATAAAATATTCTCAATATTTTTGATTTATGCTATATTTCCGCCCAAAATAGCACTGTTTAATTTAGGTAACTGACAATGATGAAATTTGAAGGAAGTCATATTCTTTCGGTATCACAGTTTGATCGTGAAGCCATTTCTCGTATTTTACAAATATCCTCTCAAATGGCTCCCTACGCAATGCGTGAAAAGCGTTGTACCGTTTTAGATGGTGCCATACTCAATAATCTCTTTTTTGAACCAAGTACTCGTACTCGTGTCAGTTTTGGTGCTGCTTTTAATTTACTCGGTGGTTTTGTTAGAGAAACCGTTGGCGAAGAAAATTCATCACTGAGTAAAGGGGAGTCGTTATTCGATACGGCAAGAGTGATCAGTGGTTATTCTGATGTCATTGCTATGCGCCACCCTAAAATGCACTCTGTTGCTGAGTTTGCTGAAGGAAGTAGTGTTCCGGTAATCAATGGCGGTGATGGAGCCAATGAGCACCCTACTCAGGCATTACTTGATTTGTTTACTATTCAATCAGAAATGGCACCTTTTAATAAAGGCTTAGATAACTTAAACATTACATTGATGGGCGACTTAAAACATGGTCGTACAGTGCACTCTTTATCAAAGTTATTAAGTTTATATAATAATATCAAAATCACCATGATTGCACCTCATGCGCTGCAAATGCCTGACAGTGTTATTTCAACACTTTCCGATGCAGGTCATGAAATTGTTATCACCGATAAAATTGAAGGTAATCTCGCTTGCGATGTCATTTACCAAACTCGCATACAACAAGAACGCTTTGCTAGTAAAGATGAAGCTGAGTTATATCGCGGACACTTCAGTTTAAATAAGGAAATTTATCAACAGTATTGTCAAAACAATACGGTAATCATGCACCCTTTGCCACGAGACTCTCGTCCCGAAGCAAACGAATTAGATACAGATTTAAATGATTTAAATAACTTGGCTATATTTAGACAAGCACAAAATGGCGTATTGGTAAGAATGGCATTATTTGCCCTTACTTTAAATGTTGAAAAGCAACTAAGCCAATACGAGAAGCCCGTAACTTGGTTTACCAATAAAAATTAGAGCAATAATAAATGACACATATACAAACATCTGAACAATTATTTGAAAGTGCACAACAAGTGATCCCTGGCGGTGTTAATTCCCCCGTTAGAGCATTTAACGGTGTTGGTGGTACTCCTTGCTTTATTAAACGGGCTGAAGGTGCTTATATTTTTGATGCCGATGATAATGCCTACATTGACTATGTGGGCTCATGGGGACCAATGATTTTAGGCCACAACCATCCTGCCATTCTTGAAGCAGTAATTGCAACAGCAAAAAATGGATTGAGTTTTGGTGCACCAACCGAACTTGAAATAACCATGGCAGAAAAAGTTCGCGAACTTGTACCCTCGATGGAAAGACTGCGCATGGTGAGCTCTGGTACAGAAGCAACCATGAGTGCTATTCGCTTAGCACGAGGTTATACCGGTCGTGACAAAATATTGAAATTTGAAGGGTGTTATCATGGTCATGCTGACTCGTTATTAGTGAAAGCAGGCTCAGGTGCATTAACCATGGGTGTACCTAATTCACCTGGTATTCCGGCAGATTTTGCCAAACATACGTTAACCGTTAGCTTTAATAACATCGAAGAAGTTAAACAAATCTTTGCTGAATATAAAGACCAAATAGCCTGTATTATTGTTGAACCTGTTGCCGGAAACATGAACTGTATTCCACCTGTTGAAGGCTTTCTTGAAGGTTTGCGTGAAGTTTGCAATAGCCATCAAAGTGTATTAATTTTTGATGAAGTTATGACAGGTTTTAGAGTGGCCTTAGGTGGTGCACAAGCTTATTATAATATAGTTCCAGACCTTACCACTTTAGGTAAAGTCATTGGCGGCGGTATGCCCGTCGGCGCATTTGGTGGCAAAAAAGAAATCATGGACTTTATTGCTCCTGTTGGCCCTGTTTATCAAGCAGGTACATTATCAGGAAATCCCATTGCTATGGCCGCAGGTTTAGCCTCTTTAAATGAGTTATCTCATAGTGAAAACGGACAAGATGATAAATACCAACAACTGAGTAAAGCAACGGAAAAACTCGCAATGGGTTTACAAGCTGCTGCGCAAAGAAATGGTATTTCACTAAGTATTAATTATGTAGGTGCAATGTTTGGATTCTTTTTTACTGAAGAACAAGACATTACCACTTATGAACAAGCAACAGCTTGCGATGCAGAAAAATTCAAACGATTCTTCCATTTGATGCTTGAAGAAGGCGTATATTTAGCACCTTCAGCATTTGAGACAGGCTTTTTATCTACTGCACATACAGACAAAGAAATTGAATTAACTTTAGAAGCAGCTGATCGCAGCTTTGCCAAGTTATAACCGTTCATCCTGAACATCGTCACTTTTTCATATCGACGTGCATGGAAGTACTAATGTCGTATAGGCAAGGAAGCCTTGGAACGACCATGTGATCGTGACATTGCCTGCATGGATGCAGGTACTTATGATTTGCCTGGAACAAAAGTCATGACCGTTCACCCTGAACATCGTCACTCTTTCATATCGACGTGCATGGAAGTACTAATGTCGTATAGGCAGGGAAGCCTTGGAACGACCATGTGATCGTGACATACCGTTCATCCTGAACATCGCCACTCTTTCACATCCATGTGATCGTGACATACCGTTCATCCTGAACATCGCCACTCTTTCACATCCATGTGATCGTGACATACCGTTCATCCTGAACATAAGAGGTAAACGAGTTAATTTCGTTTACCTCTTAAATTGTTTTACGACCTCTGTAGCTTGGCTGATTTAATATGTATTGGGGATTATTTAACCTTAATAACTGCCATTTCTTTTTGTAACCAATCATGAGCTTGTTGCCAACCTAATTCCAAACCTGAAAACGATTTAGCATTCCATTTATCCATCACTCGTGCATTTTGTAAGTCTTCGATAGCATGCTGGCTTTTGCTATCATAATAAACAAATGCGATAGCTTTTAAGCCTTCATATGAGGAAACAGACAACTTAGCTTCATAGGTGTAGGAGTAACCATTGATGCGATTAATAAGTAAGGCAAAGTCACCCTTAACGTATTTATCAACAAATTCGTGAGATTCATCAACCATTTCCAATGTTACTTCAATATCTTCGTCAACAACGACTTCAAAAATATTATCAGACAGTTTATTCACATAACCAAAACTCATAGAAAGCTTCATGCTACCTCCAGTAAAATAACTCATGGTAAAAACAAGGTATTGCCGCTTCATAATGCGTAAATGCAATGTTAAGAGTCGACGAAAAAATCGTGTTAAATATCCATATATCTCTAATTCAAGCTTAGATAATTTTTAAAATATCGCTGATTTATAGAAAATTCTATAAAATTTATTTCCATTTCAAAGAAGGAAGCAACTGACAATTTTAATATTAAATTAACCTAACATACTACATTGATTAAATGTGTTCAAAAAGTGTATGATTTTTGTAAGTTTACCCTTTCTTTCCAAAGAGCTTTTCTAACCACGAACTTTTTGACTCGACGGGTTGAACGCACTCTTGCAATAAATTTAAATTCGTTGTTATCGCAGGCAGACTTATTATATCACCTGCACACTCACCAGCTATTGCATTGCCTGTTTTTGTCTCAAATGAAACTATTGCAATATCTTCCGGTACAGAAATAGCTAAATTATCAATCCCCTGTTTTTTCATATATTGAGAAAATAAGACTAATGCGCCGCTACTACCCGTATGTTTTGTCGGTTTATTATCATCTCTTCCTAACCATGTTGTCACTAGATGTCTATTATCATAACCCACAAACCAACTATCACGCTGGTCGTTGGTTGTTCCTGTTTTCCCAGCGAGTTGCGCGCCTTTTAAACGCCATGATAAAGACCTCGCCGTCCCTCGTTTAGTGACATCATTTAGCGCATAATCTATTAAATATGAAGCTTGAGAGGAGAAAAGCTGATTATTAATATTATTCCAGCTCCATAACGTATCTCCTTGTTCTGAAATAATTTGGTTAACACTATGTGCTTGTTGGGTAAACCCTCTATTGGCAATAGGTAAATAAAATTGATTCACCTCAAAAGGAGACATGTTTAATGCGCCTAATAAAACAGAAGGACGCATAATTAAGTCCTGTTGATAACCTAAAACAAAAATTACATCAGCAATATTGCTTAATCCTAAAGTCATACCTAGATTTACTGTTGGTACATTTAATGACTTAACTAAACCATCAATAAAGCTTACTTGGCCTCGAAACTTACCATCATAATTTTTAGGCTGCCACTTTTCGCCGGCTGTTGTTACAGTTAACTTTTTATCCTCTAATATAGTCGCCAGATTATATTGTTCATGCCGCTCCAAAGCAGCTAGATAGATAGCTGGTTTAATTAATGAACCTATAGGACGCTTTGCATTTAATGCACGATTAAAACCTGCGTATCCGCTTTCTTTGTCACCCACTAGTGCCTGTATCTCTCCTGAATCAATCTCTGTTACCACCATAGCGGCTTGCAACTGGCTTTTACCATTATCTTGGTCAAGCTTAGGTAGTTGCTCTTTAACTGTTTGTTCCAACAACAGCTGACGATAATGAGAAAACCCCGTAAAAACACGAATGCCTGACTGTTGATCATATTGAGATAAATGCTCAGTTAGCTCTCGTTTTACCAACTGCAAATAGGCTGGGTACTTTTGTTTAACTAAGCGACGGGCGTGCCTTATTGACAGAGGTGACTCAATGGCTTGTTGGTATTCATGTTTAGATAATGAATCGTTTTGAAACATCAGTTTTAATACAAGGTCGCGCCTTGTTAATGCGTTTTCTGGGTGTCGCCAAGGATCGTAATAACTAGGTCCTTTCACTTGACCCACTAACATCGCTATTTGTGCATGATTTAATTGTTCAAGAGAACGGCCAAAATAAAACTCTGCAGCTAGACCAAATCCATAAATCCCATTAGCATAGTTTTGTCCTAAATAAACTTCGTTGATGTACGCCTCAAGTAACTGATCTTTGCTATAACGATATTCTAAAATTAACGCCATTATGGCTTCATTCACTTTTCGCCACATTGTTTTTTGCCGGGTTAAAAACATATTTTTAACCAATTGTTGTGTCAGTGTGCTACCACCTTGTACAGTCCGCCCAGCACGAATGTTCTTATATAGCGCCCGTAAAATACCTAATGGAGAAATACCTGCATGAAAATAAAAATTTCTATCTTCAACTAACAATAACGTATCAAGTAATTTTTCAGGGACATTCTCAAGAGAAACCAATACACGATCTTCTTTGCTTTCGGGAACAATGCGGTCGATTAATACAGGTTCTAAACGAACGATTTTAACTTGAGCATTATCATAATAGAGTTGGCTAATTTTACCGTTTTTCACATCAATCGTTATTTTTTGTGCGCTAACCATTGCAGCATCAAAACTAAAGATTCGGCGATAAACAATCAGTCGATTTTTTGAAAAAGCATATTCACCTGCATTTCGAACAGTACTCACCTTTTTGTAGCCTGAAAAACGCAATGAAGAAACCAAATGAGTTAAGCTTAATTGCTCTCCTATCTTGAACTCTTCGGCTTTGCCATAAACTTGCATAGGAACCTGCCACCGCTGTCCCTCAAATGTTTGACGCACTTTACCATCTAGGTAAATAGCATATATTCCAGTTGCAATAACAACAACAAAACTAAGTTTAATCCCGGTCATTAACAACCAATAGAAGATTCGTTTTATGATGCTCTTTTTGACAGCCTCTGGTTCCGTTTTCTTTTCAGACTTACTTTGCTTTGACATAGCAGATGTTTTTCTCTTTTTTTTAATTAATTGACTATTCAAAAATACGATTCAAATAGTGCAGTCATTATTGTGGGTCTTTAATGTGCCTTTTAACTTTATTGGTTGCTTGTGCTTTTAGTGGATCATCTGGCCAATAATGCCTTGGGTATTGCGCTTTCATATCCTTTTGCACCGCTTTATAACTGCCTTGCCAAAAGGCAACTAAGTCCTGTGTTATCTGAATAGGGCGTTTTGCAGGAGACAATAGCTCTATGATCAGTGCAATCCCCTCATTGTTATTGTTATCACCAATACTTGGCGTGACATTCACACCGTAAAGTTCCTGCATCGGTAATGATACTATCGGCGATATGTCTTGAGTATATCGAATAGGGCATTTCCGACCTGTAGGCCCTAAAAAATAAGTAGGCGCTAACTTATCCAGAACTTTTTGTTGCTGATAATCTAACAATGACAATAACATCAAAGAGAAGTCACACTTATTTAATTGCACTTTTGTTTTAATATGTCCAACAAATGGAGCAAACCATATGGCTAACTTCTCTAATAACACCGACTCACTGACATCGGGAAAATTAACATGCTTTTGATATTGATTGATCCAACGCCAACGCATTAACAGCGCTTTATCTTTTTCTGACCACAAAATAAACGTCAATCCTTGATTGATAACTTGATCACACCATAAAGATGAAATTTGTTCCGCAGATAACTTCTCACTAACGGATCTTTCTGAAACAACAAGTTCATTTAATTTAGTTTGCTCAAGTGCAACTATGCGATCTTTTTTATGATCAAAAGCTAATTTTGTATGCTGAAAACATTGAATAATATGCCATTCTTCCAAAATATTAATATCAACAGGTGTTGCAAGCCTTATTTGTAATTTTTCTCGATGATTATTCTGTCGATTTCCTTTAAAAATACCGAGTTGAGCGGCAACTAGGTATTCTTCTCCTAATAAGGCATCTTCGAGATCAAGGCTGATACTTTTGCCTATCGTTGTTTGGTACTCCCCGCCCTGCCCTCGAAACTTTGCAACACGCTCAGGAAAGGCTAGCGCTAATAAATTCCCGCTATGTTCAATAGGTAAATGATTATTCAGTCGACAATGTACACGTTGAGCAAGCTGCTGAGCTTGAACAAAAATACGTTTATTAGCACCATACTCAGCATTGTTTTTATTAAGTAAAGCCGCAAGGCGGTGACGAATGTCACTATCATACCTCGCCCGCTCACCACGAAATATATCTCTTTCTTCTAATAAGGCCGTTAATAAACAAGCTAAAGCCAGTAAATGTTGAACACCATGATCTTTCTCTATCATGGCGGCAGTAACAATCATATGTGCAAAACGAGGGTGGCAAGGTAATTCTGCAACCCGTTGGCCATGTATCGTTAATCGTTTATTTTTGTCAACAATCGATAGCGCCTGTAACTCTTGCCAAGCCAAAAACTCTTTACGTTCAATAGGTAATTCAATTAGTGGTAATTCGTTTAACTGCTTCACCCCCCATCGAGCTGATTCAATTAAAAGAGGCAATAAGTCAGCTTGTTGAATTTCACTAATATTATTTTCATTACGTCGTTCAAAGTCTTCTTTACTATAGAGCCGCAGGCAACGCCCCGGCATCAGTCTGCCAGCACGGCCCGCTCGTTGAATAGCCGATGCTTTTGATATCGATTGTTGTTGTAACTTATTAGTCATTACTTGCGGGTCATAAAGTGCTACTTTTTCTAAGCCACAATCAATGACCAAATTTATACCTTCAATGGTTAAACTTGTTTCAGCAATATTTGTTGCTAATACCAATTTATTGATGCCATTTTCAGCAGGAGCTATCGCTCGTTGTTGCTCTACAATTGATAATTCACCATAAAGAGGGCTTAACAACATGCTTTCTGGTAGGGAGTCTTTTAAATTATCCACTAAATAATGTATATCAGCGACTCCCGGTAAAAAAACCAAAATAGAACCTTGATGTTGATGACCGAGACTCTTTATCGTTTTTAATGCATGCTCTCGCCACTTTTGTGAAACAAATGCTGTACCTTGCTTTGACGATAATATCGGTAAATATTCTATTTCAACGGGAAAGCTACGCCCTTCGCTATGCATCGTTTTTGCATCAGGGATTTTTTCAAGTAATGATTTAATCGAAAGTGTTGCTGACATCACTAATATCTTTAAATCTTCTCTTAAGCTTTGTTGAATATCTCGCGCCAACGCGAATCCTAAATCACCATGTAATGAACGCTCATGAAATTCATCAAAAACAATGAGACCACAATCATTCAGTTCAGGATCATTTTGAATAATTTGCGTCAATATTCCTTCCGTAATCACTTCAAGACGGGTACCTTTGGAGACTTTCTTTTCATTCCTAAGTCTATAACCCACCGTTTGTCCTACACTTTCATCTAATTGTGAGGCAAGAAAGCAGGCAATATTTTTGGCGGCAATACGACGTGGCTGTAACAGATAAATCTTTTGTTGATTCAATATGGTTAACGTTAATAGCCATAAAGGTAGCCGTGTTGACTTACCTGCACCCGGTGGCGCCGTTAATATTACGGTTTGATGTGTATTTAGTACATCTATTAGCGGGGCTTTAATTTCATCGATTGGTAGTAAATTTGACATTAAATAAAAAAATTGTGTAGAACGAATTGGTTATAGGATACCCGCACGCCATAAATTAATCTCAATATATTATAAAAACTCTCCGAAGTTATTGGTGTTGTCTATAGTTATAACAACTTTGTAAAGAAATGTTCAAGACAAACAAATCAAATACTTTCAAATAGAAGGTGCATTGGTGACATTCTTAATCAATATAAATAAATGGAATATGAGACGTTATGAGTGAAGATAATATTGTCAATTTTCAGTTTCTTGCCGAACCCACCGATGTAAATTTTGGTGGTAAAGTCCATGGTGGTATGGTCATGAAGTGGATAGATCAAGCTTCTTATGCTTGTGCAGCACAGTGGAGTAAACGCTACTGTGTTACTGTTTCTGCTAATGGCATTCGTTTCATCCGTCCCATACTTGTTGGACAAATGGTTAAGGTCACGGCTCGAATTATTCATACGGGTAAAACAAGCATGCACATATACGTTGTTGTACGTTCAGGGGATCCCAAAGAACGAAAAACAGTGGTCACCAACCGATGTTTTATCACCTTTATGGCCATTGATGAAAGTGGCTATCCAATAAAAGTTGAAGATTATATCCCTATTAGCGATGAAGATAAAATGCTTGAACAAGTTGCTATGCACGCCAAAGATTTTGCTAAAAAACTTGATAGCGATTTTGAAGAAAAACTTGGTTGGAAATAGTAAATATAACCTTACGAAACGACTTCATAACTTTAATTCACGACTTTACTTCACAACATAGGAGATGATGTTGTCTAACATTACCTTAGCTTTTGTCATTTCATATTAACTTATTAAAAACAAAGAGGTTTTAAAAAAACTTTTATTGTAAATAATTTAATAATTTAAAACTGGCAACTTCTCTAAAATATGCTTACTTGGCAAACATTGAAAATGTTGCTATCAATAGTACCCCGAAATTATTTGGTTATGGACAATGAAACTTGCTTGCCACGGATACTATGAAATTATTATCAAAGACAATATGCTAGTGGCAGATATGCATGGCCAATTAGATGATGAGGTCGCTCAACAATATATACAAGATATGTATAAAGTTTGTGAACAACTTAAGAACCAAACGTGGGGATCACTTGTCACTTATAATGGCAGTGCATTGTTTTCTCCAAAGGCAGAAGAGGCACTCATTGAAATCACTAAGTTTCGAGTAAAACATGGTATGGTCGCCAACGCATCTATCATAATTGACAGCGTTAATGCTGATATTCAACAAATGCAATTACAAAGGATTTATCAGGCAAGTAAAGTTACCTCTCATGTTTTTAGTGACAAAAATAGCGCTATAAAATGGTTGGCTGACTTTATAAAATAAGAATATTTATACCCACCCCACTTACGGTGTAGGTATATATTCATAAATATCCTTATATAAAACAAGTAACTAAAGTTTATCGAATTAACTCAGCAATAGTTGCAATATTTAACCCCGTTGCGCCTGTAGCCCATAAGCTATTGGCACTACCGTTATATGCAGCAGCCAGATCAAAATGTAGCCAACCTTTTGCATCATTATCGACAAAACGTGACAAGAATCCAGCAGCATTACTAGCACCACCTGCTCCACCACCTTTTTGTGTTGTACTGTTGGCCGTATCAGCAAAAGCAGAAGGACAATTGTCTTTATGCCAATTTTCTAAAGGAAGTTGATATAAAGGCTCACTGACTTTCTTAGCGCAATCTGCAACATGAGCACTTAACTCACTATCAAGAGAAAATAACGCCGTATAATTTCCACCGGTTGCCATAACTGCAGCGCCTGTTAACGTTGCTGCATCAATAATTAGTGGAGCACCTGTTGCTGATGCAGCCATTAAGCCATCAGCTAAAACTAAACGCCCTTCGGCATCAGTATTTGCAACTTCGACAGTAACACCATTTTTGTAAGTTAAAATATCGCCAAGTTTATAAGCATCGTTGTTAATCATGTTTTCTGCACAACATAAAAAAAGTTTCACTCGTTTATCTAAACCATTTCTTATTGCTAATGCTAAAGCGCCAGCAACTACTGCTGCACCACCCATGTCGCATTTCATATCAAACATGCCAGCATTGCTTTTGATACTATAACCACCACTATCAAAAGTAATACCTTTACCTACTAAACATGCCGTTACTGGAGCATTTTCATCGCCACTAGGGTTGTAATCAAGCTCAAGTAAACAAGGTTTATTAATACTGCCTTTACCAACATTGTAGATGCCAACCCAGCCTTCTTTTAATAAATCATCGCCAGAAATAATCGAGGAAGAAACATAAGCCGGTGCTTGTGCTGATAAATATTCTGCCGCTGTTTCCGCTAATCTCATCGGATATAACTGCGTAGGTGTTTGATTGGTTAGATCTCTGCTCCATGCATAAACTGCTAATTTATTATTTAATGCATTTATCGTTTGTTCATCACCAGTAAATTCAACATTGCTTAATTTACCAACACAAGTAAAACCTAAAGAAAATGACCACTGGCTCTCTTCATTCCAGAGTTCACCTACTAAGCGCGCATGTTTGACGCCAAGTTTTTCAATACTTCGTGCAGATTTCTGTATTGTCCGTAAGGCCTGTTGATCATCCTTTTGCAGGCAGATATGAATATCGTCATCAACAAACTGAATATTGTTCTTTGACTGCCAGCCAGAAGTTGTCGAATTATCTTTTAATATGATATTGGTTACTTGTGTCATAAATTGCTCTTATTTTAAATAACGAGAAGGACATATACCGTAGTTTACACTAGCCTTGAGAATTTTTAACCTAACGTTTAGCACTTAGTTATAATTCTATTAAAAGAGATAGACAACTAGCGCGTGTAGATCTTTCAACTAAGAATTTTGTTTAACGCAGTAGATTCTCTGATCACTTTAGTCTTTATTTTTAAGTCAATGTCTCAAAATTATCATATTCGAATGAAAGTGTGTATATTATCCGAAAATATTAAGATGTTAGTAGACTAGAGCGGATTGAGCTCTTAAAAAGGCTGCTAAATATAGACGTTAGAGTAGTCAATAACGAATGAAATTTTTAATTACCATTTTTCTTAGCTCGTTTTTATTATTTCAAATCCAACCTATTTTAGCAAAAATGGCATTGCCCTTTTTTGGTGGTGGCGCGTCTATTTGGACAGCATGTATGTTGTTCTTTCAATTGTTTCTACTATTTGGTTATTTGTATTCACACTGCCTTACTAAGTTAACGAACTTAAATCATCAAATAATAATTCACAGTACATTAATAGGCATAAGCTTATTTCTTTTACCTATTACTCCATTTACCGGAGGTACATCATTAGATTGGCAAGCTCCACAACTTAAGATCATTTCTTCATTATTCTTTGGTATCGGCTTTCCATACTTTCTCTTATCAGCCACGGCGCCACTGATACAAAAATGGTATAGCTGTATACCAACAAATACCACTCCTTATCGTTTATATTCTCTATCTAACTTGGCATCATTATTAGCTCTTTTGTCCTATCCATTGTTAATAGAACCAAACATGACTAACCAGATTCAATCCTATGGCTGGTCAATCGGGTACGTTATCTTTGCATTGTTTATTTTATCCACCGGTTATCACCTGTTTGGTGTGCAACTCAAATATTCACAGCCCCAAAAAAACAGTGAAAGTACAACAGAGGAACAAAAAGGACTTAGTAGCAAAGTACTTTGGCTATTATTTTCGGCTGTCAGCGTCACCTTGATGGTTTCTACAACCAATGCCATGACACAAAATATTCCACCTACGCCTTTTTTATGGATCTTGCCACTTTGTATTTATTTATTGAGTTATATTATCTGTTTTAACAATGACAGATGGTATGTACGTAAATATTGGTTCATTTTATTTGCTTGTTGCTCTCTAGCTACAGTATTTATGTTTTTTATTGGCACTCAATTTGGCATTGCCACACAAGTGGCGATTTATTCATTAATCTTACTTGTTGCTTGTATGGTATGTCATGGCGAGCTTGCCCGTTTAAAACCCAATAAAAGTCAGTTGACCTTATTTTATTTAATTATGGCCATTGGTGGCGTCTTCGGCAGCATATTTACGTCAATAATAGCGGAATATATATTTATTCAATATTATGAATTTCCATTAGCTCTCGCGTTGGTCTATTTATTGTTTTCTTCAACTATTTTTAAAGAAAATAATGATAAAATACTATCCAAACAAAAAGTTAGACAAAATAATTTTTTAAGTGCAACCAGTATGATTGCGTTATTAGCATTCTCCTTATATTTCATCAACCTTAATAACATTTACTCCCAAGATAACGTTCATAATAGTCGTAATTTCTACGGTACGTTAGCAGTAAAAGATTTCAAAAATAATAAACAGCCAAGCCGAATGTTATTTGATGGTGCAACCTCACATGGAACACAATTTTTATCTCCACAAAATCGTGATATACCCACAAGCTATTACCGGTTAGGTACTGGTGTTTCGTTAGCCTTGCAACAATATGATGCCCTTGGGTCTAAAAATGTCGGTATTATCGGTTTGGGTACAGGAACATTGGCCAGCTATGGAAAACCTGGAGATAATTTCACCTTCTACGAACTTAACCCTGATGTAAAAACAGCAGCAAATGATTATTTTAGTTATCTATCAAATTCAAAAGCTAAAATAAGTGTCAAATTAGGTGATGCCAGAGTCACCTTACAAAATGAACTAACAAAAAATGGCAGCCAACAATTTCAAATATTGGTAGTAGATGCCTTTTCCAGCGACTCTATTCCGGTTCATTTATTGACATTAGAAGCTTTCCAACTCTATTGGAAACATTTAACTGATGATGGCTCATTGGTTTTACATATATCCAATAATCACCTTGATTTATTACCACTTGTTGCAACTTTAGCTGAAAACATTGGAAAAAATATGTTCCACTTCTACTCTGCTTCAGACGAGAATAACGAACACACTGCCGAATGGATTATTGTCACCAATAATAATGACATCATTGAGGATGAAGCAATTAAAAGTAGAGCAACCTATTTTAAATTAACAGAAGAACAACGTATTTTATGGACGGATGAATACTCTAATTTACTTTCAGTGATTAAATTTTAAATCTTATTTTAAAAAATGTGTTCGTTCTCATTCACTATCTGTAAATTCTATTGAAATGATAACGGCTCTTTACAGCTCTAACTTTTTAGCTCATTATTCGGTGAGTTTATAAATCCCGTAAATAATATTGTCTTTCAGATGAACACATTAATTACCCGTCATAAAACCTTATTATTTACTATCAGCTTTTGGTTTATCGCAAGCCTAGTATTATTTGTTGAACGCTATCAAATTGCCCAACATCACCTCAATGTTGCTTATATTCGATGTGCTTACCTTTGGCTGGTCGGTGTATTAATTAGTTTTGTGCTGGTAAGTTTTTTTAACAGTGAGTTATTTAAAGGGACTATCATCAAGCCCAAATGGTGGGTTATTACTAGTAGTGTAGCTGCAATCGTTACCGCGTTGTTGTTAAATCCAGTGACTTATTTAATGACAGGTTACGATATTGAAAATGTGCCCGTAGAAATATTCTCTACTGGCACTTTGTACTTTTTTCTGTTTTATTTATTATGGTCTATTTTCTATTTTAAATGGTCTTTCGCATCATCCGCCTTAATTGATGTTAATGAATTATCACTAGAGGATGCGCCTGGCTCATCCGATAATCATGTTTTTAACGTTGAAAAAATGGGTGAAAAACGCCTACTAAATGACATTGATATTTGTTGTATCCGAGCAAGTGGCGATTATGTAGAACTAATCACCGAAAACAATTGTTATATGATTAAAAACACCCTTAAAAAACTTGATCAACAACTTAATAATAGTCATTTCAAGAGAGTTCACCGTTCCACGATTGTTAACAGCAACAAGGTCAAGAGTGTTATTCCAAAGCAAAGTGGAGCCTTTGAGATAACTTTAAATGGCGGATATCAGATACTCTCCAGCCGCTCGTATAAAAGTGTCGTTGAAGGTTTATACCCAACAGCCTGATCTCTTTCCTCTCTTTTGTCTTACCATTCATCGATGGTTAGTGTCATTCACCGATAAATACGGCTCGTAAGCTAGCATACCTTGTACCTTAAAGTTGCTTTTGTCATTTTGGAATTTGACAAAAATCTAACATTCAAGGCTCGAAAATGACCACCAACATTAGTTTTAATAATATCGAAAAGGTATATAACACCGGCGCAGGAAAATTTAGTGCGTTATCACCATTAACCTTAACGCTAAATGCCGGAGACTTCATTGGTCTGATCGGACATTCAGGCAGTGGCAAGTCAACACTGCTTAATTTACTGAGCGGCATCGATCATCCTAGTCACGGTAAAGCGATAATTGCAGGACAAGACATCGGCGAATTGTCAGAAGGAAAATTAGCAACTTTTCGCGGAAAAAATATCGGTATTGTTTTTCAGTTTTTTCAATTAGTGCCAACATTAACCGTTCTAGAAAATGTGATATTAGCGATGGATTTAGTCAATGTTATTCCTAAATATTCAAGAAAAGATCGTGCCTTGATGTTATTAGAACAAACGGGAGTAAAAAGACATTATGATAAATATCCTGCTACGTTATCTGGTGGAGAACAACAACGGGTTGCCATTGCCAGAGCCCTCGCTAACGATCCAAAAATTCTCGTTGCAGACGAGCCAACAGGAAATTTGGATAGTGAGAACAGTGAGACCATTATGTCTATATTTGAAGAATGTGCTAAAGCAGGTTGTTTGGTCATTATTGCCACGCATGAACAGGAACATCAAGCACGCTTTTCTCGCGTATTAACACTTGGAGATGGGATATTACAAAACGATACGCAATATCCCATAACGAATACTCACCGTAGCGATAAATTACTAAAAGAAGGCCTATGTCATGCCTCTTAATATATCTTTTAGTATAATCAAAAAAATATGGCGCGATTTAACTGAGCGAAAAGCACGTACTATACTCACAATTATTGGTTTATTGATAGGTCTTTGGGGCGTTGGTAGTGTTCTTATTGCTTGGCAAGTACTCGACAATGACTTATCTGAAAATTTTACCTCTACTAACCCACCGGCAATAATTTTAACACTGAAATCAAAACCAGTTCAGGCATTAACACAAAGTAAAAATAATGCTATCCCTATTAAAGAGCTAGCCACATTGCAAGGAATTGCCACACTTGAGAACCGTCCTGTACTCACTGGCCGACTAGAGATTTATCAGGACTATTGGTTACCCGTTGTATTTTCAGTGGTCGATAATTTCTCGAAAATAAATGTAGCCAAAATATTTACTGAAACTGCAACATCACCTCCACAAAAAAATAGTTTCTTCATTGAACGTGACGGTTTGTTGTTGGCAAACTGGCGATTAAAAATGCAAGTTACCGGTTCCGAACCTCACAAGGCCGCTAAAGCCTCCCATGATAGCCCAAGAAAAACAGTTCCCAATCAATTATTACATTTTGGCGATAAACCTATAAAACTAAGGTTAAAAGGAGGAAGACAATTCAATGTTGAGTTATCAGGAAGTGTGCATGACCCCGCACAAGCACCTTCTCGCATGGAACAACTTATTTATGGTTATGTCACCACGGAAACAGCTAAATCATGGACTAGGGGTGAATTAGTTGAAAGACTATTAGTACTACCTAACCATGGTTACACCGATGCAACCAGTGTTCGTCAAATAGCAGTAAGACTCGAAGAAAAACTCAATGAATTGGGTTATCAGGTTAGTAAAATTAGCTTTCCATCAACGACAGAGCACAAACATCAATTCCAAATGAATTCAATCCTATTCCTGCTAACAGGTGTAGGCATGTTAGCGCTTTTGGTTAGCGTGGTATTAGTATTAAATTTGATCAATGGCATATTAACCAGCCAGGTCAAGCAGATAGGGATTTTAAAAGCCATAGGTGCTACTAAGTTCCATATTGCTAGTATTTATTTGGGTTCGATGATGATTTTAGGATTAATTGCTAGTCTACTCGCAATTCCTCTGGCAGTTGGAACTGGTTATGTGATCTCAGCTAAAATTGCTGCTTTTCTCAATTTTAATATTCTTACTACGACCTTGCCATTTTCATTTTTATTGATGTTGTTGGTTGCTGGCACCACCTTGCCGATGATAGCGGCCATTACGCCGATAAAACGCTGGACTCAGGTTTCTGTTATCAGTGCTCTTCAATATGCTGAAACTACCAGTAGTAAAAATAACGTTAATTTACCACTTCCCTTGCCCATCAACATTGTTATGGGGATAAAAAATGCCTTTAGAAAACCGAGAAGATTGTTGTTTACCGCAACAACTGTTGCTATTGGACTCATAACCTTTATGTTAGCGATGAATACCAGTACCTCATTATTGTATACTGCTGAACAGGAAGAGACACAAAAACGCTATGACCTGATGGTCTTATTTGAACAACCGGTTAAGGCGAGTCGCGTTACCTGGATGGACAAATTTAGCATAGTAGACCATGCTGAAACGTGGAAAATTAAGCGGGCTACACTAATTCATAGTAATCAACTTGATGATGAAATCAGGCCACTTAAACTGATCCCCTCGGCAAGTAAAGTGATGCGACCTTTTATGCTCACAGGAAACTGGTTGAATCCAGAACAAGCAGGTGGTGTCGTCATTAATCAACGGATAAGCCACGGCCATTCTCAATATAAAGTAGGTGAACAATTGGATGTACTTATTAATGGTAGATCAATGAAGTTACCTATTATTGGCGTTATGAAAGAATTTGGTGGCGCAAGTATTTACATACGAGAAGGCGATTTTCTTGAGCTTTTCCCTAACACCGAGCAGTTAATTAACTCTGCATTTATCACATTAAAAGAACCAAATGAAAAAAATTTAGCTCAATTAAAACGATTAATGGATCAACATTTAACTTTGGCTGACATTGGCGTTTCTGATATGGCTTCAGCTAAAAAAGCTAGCCGCATAATACGAGGGCATTTAGATGTTATCGTTTCTGCTTTGTTGTTACTGGCACTGCTCATGTTATTAATTTCTACATTGGGAATGGCTTCTGGTATATCGACAAGCATTGTCGAACGTACCCGTGAAATTGGAATTTTACGTGCTATCGGAGGAAAACCGACAGCCATCGCAACCATACTGGTGACTGAGTCCATGACGATGGCATTTATTGGTTGGCTATTTGCCTTATTACTTTCACAACCAACAAGCAAACTAATGACCGAATATTTTGGTACTGCTTTGGTCGAATATCCATTTGATTATTTAGGCTCTTCAGAGGGCATTTATTATAGTTTATTCGGGGCTATTGTTTTAGTTATACTAGCAACTCTTGGCCCAATAGTAAGTGCTAATCAACAATCTGTTCAAGAAGCAATTAGTTACGAATAATTATCTATTCCAATAGTTTTGACGTAAATTTCAAGTCACGGGACTGTTTTCATATTTTTGTATCAGTTTTAAATATGAAAACAGTACAAAAAATTATCTACTTCCATAAGTACTAAAAAAATTTTTGATGATACTTGCGAGTGGTTTGTTACCCATACGCTATTGGTATGTGTGCTCACCCGTTGTTACACATACCAATAACAAGTAAGTGAAATATAGTGCTAGATATTAATTTGAACTTAGTTGCCTAACTTATTTTTTGAATAATACTTATTAATAATAATTCACTCAATGAGTACGCTATTAGCCTTCATTTACCTTCTTTAAGAACCAATCGGGAAACACCACATAGGTGTCTAACTTAATGAAAATCATGTTATTATCACATTAAACTCTCGTTTATTTTAGGGTGTAATTTAGTGCGTATTGAAGAAAAATTGGATTTTGGTAAAGTTGTAGGAATGAGAGTTGGTTATGCACCAATCGGAAAACCTTTGATATCAGTGATTTTTTATTATATCGACGGTTTGCTGATCGATACCGGCGCGTACAATACCAGACCTTCAGTTAAACGTTTTGTAGAATCAAATGTAGTAAACCAAATAGCACTAACGCATTATCATGAGGATCATGCAGGCAATGCGGGTTACCTAGAAAAAACATATGCTATCCCTGTCTATGGCCACGAAGCTACGATTTCTGCATTAAAGAATAAGGTTTCTCTTAAACCTTATGAACACTATATGTTTGGCCGTCTAGAAAAAGCGAACATCACCCCGTTACCTGATGTTATAGAAACACAGAAGTATCAACTTTACCCTATACACACGCCTGGACATAGTATTGATCATGTTATCTATCACGAGAAAAATGAAGGATGGGTTTTCTCTGGTGATTTATTTTTGGGCTCAAGAATAAAGTTTTTCAGGAAAGATGAAGATATCCTACAAACAATTATCTCTTTACAGAAAACGATAGCTTTAGATTTTGATCACCTATTTTGTGGACATAATCCCAAAATAGGTGCCCCAAAGCCCTTCCTCAAAGCAAAATTAGAGCAATTAGTACTATTGATGAGCGAGGTTAAAAAGTTAATTAATGAGGGTCACCCTGATAAAGAAATTTTACGCCAACTTAGTAAAGGGAAAGAAATATTGTTAGCAAGGTGCATAACGTTAGGAGATGTTAGTTACAAATATATGGTCGCTTCTGCTCTACATGCATTACGTCAAACACCAAGTGTAGAGAGTCTTATAAAAGAATCATTCTGATAGCTCTACTTTTAAATGGACGAATTAATTATTCTCTTAATAAAAAGTTAAATGAGTAAAGGCAGAACGATATATCATCCTGAAAATACTAAACATGTTAGCTATATTTTTTTGGTATTACCTGCTGCAGTTATTGCTGCTTTAGTGATGGTAGTTGCTATTTGATTTGCTGTGTTAAGAGAGTCGACCGCTCTCGCCATCGTTAAGCCTCCAATCAAAGTCCCTAGTACAGCCCACGTCCTCGAAAAACATTCTTCACTTGTTTCTCCATCAAGGCCTAACGCCATAAGCCCTACTATCTCAAGCATTTTTTCTTCATAAATAGCGTGCAGTGCAGGTTTGGTACGAACAACTTCAGGCGACAATGTTGTCATCGCGCAGCCACAACTTAGGTTATCTCGGTGCGCCTGACTTAAATAATAGTCACAAAAAGCAATAAGCCACTGTTTACCATGTTGTTGTTGAAAATTAGGAACAGCGGCAATGACTTCATCAAGACCCAAAGCTAACGCAGCCTCAAACGCACCATCCTTTGAACCAAGGTGAGCATAAAAAGCACCAGAAGTAACACCTGCTTCTTTGGCAATACCATCAACACCAATTCCCGCATAACCATGACTTCTAAAGCCTTGGCTTGCTGCATTGATAATACGTTTTCTCGTTTCCTGCTTTTTACTTACTTTTGTCATTTTGCTTTCCGATATTTGAGATTAGTTACATTGTATCGACAAAAAACATAAAAATATAGTAATCGTTATATTTTATATTGACAATATAACGATCACTATATAACATGACGACAATCACAAAATATAACGAACACTATATTTTGTATATTTAAAACGAGGTAAATTGAAAATACTTTCAAATTTGCTACAGAGAATTAACTTTAAATAACTGGAGAATACTATGCCACTTACACTTACTCTTACTGAAGGCGTTATCCCTGCTGGCTCTGAAAAAGAAGCCGTTGTAAAAATCACCAATTCCATGCTTAAGCATCATGGGCTTTTAGGTAACACAGTTATGACACCTAATGTAACCGCACATGTTGCAGTACTGCCTAAGAAATCGACCTTTTCAGGTGGAGAAGAATTCTCCGGTGTTTGGATGGAATGGAAAGTACCGTCATTTGCTTTTGCTTCAAGAGAAATTCAATTAGCTCATTTCGCTGAAGCGACTCAAATTATCAGAGAATTATCTGGCGGAAAACAAGCCGCCGAACATATTTACTCAAATGTTATTCACACGGTAGATGGTTCATGGAATTTTAATGGTGTCGCTATGACTAATGAAGAAATTGGTGCAGAAATAGCTAAAGGCTAATTTGCATTCGCTTGTTTTAATGATTGCAGTCATCTTGGGTTGCAATGATAGTGAACTATTGTGCTGGAATATTTCGGCACTAAAACTCAATTTTGAGGAAAAGAAAATGAAAAACTATTTACTTATTCACGGCGCTTGGGGTGCAGCATGGGAATTCGATAAAGTCGCCGAGCTATTATCAAAAGATGGGCATAATGTTTCTGCATTAGATTTGCCAGGACATGGCGAAAACGCGGCAAAAATTGAAGATATCACCATGGCATCATATTTAAAAACAGTTATTGATACTATCAATGAACTAGACGGAAAAGTTATTGTTATCGGTCATTCTCTCGCCGGTGCTATTATTTCCCAAGTTGCGGAAATCATCCCCGAAAAAATAGAAAAGCTGATATATATCGCCGCGATGTTACTTAAAAATGGCGACTCACCGCTTAGCGTTATGCAAAATGATCCTCAAGGCGAGTTATTACCCAATACCATTTTTTCTGAAGATGGTAGTTATGCAACACTGACGGCAGAAACGGTGCGTAGTGTCTTGTTAAATGACGTAGACGATGAGATTTATCTCAATAAAATCGTGCACAAGTTTTTATTTAAACAAGCCACCGAACCTTTTATGGCCGTTGCTCAACTAAATGAAGAGAGATTTGGCCGTGTAGCTAAATACTATATCAAAGCATCTATTGATAAAGTGATATCCCCTGCAGCACAAGACAAAATGATCACTAACTGGCCGGTAGAAGAAGTGATTAGTCTTAACTCTGGACATTTTCCACTAACCTCAATACCAGAAAAGTTGGTTGAAGAGATTAAAAACATTGGATAGCAGTGAACAAGCAATGAAGGTAAAGCATCTTTACAACGAATTTACCTTTGTTGTATTTACAGGTTATATACCCGTGCTACTTCAAAATACGGGATTTCAGAAGCGCTATAATCATAAATATCAAGGCATCATACGCAGGAAATGTAGGCACCTTTTCAAGTATGATAACGCTGAGATTTATGATTAAAACGCTTCCCTTTGGGTTGATTTTAAAAGACTTTATGCTGCGTTAGATAATTTTGACAGAGAATGACTATGCCTAAAACTATCTGCCTTGCCTAAAGTCTTTTAAATATCAACTGAAACCTGCATTTTGAAGTAGCACGGGTATTAAATAGAGCAACGACAATGAGCAAATCAAAGATATTCCCACACAGAATTTTACATACTATGTTAAGAGTTAGTAACTTAAAAAAGTCTGAGCATTTCTATTGTCAGTTTCTCGGCATGACGCTACAGCGAAAAAAAGACTATCCTGAGGGCGAATTTACCTTAGCTTTCTTAGGTTATGGAGGAGAAACAGATAATACGGTTTTGGAATTGACATTTAATTGGACTGAACAAAGCTATTCTAAAGGTAATGCCTATGGTCACCTTGCACTTGCGGTTAGTAATATTTACGCAACTTGCCTTTATTTAGCTCAACAAGGCGTAAAAGTCACTCGTCAACCAGGACCTATGTCAGCCGACAAATCAGAAATTATTGCTTTTATTGAAGATCCCGACGGTTATCAAATAGAATTAATAGAAAGAAATTAAATCCTTGCATTATGATTAAACAAAAGGGTTTTAATAACATTTCTTTTTTATCACGAAACACTGTGATGATAATTATTTCAGATACGAATTCTCAGAAAATAAAGAGAACAATAAGTTGTAATTTTAGTATATATTCTTCCTTTGTTACTGCCATGTTAGCGGTAATTGAAAGGTATTATTACACTGGGTCCAGAGGAAGAAATAGCAGATACCAAGTCATAATCCCTAAATCCCCAGAGGTTCCCTGATTTGTTTAACAATACAATTGCGATGAATTTTCGGTCAAAAATTTCGAATTTTAACTGTTAACAAACATACTTTAGTCAGTATAATATTGAGAGCTTAACCCTTCTATTAGTTCTTTTTGTTGTTCAATAATATCAATTAAAAATTCTCTGCCAGCGCGAACTCGAGCCGTAGCCCTAAGGTCGACATGGCTTAATACCCATACTCCCCACTTTGATGGTATTAATTCTATATCTAATCTCCGCAATTCTGGCGCTGAATCACCGATATAACAGGGCAGTCTGGCCAAGCCCATATGATTTTTAACGCAGGCTAACATTGATGCACCATCATTTACTCTTATGGCGACTTTACTATTTATAAAATGTTGTTGCGCCCATTGTGGATATTCCTGCTCATCATTCCATAAAATTAATTGTTTGTTTTTGTCGCTATTGTTTAAATAATGACTGCTGCCATATACGCCGTGGCGAAGCGGCAGGACCTTTTTGCCAATCAAATAATCAGGTGGATTAGGTGATAACCTAAGCGCTATATCTGCCTGTCTAGCCGACAAGTCAGCCAAGTCATACGAACTCACAAGCTGTAATTCTATTAACGGATAGGCACGCTTAAATAAGCCCAAATAAGGAGCGATAAGCAGAGAAAACACATCATGACCTGCCGTTAATTTCAAACTTCCTTGTAATTGAGAGTCCAAACCAAAAATCTGGCGATCTACCGCCTGTGCCTGCTCTTCCATAATCAAAGCATGTTGATAAAGATTTTCACCTGCCTGCGTCATAGCATAACCCTCGGATGAACGATCAAATAACTTTGTACCTAATCCTTGTTCCAATGACTGTAGTCGACGTGCAACTGTAGTATGTTTTACTGCCAATACTCTACCGGCTTCACTAACAGTGCGTACCCTAGATAATGCTAGAAAATAACGTAAATCATCCCAATTCATCAAAATTGTTACTCATTTTATAATAAGGCCTCTTAATGTGCATTATTGCACACACATTGTTCACAATCGATTATTAACAACCTTTTATGCACACTGTAGAGTAACTGTGTCGAATAACTAAATAACGCAATCTATTAAATTATATTACAGGTAGTACATATTAATGGCACAACAAAACCAACTCACATTAATAAGCCATACTCTTTGTCCTTTTGTGCAGCGAGCAGTCATTGCACTTGAAGAGCAAGGGTTTAGTTATCAATGTATAAATATTGATTTAAATAATAAGCCTGATTGGTTCAATAAATTATCACCATTAGGAAAGGTTCCAGTACTAGTAATTAACGATGAGGTTGTATTATTTGAATCTGCGGTGATTGCCGAATATGTCAATGATTCCGGCAATGGGAAATTATTACCTAAGCTTGCCATTGATAAAGCCAAAGCTCGGTCATGGATTGAGTTCGCTTCAGCGATGTTAAGTAATATAGGTCAGCTCTATTGCGCAACAGATAAAGCGCTCTTTATGGCTGCGCAAACCCAATTTAATGCAAAACTTTCTCATTTGGAGAAGAACTTACCGGAAGCGGGATATTTCAATGGTGAAAAATTTTCGTTAGTAGACGCCGCATTTGCGCCAATTTTTAGGTATTTAGAACTATTTGAAATATTAGTGGATTTATCCGGATTGGATCGATACAAAAAAGTAAAACACTGGCGAAAACTACTTCAGCAGCGCAACTCAGTTACCGAGGCTGTAAGTCCAGAATATCAAACATTATTAAAAGAATTTATCACAGATAAAGAATCATATCTGGGTGAAAAAGCAAAGTCATTACAGCTCAAAATGGCTCAAGTTTAACTGATTAATAACTTAATACTGGAATCATTCATTATGAAAAATTTTAAACAAAAATACGGCTCTTGGGCTTTAGTTACAGGGGCAAGCAGTGGTATCGGCGCACAAATTAGTGAACAACTTGCGCAGCAGCCTTGTTATAAACATTTAATAACATTACCAAACAACTGCATTTTTCACTTCGCTTTTTTAATGTAATAGAGGAAAAACACTTTCCAAACTACTTTTCTCAACGGATTCAAAATCAGCAACATACATGATAAACTCTTTAAAATTAATAACATATGAAACCAAACTTAATTTGACAGTTATGACATATCAAATTTAGCAAGGAGAGTTTTTTGAGAATAGGACTATTATTGGCCGGTTTTACGTTGATTGGCTGTACCAGTGTGCCAACAGATCACAACAAAGTTTCTCCATGGCAAAGAATGTTACAGATAGATGTCGAAGCGGCATATCAGCTGTTAAGTGCAGATCACCCAGCCATGGCGAAGAGTCTCAACAATAAAAAGTTTCAAGACAATATTGAGCGTGGTCGATTACAGGCGCTTGAGCGAGCGAAGCAAGTAGTCAATTTCGAAGGATATCTAGCAACGATGAAGGGTTTGGCAAACTCTGCTAGAGACAAACACATTTGGTCAAGAACCTCCTATAAATCCACTAAACAACAATGGACTGGTTTTATTGTAAGTAGACATGGCGATAGCTATATTGTGGTCGAAGATGAAACTAATGGCATAAGTGAGTCGCTTAAGGGCGCTGAATTAATGTCCTGTGACCGGGTACCAATTAAAGAGTTTGCAGAGAATAAACTGGGAGGGTTTTATGCTGTTTGGTCAGTAGAAGCACAACGAATTCAAAAGGCACCAAACCTGTTGATCGATAATGGCAATCCCTTTGTTCTTCGTCCAAAGGTATGCACATTTTCATTACAAGGTACCAAGATTGAACAAAAATTAGCATGGCGGTCAATTAAAAAAGAAGCCCTTCGTGAGCGATTGACAGCAGCTCGAAATCGCGGAGCCGCTGGATTTGGTCTGCGCTCTTTTGAAGGTGGGTATTGGATTGCGCTACAATCTCTCAACAGTAAAGCTGGGAAAGTTGTTTCAGAAGTTCGTGATAACGAAGAGCAATTACGTAAAGCTGGTATTGTTGTATTAGATATGCGTGGTAATGGCGGTGGCAATAGTCAATATGGTGAAGAAATTGCTAAAGTTTTGTTTGGTAATGATAGATATACAGCTCTTCAAGCAGATCAGAAAAGCTCTTGTGAGTCGGTATGGCGAGTATCACCTGGGAACCTAAAACAAATGCATTATTATGTTGAACATTTTGGCGCAACCATGCCTGAGTTTATAAAAACGTTTAAACCTCTAGTTGACCTTGCGGAGAGCGCATATAGCAATGGTGAAGAATTCACTGGTGTCACCACATGTAATAAACCGGTAAGTCCAACAAAAGCATTACCTTCAATCACTTCAAAAGGTGAGATTGTGGTGGTGACTGATAATACATGTTTCAGTTCATGCTTAAATGTGGTCGACAAATTCAAAAAATTAGGGGCTTTGCATTTAGGACAATCGACTGATGCAGGAACCCATTACATGGAGGTTCGCGAAGAATTAATGCCATCAGGACTTTCATTCTTTTCTACGTTACAAGCGATGTCTCCTTCGTCACCTGCTCAATATGGAGCATTCGAGCCAGACATTTTTTATGAGAGCAATATTGCCGATACTAAATTGTTAGAGAAATGGGTGACTGAAGCCGTTACTAGCCATATTAATTAAATGAGCATTGTTTATTAAGTGCTTACTTGGTGTTTGCAGATAATTGATAACTAAGCCACTGTAGACATGTCCGTTTATATATTCGTTGTTTTCGAATGTAACAGCATTGTCCAGCTCTAACAGAGAGGGCATTTTTTTGACAAAAATTTAAAGTTAACAAAATGCGTACAACAGACATCACAATTATGGCTTTTGCGATATATTTATTTATGCATCCCCATACGACTCTAAAATATCGAATGCAACGAGAATTAAAGGATTTACAGGTAAGGCATTGATTACAAGGAGTGGAAGTTTTACTTTTAAAGTCAAAAGCCTAACATATAAGTCTTTTAAACTTATCCGCTGAGGACTTCTGAGCAAGCATTTTGAAGTCGCTTGCTTATATAATGAATGTGAGTAATTGGACAATGAAGTTCTGTCCAGAATTTAGTGAAAGCCGTTAGATATCGGTTTTATCATTCTAATTCGATAGTTGCTTATTCCGTTTGACTTTATCTTTGTATTTGAATGAAAGGTTGACCTTCTTTAATGCTAACTCTTATGCCGGTGATACGACTATCTTCTTCTGTTTTATTATAAACGTCAGCAAATAAAGTTTCATATCTAGTATCAAGTTCACGTGCACCCGTTTTTTGATTAATTGCAAGTTTAGCAATATAACGCATTACATCTTCTCCAATAGTAAGCTCTGGGGATTGCTCTAAACGGAAGAATTGCTCTACTACTTGTTTGGCAACGCTGTTAACAGTATCACGCTGAATTTGTACTAATTCAGACTCAGTTAATTCGTAACAATGAGTACGAATAGGGAGACGACCTAGTATTTGTTCATTGATACCATATTTAATGTATTGATCAATGCCAATTTCATCTGTTATCTCATTATAAGTTGGCGTGTTATCACCTATTTGTTCCGCATTAAAACCAATCTCTCCTTTTTCGACAAAGAAATCTTCCATGCCTACAAAGGCGCCAGCTGCTATGATCAAAATGTTTTCAGTGTTTAGAATAATAGTGTTTGACTGAGGATCGAGTTTGAAGCTAATTTTATCACCTTCAATGAATTTTAATAAATCATTTAATACCGAAGACTTAAAGCCAACAACTTCATCTTTATTTGCTTTTGCACCAATTTTATCGAACTCATCTAAGAACACAATTGAAGTTTCTGCTATGTCGTTATTTTCATTGGAATTCATATAAATATCGGTGGCAATATCAGTTATATTTTTACCTTTAAAGCCAGCTGGCGTAATAGACGCACAGTCTACAATCAGCAATGGTATATCAAGCAGCTCAGCAAGAGCACGAGCCATTTCTGTTTTACCACAACCCGAAGGCCCACGTAGGAGAACATTCTTTTTACGTAGTTTTACAGGGTTATCGCTTGGCACAAAACATCGAGTTAAATGCATATGAACTGCACGAACTATGGTGGTTTTAGCAAGGTCTTGACCAATAACGTGTGAGTCAAGATGCTTACGCATGTTATACATTTTAGGTAAAACAAAAGGAATAATATCATCACTTTTGTTTTTCATTTCTGTTTTGTCCTCTGGTTGCACGATAGTACTCAAGTCTATTATCTGCATATTTTGCGTAAATATGATGGACGTTGGCTGCCCAGATAGATTACTAGCATCAAGTGCCGTATTATCTATCCCCTTTTGTACAAGTTCTTTTAACTGATCCTGTGTGAGTATAGCTTTATCATCAGACATAATAGTATCCTTGGTACCGAAAGGCCCGGTTACTTCAGCTGGACAGCTCCTCTAATCGAGTAGCACTCCAGTAAACCATGCATGATATGGTAACGATCGCTTCGTACCGAATATTGCGTATTAGGTAAAAAAAATATCGCTGTACTCTGCAATATACTGGTGACGCTATCGTCAAAGGTATTCAACATGACTGTACCGACGTAAGATAATGTTTTCATGATGCTCCTCGAGATGTTTGAGCTAATTTAACGATCAGATGGTCTGATAAGAGGAGAAACACTATGACAGGGGGAAACCAAAACAAATGTAAAATGCCTTTACCTTTATCGTTACTCATCTATCAAAGAATAGCACTCTTTGTGCCGATTCACATACCTCCTGCACTGGCGACGTTTTTACAAACAACGAAAATTCCATACTCACGGCATTGTAAAAAACTAACACGATATTGACTTATTTATAGCAATGCCATAGAAGACAAAGCTATCTGAAGGTGTAGGTTTTAAATGGTCACTGGTATAGTTGTATTCGCAAACTTGATAAGTGTAAAAGATTGCCAATATGATCTTCAAACGAACAAAATAAAAAATCTAAGTAAAATCTAAGTAAAATCTAAGTAAAATCTATCGTTATTGGATAATACCCACTGAGTGATATCAACAGAAATTGACGATTATCCAAACCTTAACGTAAGATAGTGAGATCACATGCCTTTAATACTAAAAAATGAAAATTGAACTACAAAAAGCCACATTAATTAAACGTTATAAACGCTTTTTAGCCGATGTTAAATTACTCGACAACCAAGAAATAACCATGCATTGTGCTAATACGGGTGCAATGACTGGCTGTGCTGTAGCTGATGATACTATCTGGTATAGCACATCAGATAACGTCAAACGTAAATACCCAAACAGCTGGGAACTAACCTATACCCAAAAACAGCATTTTATTTGCATAAATACACTACGCGCCAATCAATTAGTTGAAGAAGCATTAAACAATAATATCATTAAAGAATTAAACGGTTTTAATGAACTACGACGTGAAGTTAAGTATGGTAACGAAAACAGCCGCATTGATTTTTTATTAAATTATGAAGACCAAGCTGATACCTATGTAGAAGTAAAGTCAGTAACGTTATTAGAGGATAATAAGGGCTTCTTCCCTGATGCGGTGACCTCTCGTGGTCAAAAACATCTACGTGAATTAATGGAAATGGTTGAATTAGGCCACCGTGCTGTACTCTGTTTTGCCGTATTACACACAGGAATTAATAGCGTACAAGCTGCAACTCATATCGACTTTGATTACGCAATTTTATTGAACGAAGCGCAAAGAAAAGGGGTTATGATTTTTGCCTATAAAGTTGAAGTACTATTTAATAATTCAACTTTTGAACTCAATTTATCAAATGCAATACCCGTAATTTTTGATAGATAAATGACAAATAACATAATAATTGATTGACTAACCCTAGGTAAACTTGCTAAAAGAGCTTGCGTAAAAATTTCGATATAAATAATTAAAAATTAATTACTCTTTAACTAATTGATTTAAATTAATTAAATATTATTTTTTTATCATACCTTGATTTTTATCTACTATATCACCATATAGTTCTGATATTTTAGGCCTATTAGTATTGGTATATTGCAATTAGATTGCTTCGATTATATTGAACTTTTTGAATAATATAGTCACCAACATAGGGTCATGTAGCATTAGGAGAATTGGCATGCCAAAAAACACAAATAAAGCTTTAGGACTTCTGGCATTAGCTGGCGTAGCACCATACCAGGAAAAATCTAACGAAGAATACATGAATGGTGAACAGCTAGAGCATTTTAAAAAAATTCTAGATGCTTGGCGTATTCAACTTCGTGAAGAAGTTGATCGTACTGTTACACATATGCAAGATGAAGCGGCTAACTTTCCAGATCCAGTTGATCGTGCAGCACAAGAAGAAGAATTTAGTCTTGAGTTACGTACTCGAGATCGTGAACGCAAACTTATCAAGAAAATTGAGAAAACATTACAGTTGATCGAAGAAGATGAGTTTGGTTTCTGTAAGTCATGCGGCATTGAAATTGGTATTCGCCGTTTAGAGGCAAGACCTACTGCTGATTTATGTATTGAATGTAAAACGTTGCAAGAGATTAAAGAACGTCAAATGGCAGGCTAAATCACTTAATTCGATCAACAAAAATCACATAATTAAACTTATGTCGACAGCACCACCTCTTATACAGCGACCACTTTCCTCATACCGTGGTCGCTTTGCTCCCTCCCCTTCTGGTTTACTTCATTTTGGCTCTCTAGTTACCGCGTTAGCTAGTTATCTTGACGCCAAACATCAAAATGGTACTTGGTTAGTACGTATTGAAGATATTGACCCTCCTAGGGAACAACAAGGGGCTGCAACTGAAATTTTAAAAACCCTTGAAGCTTATGGTATGTTTTGGGATGAAGATGTCCTCTATCAGAGTCAACAGACGGCTTTATATAATGATGTTTTATCTTACCTTGCAAAGCAGAAGCTTAGTTACCGTTGTCGTTGTACTCGCGCCGACATCAAGGCGTTAGGTGGGATTTATCAAGGCCACTGCAAACATTTAGCCGTTTCTGAAAAAAATAGTGCCATTAGGCTGCTCAATTCAAACGTTGTTGTCCAATATCACGATATCATTCAAGGTAATGTTCATTGTGATCAAGCGCTAGCCGCAGAAGATTTTACTATTTTCAGAAAAGATGGCTTATTTGCCTATCAACTTGCCGTTGTTATCGATGACATCTATCAAGGTATTAGTCATATTATTCGAGGTTGTGATTTACTAGAGCCAACAGCAAGGCAACTCAGTTTTTTCCAAATAATTAACGCTCAAAGTCCACAATATGGTCATGTCCCTTTAGTTGTTACTAAGCAAGGTTATAAACTCAGTAAACAAAACAAAGCACTCGCCATTGATATCAATAACCCTCAAAGTTCTCTTATTCAAGCGCTTGATTTTCTCGGCCAATCTCCACCATCGGAGCTAGTGACATCATCAGTTGAGAACATTATGCAGTGGGCAATAAAACATTGGTCTATCGACAAGGTAACTAAAACAACACAAATAATGTTAACAAACGTTAAATAATACGCTTTATCGTCGTTATCAAGGGGTTTTCGTTCTCTTTTTCACCACTGTGTTATATCATTAGCACATAAATTTAAGTAACGTCATTAGATCAATATAATTGGTCTAGTATTACTGTAGTTATTAATTATTAACTTTTCATTTCGAGGCCTGCATTATCAAAAGCGTTATTAATCTTTGCAAAAGAGTATTAGGTAAAAAAGCTAAAAAGTCATCTCATCAACCTACTCCTTCAGGCCCTCTTGTTTTAACTCGTGACCAACATTCTGTATCTCGAAAGTTAATGAGCAATAGCGCACTCAAAGTACTTTATCGTCTTAATAAAAGTGGCTATGACGCTTACTTAGTTGGCGGTGGTGTTCGTGATATTTTACTTGGTCTTGAGCCCAAAGATTTCGATATAGCTACCAATGCAACGCCTGAGCAAATCAAAGAACTCTTTCGCAATTGCCGCTTAATTGGTCGACGATTCAGACTGGCACACATTGTTTTTGGTAGAGAAATCATAGAAGTAGCGACATTTAGAGGTCATCATGATAATGCATCACCTCAAGAAAAAAATTGTCAGAAAACATCCAAGCAAAGTGAAGATGGTATGTTGTTGCGTGATAATATTTACGGCAGCATAGAAGAAGATGCAGAGCGTCGAGATTTCACAATAAACGCCCTTTATTATTCAGCTAAAGACTTTAAGGTCTATGATTTTGCAAATGGGGTAGCGGATATACAGGCTCGTGAAATTCGTTTAATTGGCGATCCTGAAACTCGCTATCGAGAAGACCCTGTTCGAATGATAAGAGCTATTCGTTTTGCAACTAAATTAGATATGCAGATCAGCACTACAACAGAAGCGCCAATCAAAGAGTTAGGCTCATTGTTAGGTAATATTCCTCCGGCGAGAATGTTTGAAGAGTTTTTGAAACTCTTTATGTCTGGTAAAGCTCTTGAGAACTATAACCAATTAAGGAAATACGATTTATTCCGTTACTTTTTTCCATTAGTAGAACAGTGCTTAACACATGAGTCAGAGATCTATTTACAAGACTTCATTAAACTCGCTCTGACTAATACCGATAAACGTATAAACAACGAACAACGTGTTACCCCTGCCTTCTTATTTGCTGCGATGTTATGGTACCCACTACAAACACAAGTCAAACGTTTGCGCATCGAAACACAACTGACACCTCAAGATGCATTTTTTGCAGCATTAAGTGAGATAATGTCTGAACAGCAAGGTTGTATTGCTATTCCAAAACGTTTTCAGAGTGTAATGAAAGACATCTGGATATTACAAGATAAACTCGAAAGGCGAGAAGGCAAAAAAGCTTATCAAGTATTTGAGCATCCAAAATTTAGAGCGGGCTATGATTTCCTATTACTTAGGGCAGAAATAGAAAGTACTGATACCAACGCTGATAGCACTGCCATACAAGAACTTGCTAAGTGGTGGACTGACTTTCAAAGCACATCACCTGAGACACAACAGCAAATGATAAAAAGTGTAACCTCACTGCGTTCGGGTGCTCGACGTTCTCCCAGAAAGCGAAGAAAACCTAAAGCTAAAGTTAGTGAAAGTCAAAGCTAATGACACTTGCTTTTATCGGACTAGGTAGCAATTTATCTGATCCTCATGCACAAATAGTTAAAGCGATTGATGCCATTGAATTAATTGTCGACTGCAGAATCGAAGCCATATCTTCATTATATTTCAGTCGGCCGATGGGACCTCAAGACCAACCCAACTATATGAATGCGGTATTATCACTTCATACTAATTTAACTGCGCTTGCGTTGCTTGATGCCTTACAAGTCATTGAAAATGAAAGTGGTAGAATACGAAAAGATAATCGTTGGGGAGCTAGAATTTTAGACCTCGATATTTTACTCTACGGTACTCAAGTCATTAGTAATACACGCTTAACCGTTCCCCATTACGGCATGAAATTACGCGAATTTGTGCTTATACCACTCGCTGAAATCGCTCCAACATTACACTTGCCAGATGGCGATAACATTCATAAATTAAGTAAAAATATTGCTAGCAATGGCTTAAAGATCCATAGCAAGTTGCGATAACTGTACATTTATGCGAAGGTACGCGCACTGAGTATTTACTCAATCTTTTGGATTTATTATGGCTAAAATAACAACCTCAACCTTGTTCAAAATGAAACAACAAGGCGATAAAATCTCGACAATCACCGCTTATGACGCAAGCTTTGCTAAAATTTTTGATCAAGCAGGCATTCATGCGATTTTAATTGGCGACTCTCTTGGCATGGTTTTACAAGGGCAAGATGATACTCTGCCTGTTGATATCGAGCATATGGCATACCACACCCAATCGGTAAAACGCGGGGTTACTGAGACCTTAATAATCAGTGATATGCCTTTTATGACCTATGCGACTAAAGAACAAGCATTTACTAATGCAGCTAAACTTATGCAAGCAGGCGCAAGCATGGTTAAGATGGAAGGTGGTGCTTGGTTAGTTGAGACCATAGAGGCTTTAGTTGAACGAGGCATTCCTGTATGTGCCCATTTAGGGTTAACTCCACAGTCTGTTAATGTTTTTGGCGGCTTTAAAGTGCAAGGCCGTGATAACGACGCGGCCAATAAAATGATAGCCGACGCTAAAATATTGGAAGCGGCTGGCGCGCAACTTTTGGTATTAGAATGTATACCCAGCAGCTTGGGTAAAGCAATATCCGAAGCGATTTCCATACCCACTATCGGTATTGGTGCGGGGAAAGACACTGATGGTCAAATATTAGTGATGCATGATGCGTTAGGCATTTCTTGTAGTTATATGCCTAAATTTTCTCGTAACTTCTTAGTCGATACCGGTGATATTAAAAAGGCAATAGAGCTGTATATTCAAGAAGTCAGCAATGGAAACTTCCCAGGTGAAGACCATATTTTTAAGTAATATTAGGCCTAGTTAAATAGTAAACATGAAAACAATCAGTGATATTAAACAATTACGTCAGCAAGTGGCTCTATGGCGCCAACAGGGCTTAACCATTGCTTTTGTACCTACCATGGGAAATTTGCACGCAGGTCATATTTCCTTAGTAACGGAAGCCCATAAACACGCTAATAAAGTTATCGCCAGTATTTTTGTCAATCCCATGCAGTTTGGGGCTAATGAAGATATTGATAACTACCCTCGCTCTATGGAATCAGATCAGCAAAAATTGCTCTCTGCAGGTACTGACTTATTGTTTACACCTACGCCTGAGGTTATTTACCCTAAAGGACTTGATAAACAAAGTTATGTGGAAGTACCTAACGTATCTGATGGTTATTGTGGTGAAAGTCGCCCGGGGCATTTTCGCGGTGTCTCAACGGTCGTGTGTAAACTGTTTAACTTAGTACAACCCGATGTTGCTTGTTTTGGATTAAAAGATTATCAACAGGTACAAGTCATTCAAACTATGGTTGAAGACTTATCGATGCCAATTAAGATCATTCCTGTTGCAACGGTACGTGAAGCCTCTGGTTTAGCATTAAGCTCACGCAATGGTTACTTAACAGAAGAACAGTTAAAGGTTGCCCCTGCACTAAGTCAAAACATCCAATGGCTCGCACAGAATATCCCAGTTAACAATGACTTTATTGGTTTAGCTAAACAAGCGGCTTCGTTTATTGATAATGCCGGTATGAAGACAGATTATATACATATTTGTCATGCTCGGACACTGCAACCAGCAAGCGAAGATGATAAGGAAATTGTTATATTAGCAGCGGCTCATTGTGGTAAAGCAAGGTTAATAGATAACCTACAGGTCCATTTATAAATACATTAACATAAAGCGATAGCTCTTTTAGTTATCGCTTCGTTATTTCAACAACCTTACGTATTCACCATTGCTAGTAACTTAGGTAAGAAGGTTTCACTTTCTTTTGCTAATTCAATTTGTTCTGCTAACACATCAGATAGAATTTCATTAGATGTTAGAGGGTTTGCTAATACGACCCTAAAGACTAATATTTTATGTCCCTGATATCGCCCTACTTCAATACGTGTACGAGAAACAAACGACTTACCATTTTCACGTTGACGTTTTTGAATAAACTTAGTGAGATTATGTAATAAGCTATTTATCTCAGTTTGTTGTTCATTGTCTGCACTGGCTAATAACCGTTGTACAGCTTGTGGTACATAACGATAGGTTAATAAGCAAAGTTCTGGGCGTGTGATCAATTCAAAATCTTGGTGCTGTTCAATAAGATCTGCAAAATAATTGGCTTTTTCGATTCCTTGGTTTATTAACATTTCATAACCTGGACGACTAATTATATGCAAGCTTGCATAGACCAACATTGCCATGCCCGAGCGAGAGCCTTCTAACGTATGACTACCTAAATCTTTTGATCCTTTACGTAATATATATTCCGCATGATGTTCAATAGCAGCAACAGCCGCCGGATTTTTGAAAACAACAAGTCCCGCGCCCATAGGAACATACATTTGTTTGTGCGCATCAATCGTGACGGAGTCTGCTCGTTCAATACCTTTTAACAAAGGTCGATATTTTTCTGAAAGTAAGGTCGCCCCTCCCCAAGCCGCATCAACATGGAAATTACATGAAAATTCCTCTGCAATATCTGCAATACGTTCAAGAGGATCGATATTTCCTGTTTCTGTGGTGCCAGCAACTCCAACAATACTGAGTATTTTGATGTTTCTTTTTGCAAGTGATAGACATTTTTCACGCAATTTTTGACAATCAATTCGATTAAATTCATCAGTGGGTATAGCGATAACGCTATCTTGACCAAGGCCTAAAACATCAGCAGATTTCTTTAAGGAGTAATGGCCACGCTCTGACACCAAAATAGCCAAACCATCATATCCATAATATTTAAGCGCATTAAACAAACCTTCACGGGCAATCCCCTTAAAGTCGCCGTTGGCTCTTAAAAGGTTGTTACGAGCCACCCATAGCGCCGTTATATTAGCGACGGTGCCGCCAGAACAAAATGCACCTAAAGAATGATTAGCACTGTGCATCCATTGTTGATAGAAACTATCATTATCGTTATACACTAAACGATGGATCATACCTAAAACTTGACGTTCTAACGGCGTAAAAGCTTTCGATGTTTCAACTTTAACCAGGTTCTGGTTTAAGCCCACCATCAATTTAGACAAGGGTAAAATGAAATAGGGTAAGGCAGACGTCATATGTCCAATAAAGCTTGGACTTGAGGTATGTACAGACTGAGCAACTAATTTGTCCAATAAGTGATGCATATGATCGGAAACAAAACTTGGCTGTTCAGGAATAGCTGAACAGGCAAAGTCTTTTTCAATATCAGTCAATCTCTGCTCTGTCGCAACAATATGATTACCAAGGAAACCCGCCAAATTCTGCGACATTTCTTTTTCGATAGCCCCTAATGTTGAGTCGGGTGCTTCCGGGATGGTAAAAATTCGATGTAAAGACTCTTGAGTCGCTTGTGCGATGCGCTTATTAGTCGTCATGCCTTTTCACTTTTTATCGCCTCATGTTATTGAGGTATTTTTGGTTAATGCGGCACTTTAATAAAAATAGAGGGAAATGTCTCTACTTTTTGATCAGTTATGGCTACGCAACAATTGTTGCAAGGTACATTAAGCCAAGTTCTACTAATAACAAACTGGTTAAAGCCATAAATAATACTTGTTTCTTGATGTTAGTTGTCATGATTAGCTTCCTTTTAATTCAAACTAACCAATATTAATCAAGTTCCAAGCCACAAATGTATACCATTGATAATGTTAATAAAAATAACTTAAAAAGAATTACCATACATTACAGTTTAGTGAAAAACACTATTTTTTTATTATCTAGACCAATATTTGAATCATTTATAAAACACATCTAAAAACGCTTTGATAATGACAACTGCCAACATGTTTGCCCGCTAGCGATATATTTGGCTTCAAAGGGCGTCATTGGTTCCTCATCTGCCACAATATCAATATTTCCATTGATACCAGCTATGTCAGCCGCCTGTTGAAACTCGTCTAAGTACAAGCGCCAGTTACTTCTTAATATAATTTGTTTACCAATGTGAATAAGCTCAGGAAATACAGCGCTACCATGCCAACGACGTTGCAGGTGTTTGGATTTAGGCCATGGATTGGGATACAAAATAAAATGCTGAGATACTGACCATTTTGCTTGAACCACTAGGCGATAAAAATCATTTAAATCAGCACGTATTAGGTGATAGTTACTAACTTGATGGACATTATCTTGCTCCTTTAGCTCTTCGACATTACGAGTTATTCGATGTGCTGATTTATCAACACCAATCACTAGCGCTTGGGGATTACGTTTTGCTAATAGCCGAGTGCTTTGTCCAACACCGCAACAAGAATCCAAAATAATATCGCCATCAAAGGCCTGCACAATACGATCAATTTCGGCAAAAGCCTGTTGAGTATGAGCTTGAAAAGGCTTTTTTGATGGGTACTGCAAATGTCGATTGACTACTTCTTCGAGCTTCTCATGAATACCCTTTTGATTAGTCACTATGGCTTTAGAATCACCGGTAATTATTATTTCTTTTGTCATCATGTTTTATTAGGTTTTAACTACGTAAACCTATACCTTTTGAAATGAGTGTCATAGCAATAACAAATAACGTAATAATAAAAGTAAGTAATACCGAAAATGCTAACGTTAAGCTCACATCACTGATGCCAAGGAAACCATAACGAAAAGCATTAACCATATAAACAATAGGATTAATTTGCGAGACTCCTTGCCAAAATTCAGGTAATAAGCTGATAGAATAAAACACTCCTCCTAAATACGTTAGTGGCGTCAATATAAACGTCGGAATAATAGAAATATCATCAAAGCTGCCCGCAAAAATCGCATTAATTAAGCCACCTAAAGCAAAAGTTGCCGAAGTGAGAGAAACAGTGGCAATAATCACCCAGATATTATGGATTTGAATATCGACAAACAATAACGAGACCAAAGTCACTATGGTACCTACTAATATGCCACGAGCCATGCCGCCGCCAACATAGCCAGCGACGATAACCCAATTAGGTACTGGCGCCACTAACATTTCTTCGACATTTCTCTGCCACTTTGCACTGAAAAATGATGACGCTACATTCGAATAGGAGTTAGTAATAACACTCATCATAATAAGACCCGGTACGATAAACGACATATAATCAAAACCGCCCATTTGACCAATACGAGAACCTATTAACGAGCCAAAAATAACAAAATATAAACTAATGGTGATCGCCGGTGGTACTAAGGTTTGCACCCAAATACGCATAAAACGATGAACTTCTTTATGTAAAATACTTTTTAATGCGATTACATTAACTTTTGATGACATTTTAGTTCATCTCCTGACTAGCTTTTTGACCACTACCAACAAGGTTAACAAATAATTCTTCGAGGCGATTACTTTTGTTACGCATACTATGCACCTCAATGTCCTGTGCAGACAGTTGAATAAAGATGTTATTGAGAGTCTGCGAATTTTTTACATCGACTTCTAACGTATGGTCATCAATCAATCGTGTCATATAGCCTTCAAGTGCAGGCGCAACATCTGTTCTTTTGATATCTAGTACAATGGTTTCTTGATCAAGTGTCGCCAATAACGATTTCATGTCCGTATTTTTGACAATAATTCCTGAATCAATAATCGCAATATTGCGACATAACATTTCCGCTTCTTCCAAGTAATGTGTAGTTAAAATAATGGTAATACCTTGCTGGTTGAGCTCTCGTAAGAATTCCCACATAGAGCGTCTTAGTTCAATATCAACACCAGCTGTTGGCTCATCTAAGATAAGGACTTTGGGTTCATGCATCAACGCACGTGCAATCATCAAGCGACGCTTCATACCGCCTGAAAGCATACGGCCGGTATCATGGCGTTTGTCCCAAAGATCAAGTTGTTTTAAATACTTTTCTGCTCGTTGATAAGCAAGCGCGCGTTCAATACCGTAATAACCTGCTTGGTTCACCAAGATGTTCATTAAAGGTTCAAATTGATTGAAATTGAATTCTTGAGGAACAAGTCCTAAATAACTTTTTGCTTGTTCAAGTTCTTCGTCAATATCATGTCCAAAAACTTTGACGCTGCCCGCTGTTTTATTCACTAATGAAGTGATCACCCCTATGGTTGTTGACTTACCCGCGCCATTAGGTCCAAGCAATGCAAAAAAGTCTCCTTCTTCAACCGTTAGGTCAATTCCTTTCAGTGCCTTAAAGCCACCTTTATATACTTTATTTAAGTTGGAAATCTCTAATGCTTTTTTCATTACCTTTACCTTGAACAGATACGTACCAATATGTAGAGCAGGTTTATTAAATGAGGTGTTTTTATTCAATTTCAACCGTGAAAGGTTGTAATATTTGTAATTAAGTTCAACCAGCTTAATTAATCGCGAAGGCATTGCCTTTATATTGTATACAATTTAAAGTAAGGCCATCTAAAAAAGGAAACAATATGATTTTAACTCGTCTAAGTCGCTGGTTTTTTGCCGCAACTCTCTCAACTACCTTAATTGCTTGTCAAACGACTGATTATAGCCAAAACACTAAGAACACAAACGCTATGGGTCAAAAAAAGCAGTTAACGTTAAAACAAATTTATCTAGACAATGAGTTTTCTTCAGATCATATTGGTCAAATCCGCTGGTTAAAAGATGGCAGTGGCTATACTTCAATTGAAGACTCCACTCAAAAAACCACTAATGAGAATGATGAAGAAGAAAGCATAGGTAAGGACATTGTTTTTTATGACCCTGAAACATTACAACGTAACTTGTTAATCTCGGCCCAACAGTTAACACCTCAAGGACAAAACAAGTCTTTAACCATTGATGATTACATTTGGTCTGATGACCAAAGTAAATTACTTATCTATACCAACAGCCAAAAAGTATGGCGTTCAAACAGCCGAGGAGATTATTGGTTATTGGATATTACCAATAATCAATTGAGCCAACTAGGTGGCGAGAAAGTAGCAAAAAGTAGCTTAATGTTTGCAAAATTTTCTCCTGATGCTACGAAAGTCGCTTATGTCGTCAATAGTAATATTTATGTTGAAGAACTTGGTAACAATGTCATTACACCATTAACCCTTGACGCAGGCGAAGGGATTATTAACGGCGTATTTGATTGGGTTTATGAAGAAGAATTTGGTATTAAAGATGGTTTTCGTTGGAGTCCTGACGGCACTAAAATAGCCTATTGGCAGCTTGATACCAAAGGTAGTAAAGATTTTTTAATGCTCAATAACACTGATGAACTTTACCCCACATTAACCAAGTTTCCTTATCCAAAAGTTGGCGAACAAAATGCTTTGGCTAAAATAGGAGTAATTAACCTTTCATCTACAAAGACAACCTGGGCTAAATTACCCAACAACTCTCGTGAAATGTATATTCCTCGTATGAATTGGTCAGGTAACAGCAAACAGATATTAATTCAACATGTGAACCGTAAACAAGATACCAACCATTTATATCTGACCAATGCAATTGATGGCAAAGTAACAGAAATAATGACAGAAAAAGAAGAAACCTTTCTCGACTTCTTTGCTGATGCGCGTTGGTTAGACGACGGTCAAAGTTTTATTTGGACCAGCGAACGTAGTGGCTGGCGTCATCTTTATCGTATATCTCGTGATGGTAAAACCGTTATTAATCTCACCAATGGTGATTTCGACATTACCAGTATTGAAGCTGTAGATGAAGAAAATGGCTGGTTATACTACATGGCTGCAGCCAAAAACGTTGCACAACGTTATCTTTTTAGAAGTAAGTTAGACGGTAGCATTATGCACCAACGAATGACTCCAGAGACATTTTCAGGCATCAACCGTTATCAAATATCTGATAACGGTCAATGGGCAATCCACTCTCACTCTTCTTTTTCACAGCCAACTCAAAAGCGTTTAGTTAAAATTGAGGGCCATCATGAGCAACATATGTTGATGGACAATCATGACTTAATTGAAAAATTAGCTACGTTAAATAAAACCGACAGCGAGTTTTTCCAAGTAACGGCACAAGATGGTGTGGTACTTGATGGCTACATTATGCGTCCAACGGGTTTTGATGCGAATAAAAAGTACCCAATCATTTTTTATGTTTATGGTGAATCATGGGGACAAACGGTACAAGACAGCTGGCGTGGTAATCGTTACTTATGGGATAAAATGTTGACCGAACAAGGCTATATTGTTGCCTCTATTGATAATCGTGGAACTAGAGCGCCCAAGGGGCGTGAATGGCGTAAATCCATTTATGGCGCTGTTGGGGTTTTATCCTCTCGCGATCAATCAGATGCACTAAAAGAAATGGCAAAAAGGTGGTCTTATATTGATACGGATCGAGTCGGTATTTGGGGACATTCCGGTGGTGGCTCGATGACGCTCAACATGATGTTTCGCTACCCTGAGCAATACCATGTCGGTATTTCGTTAGCCCCAGTACCTGATCAGCGTTTATACGATACCATCTATCAAGAACGTTATTCAGGTCTACTACCTGATTATGCCGAAGGTTATAAACAAGGCTCTCCTATTACTCACGCAGAAAACTTAACTGGAAAGCTATTACTGGTACATGGCACAGGTGATGATAATGTGCATTATCAAGGCTCAGAACGCTTAATCAATGAACTAGTAAAACATAATAAACAGTTTAATTTTATGTCTTATCCGAACCGTACTCACAGTTTAAGAGAAGGCAAAGGTACTACCTTGCACTTACAAACCATGAAAACTGACTATTTTAATCAACATTTGCAAAAAAAGTAATCGCTGTTGAATTAAGTATATATTAAATGAATAAAAGCCTGCCCTTGCAGGCTTTTTATTTAGCGACTGTAAAATGTTACTCAATTGACGTAATGCATGTGAACTACTTTAATAAGTAGCCAATAAAACCTAACCAACTCACTATTAACAATCCCCACAAATATCTAGGGTTACTTATCAACCTTGGTGACTGTTTTTGCAAAGTATCATCTTCAGACAATAAATTACGGTTCACTTTATCTGCTTTCATATTTTGTTTACGTTGTTTATCTCGCTCTCTAGCTTTGCCTTTTTGCTGTTTTTTATATTCACTTATTCCTTTTTCTATGCCCTGAGCAATAAGTTTAGTTTGTTCTTTTGTTTGCCCCTGCTTTTGGTTTGCTTTAGCGACACGCATCGCTTCATTTTGTATTTCATCAGAGAGTTTTTTAGCCATTCTTTATAAACTTTTTAACCAGTTTTCGATGATAAGAATTATATACCTAAATAACAGAGATAAGCTTGTTAGTTTTGTTCCGCTACGGCACAATATGTTCCAATATTGTCACCAAAAACTAGAGAAAACCATGACCGAAGTATCTACCGCGCAAAAACAAATAAATCAAATGCTGAATATGCAAGATGCAATGAATTCACGTGTTAGTGAAACATGGCGCGAGAATAACTACGAGTGGTATAGAGCTATTTGGGTTGAGTGCGCTGAAATGTTAGATCATCATGGTTGGAAGTGGTGGAAACATCAAGAAATTGACGTACCGCAAGTACAATTGGAGCTTGTTGATATTTTCCATTTTGGTTTAAGTTTACGCCTAATGACAGGTGAAAACGTAGCCGATATTAGCAAGCAACTAGAACAAGAGCTAACAGAAAAAACGGCCGAATCAGATTTTAAAATAGCATTAGAAAGCTTAGCCTCAGCAGCAGTAACAAATAAAACTTTTGACGCTGTTGCACTTGCTGACTGTATGCATTTAATGAATATGGACCTTGATGAATTATTCCGTCAATATGTCGGAAAAAACACATTAAATTTCTTTCGTCAAGACCATGGTTATAAAGATGGTAGCTATATTAAAATATGGAATGGTGAAGAAGATAATGAAGTTTTAGCAAAATTAGTAAGCTCTTTGGACGCAAGTGCCAGCGATTTTCAAAAGCAGTTATATAACGCGCTAGAAGAAAAGTACCCGAGCTAAAAACATCTAAAAGAATAAAGTAATACCTTAGCAAAAATGACCTAGTTTATTTATATCCTGCCCTTTACTTTTAAGGGGGAGACTAGGTCATAACTATCTTCCTCAAACAAAAAATAAGCAATAATCTATAGCGCCACAGTCAAATTGCTTTCGCCCCAAATTGTTGCCACAACCATTGCGCAACAGCGCCTTTAGTCCCTTTAGATTGTCGCATTAAATAGATTTCACCGCTAACTTCACTGTCCACGCCTTCGATATTAAGTATTCGCAACTCACCACTGTGTAATAAATTTTCGATATCTTTTTTAGGCAGTTTACCCCAGCCCATCCCCCGCTTAATCAATGCCAGTTTCATCGTATGTGTATTGCAATGCCATCGACGATTTCCCTCAAGAACACCGAACTGTTGTTGTGGTTGATTTGCGCTACTGTTTAATATTATCTGGTGCCATTTCAGTGCATCATGACGACTAAATTCAATGCCAGAATTTTCAATAAAATCTCGATGACATACATTGATTAACTCTGAATGATCGAGCTTCAGCGATTGTAAGTCGTTGCTTTGCGACATTGAAATTGATGAAGGGCTAATGGCTAAATCTACTTGTTTATCAATTAAGAGGGTTAAAGCGGCTTTAACTTCTTCTTGGTAAATGTGAAATACTGTTTCAGGAAATTGCTTTTGTGCTTGCGCTAAAATATCAAAGTATAACTTTGAGTCTACAGATGATTGCACGGACAAATGGAAGTTAGTTTCAACATGGCTATTAAGATGGGCTGCATATGATTTAAAACTCTGTTCTTCGTTTAATAGTCGCTTGGCTCTTTCTAAAATAGCCTGCCCGTTGGGGGTTAACGTAAAGCGATAATGACTACGATCATAAATTTCAATTTCAAGCTCAAGTTCAAGTCGTTTAAGGGCCTGACTGATTGCTGGCTGTGTTTTAAAAACTTGTTCTGCGCCTTTTCGAACACTGCCTGCGGTTGCAACAGCAACTAAGGATTTTAAGTCTTCAATAGTCATAATGATAATAATTATTTATCGAATGGATAATATATCATAATTATTTATTTTTATTCAATAGACGTAAAATATGTCTCTTGTGATGATTTATAGCAATTATCAAACACATTCAGTTTTTATTAAGAGGAATATAGCAATGAATAAAACACGACATATTATTACTTGGGTAATCACCATATTATTAGCATTTGCATTTATCGGTGCAGGGTTTGCCAAAGTCAGCGGCCAAGAAATGATGATTCAAACCTTTACACTTTTTGGATTGCCTGATTGGTTTCGTATTGCTATTGGTGGTTTAGAAGTCTTAGGAGGATTGTTGTTATTGATACCAATATTAACGGGAACTTCAGCTTTTGGCTTATCCATTCTCATGATTGGCGCCGTTGTTATGCACATAATGTTTACACCTCTTACCGGCGGAATTCCAGCGGCGTTTATGTTTAGTGCTTTAACCTACGTATATTTGACCCGTAAAAACGTTATTCCAATTTTTTTGCAAAAACACCTTATCGCTTAATTTTATTTAGAGATTCCAGCTAAGTAAGCTTTTAATTCAGTTCGCGCCCCACTCTTTTTGAAGGTAATGTTTTAGGTATCTTCAAGAAGAATGGAGACATGTTATTAATCAATGTATTTCATTCGAAAAATCATCTCCTATCTGGCACAGATACTGCTTTGTTTAGTTAATATAAACGAACGTCAAAATTTTGAATCTCCGGAGAGCGCTATGGAACTTATTCTATTTGCCATGATCAGCCTTATTGTTATTGTTGCTATGCTAGCAAGCCGTCTAAACGACAATACTTTTCCTTTTCCTTTTGAGCGTAAAACATCAGTCTTTACACCCGCAGAAAAGAATTTCCAAAATTTAGTTGAGCAAGCAATGGGCGAAAAATATCGAATCATTAATAGAGTAAAGTTATCGGACATTGTCACCATCCGCAATGGCGTTTCTAATCGAGCAAGTCAATCTGCGGCCAACAATGCCGATAATAAATATTTAGATTTTGTTGTTTGTGAACGAAATACCATGAAGCTTTTAGGCACAATCGACTTGGTTGATACTAAAGGTAAAGGCTACAAAATTAAAAAAGACTGGTTTGTCAGTGGTGCACTTGAAGCCGCAGCCATCCCTCACCTGCGTATTAAGGTAAAAGCAAATTATACAGTTAATGAGATAAGAGCTTGCATCAATAGTCGTTTATTGGGTGCCAGTCGACCTGAGCCTAAAATGAAAGGCCGTACAATTCCTGCTCCTATGGTTAAAGCTCGTTCAAGAAATAAAGGAGCGATAACACCAGCTGCAGCAAAAGCACCCGCTACATTAGCAGGGCAAATTCCAGCGCCACAAATGGCTGCCTTACCTCAGTAACCTCATCATTTTACATCTATTGGCGACTACCCTTAACAATTAAGGGTAGTTTCAATTCCCCTCCTCTTTAAAAAGCTGCTGTTCATTACATTTTATGAATAGATGGGTTTTCAGTTATAACCGTCAAAACTCAAATTTATTTGAACTCCTTTAAATCTTGTACTTAACCAATCTGTTGCATACATCCGTTGAACTCATGCGACAAAGTGGTCATAACATTATTATGATTTGTGATTACTCTGAGCATAACAATTGATCTTCATGTATCAACAGATATAGATCATTCCCCTTGACATTAGGAAAATATTTGCGCAAAATGTTTCACAAACTTAAAAAGAAAGATAATTATGACTAAATTACGGAGTCCTCAATTTGGTGCCATTTTATTTCGTGCAAGTGAACTTATTAGCATTCAGGGGGCAGAAGTATTTGATAGTTTAGGCATTAGTCTTCACGCAAATAAAATTTCAATTGTTCTCGCCTTGCATACTAAAGGGGCACTTTCTTCGACTGAGCTCTCTCAACACATAGGTATATCTCGTCAGTTAATTGAAAGTCGTTTAAAAACAAGCGTCAGTGATGGTTTTTTCATCTCATTGCCTGATCCAAAAGATTCCCGCAAACGAATTTATAATATTTCTGATGATTCGCGGTCCGAAGCAGATCGCATAGTGTCAATCATGAAAGATTTTGAGCAAGTCTATTCAACCTTATGGGAAGAGATAGGGGTTGAACTAGAGAGTTCAATAAAATTAATGGAGAAAGCGTTAGCCCGTAAAGCTCTGACATACCGGCTTTGTGAAGATTTTCCAAAATATTATGACGAAATAGAGCAATAACAGCTACTCGTAGACGTTATTAACAACAAAAGATCACCTCTCGATGAGGTAGCAATAAAATTAAAACGGAGAACACATGAAAAACATAGTAAAAGTTTTATTAATGACAGGCACGTTATTTTGTCAAGCTCAAGCCAATGCAGATAATAACTTATCTTTAGAAAAACTATTGCCTCAATATATTTCCTGGGCAATGGCCACAGATCACAAAGGCATAAAAATAGGTCTTCCTTTAAATGAAAAAGAAATACTATTGGCAAAAGAGATAGGCATAAAATTTCCTAAAAAAGTTAAAATTGTCTATGTAGATGAAGTCCCTTTTCCCTATGAGAACGAACAGTTAAAACAAATGGGTTTATCATTCGGTTTTATCGGTAAAGGCATCGTTAATCAAGCTCAAGTTTTTGGCTATTCGGTGTATGTTAGAAAGGATTTAAATTTCACTTTTAGTATGTTAGCGCATGAATTAGTACATGTAATGCAAGTTGAGCGTGCAGGCTCGTTTGCTAACCTTGTTCCCCAATATTTCACTGATTTGGCTAAATACGGATATTCTAAAGCTCCTCTTGAAGTTGAGGCATATAAAGCCAATACAAAATATGGGGCAAGATAATTCACCAAATAAGCTATTAAACAGAGGGACAAATATGAATTTTCGAATTTTTATTGCAAAATCTGCTGAGCATTTTGAAGATACAAAACAAATAATTACCGCTTATTCAGAATTTTTAGGAATTGATCTTTCATTCCAAGATTTTTCAAGAGAGCTCGAAAAGCTGAATGTAATTTATAGCTTACCTACAGGAAGCATGATTCTTGCGGAAGTTTCAGGAGAGATAATTGGTGGCGTTGGTTTAAGACATTTATGTGACGATGTAGCGGAAATGAAACGATTGTTCGTACAGCCTAAGTTTCAAGGCAATGGTTTAGGTCGTTTGTTAATTGTTGAATTTCTAACGCAGGCTAAGAAACTAGGATATAAGTGGGTAAGATTAGATACTATTCCTGAATTAGATAGTGCACTTTCTTTGTACAAGAAGCATGGATTTAAACCAATTGAAGCATATCGTTTTAATCCTCATCCAAATGCAGTATTTATGGAATTAGCAATTTCCTAACAATAACACTGTTTCTACAAGCCTATAAGTCTTCTTCCAGCACAACGTTATTTTGAACTCCAATTCAGTTAAGGATCACTTTGTGCTATTCATGACCTTTTGAACAGATGATTTAATCGATAATTATTTGCTTAGATGGGAGCATTAGTTTGTGCACAAAGGGACCGCGAGGATTAATGAAGTCCAGATTCCGCAGTAGTTCTGTAAGTAGACAGTCAAAAATTAACGAACTGCGATCGCCCCACTTAAATCGCCATATGATTAGGAATAGTATTTCTAATCATATAGTAACAGTAGAAAAATAGCGTTAAGTATTAGCAAGAATAAACTCTTTGTCTGATGCCCTTTAGGGAGCCAGCATCGTATAAGTAATTATTTTAAAGTGTAAACATCGTTTACATAGAAAATAAATTCTGGCATCATTACATAACCACTTATATAACCGCTTATTTACTTATGACAAAACACCAATATAGCAACCTTGGTACACGACTAAGGCACTTAATCCAACTATTAGATGGTGATGTTTCAGAAAGCTATTCTATATTAGGGATAGATAACTATAAGCCGAGGTATACATCCGTTTTTCGTGCTCTTATTCAGAATAAAGCCATGTCTATTAAAAAACTCACCGAATTGATAAATGTTTCACAGCCTGCCATTACTCAGACAGTAAACGAAATGGAAAAACGGCGGTTAATCACTCGACTAGATTCTGACGATGCACGAGAAAGAAAAATCACACTAACAGCAGAGGGGCTTGCCTTAATACCCAAACTTGAGGCGCAATGGCAAGCGACGGTTGCCGCGGCAAATAGCTTGGAAAAAGAATTACCAAACTCATTAATTGATACGGTTAATGCGGCAATAGATGCATTGGCTAAGGAGAGCTTCAAAAAACGCATGGCAATTGATATCACTGAAAAGTATCAAAAGTAAAAATTAGTATTGATAACAATCGTTAGTTTGTTTTTTGTTTTATAAACAACCCAACATGAAACCAAATTTATATAACACAGTTTGTAGGAAATTAAGAACATGTCGCATATTCAGACTCCAATGAGCAAGTACTATTCAGTTATCTTTTTATTATTATTAGGCTTTATTTATACAGGTAATGCACAGGCCCATCAGTCTGCAGATACCGTAATAGAAGTAGCCAACTTAATAGAAAAACACTATATCTTGCCTGAAGTGGCGGTCAACGTTGCAAACAAGTTACGTATTAATGCTAAAGCGGGGAAATATTCGGCATATGGTGATACTCCCATAAAACTAGCTGATGTTCTAACCACAGACATCATAAACTATAGCCAAGATAAGCATTTCTACGTTGAATATATCAATAAAAAAACGGAGCAAATTAATTGGATTGAGCAATGGCTAAAGAAAGCACCGTCGAAAAATTTTGGCATTAAAAAAATTGAGATTTTAAAAGGAAATGTTGGCTATCTCGCTTTATCCTCTTTCTACCCATTGGATATTGCCAAACAATCTATAAAAGCGGCTATGGAGCTTATTCAGCATACACAAGGATTGGTTCTCGACTTGAGGAAAAACGGTGGTGGGGACGAAACTTCAACAAGAGCAATTCTCGCTACCTTTTTACCTGAGGGGCATGAAGGTCCACTTTTAATAGAAAGTAGAGAAGAAAAGAAGCTTATGAGTATCCCTACAGAACTAGATTGGAGTCGCTATGCTCTGCAGAAAAAGTTAGTGATCATATTGAATAATAGAACTTTCTCAGCACCGGAATCCTTAGCTTTTTCACTCCAAGAAGTTGGCCGGGCTATAATTATTGGAACTAATAGTGCTGGTGGAGCACACATGACGGACAAGCCATTAACCGTGCCCGGAGGGTATGAAATAGGTATACCTAATAAGAGACCTATAAGTAAATTAACAGGGAAAAACTGGGAAGGAACTGGCGTAATTCCAGATATAGAAAGTACCGATTCGAATGCCTTAAGCGTTGCACTTAAGCAGTTTGATGACCAAAAAAAATAGCCCTAACATTGCTAGAACAATATAGGTTGTAAAAACTAGTAATATCTTCTGAGCAATATGGTCATTCAAAATATAATCCGACGGATTGCTTATGCTAGTTAACTAATGCTATTAAAGTAATCTTGGATATAACGTTCAATTCTCTTGTTATGCCACTAAAGCAGTCCTCTTTAATACGCGCTTTAAAACTCAGAGAATGAACGTTTAATAATAACTTAATCATTATCGAATGATTTTCTCTGCGTAAATAAGTGCTTTAGATTAAAGTTAAAGCATCGATGTCGTTTTTTGAATATTTGTCGAGGGGGAATTTAGAGCTCAACTGAACTATGCCTGCACTTTTTTCTGGCAAGAGAAAAAAGAGCAACATATTGTTGATGGAGATAAGTACTGGTCAGAGATTAAAGAAGGCATACGTACGGGTAAAGAAAGGGTTCACTGGCAGGATAAGGTTAAACCCTAATATCGCTCTTATAAAACAAACTAGACTCCTACACAATTAGCAATAATAAATCAGTTGATGGAGCCTTCTATAAATTCACATCTAACAATAAATACAACCTAGTTAGAAATGGCTTAGAAATGGCTTAGAAATGGCTTAGAAATGGCTTAGAAATGGAAAAATTACAAAAAATAGTAGATATTTAAGGATTAATTCAATCTATTTCAAATGGGTTAATATGTTTATTTCTTAAAGTTTCGGCATTTGATGATGATATATTTATGCTTCGTTATATTTTTAGCAAATTCTCCTCTTTTATGGCAACAAAGATAAGTTAGTTATAGCAACAAAGATAAGTTAGTTATAGCAACAAATAATGCTGGATTTACGATTTTATACCTCGCTTGAAGTTTGAGTTTTCATTCACTATCACGTTATAATTGCTCTATAAATTTTATTTACCAATCCCAAAATGAGTAAAACATGAAAGCAGGTATTATCGGCGCTATGGAGCCAGAAGTGGCAATTTTGAAAAGCAAATTAACCAACTGTCAAATGACAGACTATGCCGGTTATACCTTTTATGAAGGAGAGCTTGAAGGTTCAGCGGTTATTATTGTTCAGTCAGGTATAGGTAAAGTTGCCGCTGCATTAGCAACAGCAATACTCATTGAAAAATTCCAACCTGATTATGTTGTCAATACCGGTTCTGCCGGTGGTTTTGAACAATCACTTAAAGTAGGTGATATTGTGATCAGCTCTGAAGTTCGTTATCACGATGTTGATGTTACCGCTTTTGGTTATGAGATAGGCCAACTTCCTGGCAACCCTGCTGCTTATATTCCACATCCTGATTTGGTCCAAGCCGCACAAGCGGGTATTGAAGCATTAGAAAATATAACGACATTAATTGGCTTGATTACGACCGGCGATACCTTTATGACGGCCGATGCCGACATTGCCAAAGCGCGTAAAAACTTTCCGACTATGGTTGCAGTTGAAATGGAAGGCGCTGCTATTGCTCATACCTGTCATCAATTTAATGTGCCTTTTGTTATCATTCGTTCAATGTCTGATATTGCAGGAAAAGAATCTCCTAGCTCTTTTGAAGCTTATTTAGAAACAGCATCTGTGAACTCATCTCAGCTTGTTATCAATATGCTCAATGCACTAAAAGATAAAACGTTAAGCTAAACTGGACCTTAATAACTTGCCAGAAATCAGCCAATTCACTCTTTCAGTAATTGTATTACTGGGCATAGTGTCAATAAAAACAATACTGTCTCGGTTTTATACACATGAGCCGTTACAGTACTTTCGTTTTTTTTGTGATCGCTTAGCTGAAAAGGTTAATCGCCCTGATAATAATAACAACCAACAAGCCATCGCTGGTATCATTGCTATTTTAGTGACGCTCTTACCACTCATTGTCATATTATGGTTATTTGAAAGCTTTATTGAAGTTCCATTACTGTGGCATGCTTTTTTACTCTACTTTGCTTTGGGATCTTTTGGCTTAACCGAAAAAAGTAAGCATATTGCCCAAGCATTAATCGCTAACAATAATTATCAAGCCAAGCGAATACTCGACCCTTTAGTTTTACGCGAAACGACTAAACTATCAAATTTGGGCTTAAGTAAATCCTGTATTGAAATGCAGCTGCTACATAAACTTCAACAAGGCTTTATTGTTGGCTGTTACTATTTAATTGCAGGCCCATTAGCCGCAGTAACATTTCGCTTATTGCTTGAAATGCACTATAGCTGGAATATCAAATTACCAAAATTTCGCTACTTTGGCCGACACCTTCATCACTTAATCAATATATTACAATGGTTACCAGCACGACTTTATGTTTTTATATTGCTACTGAGCACCATAGGCCAAAATGCTGTTCTTTTTTGGCATTTACTTAAAAATCAGTTTTTTCGCCTAAATAATAATATTGTTATCTATTGTTTAGCGCTCGCCTTAGAAAAAAAATTGGGCGGCGTTGCAATGTATAACGGTGCTAAATTACGTCGAAAAGACTTTAACGAACAAGCTCGTCAACCCGAAGCCGTTGATATTATTCATGCATCAAAACGTATAAATCAAACGTTTTATGTTTCCATACTGGTTTTAGTATTTTTTGTTCTGCTCAATTTGGCTATGGCAATTAACAATTAAATGAGCTTTCTACAAAGGCTTAATGCTGTACACTTAAGCGACAAACTTTATATTATAAGAAAATTAAAATGTTCCTGAAAAATATTACTTTCATTTTTGTATCGGTTCTTATTTCCTTAACGGCATGTGCTAAGCAAACAACAGAAATATCTCAACAAGAACTTCTCAGTCTAATGGCAACATCTAATAATCAAGACTTTGTAGTACTTGATGTAAGAACAGCGGAAGAATTTGATAACGGCCATATTGCTGGCGCCATTAATATTAGTCATGATGAAATAGAAGATAAACTTACTATACTTAGTGCTTATAAAGACAAACTTGTTGTTGTTCACTGTCGTTCTGGTCGACGTGCACAAAGCGCTGAAAACGATTTACTCGCCAGTGGCTTTAAAAAACTTCGTCATTTAGAAGGAGATATGCAAGCTTGGCGAGCAGCAGAATTACCTTTAGTGAAGGGCCACTAGCTTTTAATCAATAAAACAAGTGTTTACAGATGACTGATTTAATTTATTGGCTCGATTTATTTGGTATTATTGTTTTTGCTCTTTCAGGTGCATTAATGGCTGGACGGTACCAATTAGACCCTTTTGGAGTTGTTGTACTCTCTGCAGTAACAGCTATTGGTGGTGGCACCATACGTGATGTCATCTTAGATACTCCAGTATTTTGGGTAGTAAACCCTATTTATCTTTATGTTATTTTGGCAACATCACTATTAACAATCGTAGTGATCAGACAACCTAAAAGAATACCTAAACGTTTTTTATTACTCGCTGATGCTTTTGGTTTGGCACTATTTGCAGTATTGGGTACAGAAAAGGCGATTAGCTTAGGTGCTCCTTTATCCGTCGCTATTGTTATGGGGACAATAACGGGTGTTGCTGGGGGTATGATCCGAGATGTACTCTGTAACGTCATTCCGATGATCTTAAGACAGGAAATATACGCACTAGCGGCCATATTTGGTGGAGGTTTATTTGCCACCTTTTATGCTTTAGGTTGGCAAGACAATATTTCTACAGTTATAGCCATACTAGGTGCATTAGCATTAAGGCTGGCTGGCATCTACTGGCAGGTATCTTTACCTGCATTCCAATTAATTGAACAAGAAAAAAAGTAGCACAGCAAAATATATCACTGTGCTAGTTACTCCATAATTTAAGGACGAAATTAAAAGGCGCTGTTAAAAGGCGCTGTTAAAAGGCATAGCTAACACCAACGTTAAGTGTATTCAATTCCAAGTCCCCCATATCTTGATACTGAATACCCGCATTCAACCCCATGCCATTATCCCAGCGATATTCCCACCCCGCTTCGACGACAAAACCTACACCATTTTTGTCAGCAATTGTAAGCTCTTCTAAACCCAATTCGTAATCGTAAAAAGAGGCGCCAATCTTGCCATATAGGCTGTTGCGTTCACTCAGCGCTAAATCAGTTTTTAATGCGACAATTAGTGCTTTATATTTAAAATCATCGGCCGTTAAATCAAATTCATGGTCTTCTGTCTCACAGTTCCATTCATTGTTACTGTATTTGTCGCAGTCCCAATTGATTTCAGCACCACTGGATAGACCTATTTCCAAATAATATTGTGGCATAAATTTATAGTTATAATATAGATACGCTTGTCTTGCTCCATGCCCATCTGTCGATTCACCTTTGTACTCCAATCCGCCGCCACCAAGTTGAAAGCCAACTGAATGTTCAGTTTCGACTTCAGCCATAGCCGTTGTTGATAGTGAAAGCGCCAAGAAAGTTACAGAAAGTAATGGTAATCGTTTCATTTTAATGTCCTATAATGCAATTTATGAGTTACTGCAAAGACAGTAATCCAGCTATTTAAGTAAGTTATCAAGATGAAGTTATTATGTTGAATTAGTTCAATAAAATCTGTTCGATAAATGTGATGAAGATGTTCATTTATGTAAGAACATTAAAGGAAAGTGCAAGTATTTTTCTTTATATGGAAAAATTATCCTTTTAAAGGCTGATGCCTAGAATAATAAATGAAGGTTCTTTGCAATTCCCTGTTACATTCAATTTAAAAGTTAATCGATGCTATCGTGGTCTATTAGTAAAAAATATAATGCCGATTACACTAACTTGCCCACTAAATGAGAATTGAGATGATCTTTATTGAAACAGTAACAAAAATATTAGTATCGTTATTATTGTTGTTATCTTTCAATCAAAGCGTACAGGCACAAAACAACTATATAATTCACAACAATAAGCAAACAATCGAATTACGCTTTGATAAAGGTTTTACAACAAGACAAAAAGAAAAAACATTTCAATGGGTAAAACATGCCAGCAGCGCTTTAAAAACAGTGTATGGAGAACTCCCTGTTGATTATTTCATTACACAACTTAAGGCAAGCAAACGTGGTTCAGCTACAGTTCCTTGGGGTGAAGTGAATAGAGAGTCACCATCAGAAGTGGTATTAGTCATCAACAAAAATGCAACTCTAGAGCAACTCAAAGATGATTGGACAATTTATCACGAATTTAGCCATTTATTAATACCTTACGATGCGGGCGACGAACGTTGGTTATCAGAGGGGCTTGCCAGTTATTACCAAAATATTGTGCAAGCTCGTTCAGGTATGTTTGATGAACAAAAGATGTGGCAAAAACTCTATGAGGGCTTTGAGCGAGGCCGAAAACAAACAAGTCACCGCCACCAAACACTCAGCTATTTAAGTGACAACATGGAAAACAACCATAATTTTATGCGTGTATACTGGAGCGGCGCGCTCTACTGGTTAAAGGCTGACATTGCACTTCGACAACTAAATAGCGGTAGTTCTCTTGATAATGCACTATTCAAATTAAGACAATGCTGCTTTAGATACCCTCTCAGCGCATCAGACATTATTGGACAATTGGATACACTTACAAATAGCAAAATATTTACACAACTCTTTCATGAATTCTCTTCCAGTTTAAATATGCCAGCATATAACACGTTGCTGCACTCCTTAGGAGTCCAACAAAAGTTTGGTAACATTAGTTTAAATAATGATGCTGGACTTTCAGATTTAAGATTGGCTATTTATGTAGATAAACAATATAAAAAGTAATCAGGCCTATTGACTAAGCTTCGATTCCCCAACCGTCGTTATAACCTTTGAATTTGGCTGCTAATTGCTCAAACTCCGCTTCTTGGGCAACAATGCCATCATAGCTTGGCACCATTTTAACGGAGCAATCTAAATCCCAAACATTGGGCGTTTCATCAGGGTGAATAGTCAACGTTATATCAGGAGTTTTACTCGCCAAGTGTTCTGCCATTGACTGTGCTTGCTCCTTACTTTCAAACAATTGGAAAAATACTATTGTGTGCATTTGGTTTAAATCTATTCCTGCATCCTGCATTTCGGCCAAAACTTGGCCTGTTTCATCGTTTGGAAATGTCATAGTCAATTCAATTTAAGTGTTTATAGTTATTATTATAAACACCCTATTATGGCTTTAATAGTAATATCAACAGGCAAATAATACTTACTACGTAATCTTTCTATGTTCACCTTGATAATTAGTCATGAACTTATAGTTATTTCATTTAGTTATTAATCATTTGTACTGGGTTAGGTACCCCATGACGACATTGTACAAATGGATATATTCCCGCACAAAACAGATGATAATAAGATGACTAGCTCTTTAGCCATCCTTGTTTTACAGCAAGGTCAATTTGCTCACATACATACGCCCATAATTTAGGTGTTAGTTTTTCAAGATGCTTATTTCTATTTACCACCTGCGATTTATTCACCCCATGCTGAACCCAGCTACCACCTTCATTTTCCATATTTTGTAAAAAAGGTAGAAGACAATCCATTGCTTTTGCAAATATTGCGTCAGTGCTTTCAGTCTTTTCAAATTCAATCCATAGTTGCTTCATTGCTTTAAACTGGCTTTCAGGCAGTAAACCAAAAATACGAATCGCAGCATCGATTTCTTTATCTGGCTGATCATTTAATTCTTGTTGCTCTGCAAAGGCAAAAGTATCACCGGCATCAATCTCAACAATATCATGTATCAATAGCATGCTGACAACTCGGGATATATTTACCGGTTTTTCTGCATACTCATGTAATACTTGCGCCATCAACGCGATATGCCAACTATGCTCTGCGCTGTTCTCGTTGCGATTATTATCTGACTTGATCGATGTTTGACGATAAACAGACTTTAACCTGTCTAATTCAGAAATAAAGTCTAATTGTTGTTTTAATTCTTTCATTATTTTTCCTGCAAGAGATACAGTTGTTCTATTATTCTAACTGTACATAATTAATAAACGTTAACGAAAATAACGCGGTAAAACACAATCAGCTATTTTGTGTTCATATCGTATGTCCTTGTAATTTATGCTACTCAGGTCCTTTTTTAAATTTTGGAAGCTTGTCATCAATATTGAGCCAGGCAACCTTTTCTTCGGTATAGATATGGAAGTCAGGAGTAAATAAGGAAATATTATCTAAAGTTCCCGAATTAACATCTACGGTAACAGGGGCATGTATTGCTCTATGACCAATTTGTGTTCCACAGTTAGAACAAAATTCACGCTGTCCGCTTTTAGAAGATTGATATCGTGCAGGCTTACCTTTTATATAGCTAAAAGCGTCAATTGGAAATGAAGTAAAGGCGACAACAGGTGCGCTGGTTGAATGCCTACAAATTGAGCAGTGACAATATCCTTTCTCTGTAGGTATTGAAATAGATTGGTACCGTAATTTTCCACATAAACATCCGCCACTTGTGATCATCAGGTCATCCTCAGAAAAAGCATCCCCCTCGTTAAGGGGCAAAAATATAGTTAATCAAAAATATCGAGTAAAGCGAAAATAGCAGATTTTGTCAGTTTCACTCACATAAATTGTGCACAGTTTTGTTACCGTAATAATTAATGTTGCCTAAATGCACAAAATATTTTGGTCTATTTTGAATATATGAGACAATTCAGATCGCAACAACATACCAACGGTAAATTATGAAACTTTTAGTTCGTAACCTTTCTCGCTCAACTACTGAGCAAGAAATTCGTATTATATTTTCAAATCATGGGACTGTCACTGAATGTAATTTGGTTTTAGACCAAAAAACAGGCAAATCAAAAGGCTTTGCCTTTGTTGAAATGCCTAACGATAGTGAAGCCAAATCAGCGATATCTAGCTTACATGAAACAAGGGTTGCTAAAAACAAAATCCGCGTAAAAATAGCTAAGTAAACTTATTGTTTAAACTAAAAACCAGCATACTTTTAATGCTGGTTTTTAATTTTAGGCTGTTTAAATTAAGCAAAGAACATCGCCTCACATACAACGACATATGTACGTAAACAAAATAATAGCTTTATTTACGTACACAAATAACAATCATCATATTTTAATATACAGCCAAAAATTTTCGCTATAAATATAATTCGCTGACAAGCCTATTTTTCAAAGTAGAACTTTTCACGTTTATTATCGTAATTTCCTACTTCATTCATAGTTTCCGCATTATATAAACGTCCATTTACCATGGTATAGATGACTTTATCTGATAAGCGAATATCTTGACTAACATCACCATCAACTACAATCATGTCGGCGAGTTTCCCAACTTTTAATGAGCCAAGTTGTGTATCTAATCCTAGTGTCTTCGCTGGTGAGATAGTAGCAGCTTTAATAGCTTGTAATGGCGTCATTCCACCTTGTGTCATCATCCACATTTCCCAGTGCATGCCTAAACCTTCACGCTGACCATGAGCGCCAGTATTAACATGAATCCCTAAGTCCTGCATTTCCTTAGCAACTTTAGCAATACTGATATGGTTATAGTGATGTTTTGGTGCTTTCATCCTACGCTTGGATCTAGGATTTAAAATGCCACCAGGTACGTATTGACTTAAACGCTCATGACGCCAAACGTCTTCAACATCATACCAGTAGTTCTCGCCCCAAATTCCGCCATAAGCAACAACTAAAGTCGGTGTATAAGCCATTTTAGTTTGTGACCATAATTGCTTAATATCATCATATATTTTTGCTGCAGGAATTGAATGCTCTAACGTAGTATGTCCGTCAATAACCATTGTCAGGTTATGTTGTAATAGTGACCCACCTTCTGGTACAACCATCATTTCAAGCTCACGTGCTGCTTGAATAATTTGTTGACGTTGATCACGGCGAGGTTGATTATAACTTTTAACACTAAAAGCACCTGCAGACTTCTGACGCTTCAAATGAAATTTAGCATCTTCTAAGCTATCAACATGTGAAGTGTAACCAGCTGCTGTAGCGCCATAAATGATGGTTCCCGTTGAAAATAATCTTGCTGCAACTATTTCACCCGACTTTTGCATTTCACTCGCGGCAAAGAATGTAGAAGTATCATTAGAGGGATCATGAATCGTAGTAACACCAAAGGTCAAACCTGCATAATTTTTCCAGTTTTGCTGAGGTATTATTTCATTGGTTCCTTGAGGACCGTGAGCATGGGCATCAATCAAACCTGGCATCAGTGTTTTTCCACTAATATCAACAACAACGGCATTATCAGGAATAGCTACACTGGCTTTTGTACCCAGAGCAACAATTTTATTACCTTCCACAATAACAACGCCATTATCTATGATTTGTTCACCTTCCATAGTTATCACTTTGCCACCAACAAAAGCGACGACACCTGAAGGCTTATCTGTTTTGGTTTTGAAACCTAAATAGGTCTTTTTGGGGGAAGGTTTATCTTGTTTTTCAGTTTCTTCATTTTGCTTAACATCGAACAGCCCCGCCAAAGGGGCTTGAAATAAATTAGCACCTAAACTCCAATAAAGTTCATTCGATTGACCATTCCAATTAATATTTTCGCCAGCACGCATTGATAATTTTGCAACGGGTAAATTATCAGCTTTGGGTCCTGTATCAATAACTTCACCACGCTCAACCAAAGGAGTTACAAAAACTTTAAAGCGTTCGGTAAACGCTAAGAATTTACCATTGGGCGAAACTTTATATTCTGTGGCGAACTCCCCTTGATACAATGTTTTTTCGTTATAACCATCTAAACCGATACGTACTAGACTAGGTTTTTCACCGTCACGTAATAAATAAACGTTGTCGTTGCCTTTACCAAAGTGTGGGGTTAACCCTTCTTTGGTTATAAATTTACCTTTACCACCTTTAGCACTAACAATATAAATACCAGAGTTTAATCCCCATTTAGGATCGGTAATATAACCACCAGAAACTTTACGATATACAATGCTTTTTCCATCTGGTGAAAAGCTAGGTTCTACGTATTTTCCCGCCTCTTTGGTAATGGTTTTGCCTTTACCACCACGAGACGAAACAACTTTTATTTTACCAAGGTCTTGATCGTTCCAAGTCGCATAAACAACTTTTTTACCATCACGAGAAAAGCTAGGGTTTAATTCATAATGATCTTTTTGTTTAGTTAACCGTTTCGCTTTACCTGATGGTAATTGACGGGTATAGATATGGCCCATTGATTCAAAAACAGCGCGTTTGCCATTAGGTGAAACTTTAACGTCACGTAACATTTTTACGTCGAATACATCTTGATCAACATTTTGTTGAAAACGTACCGTTTTTTGAATTTTCTTTTCGGTTTTTACGTGAAAAGCGATATTTTTTACTTTCTTCGACTGAATGTCTAATTGATTAATTTTACCATTTGCCCAAAAAACTAAACTATTATTATCAGGTGTCCAGGCCATTGTAGGATAGACACCATGAACGGCCCATGTTTCTTGCATATCACGGTCAAGAGCGCCATAAACCTTAATTTTTTCGCCGCTTTTTAAGTTATAAAGATATAAACTCGTTTGAAAATCATCACGAGCAACATAAGCCAGATATTTGCCATCATGCGAAGGTGTTGGTCTAACTGCGCCGCCCTCACCTTCAATGATAGTGGTGATTTCACCTGTTGCTAGCTCAAGACGTTTTATTTTATAAATGCCTTTAACGGAGTCTTTACTGTAATGAAAGGTTTTACCTGGTGTAGCATCTTGTGAAAAATAAACGTACTTACCATCAATAGAATAAGCCGGTTCACCTAAATCTTTTTGATCATTGGGTCGTTTAGTTAATTTAACACCTTTACCACCTGTTTTATGATACATCCAGACTTCACCTGCCCCTAAAGAGCGTCCACTGGTGAAATGCTTTCGACCAACAATATAGTTGCTATCTGGCGACCAAGCGGGGCTGTTTAACAAGCGGAAAGATTCTGAGCTCACCGCTTTGGCGTTGCTGCCATCGGCATTCATTATCCAAAGATTATCGCCGCCATCTTCATCAGAAGTAAACGCAATATATTTACCGTCAGGACTAAAACGTGGCTGCATTTGCCAAGCAATATCTGTCATTAATGGCTTGGCTTCGCCTCCTGTTATAGGTAGCGTATAAATATCACCCAACAAATCAAAAACCACGGTTTTACCATTAGGACTTAAATCGATATTCATCCAAGTGCCTTGACGAACATCAATATTGGCAGTCGTAAATTCTCCTTGTGGCGCATTTACTGACCATTTTGGAGCATCTTCCTTGTCTGATTTTTCATTTGCGGATACGGCGATATTACTGCTTGTGAGCAATAACAACGCGCATAATTTAAAAACGTTGAATTTAGCGGGCATAGATAGTCACCTAACATTATCTTATTATTTTGCCTGTCATATTGAACTAAAACGACGTAAAAAACAAAATTTAAAGGTGAGTCAGAATATAGTTAAGCTTTGTATCCCCAGCGTGGCATAATATTTTGTTCAATAGCCAAATGGTCAAGCATTCTACTGACCATAAAATCAATTAAATCATTAATCGATTCTGGTTTATGATAAAAACCTGGTGCAGCGGGCATAATAGTGACTCCCATTTGCGAAAGGCTGAGCATATTCTGCAAATGAATAGTTGAAAATGGTGTCTCTCTTGGTACTAAAATAAGTTGACCACGTTCTTTAATGACCACATCAGCCGCACGTTCAATTAAATTATCACTCATCCCCTGACTAATTGCAGCAAGTGTCCCTGTTGAACACGGGCATATTATCAATTGTTTGGGTGCAGCAGAACCCGAAGCCACGGGAGAAAACCACTGTTCTTTGCCAAATACAGTTATTTGATCAGGTTGTGCATTAAACCTTTCACTAAAAAATTTAGTCGCCGCATCCGGTGAGGCTGGTAATTTCACATCAATTTCTGTATCAAATACCACTCGTGCAGCACTTGAACACAAGATATAAATTTGAATATTCGCCGCCACCAAACATTCCAATAATCTCAACGCATATGCTGAGCCTGACGCTCCTGTTATGGCAACAGTAATTTTTTTATCAAAACTATTTTTATTAGTCAAAATGATTTCCTTCGAATATTTTTTACTTCTTTTTTTCCGCCAGTGCCGATAACAGCTTGTTGTGAATATCACCAAAGCCACCGTTACTCATTACTACTATGGTATCATCTGCGGTTACTAAGCCACTAATATTGGCCACCAATTCACTGATATTAGTATGGACATAACAAGGTTGCTGGCAATCATTGACAAGATCCGTTACTGACCATTTCACCTGTTCTCCTTGGAAGATAAACACATGGTCTGCTGCTGACAAAGAAACTGGTAAAGTACCTTTATGAATGCCTGATTTCATTGTATTTGAACGCGGCTCTAATACGGCAATGATACGTTTATCACCAACATCAGCACGAACGCCAGCAAGGGTTTTGGTAATTGCGGTAGGATGATGTGCAAAGTCATCATAAACACGAATATTGTTAACCGTGCCTTTTAGCTCTAAACGACGTTTGGTATTTACAAACTCCGCCAATGCATCAATAGCAATATGAGATGGAATACCTGCATGTCTTGCTGCAGCAATTGCCATTATCCCGTTATCGATATTAAAATCGCCAATTAATTTCCAGTTAACCGTACCTTGTATCTCACCTTTAAAACTAACGATAAATTCACTACCGTTGTTTTGTAATTTTTCTGCATGCCAACCAGTATTTTTTTCACTGTTATCAACACTAAATTCCGTGGGTGACCAACACCCTTGTATTAATGTATCAGCTATTGCTTGTTCATTTTTAGGCGAGATAATTAGGCCATTATTTGGCACCATACGAATTAGATGGTGAAATTGGCGTTGAATATCACTTAAATTATCAAAGATATCGCCATGGTCAAACTCCATGTTATTGATCACTAATGTACGTGGTCGATAATGAACAAATTTAGAGCGTTTATCAAAAAAAGCGGTATCGTATTCATCAGCTTCAATCACAAAAAAGGGTGTTTTACCCAAACGAGCAGAACTCGAAAAATTTTGCGGTACACCACCAATCAAATAACCCGGCGACATATGTGCATATTCCAAAATCCACGCCAGCATTGAACTTGTCGTTGTTTTACCATGAGTTCCTGATACGGCTAATACCCAACGATCTCTCAAGACATTTTCAAGTAACCACTGCGGCCCAGATATATAAGCAATATTACGATTAAGCACATATTCAACCATAGGATTACCACGTGACATTGCATTACCAACAATCACTAAATCTGGCTCATCTACTAAATGTTCGATTAAATATCCGTGTTTTAACTCAATACCAAGCGCTTCGAGCTGAGTGCTCATTGGTGGGTAAACATTAGCATCGCAACCTGAAACTCGATGACCTAGTTCTTTTGCAATGGCGGCAATTCCCCCCATAAAAGTGCCACAAATACCTAAAATATGAATATGCATAAAAACCTTAATTCTTGTTCAATCAATTGTGCAGCAAAGCTTGCGAGCAATATACCTTAGAATTGCTCAAATACATATTGCAAAATTAAAGGTAATTGCTCAAAATCTTTAGGCAAGCGATATCAATTAAAATAATGAATCAAGCTATTTCGAACTATGCTGGGTAAGCTAAAGCAACAAATTAGCGCTCGTCAGTAAATAAATTGATGAAATTGTTTATTCATACAAACTATCAGAGTGAGCTTAAAAAGCTCAATCGCTTCATTGTCATACATGGGTATCGATACTTAGCTAATGTTTGGAGCATATAATCTGTGATTCTAAATTTTTTACTTCTCGCTGAATGAAGGTTTAACAATATCATTTGATATTACATATTTTAGGATGAAAATGACCACTAGTACTGTTACCGAAATTTCTGTTTATCCCATTAAATCTATCGCAGGTATTCGTCTATCCAATAGCTGGGTAGATGCACTAGGGTTAAGTTTTGATCGCCGCTTTGTAGTGAGCGACGATAAGGGGCACTTTTTTACAGCACGAACAGAACCAACTCTGTGTCTAATTCAAGCCAGTATAACGGCGACTGGACTCGTACTTACGGCACCAAAGATGCCACCACTTATAATCAACTATGCAACTTTTTCATCACAATATCAGCCGGTAACCGTTTGGAACGATAGCATTGAGGGTCAACTATGCACAAAAGAGCACAACCATTGGTTTAGTCAGTATTTGGAAAAACCATGTCAGTTATTATACTTTGGCGAAAAATCTCGGCGTTCAATTAAAGATAGTCAAAAGGGTGTTTCTTTTGCCGATGGATATCCCTTATTACTCATTTCACAAGCATCACTCGCCGATTTAAACCAACGTAGTTCAACAAATGATAATCTTGAAATGTCGAGATTTAGACCTAACATTGTTGTTGATAACTGTTCGGCTTTTGCCGAAGATACATGGCAACACATTCGTATTGGTGACGTCGAATTTGAATTAAGCAAACCCTGTTCTCGTTGTATATTCACCACTGTAAATCCATTAACCGGTGAGAAGCATCAACAACAAGAACCTCTTAAAACTTTAAAGTCTTACCGCCAAGTGGCCGATGGGAATGTCATGTTTGGTCAAAACTTGATCCCACTTAACCAAGGTCAAATCAAACAAGGTGATACCGTTGAAGTACTCCGCCAGAAACAAGCCCCCATATTTATAGGTGCGAAAGCAAAGCTGAAATTATCGCCATCAGAAGATGAAATACTCTCCTTAAATAATATTTCAAAGGCAAAAGAATTAACGTTAATTTGTAAAAAAATCATAAATGAAACTCATGATGTTAAAACTTTTATTTTTAAAAATAACAAAAATGAAATCATCTCTTATAAAGCAGGACAACATTTACCACTATCATTGACCATTGACGATGAAAAAGTTAATCGATGTTATACCTTATCTTCAAGCCCAACACGACCTGATACACTAGCGCTTACTGTCAAAAAATATATTAATGGCTATATACAAGGAACGGTATCTCGTTTTCTTCATGATGAGTTTACTATTGGCGATGAATTGCACTGTATGCAACCTAATGGTCAATTTCATCTAGAAGGTAAGAACAATGAAAAAGTTTTATTACTTTCTGCCGGTAGTGGCATTACGCCGATGTTATCAATGCTAAAAACAATGACTGACCAAGCAACGACTAATGATGTCATATTTTTTCATAGTGCACATAGTGAAAACGATCTCATTGCTGAACAAGAGATTACTGCACTCGCCAAACAACATGGTAATTGTACTATTCAGTATACATTAACTCGTTCTGCCAAACCCGATTGGCGACAATATCAAGGACGTATCAATAAGCAAATGTTGATGAATATCGCTGAGCTGACTCAGCGCCAAGTTTATGTTTGTGGTCCAACAAAATTTAGAGAACTAGCAAAGGCATTATTGCTTGAGTGTGGTCTTAATGAGAATAGCTATCACGAAGAGAGTTTTGGATTAGAAACACTTAATGTAGAGGCTCTAGGCACAAATATAGAAGCCACAAAAAAAATCAACATTTCATTTAATTCTTGGGATAAAAATCACCAAGGAAATAACAAAGAAACAATATTAGAGCAGGCAGAAACAAGTGGTTTGATATTACCTTACTCTTGTCGTGGAGGCATGTGTGGTTGTTGTAAAGTGAAAGTTGAACAAGGTGAAGTTATACAACTTGCAGATGATGGTTTAACTGATGATGAAAAAAAACAAGGCTACGTTTTAGCGTGTAGTTGTATCCCAAAAACAGATCTTACCATTACTGCGGGTTAATTGGATATTGAAGACAACAATTTAAAAAAGTGACAATAACAATGAAGTTAAACTGTGATTTAGGCGAAAGTTTTGGTCTTTGGCAAAAAGGCAATGATCAGCAAATAATGCCGTTAATTGATTTGGCAAATATTGCCTGTGGTTTTCATGCCTCAGACCCACTCACCATGCAAAATACGGTAAAATTAGCTGTGGAGCATAATGTGACTATTGGTGCCCACCCCAGTTATCCAGATCTTATCGGCTTTGGAAGGCGTTCAATGACTTATAGCGCTGAAGAAATCACAGCCATAGTTCATTATCAAATAGGGGCTTTACAGGCTATTTGTACCAGTCAAAATACGAAAGTCAGCTATGTTAAACCACATGGTGCGCTGTACAATGACATGATGGTAAATAAAGAATTATTTATAGCGTTATGCTCTGCTTTGGCCCAGCTAAAACCAACCTTGCCTTTAATGATTCAAGCATTACCTGAGACTTCTTTTTTTAGAGAAACCGCAAAAAAATTTGGTATAACATTATGGTTCGAGGCATTTGCGGATAGAAGATATAATGACAATGGCTTGTTAGTTTCTCGTGAAAATAGCAATGCGGTTATTCATACTGAAGAAGATGTTATTATTCAGTGTAAGCACTTACTCTTAAACGGTGAATTGATGAGTGTAAACAACAAAGCACTCAATATTCATGTCGACAGTCTCTGTGTACATGGCGATAATCCTGCAGCGATTGCGATAATAAAAAGCTTAAATATGATGCTTAAACAATACGATCAGAAATTAAGTCACTAACATGGCTGCCACTGAGAAAATTACACTTGCTTATATTAGTGAAAATGCCGTATTACTAGAATGGCCTGAGAAAATATGCCCAATCCAACATCAGCAGATTATTTATTTTCAACAACAAATACAAATATCGCTAGCCAATGTTCTCATTGATACCGTTGCCAGTTATGCCAGCCTGATAATATATTACCATTTTGATAAAATCAGTTGGGCACAACTAAATAATGAACTGATGAAGCTAATTAAGCATTTACCATCAATCTCTGCCATCACGAATACTGAGATTGTAGAAATTCCGGTTTATTATGGCCGAGATATAGGTTGGGATCTTGAATTTGTAGCGCAAAAGACATCATTGAGTATTGAACAAGTAATCGATTATCACAGTCAAACAACTTACCATGCATATGCTCTTGGATTTACACCAGGGTTTTGTTATTTAGCATCACTTCCTAAAAGCTTACAAATGCCACGTAGAAGCTCTCCTAGGCTTTCTGTCCCACATGGTTCTGTGGCAATTGCCGAGCAACAAACAGCCGTGTATCCAATATCTAGTCCTGCGGGATGGCATATCATTGGTCAAACGCCGATTAAAATGTTCAGCCTTAAAAATGATATCAATAAAAGCCTGCCCAATAAAAATGAGTTTTCTACACTAATGACGGTTGGCCAACAAATCCAATTTCAGCCAATAAGCAGAGAGCACTTTTTAGACCTAGGCGGCCAGATCATTGAAGAAAAAACATCATGAATTTTTTAAATATTTTTAAAATGAAAGGTCAATGTAGCATTCAAGATTTGGGGCGTTTGCATTCACAACATCTTGGTTTTAGTGCAAGTGGTGCTGCTGATGAATACGCTTTTTTATCTGCCAATCAAATGTTGGGGAATGAGCGTAATAATGCCGCTTTGGAAATTATTTTTGGAGAGTTATCTGTTGTTAGCCACAACAATTGTACTATTGCGATTACAGGCGCTAATTGCTTCGCGACTATCAACGGAAAAAAGGTCGAACATTGGCAAACTCACCAACTTAACACGGGTGATGTTTTAAGTTTGTCTACACCAAAATATGGCTTAATATCTTATCTTGCTATTGCTAATGGTATTAAAAGCAAACCATGGCTTGATAGCCGTAGCCAAACATTAAATGAGCAGAAGTTAGGCTTCAACGGCGAAACAATTAGGGTTGGCAGTAAACTATATTTCAATGACCAACCTAGTCAACCACCAAACATTAACCATAGTAAACAATTATCACCTGAGAATTTTTATCAAGCAGCCCCCCTAACCCTTCGCTTTATTCCACAACTTTTATGGCAACAATTGAGCACCGAACAACAAACAGTATTTCAACAACACTATACAATTTCTGCAAACAGTAATCGCATGGGTTATCGTTTATCTCAGTCTCCACAATCTATTTTAGTACACCTACCACCCGGCAGTCGGCTATCTAAACCGGTTCCCTATGGCACTATTCAGATCCCTGAAAATGGTGAGCCGATAATACTAATGAAAGAAAGGCAAACTATTGGCGGTTATCCTGTTTTAGGAACCGTTATTCAAACAGATCTTTTTCGGCTAAGCCAACGAAGACCTGGCGAAAAAGTGCAATTACGAGTTACAACACTGGTGCATGCGCAACAACAACTTAACGCTTTTCATCAACGATTCAAACCTTAAGGCTCAACAATTTAATTCGTTGTTTTAATGCAGTAAAGTGTAGAAATTAGCCATTTTTTTGTGCACATGATAGAGTTTTCAAAATAATAATAAATAGCACACTCTTTTGGACATATATCATGGATCTTTTTAGTCGTTCGATCATGCGCCAGCTAGTTGTTGGCATATCAGCTTCAGTTGCCCTTCTACTTATCATTACCTCATATTTTATCCTTTCGAATATAAGTGATAAAACAAGAACTCAGCTTACCACCTCTATAGAAGGTATTGTAAAGTTGCAGTCAGCCGAGGTGCGAGGATTTTTTGAGAAGAAAGGACAAATTAATCACAGTGTTTTTTCTAACCCTCAAGTAATCGATTGGTTTACTCATTATACTGAGCGTTTATCTAACATTGATGATAATAAAAATTACCAAGATGTTACCAAGTACTTTAATTATTTCTCTAAAAAAGATCCGGCAATTAAAAGTCTCTTTTTTGGTAGTGAAAATACCCATGAATATTTTGATTTAAATGGTCGCTATACCGACGCAGAATATTTCACCAATAGCCGTCCATGGTGGACAACCGGTATAGAAAAAGGCGGCATGTATGTTACCGATCCTGCGGTTGATCAAAATGATGGCACGGTATCGGCGACAATAACCGGCCCATATTACTTACCTGATGGAAGATTTTTGGGTATTGGCGGTATTGATATCTTGATCACTACGATAGGTAAGGATTTACTATCCGCTATAAAATATAAAGGTGAAGGAGATGCTTTTTTAATCACTGATACCGGGAAGTTAGTTTTTTTCCCTGGCTTTGGTGATGAACTTTCACCTGGTGATTTAATGGCAGATATTGATAGCCTATATTCCAATGCTAGCGGCTTTGTTAAGTTGCAGAATCAACTTGCAAATAACGCTTCAGGCATGAGCAGTGTTCACTGGAATGATCAAGAATACCTCGTTGCTTTTAATGAAGTAAGCAGCGATTATCCGAAAATGAATTGGAAATTAGGCTTTATGATACCAGAAAAGCTTATATCTGAGCCTGTTACGCAAGCTATTTGGTCATCTAGTTTCGTCGTTGTTATTATAATTTTTCTCATTGCCGTCGTTGTTTGGTTAATGATATTGCCTCTCATTAAACGAATTAAACGTTTACAAAAGGCAATGCACGATATTGCTGATGGAAATGGAGATTTAACCCAACGTATTGAACCCATTAAGCATGATGAAATAGGTATGCTCGTTGATGAATTTAATGTCTTTGTTGATAAAATTCAAAATTTAGTTCAAGAGACTGTAGCTATTACTCAAGATGTTGGGCGTTCATCATCAGTCGCATCAGACATTAGCCAACAGACAACGGAAACGATAGAAAGACAAAAAAACGATATTGAAATGGTCGCGACTTCTGCTAATGAATTAGCACAAACCAGTGGTGTCATCTCTAATAATGCTAATCGTTCAAAAGAACTTGCAACCACAGCAGAAAACAAAGTAGCTGAAGGTGCTGCTGTCGTTAATAGAGCCACTGATGGCATCCTTCACCTTTCAAACAATGTTACGTCTGCAACAACCGTCGTTAGTGAACTACGCGAAGGTACACAAAGTATTGGTGAAGTACTTGGTGTCATAAGAGGGATTGCTGATCAAACCAATTTACTGGCGCTTAATGCTGCTATAGAAGCTGCTCGAGCTGGAGAACAAGGTAGAGGTTTTGCTGTAGTAGCTGATGAAGTGCGCACACTGGCTTCCCGTACCCAAGAGTCAACTAAAAGCATTGAAGCGATTATTGATAAATTACAAAGTGGTGCAGCAAGTGCGGTAAGTGTTATGGAAAATAGTCGTAACGATGCGCAGTCGAGTGTTGAATTAACGCAACAAGTACAAACCGTACTTTCTGATATCACTGGGGTTATCACTGATATTCAAAGTCAAACTCAAGAAATAGCCGCTGCTGTTGATGAACAAGCTATGCTTGCTGAAAATGTTTCAAAAAATATAGAAAATGTCAAAGCGCTTACTGATAATACATTCATTGGCGCATCTGAAATGCAAAGTAGTTTAAATGACTTACAAAGTAATTCACAAACACTGACTCAAGTTATTAATCAGTTTAAAGTTTAATTCAACTTTCACAAATCAAGCTTTCCTTTGGTAAAGCTTGATTTGAATCAACAAAGAATACTGCAATATTCCTCTTAAAATAACAACTTGATACAAATCAATTCTTCTTAACATCGCCAATGCCAAAATAACTTCATTCACTATTAAGTACTCATCATCATAATAGAAGTACATAGCATGTATACCCAAACGACTTTAAAAAGCAGGACAAATTGCTGAAATTAAAACACTTTAGGTAAGTGGTTGAAATTATTTAAATATCATTATTTTATAAAACAATAACACTTCCTAAAACTTTTTATTCAGTTTTATATTTATCCAAATAAGGCATGTTCATTGCGCTATGGTTGGTTAAGCTTCCTATAAAAATATGGGATGTTGAACTAAAATAGACAAAGTTGCCAAGAACAGTCATTAACAAAATAAAACTTTGAACAGCAGCTTTATTCGAGGTTAACAACTCTTTATCCAAAGTCGTTTAGGTATATATAACATAAAAAACACTAGGACATTACTATGAAAGTTAACGCTACTAAATTCTCTCTTTCTTTACTCGCTGCTTCTGTAATTTCAGCGCCTTTTGCATTTGCTGATTCATCAGCGGTTGCCTCTGGCATAACTAAAGCCCTCTCTGATAGTAAAGTTAATATTAGCTTACGTGCACGATATGAAGCCGTAGATCAAAGCGGTATTGATAATGACGCAAATGCGCTTACTTTAAAGAGCCGATTAACCCTGAAAACTGGTGCATACAAAGGGCTATCACTTGGCTTAGAAGTGGATGATGTTACTGAGATAGTTGATGACTATAACAGTACCGCAAATGGCAAAGCCGATTATCCAGTTGTTGCTGACCCTGAAGGTACAGATATTAATCAAGCTTATCTACAATATAAAAATGATTCGTTAATAGTGACCGCTGGTCGTCAGCGTATCCTTCATAATAATCAACGTTTTGTTGGTGGTGTAGGCTGGCGCCAAAATGAGCAGACTTATGATGGGTACCGTGTAGAGTTTAATGCGACAGATAAAATTTCAATTGACTATAGTTATGTTCATAACGTAAACCGTATCTTTGGCCCTGATGGCGCTAAAGCCGATTTATCAGGTGATTTACATCTTGCCAATGCTGCTTTTAAAATTAACAAAAATCACAAACTTTCTGCGTTTGCCTATTTGCTAGATCTTGAAACGGCAGCAGCTTCATCTACAGATACATACGGCGCTCTATACAACGGTAAGTTCGGTGCAATCAATGTGACTTTGAGTGCCGCAACTCAAAGCGATGCTGGCGATAATCTTAATGATTTTACTGCAACTTATTATAATGCTGAAATTGGTACAAAATTAGGAAAAGTTTCTTTATTAGGTGGTTTGGAAGTATTAGGTAGTGATGATGGCATTGCAGCCTTTGGCACACCACTCGCTACATTGCATAAATTCCAAGGATTTGCTGATAAATTTTTAGGCACTCCTAATACAGGTGTTGAAGATATTTATATTACTGCAAAAACTAAACTAAACGGTATTAAGCTATCAGCAACTTTCCATGACTTATCTTCAAATGAAGGCAGTATTGATTATGGAACAGAATTAGATTTAGTAGCCGCATACAAAATAAACGGCTATAACTTTTTGGTAAAGTATGCGAGTTATAATGCTGATGAGTTGGGGACAGATACCAATAAATTATGGTTACAAGTAGCTACAAAGTTTTAAAAGTTTTCTTTTAATATATTAGTCGACTTAACGTTAAGGTATACACTTCGGTCTTAAGTCGACTAAATATTCTCTTTACAAAAACACCTTCTCTTCTCCCAATATTTTTTATATTTAAATTAACCGCCATTATTTTTTATGTTGCCACTTTAAATAAAAATAAAGTAAAAAGGTTATCAAATATTCAACAGTACAAAATCAAAACAACTAACAGCAGATCCTAGTAAAGACAGCAATTATATTTAAATATTTAATGAATAATTAACAATGAGCGATTAGAATACCTTCGTTTTTTTAGCTAGGTAAATTCTTTTGATATTGATGATCGACAACTACGATTCTTTCACTTTCAACTTAGTGCATTATTTTCGTGCACTTGGCGAGGAAGTAAACGTTTGTCGCAATAACCAGATATCCTTAGATGAAATAACCTTAATGGCTCCACAATATATCGTCATATCTCCAGGCCCATGCGCCCCAGACTCTGCCGGTATATCACTTGAGGTTATTGCCCGTTTTGCTGGTATCATTCCTATCTTAGGTGTTTGTTTAGGTCATCAATGTATCGCTCAACATTATGGGGCCGTCATAGAAAAATCTCATCAAGTAATGCACGGAAAAACGAGCAAAATAAGCCACAATGACACCGGTTTATTTTCAACTCTTAACAACCCTCTAACTGTTACTCGCTACCACTCGTTAATTGTTAATAAACATTCCCTGCCTCCAGTCTTAGAGGTAACCGCTTGGTCTTATGATGAAAATGGTAACAAAGATGAAATTATGGCGCTTAAACATCGAACATTACCGATAGTAAGCGTACAATTTCATCCAGAATCAGTATTAACAGAGCAAGGACAAACATTGCTAAATAATTTTATTAGCTTGTATACTAAGACTCTATAATTGATACTCTTTATGCTTTTAATCGAAATTAAAGCTACAGATAATATTCTATTATTTAACAACTTTTATTAATACTTAAAAAGCACATGCCGATAAGTATTAGTCCTATAACTTTAATACACTAAAAATAAAATTTTCTAGAATGCAAATATTTGAAGACAATGCCACAATATCCCCCATTTACCATAGAGCGCTTAGGCTTGTTATCAGTAAAGATTTTGCTGATCAACAAAATGGAAAATATCAGGTTGCACCACAACAAGATGGTGAGCAACATAATCGTCGTCGCGAGTTATTAGAAGTTGAAGCTGAAGCTAATAAAACCAAAATTATAGAAGAATACGGCCAATCGCACTTTAAAGAACAAATGATGGCGCAATTTTACGCTAGAGTCACAAAAAAAGTTAATTTAGAGTTTGATAACAAAGAAAACCTTTACAACAATATACTTCAAGTTGAAGATGCAGCAGCTTCGATAATGGAATTGTTGTCAGTGAAAGCCGCATCAATTAAGCGAATTATTCCATTGATTCAAGCTTTGCCGTGGTTAGCTGACGAACTTATAAGTTTGGTCAATAAGCCTCAATATAGGAAACGCGCCGATATACAGGTAACTGATGCAAGCTTAGCGATTAGTTACATAGGTTTAGACAATTTAAAATTAGTGGTACCTACATTTATACTTAAACATTGGCTACCGACTAGTACCAGCCCCTATTCTCTAATGAAACGTAAGTTATGGAATGAGGGCTTATCCGTAGCGTTAGCATCAAGTGTGCTTGCTGAACAAGAAGGCCTTGATGCTTTTGCTGGTTTTGCCGCCGGTATGTTAAGTAATTTTGGTTTAATTGCTGTTACTCGGTGTTTTGTTAATACCTACAATGAAATCTACAAAGAAGAATTACGAGAAGCATACGATACTCGCGATAAGAGGCTTCATGACGTTATGGTCGACTTTGATTCATCTCCACAATTATTACACGAACAACTTATTGCTCGTAGTAGCCATATATCTGCTGAGATGGTCGAATTAATGCGTTTTGATCGCTTGCCAATTACCGAAATAATGTTCGATTTGGCACACACATCTGATATAAAGAAAATGTGTCCGATTGCACGTATCATCACCAAAGCCAAAACATATATTATTTATAGAAGCTTAGCGAAAGAAGATCTTATTGATAATGAAGAAGCGTTAGCGATCTTTTCTGCCGTAAACCTTACAAAAAAGAATATATCCTTATTGAAAAAGAGTGATATTGACCATATAAAGCTGCAATTTAAATAAAATATTTTTGATTATTTATGAAAAAAAAAAATAATATGCCACATTACAGGCCTACTCTACATTTCCTTCAACCTACCAACCCTCATATCAAAGCACACAAAATATAGTTATGCAGATAAAATGAATAAAACCCGCCAACCTCTTGATATACAAGGTCTACAGAGACATTTAACAAGACAAAGCATGGATATTCTGCCATACTAGCGGCCTGTTTTTAGCAAATAGTCCTATTAGTACTTAGTACGAGTGCCTATTTGATAAAATTTTATAGCGCAAACTTTTTCAAGACTTAAAATGAAATCAATATGTTTCGCTTAAACAAATTTTCAACCGGAGTAAATAATGACTAACAAATTCCCTGTAAATCGCGAATTATTTGATGATGTAATGGTTCCTAATTACTCTCCTTCAGCTGTAATTCCTGTTCGAGGACAAGGTTCTCGTGTATGGGATCAACAAGATCGTGAATATATTGATTTTGCAGGTGGAATTGCCGTTAACTGTTTAGGTCATTGTCATCCGGCATTAGTAAAAGCATTAAAAGAGCAAGGCGAGAAAATCTGGCATTTGTCTAACGTAATGACTAATGAGCCAGCTCTGCGTTTAGCGAAGAAATTGGTAGATAATACTTTTGCCGATAAAGTGTATTTTGCCAATTCAGGTGCAGAATCAAATGAAGCGGCACTTAAACTTGCACGCCGCTGGGCACTTGAAGTTCACGGAAGCGACAAAACTCAAATCATCGCGTTTAAACAAGGCTTCCATGGACGTACCTTTTTCACAGTAACTGTTGGTGGACAAGCTGCATATTCAGATGGCTTTGGTCCTAAACCAGGTGATGTTGTTCATGCTGAATATAATAATCTTGATAGCTTAAAAGCATTAATTTCAGACAAAACCTGCGCCGTAATGATTGAACCTTTACAAGGCGAAGGTGGCATTATTTCTCCAACATCTGACTTTATTAAAGGTGTGCGTGAGCTTTGTAATGAAAATAATGCATTACTTATTTTCGATGAAGTTCAAACAGGTGTTGGTCGTACCGGTGATTTATATGCCTATATGGGACTAGATGTTGTACCTGATATTTTAACAACAGCCAAAGCATTAGGCGGTGGTTTTCCTATCGGTGCAATGATCACAACAACAGATATTGCAAAACATTTAAAAATAGGCACTCATGGTAGTACTTACGGCGGAAATGCTCTTGCTTGTGCTGTTGGTGAAGCTGCATTTGATGTTGTAAATACACCAGAAGTATTAAATGGCGTAAATACTAAAGCACAGCTTTACATTGATGGTTTAAACGCTATCAATGCAAAATATAACGTTTTTTCAGAAATTCGTGGTAAAGGCTTATTAATTGGTGCTGTTTTAACAGAAGCTTACCAAGGTAAAGCAAAAGCTTTTCTTAATGCTGCCATGACTGAAGGTGTTATGACTTTAGTTGCTGGTGCAAGTATTGTACGTTTTGCGCCTTCTTTAGTGATTCCAAATGAGGATATCGCTGAAGGCCTTGCTCGTTTCGAAAAAGCTGTCGCGACGATTGCAAGTTAGCAGCTCTGTCACAACATATAACTTTATACTAAGCCAGTAGCGTTCATAGCGTTTATTTTCAAATAAACGCTATGATAATACGACACCGATACTGCATACTTTTTTTTATTCATTGAGAAGCACCTATGATCATAGTACGCCCTATTCAAGAAAGTGATTATGATTCACTTTATCGAATTGCTGTTGAGTCAGGCCACGGTTTTACTTCCCTTCCTGTTAATGAAACGTTATTAAGAAAACGCATTGCCCGTGCCGAAGAATCGTTTAACAAAGCGGTAACTCAGCCGGGAAATGAAGGTTACCTTTTTGTAATGGAAGATACCGAGACCGGTAACGTTGTTGGTACGAGTGGTATTGAAGCAGCTGTTGGTCTTGATGATGCTTTTTATCATTATCACTTAGGTAAAGTTGTTCATAGCTCACGTGAGCTTGATATTTATAATACTGTTGAAACGTTATCTTTGTGTAATGACTATACGGGTGCTTCTGAAATATGCACATTATTCCTTAATGAAAGTCATCGTAAAAATAGTAATGGTAGATTTTTATCACGTATGCGATTTTTATTTTTAGCTGAACACGCTGAACGTTTTTCAAAAACGGTTATTGCTGAAATGCGAGGAGTTTCTGATGACAATGGACGTTCTCCTTTTTGGGACTGGTTAGAAGAACACTTTTTTTCCATGGACTTTCCTACCGCCGATTATTTAACGGGTATAGGTAAAAAAGTATTTATTGCTGAACTTATGCCTAAGCACCCTATCTACGTTAACTTGTTGAGTAAAGCTGCACAACAAGTTATAAATCAAGTACACGACAAAACAATTCCGGCATTACGCTTATTAGAAGCTGAGGGTTTTTCACGACGGGGTTATGTTGATATTTTTGACGGTGGACCGACTGTTGAAGCGCAAGCGAGCGCAATAAAATCAGTGAATCAAAGTACAAAATTTCAAGTTATTATTGGCGAAGTTACAGCCACAGACAACTACATTGTTTGTAATACCCAAGTGAGTGAGTTTAGAGCAGTACAAGCTTCATTGTCGTTACGTGAAACAGCAGAGCAAGTCATCTTAACTACTGCAGTTGCAAAAGCGTTGATGGTTAAAGAGGGTGACTGGGTTCGCCTTATTAAAAACTAGTAATCAATACAATACACAATTATTAGCTATACCAATACTATTTATTGGAATAGTGGGGAACAAAATATGTCAAACGCAATTCAGTTAATTAATGGAACATGGCACGCAGGTTTAGGCCATGAAATTGTTTCATTAAACCCAGCAAAAAATGAAGTCATCTGGCAAGGCAACACAGCCTCAGCCGAACAAGTAGATAGCGCTGTAATAAGCGCACGCACAGCATTTGAAGCATGGGCAAATCAAAGCATTGAAACTCGCATTGCTGTAGCTACAAAATTTGCTGAGTTACTTGCTGAAAACAAAGAAGCATTTGCGACAACTATTGCCCAAGAAACAGGTAAGCCTATTTGGGAAACACGTACTGAAGTTGGTGCAATGGTTGGGAAAATTAATATTTCGGTCAAAGCAAACCAAGAAAGAACAGGCACCGTAGAAAACCCAATGCCAGGCGCAAAAGCCTTTATACGTCATAAACCTCATGGTGTTGTAGCAGTATTTGGGCCTTATAATTTCCCCGGCCATTTGCCCAATGGACATATAGTACCAGCGCTTATTGCAGGTAATACCGTTGTTTTTAAACCAAGTGAATTAACCCCTAAAGTAGCCGAAGAAACACTTAAACTTTGGCTTAAAGCAGGTTTACCTGCTGGCGTTATTAACATGGTGCAAGGAGAAGTAGATACAGGTAAGGCACTTGCTAGTCATCCACAAATAGATGGATTATTCTTCACTGGTAGTTCAACTACTGGTCATTTATTGCATGAGCAATTTGGTGGTCAGCCAGGTAAAATATTAGCTCTTGAAATGGGTGGCAATAACCCGCTTATCGTTAAAGGTGTCGAAGATACAAATGCCGTTGTCCATGACATTATCCAGTCTGCATTTATTACCACAGGACAACGCTGCACCTGTTCGCGTCGTTTATTTATTGAGGCCGGTGAAAAAGGCGATGCAATCATCACTAAATTGATTACAGCGACTAAATCTATTAAAATCGGATATTACGACGATGAAGAGCAGCCTTTTATTGGTTCGATGATCTCAGAAAAAGCCGCATTAAGTTTAGTTACAGCTCAACAAGAGTTACTAACACTTGGAGGTACCTCATTGGTTACGATGAAGCATCTTGAAGAAGGCACCGGCTTTATCTCTCCAGGTATCATTGATGTTACAAATATTAATGAAATGCCTGATGATGAACACTTTGGACCTTTACTTAAAGTATATCGTTATACTGACTTTGATGAAGCCATTAACGAAGCAAACAATACCTCATTTGGTTTGTCTGCAGGCTTATTAAGTGATAGTGAAGAGATGTATAATCACTTCTTTAAACGAATCAGAGCGGGTATCGTTAATTGGAATAAGCCAATTACTGGCGCGAGTAGTGCTGCACCATTTGGCGGCATAGGTGCTAGTGGTAATCATAGAGCGAGCGCTTTTTACGCTGCCGATTATTGTGCTTACCCTGTTGCTTCAGTAGAGGCGGAAAAAGTGTCACTACCAGCAACACTTAGCCCTGGCTTATCAATTTAGTTATATCATAGGCTAATGCGAAATATCACACTAATACATATCGCTGGGATTCGTCCCAGCTTTTTTAAGAACATAGATCAAATCTAATTATTCATTCGAATGGTTAGCAATCGTACTTATCTGAATTTTCAATATTCTTTTTAAAGCTTTACGGCCATTCGTAAAAAACTCATTAATTATTAAGTTTATAAGGTCGTAAAATGATAGCAAATAGTAAAGAAGTAGAAATGTTATTCTCAAACATATGGGATAACTATGTAGAAGTAACACCTTCAGCAAGCAAGGTACATCAATTATTGGGGACGGGTAATGACGTGATAAACGATCATGTCGCTTATCGCACGTTTAATATCAATAAAGTTAATATTGAAAAATTATCCAGTCACCTTATCAAGCTTGGTTATTTTGAGTGCGGAGAATATCACTTCAAAACCAAAAAACTCTACGCAAAACACTTTGAACATACAGATAAAACTTTACCAAAAGTTTTTATTAGTGAGCTACTTGTTGAAGAGTTTTCAGCTGAAACGCAAGCGATTATTCATAAAATGGTTGATAATATTGAAGTAGATGCCATAGCAAATGATAGCTTTCTTTTTTCAGGTACACATTGGCAAATTAGTTACGATGAATACCAAACCTTATTACAGGAAAGTGAGTACGCTGCTTGGGTATCTGCTTGGGGTTACCGAGCAAATCATTTCACAGTAAGTATCAATCATTTAGAAGGTTATGACTCTATTACGGCTGTAAATGAAGCCGTCAAAGCAGGCGGGTTTTCTTTAAATACTACTGGTGGAGAAATCAAAGGAGATGAAGGCGTTAAGCTAGAGCAATCATCGACATTAGCGGATCAAATATCGGTACAGTTTTCAGACCAAACCGTAGCAATACCAAGTTGTTTTTATGAGTTCGCTAAGCGTTACCCTTTAGAAAATGGCGAACTATATTCAGGTTTTGTGGCAGCTTCAGCTGACAAAATATTTGAAAGTACTAACGCTGCCGCATAACAACCACAACAAAAAAGCATATTAAAGCCGATAAATAATTTTATCGGCTTCTACCATTTTACCGATTTTTTACTATTCTTATGAATATTAACATTTATGTATCTTATTATTGGGACACTTTTAATGTGTAAATTCGTTCCATTAAGATAGCAAATGAATCTGCTTGCTTATTCAACATTAAAAAGAGTAAAGTAGATTTACATCAAAAACTTACAATCATGAGCGGCTATGGTTACTGATACTGACGGCTACATTCATATCATTGAGTACTTAACTGAACACTTAAGTTTATTTGAACAACCAGTAAGTACTGAGTTTGGTGCTGATACAGTAATGGCGGTTATCGAACAAGAGCTTAGTGAGCAAATTATCATCGTGTGCTCTCAAAACGAAGCGCTAAGTTTTAACCAGCGAAATACCGTGATAAGAGAAGTCGACGCGATAGTGTACGACTTGGAAGAGATACTCTCAGGTGTAATAAACAATCCCATTAACATCGAACAGTTGGCGTTTATCAAAGAATTAGCACTGCTAATTAAAAGCCTTTTTGATACTGAAATCCATACCCAATTTTTATCTTAAAAAATAGCTGTTTCCCACATCTCTATTGTTAAATTATCATTTTGATTTATTACACGTAAAATTAGAAGTGTAATATTCTAGCATTTGGCTTACTAGATACTTCACTCTGACTTTTGAGTTACACCATTAAGATTAAGCAGATTATCACTTTCGTCTTGTTTGAAACTCATGCGTTCCCTCAACTCCAATTATCGTTCGATAAAGTCACTTGTTCTTGATGATTACCTGAATTTGATAAAAGCTAGCAACTTTACCCGTTTGTATTATTCCTTAAATTAAACAGATCATTGACGTTTTAATGCTTTGATAGTTAATAAAATCGCAACGCTCTAACTAAAAAGGTCGGTTTGTTAAAATTAATCAAAAGGCCAAATTCCTGTAAAGTAAATTCACGCTAATTAAGATTGGCGACTTCTTTGACAATATATATATACTATCAGCCAAACAGAAAACTTAAGGCTGGGAACGTTATAATGAAAGCAACCGTAAAATGGGTAGAAAAAGAATTATTTATGGGAATATCAGAAAGTGGACATACCATCACTTTGGACGCTAACGGAGGAAAACTGGCACCCAGTCCACTTGAAAATGTTCTTATATCATTGGGAGCGTGCTCATCAGTTGACGTTGTTGGTATTTTACAAAAAGCCCGCCAATCGATAACGGCATGTCACGTAGACATTTCTGGTATACGTGTAGAAACCGTTCCTAAGCTATTTTCAGACGTTCATTTGCATTTTGTCATAACTGGTAAGGATGTTAATGAAAAACATGTGAAACGAGCTGTCAGCTTATCTGCTGATAAATATTGTTCAGTTGCTTTGATGCTTAACAACACAGTCACCATAACGCATGACTTTTCAATTATTAATAGCTAATCATCACACTTCATATTTCTTGAACTTATAAAGGTAGGTGTACTATCTTTATAGGTCACTCATCCAATCTAATTGCTTATCCGCCTCACTCTTTTTATACATGAGATTTTGGATAAGCGGAGTTAATAATAACTCCATTGCTAAGCCCATTTTTCCGCCAGGAACCACTAATGTATTCACCCGCGACATAAATGCCCCATCGATCATCGACAGATAATAAGGGAAATCAACGCTAGTACCTTCTCGAAAGCGGATTACAACAAAGCTTTCATCAAGAGTTGGTATCGCTTTAGCACTAAATGGATTCGAAGTATCAACGGTTGGAACACGTTGAAAATTTATATGTGTTCTAGAAAACTGCGGCGTTATAAAAGAAATATAATCTTCCATACTACGAACTATACTAGCTGTAACAGCTTCCCTACTATGACCACGATAATTAGTATCTCTGACTATCTTTTGGATCCACTCCAAATTAACAATAGGTACCATGCCAATTAACAAATCGACATGCTTAGCGACATCATTTTTTTCTGTCACTACGCCACCATGTAATCCCTCGTAGAAAAGTAAATCGGTACCTTCGCCCAATTCTTCCCAAGGTGTAAAAGTTCCAGGCATTTGATTATAGGGCACCGCTTCATCGAAGGTGTGAAGATACCTTCTCATTTTTCCTTTTCCTGTTTCCGAGTAGTCTTGAAAAAGGCATTCTAGAGAATCGAAATCATTGGCTTCATCACCAAAATAACTAAGATTTCGCTTTTCCTCACGCGCTTTTCTTTTTTCAAGGTCCATCTCTTGACGTGAGTAGCGATGGAAGCTGTCGCCTTCTACATTGGATGAAGTAATACCTAAAGTACGAAAGATATGCTTGAACGAATCTGTTGTTGTTGATGTGCCCGCGCCTGAAGAACCAGTAACCGCAATAATCGGGTTTCGAGAAGACATACTTTATTACCATGTAACTTTGGGATAATTGTTATACGAGGAATATTAAGATTGGTCAAGTATTTCGCCAAAATACTCTTTTTCTAAAAATAAAAAACGGAGCCTAAGCTCCGTTTTTAATATCGCGTAAAAGGTATTTAGCTTATCGCTAAATTATGCTTCTGCGCTAACTTCTTCAACCACTTCTGCAGCTTCTTCAACTACTGGACGGTCTACAAGTTCAACATAAGCCATAGGCGCTTTATCACCAGTACGGAAACCACATTTTAAAATGCGAGTATACCCACCTGGACGTTCTTGGTAACGAGCACCAAGTTCGTTGAATAAAATACCTACTACTTCTTTATCACGTGTGCGAGCAAATGCCAAACGGCGATTTGCTACACTGTCGGTTTTGGCCAATGTAATTAGTGGCTCAACAACGCGACGTAGTTCTTTAGCTTTAGCAACGGTAGTTCTAATAACACCGTGTTTTACTAAAGAACTTGCCATATTGCGGAACATCGCCTGGCGATGACTGCTATTACGGTTTAACTGGCGACCGCTTTTACGATGGCGCATAAGTTAATCCTTATCTCAACTATTAAAAAACGAATGATCGAATTAGTCGTTATCAGCGATACTTTCTGGTGGCCAGTTTTCTAGGCGCATGCCTAGAGACAAACCACGAGACGCTAAAACATCCTTAATTTCGGTTAATGACTTCTTACCTAAATTAGGCGTTTTAAGAAGCTCAACTTCAGCACGTTGTACTAAATCACCAATGTATTGTATTGCTTCTGCTTTTAAACAGTTAGCAGAACGTACAGTTAACTCAAGATCATCAACAGGGCGAAGCAAAATAGGATCAAACAGAGGTTTTTCCTCTTTTGGCTCTACTTCTGTGATATCTCTTAATTCAACAAATGCATCTAGCTGTTCAGCTAGAATTGTTGAAGCACGACGAATAGCCTCTTCAGGATCCAATGTACCATTGGTTTCCATATCAAGAACTAATTTGTCCAAGTCAGTACGCTGCTCAACACGAGCAGAATCAACATCATAAGCAATTCGCACAACAGGACTGAACGAAGCATCTACTAACAAACGTCCAATTGCACGATCTTCTTCCTCGGCATCACGGCGAGCTGACGCAGGTACATAACCACGACCTGTTTCAACTTTAATGCGCATGCTCACTGAACCGTCACCTGTCAAATGACAGATTACATGATCAGGATTTGCAATTTCTACATCTCCATCATGTTGAATGTCAGCAGCCGTTACAGGGCCTTCACCAGATTTAGTTAAAGTAAGAACAGCTTGATCTTTGCCTTCTAAACTTATCGCTAGTCCTTTAAGGTTTAACAATATTTCGATGATGTCTTCTTGCACACCTTCTTTACTACTGTATTCATGTAATACGCCGTCAATTTCCACTTCAGTTACAGCACTACCTGGCATTGAAGATAAAAGAATGCGGCGTAACGCATTACCTAAAGTATGACCAAAGCCACGTTCTAATGGCTCTAAAGTAACCTTAGATCTTGTCGGGCTAACGGTTTCAATACCAACCAATCTTGGTCTAAGGAATTCGGTTACAGAACCCTGCATATATGTCCTCTCTTAAAGTGCAACTTTACTTAGAGTAAAGTTCAACAATCAACTGTTCATTAATTTCGGCAGATAAGTCAGAACGATCTGGAACACGTTTAAAAACGCCTTCTAGCTTCTTATTATCTACTTCAACCCAAAGTGGTTTCTCACGTTGTTCAGCTAATTCTAAAGCAGCAATGATTCGCGCTTGAGTTTTAGATTTCTCACGGATTGAAACAGCATCTTCAGCTTTAACAGTGAAAGATGGAATATTAACAACAACACCGTTAACTACGATAGCTTTATGGCTAACAAGTTGACGAGCTTCAGCACGAGTGCTTGCATAGCCCATACGGTATACTACGTTATCAAGACGTTTCTCTAAAAGTTGTAACAAGTTTTCACCTGTATTACCTTTTAGACGAGCCGCTTCTTTATAGTAGTTGCGGAATTGTTTTTCTAGTACGCCATAAATACGACGAACTTTTTGTTTTTCACGAAGCTGAACACCATAGTCAGACAAGCGACCACGACGGGCACCATGTTGACCTGGGATAGTTTCGATTTTACATTTAGTGTCAATTGCTCTAACACCGCTTTTAAGGAACAAATCTGTACCTTCGCGGCGACTAAGTTTTAACTTAGGACCTAAATATCTAGCCATTTTCTTTCTCCAACTATCCT
>Ga0209396_1000150_pt1 | contig 90755 bp, 92 predicted proteins | sample GOMGulsemesocosm_6_FD_184638 | JGI IMG/M metagenome (GOLD analysis project Ga0209396, IMG submission 184638) | Methane-oxidizing microbial communities from mesocosms in the Gulf of Mexico - GOM8C Gulf of Mexico (SPAdes) (version 2) | ecosystem: Environmental > Aquatic > Marine > Cold seeps... | reverse complement strand
ACGCACCCGTGCGCCGGTCGTCAGCGGAGCAAGCTCCCTGTTACCCCTCGACTTGCATGTGTTAAGCCTGCCGCTAGCGTTCATCCTGAGCCAGGATCAAACTCTTCATCGTTAAATTTTAAATATTATTTAAATCTAACAACAATCGAAATTAATTAACTCAAAATGGTTTACTTTAATTATTATTGTATTATTTTCATAATACGCGCTGTCAATCAATATTTCAATGAACATAACTTCTTGCGAAGTCGTGTAAATGATAGTCGAAACTATCGTTTGTTGAGCTGTTAGATTTGAACTAACTTACTTTCCTATAACTCTATTTTCTTAAGAACTTACTAGCTTTTCAACTCTCGTTGTTTCGCTAAGCGGATGCAAACTTACAACCTTTTTCCTTACTCACAATGTTTTTTAAATCTTTTTTAAAAAGTTTTTTTTAACTCTCAAAACTTAACTCAAAATCACATTTTTAAAGAACTTTTCGCTATTCCAATTTCATTATAAATTCAATCGTTTTGCGGGTGCAAATATACCACCTTTCTTCTCTAACAACCTAACTTTTTAACGGGTTATTTTGAAGTATTTTATTCGTTTTTACGGAGACACTGAAAACGTGTGGATTGCGGAGGTTAAAACTTACTTTATTGCGGTTAGGAAATCATGTTTTCTTCAAACGACTAACAGATTACTTCACTATCGTTCGTAATGACATATTGGAAGCACAATATCTTTCCCTCCACAACACATAAGAATAACCCTATAAATTGATTACAATTTCCAATATACCCTACCCTAATATCATTAATAACTACATGTGTGATTTCTCCTATCGTCGAAATGACAACTTTTCTTAACTCTATTAATAATATTTTTTTGCGTTAGCGATAGTAGCGACATCCTTTTTTAGCTTAATAACAAGTGAATTCACATTCAGATACGACTACTCTCTATAGAGTCAAGATTCAATTAACTCATAATGACATGAAAAAGATACAGCGGATAGCGCGACCTGAAGTGACAACGAAAGGGAACGCCCTAAGAAGTAGTCAATAGTCAAAAAATAAATTTTTCGAATAACGAAACAAATAACTACACTGAGCTATCAATTACAGATTGCTCTACTATATTACACTTCGCTCGCAATGACGTGTATTAAAAAAGCCGCTCCTTAACGGAACGGCTTGAATATATAAACTACTATTTTTACTCCTTATTATATACCGGTATAATTACTCGGCGTAATTTGCTTTAACTCGTCCTTAATAACATCTGACACTTCTAATGTATCAATGAAATTAGCGATCGAATTTTTATTTATTTTCTCGTTGGTTCTCGTTAAGCCTTTTAATGCTTCATATGGATTAGGATACCCTTCCCTCCTTAATATGTTTTGAATTGCCTCTGCTACTACTGCCCAATTGTTTTCTAAATCCTCTGCAAACTTAGCCTCGTTCAGTAATAACTTATTTAATCCTTTTAACGTAGACTGGAATCCAATTAAGGTATGCCCAAAAGGAACACCTACATTACGCAGTACTGTACTATCCGTTAAATCACGTTGTAATCTTGATACAGGTAATTTAGCAGACAAGTGCTCAAAAATTGCGTTTGCAATTCCTAAGTTTCCTTCTGAATTTTCAAAATCAATAGGATTTACTTTATGTGGCATTGCCGAAGAACCTACTTCTCCTGCTTTAATTTTTTGCTTGAAATATTCCATTGCTACATACTGCCAGACATCTCTATCCAAATCAATAACAATGGTGTTTATTCTTTTTAAATTATCAAACAAAGCCGCCATGTGATCATAGTGCTCAATTTGTGTAGTAGGATACGAATGATACAACCCTAAACTATTTACAAATTTAGATCCGAAAGCTTTCCATTCAATATTTGGATACGCTACTTTATGTGCATTGTAATTTCCTGTTGCTCCACCAAACTTAGCTGCACTTGGGATATCGTTTAATAAGTTAAACTGTTCTTTTAAACGAACCACAAAAACTTCAATCTCTTTTCCTAAACGTGTAGGAGAAGCTGGCTGACCATGAGTTCTTGCTAACATTGGGATATGCGCCCAATCAGAAGCCAATTCAGACAATCTGTTTAGTAACGCTGTGTACTCAGGGATATATACATCACCAATAGCTTCTTTTAAAGACAATGGAATTGCAGTATTATTGATGTCTTGAGAAGTTAATCCGAAATGAATAAACTCTTTATATTGCGAAATACTTAGTTCTTCAAATTTTCCTTTTATAAAATACTCAACAGCCTTAACATCATGGTTAGTCACCTTTTCAATGTCCTTTATTGCTTGAGCATTTTCAGCTGTGAAGTTTTTATAGATATCTCGTAAGCTATCAAATAATGAATTATCAAAATCTTTTAACTGAGGCAAAGGTATTTCACATAATGCAATAAAGTATTCAATTTCTACTAATACTCTATATTTTATCAATGCTTCTTCAGAAAAATAAGGAGCTAAATTAGCCGTTTTACTTCTGTATCTTCCATCAATTGGAGAAACTGCATTTAAAGCTGTAAGTGTCATTTTGTTGTGTGTTTTTTAATAAGGTGCAAAGATACGGAACACTCTAAAATAATAATACTCTTTTTTAAAATGATTATACACTATTTGTATTCTACAATAAAAAAGTATCTTTAACTATTATTCATCATTTGATAGCTTAACATCATGTTAAAAAAAGTAATTACTGCATTCCTTATAGTATTCGCAATTGCACAATTTTTCAATCCTCAAAAAAACGAATACACCAGTATTCCTGAAAGTGATTTTATTTTAACAGAAAAACCACCTCAGCTAATTACTTCTATTATAAAAGAATCCTGTTATGATTGTCACTCGAACAACACAAGGTACCCATGGTACAACAGGATTACACCTATTAACTTTTGGTTAAAAGGACATATTAAAGGAGCCAAAGAAGAATTGAATTTTTCCGAATGGAAACTTTACTCGGCAAAGAAAAAAGTTCATAAACTAGACGAATTTATTGAAGTACTAGAAAATAATGAAATGCCCTTAAGTTCTTACACTCTAATGCATTCAGATGCAAAACTTACTGACGATGAAACCAAAACATTAATTAACTGGACTACTATAGCAAAACTTAAGTATGAACTAACGGATTTACCTCAGTAAATGAAGTTCAATCATAAACTAATTTTTCTTTTTTCTATTACAATTATCGGTATAGCAATAGTTTTTTCAATGAAGCCAATTGCTCAAAGCATCGATTACCATAATTTTATTGATTCACAAACCATCTTTACTATTCCAAATTTTAACAATGTACTAAGTAATGCTGGATTTATTTTATTAGGCTGTTTCGGTTTTACTAGAGCAAAAATAAAAAACAGAAAGAGCAACTTACTTTACTTTTTACTAGGAGGAATTTTATTAACAGGAATCGGATCAGGGTATTATCACTGGAACCCCAACAATACTACTCTGGTTTTTGACCGACTACCAATGGTTGTTGTTTTTATGACATTTTTCACATTCATTATCGCTAACTATATTAACGATACAAAACACAAAACCTACTTTACTTTATTATTAGGAACAGGAATAGCAAGTGTTTTGTATTGGAGCTACACAGAAAGCACAGGGACGGGAGATTTAAGACCTTATGTTTTAGTTCAATTTTTACCCCTACTACTAATTCCTATTATACTTTTACTATTTAAAAAGAAAAACAACAATACCTATTACATTTTTCCGGTGTTAGCTTTTTACATCTTAGCAAAACTATCTGAATATTTTGATGAATTTATCTATACTATTTCGAAGGAAATTATTAGCGGTCATTCTATAAAACATTTTTTGGCAGCAATAGCCGCTTATTACATCTACAAATGGATGAATTCTTTACAAAAGACTATCTAACAACTTTTCCGTGCCTTCACCTGCTCCTGACTTAAATATTGTTAAATTATCAAAATCAGCTTCTCCAAATGTTGGATTAGGATCAATAACATAAACTGGTGTGTTTGGCTTTATATAATTCACCAATCCAGCTGCAGGATAAACCTGCATTGATGTTCCAATGACTACTAAAAAATCTGCTTTTTCAACTAGAGCCATAGCTTTTTCTATCATCGGTACTTCTTCCCCAAACCAAACGATATGTGGTCGGAGTTGAGTTTTTTCCTCGCACAAATCACCCAAAACCAAATCCTCTTCCCAGTTATATACTAAATCCTCATTTTTTGTGCTACGGACTTTACGCAATTCTCCATGTAAATGCAACACAGAAGTACTTCCTGCTCGCTCATGTAAATCGCCTACATTTTGAGTAACAACAGCTACTTTAAAATATCGCTCTAATTTTTGAAGATTAAAATGCCCCTTGCTTGGGGCTACATTTTTCAATTGAGCCCTCCTTTGATTGTAAAAATCCAACACCAATTCTGGATTATTATAAAACCCTTCAGGAGAAGCTACTTCCATAACATCATGACCTTCCCATAAACCATTCGCATCTCTGAAAGTAGCAATACCACTTTCTGCACTCATTCCTGCTCCTGTTAATATTACTATATTTTTCATATCTGCTTACTTTTAAGAACTGTCCTGATTATGATTATGAGATTTCTCCTCTCGTTGAAATGACAAATTTGATTTTAAAAAGCGTTAGATTAAACTACCGAGCACTTCACGATACAAATTTCAGTCTTTATTTTATTATCTTATAAAAACCAATTCGTTTTTATCCAGGTTTGAATATTCTTCAGAAAAAGAATACCCTTCATAATTAAATCCTTTTAAGTCTTCAATAGATTTCGCATCCGTATCAATTATATAGCGCACCATTAATCCACGGGCTTTCTTTGCGAAAAACGAAATCACTTTTAGCTTATCATTTTTCCAATCTTTAAAAATTGGTGTAATAACTTCTGAATTTAAAGCCTTAACATCAACTGCAGCAAAATATTCATTACTCGCTAAGTTTACAAACAACTCATTTTCTTCTAATTCAGAATTTAGTTTTTTAGTAACTATGGGCTTCCAATACGAATGTAAATTCTTAGCCTTTCCTATTGGAAACTTTGTCCCCATCTCTAATCGATACGCTTGCATTAAATCTAGTGGTTTTAATACACCATACAATCCTGATAAAATCCGTAATGAGTTTTGCAATTGCTCAACTTTATTTTCAGGTAATGTATATGCATTCAATCCCGTATACACATCGCCATTAAAAGCATAAACAGCTGGGCGGGAATTTTCAGTTGTAAACGGCAATTTCCAATCTTGATTACGCTGCCAATTCAATTCCGATAACTTATCTGAAATTTTCATGAGTTCCGACAACTTCTTAGGAGACTCCTTTTTTAACAACCCATTTATTTTTTTTGCTTCTTTTAAAAACGAAGCCTCTGAATATATTTCAGTAGGTAGTGCTGTTTCAAAATCTAACGACTTTGCTGGAGATATTACTATTTTCATTACAATCTATTTGATAAATTCAAAGTTATTAAAGCTTAAACAAAAAAAGATACCTTTTACAGTATCTTTTTGCCACTAGTGGTTTTTATTATTTTCATAAATTTTCTTCATTAGCAAAGCCATTCTGTTAATTTACATTCATGGTATTGTTAGAAAAATTACTTCTATAACTCTCTATGTTTTGCATAAGCTCTCCACTTTTCAAAACATTGCATCATGTCATCTGGAGTTTCTGTAGTAAAACTCATTTTTTCTCCAGTTGTAGGATGAATGAATCCTAATGTTTTTGCATGTAATGCTTGACGTGGTAGAATCTTGAAACAGTTATCTACAAACTGCTTATATTTTGTAAAAGTTGTTCCTTTCAATATTTTTTCTCCACCGTATCGAGAATCATTAAACAAGGTATGTCCGATATGCTTCATATGCACACGGATTTGATGCGTACGTCCAGTTTCTAACTGACACTCCACCAAAGTAACATAACCAAAACGCTCTATAACTTTATAATGCGTAACTGCTGGCTTACCGTATTCTGCTTCGTCTCCATAATGAACTGTGTTTTGCAACCTGTTTTTATGATGCCTACCAATGTTTCCCTCAATAGTTCCTTCCTCATCTTCTACATGCCCCCAAACTAATGCATGATATTTACGCTCAGAAGTTTTGTCAGCAAATTGTTTTGCCAAATGCGCCATTGCTACATCTGTCTTTGCAACAACCAACAATCCGCTGGTATCCTTATCTATTCTGTGCACCAAACCTGGTCGTTCATCAGAATTTTTAGGTAAATTATCCACATGATGAATCAATGCATTAATCAGTGTTCCTGAATAATTCCCATGTCCAGGGTGCACTACCATACCAGCAGGTTTATTTACCACTAGTAAATCATCATCTTCATACACGATATCCAAAGGAATATCTTCGCCTACTAACAAGTTTTCATGAGGAGGATGTGCAAACATTACCCTTACAACATCATGCCCTTTTACTTTATAATTAGACTTAACTGCCTTATCATTTACATAAATATTACCATCTTTAGCCGCTTGTTGAATTTTATTACGAGTTGCATTTTCAATGAAATTCATTAAAAATTTATCTACACGTAATGGTTCTTGTCCAGCTGTTGCAGTAAACGAATGATGTTCATATAATTCTTTACTTGGCCCTACTTCTTCTTGATTCTCTATCATATCTAATTTACTACATCAACGTTATTATCGGATACAGCTTTTGGCTTATCACTATAATTTAATTTTCCATCACCTAATACTAAATCAATCACTGAGGTATATGGCAACTTATCGTTTTCTTTAATTTTTTTACCCTTATGTTTTAATTGCAACACTGCGTCTTCTGCAAAATGAGGCTTATAAGTAATTTTTCCTATTTTAAAACCTATAGCCCTAAGTGTACTCTCGGCTTGACGCTTGGTTTGATCTTTTAAACCTGGTATTCTAACCAATCTATATTCCGACTTATTTACAGTAACATAAATTTTCCTCCCCACTTTTACTTTGGCACCAGACAGAGGACTTTGTTCTACAATAGCTTCTTTAGGAAACTTAGGGTTATAATCTTTATACTCAATATCACCTAAATTTAAACCCCTTTCATCCAAAAGACCTTTAGTTATAGCTAACTTCTTTCCTTCTAAATTGGGCACTTCAGTAAACTCATCATGGTTTGTTGTACTAGCTAACCATTTTGTAAAAGCATATAAAACGACCAAAAATACAACAAGTGCCAACCCTATTTGCTTCAAAAATGTTTTACTAAAAATAAATTTTAAAAGACCCATATTATTTATTTAGAGGACAAATATAATAATAGTATTTTTGTTAGCACTTATTATACTACTTTAACATGCTAAATACTGTACTAAAGTTGATATAATAATTCATAATGACTTTTTAAATTCAATTATTTACAACTAATGAGAAACATTGCAATACTTATGGGGGGATATTCTAGTGAATATCAAATATCTCTAAACTCTGGAAATGTAGTATACAATGCAATACAAAAAGATTGTAATGCCTACAGAATTCATTTATTTAAAGACAAATGGGTCTATGTTGACGCTAATGAGAAAGAATACCCTATTAACAAAGGTGATTTTTCAGTAACTATTGAGGATACAAAAATTAATTTTGACTGTGTTTTTAATACCGTACACGGCACTCCAGGGGAAGACGGTTATATGCAAGCATATTTTGAGTTATTACATATCCCTCAAACCAGCTGTAACATGTACCAAGCCGCTTTGACTTTTAATAAACGTGACACTTTATCTGTTTTAAGACCTTATGGAATCCCATTGGCTACTTCAGTATATTATAATGAAGGTGATATTATTGATGCTGATGCTATTGTGGCTAAAGTTGACTTGCCGTGTTTTGTTAAAGCTAATAGAGCTGGATCAAGCTTTGGTATAACTAAAGTATATAAAAAAGAAGAAATAAGCAATGCAATTGACACTGCCTTAAAAGAAGACTCACAAGTTTTGATTGAATCATTTCTTGACGGAATAGAAGTTTCCGTTGGAGTGATTACTTATAAAGGAGAAGTTACTGTATTACCAGTTACAGAAATTGTTTCAGAAACTGATTTTTTCGACTACAAAGCAAAATATGAAGGCTTATCGCAGGAAATTACTCCTGCTAGAATTACCAGTGAACAAACTGATGCTGTAAGTAAACTAGCTAAGGAAATATATGAACTCCTTGATATGAGTGGTTTTTCTCGCTCGGACTTTATTTTTCACAACGGAAAACCACATTTTATAGAAATAAACACCAACCCTGGCTTATCAGAAGAAAGTATTTTGCCAAAACAAGCCAATGAAGCCGGGATTTCTTTAAAAAAGTTGTTTATGAGCACAATCGACGAAGCAATGAATAACACTACTATTTAATGAGTTATTTATCAATCCCATTCTTATTACAAGTATTTTGCATTTATCATGCATATAAAAACCGCAAAGAAACATACTGGTATTTCATTATTTTTTTTCTACCTGTTATAGGTGGTATTATATATCTTTTTACTCAAGTTTTTAAAAAACAAGACCTTGATAAAGCACAGAATTCTATTACTAAAATTATTAATCCGACAAAAAAAATTACTGATTTAGAACAGAAATTAAAGTTTTCAGACACTCACGATAATAAAGTAAAATTGGCAGATGCTTATTTTGAAAACAACAACTTCCAAAAAGCTATTAGTCATTACGAAGACAGTTTAGACGGCTTGTTCTCCGAAGATGAATATACGCTTAGACAGTTAGTGATTGCTTTTTATAAAACAGAAAACTACAAACAAGCAATCTCCAAAGGAGTTATTGTAGCAGAAAACAATACTTTTAAAAAATCTGATGGTTATTATTTTTACGGACTAGCACTCGCCAAAGAAAACCAAACAGCTAAAGCTATAGCAGTTTTTAAATTCATTGACAAACCTTTCTCAAATTATGAGAAACGATTAAATTACGCTAAGTATTTAATCACTTTAGGAGAGGGAAATGCTGCAAAAGAAATATTGCAAGAGCTCTCAAACGAATCTTTACAAGTTTCAAAACAGGTAAAAAGGCAAAATAGTTTTACCTTTAACGATGTGAACAAAACATTATCAACATTATAATTGTTATGAAAAAAGCTGTTTTCCCAGGATCATTTGACCCAATAACTTTAGGGCATCAAGACATTATCTCTAGAGCACTACCCTTATTTGATGAAATCATTATTGCCATTGGAATAAATGACGATAAAAAATATATGTTCACCCTTGAGGAGCGCTTACAGTTTATTAAGGACACTTTTAAAAACGAAACAAAAATAACAGTAACTACTTACAAAGGATTGACTATAGATTACTGTAAGAAAGTAAATGCGGACTATATGTTGCGTGGCCTTCGAAATCCTGCCGATTTTGAATTTGAAAAAGCAATTGCTCAAACCAACAGAAAATTATCCGGAATTGACACTTTGTTTCTATTAACCAGTGCCGAAACATCATACATCAGTTCTAGTATTGTTAGAGATGTACTCCGTAATGGCGGTAATTATACCATATTGGTTCCTGACAGTGTACGCGTACAATAGTATTATTTAAATATAAATATACTACATGCTTTTTAACTCCTTAGAATTCGCAATATTCCTCCCTTTAGTTTTTATAGCATATTGGTTTATCGCAAATAAAAACTACAAGGCTCAGAATATTCTGATTTTACTTTCAAGTTATGTTTTTTATGGCTTTTGGGATTGGCGATTTTTAATCTTAATTATTTTTAGTTCAGCGATAGACTATAGTATTGGATTAAAACTAGCCGAAACAACAGTACAAAAAAGAAGAAAGTCACTCCTATGCACTAGCCTTTTTGTAAACCTTGGGTTTCTTGGATTTTTTAAATACTACAACTTCTTTTCACAAAGTTTTTCCGATGCCTTTACGCTATTTGGACAATCAATAGAAACATCTCGATTGGATATTATTCTTCCCGTAGGAATAAGTTTTTACACCTTTCAAACCCTAAGCTATACCATTGATGTATATCGCAATAAAATTGAACCCACAAAAGACCTCGTTTCCTTTTTTGCATTTGTAAACTTCTTTCCACAATTAGTTGCAGGACCAATAGAAAGGGCTGTAAATTTATTACCCCAATTCCAGAAAAAAAGAACATTCAATTACGCTATTGCTATAGATGGTTTACGACAAATACTATGGGGACTGTTTAAAAAAATAGTCATTGCTGATAATTGCGCTACCTACGCCAATACCATATTCAATAATTCTGACGAATACTCCGGTAGTACATTACTATTAGGAGCTTTGTTTTTTACTTTTCAAATCTATGGAGACTTTTCTGGTTATTCCGATATTGCCATAGGGACATCACGATTATTTGGGATTAATTTAAAGAAAAACTTTGCCTTCCCTTATTTTTCAAGAAACATTGGTGAGTTTTGGAGAAGGTGGCATATTTCGCTATCTACCTGGTTTCAAGACTACTTATACATCCCCTTAGGCGGAAGTAGAAAAAGTAAATGGATTACCATTAGAAATATTATGATCGTTTTCTTAGTAAGTGGATTTTGGCATGGAGCTAACTGGACTTTTCTTGCATGGGGATTCTTAAATGCATGTTATTTTATTCCGTTATTACTTGCCAAACGAAACAGAAAACACATGAACACCTTAGCTCAAGGAAGATTATTCCCTTCTATTAAGGAGCTTTTACAAATAGGAACAACTTTTACGCTTACTGTTTTGGCTTGGATATTTTTTAGAGCTGAAAACATTAAACACGCTGTAGCGTACTTTTCTGAAATTTTCTCAAGCACTTTATTTTCAGTTCCTGATTTCCCTGGCAGATCTGGAGCACTAACAACACTCCTATTAATAGGTGTCTTTATGATTTTTGAATGGTTCGGTAGAAATAACGAATATGCTATTGAGAAAACTGGAGAAAAGCATCATCGCGGGTATAGATGGTTTTTATACTACTGCTTAATTATAGTTCTTGTAATTTATGGTGGAAGTCAGCAGGAATTTATTTATTTTCAATTTTAGAGATGAAACGTTTTTTGTACACCATATTCGCTTTTGCCAGCCCGTTTATACTATTAATCGGAATTACAACCTTATGCTACACAAAAACTGGAGGTGACTTAAACAGGTTAGGAAAAATTTCAATTGATACAACCTACAGAAATCAGTTTCAAAAATATTTTGAGCAACAACAAAATTACACTGATTTCTCTGCTCTAAATTTAAAAGAAAAAAACAGCTTTAACATACTAACTATTGGGGACTCTTTTTCGCAAAAAAGAGGATATGGCTATCAAAATTATCTAACAACTGACACTACTAATATCCTAAATTTTGACACAAGAGCCTACACCATTCCCGCATACAACCCAATAGATTTGGCTTTTAAAATGATTGAAGGCGATGTTTTTAACAACTTACACATTGACTATTTAATAGTACAGTCCGTTGAAAGAACTATTATCGCTCGTAGTGAGAAATTAGACCACAGCACTAAAATCACTATTGAAGCACTAGAAGCCTCAAGAAAGGTGCAGGACACAAACAACGTCGCCACTTCTACCGAAAACTACAGTGATTACTTAAAATTTCCTTTTTATAACACCCTATACAATTTTAGTGATAATGCTCTTTTTTCCCCTGTACATCAAAAAACGATTAACAAGGAAACATTTTCCTCAAACAACTCCTTACTGTTTTTTGAAGAAGACATCACTGCGTTAGAAAAAAATAATAACCGCGAATTGGTTAATAAGCTAAACAATGAACTCAATATTCTTGCTCATAAATTAAAAGAACGAGGCGTTATACTCATAGTACTTCCAAGCCCTGACAAATACGATTTGTATTATGAGTACATCACTACTAAAAGTAAACCAAGGCCTTTATTTTTTGAGTACATGCGTAATCTAAAAAAAGAATACCTCTATATAGATTCTAAAAAAATTCTTAAAAAACATATTGACAATGGAGTTAAGGATGTGTATTTTGTTGATGACACCCATTGGTCACCTATAGGAGCAAGAATAATAAGTGAGGTTATATCCGATTCAATTACTAGAAAGAAGAATTAGCGCCTATTCAATTAATTTACCCGCTTGGCTTTATCATATAAATCAACTAACTTCGTTTGATTATTGGTAATGCAGTATTAAAACGGATTTTACTTCACCGTTATAAACACATTTTAAAAAATAATTATTTAATATTAAAAAAACTAAACAAAATGAGCACAATCAGATTAGGTGATGAAGCACCAAATTTCACAGCACAATCAACAGAAGGAGAAATCAATTTTCACAATTGGTTAGGGGATAGTTGGGGGATATTATTTTCTCATCCAGCAGACTACACTCCTGTCTGTACAACAGAGTTAGGAACTGTAGCTAAATACAAAACAGCGTTTGATAAAAGAAATGTTAAAGTAGCGGCTATAAGTGTTGATGGACTTCAATCCCATCATGGTTGGGTAAAAGATATTAACGAAACACAAAATACTACCGTTAACTTTCCAATTATTGCTGATGAAGATAAAAAAGTGGCAATGCTTTATGATATGATACACCCAAATGCAGATAGTAAACTTACTGTAAGATCTGTATTCGTGATTGGAGCGGACAAAAAAGTAAAATTAACGATTACATACCCCGCATCTACAGGTAGAAATTTTGATGAGTTATTAAGAGTAATTGACTCCTTGCAATTAACTGCATACCATAAAGTAGCTACACCTGCTAACTGGAATAATGGTGATGATTGTGTAATAGTACCAGCAGTTACCAATGAAGAAATCCCTAGCTTATTCCCAAAAGGACATACCGAAGTTAAGCCTTATTTAAGGCTAACCCCTCAACCAAACCTGAACTAACATTTATTATAAAGGGCGTTTTAACGCCCTTTATACATTCACAGAATGATCAAAGTGAACTTCCTTGAGATTATAGTGAATATAATCTAAACCCTGACACACATTGGACCCCTATAGGACCAAAAATAATAGGTGAGCTTTTAGGGGATTCAATTGTTAGAAAGAAGAATTAGAAACTAATTATCTGTTTAACTTTTTAGTAAAAATCAACTAACTTCGTTTAACAGTCGACAATGTAGTATTAAATCTAATTTCATATCAATGTTAACTACAATCCATGAAGGACGGAATTTAAATGAACAATCCAAGTTTTTAGAAATTAAATGCTAATTTTGTAAATACATAGATTTTTGAGATTTGATAAAGGAAAAACACAAGGTAAGGCCATACCACTCTAGCTGAAATGACAGAGATTCGATGACTCAACACTCCGTTAATTAGGATGATTTTCGGTTTAAAAGCTAACTTATAAGATTTTTTCAAGGATACCGTAAACTACATTTCCCAAACCTTAAACATGGTAAATTATATATAACCATCATGAAAAACGACAATAAACATAAAAATTATGAAATCTTAAATTTAATAGGTTATGGTCTATCAAAATTTAACAATGATTTCATTAAAGAATTTGGTTTTACTACTAAAACCTCTTTTTATGAATATTTTGTTAAAAATAATATTGCAGAAACGTCAGGTGTAGTAAAAAATAGAATGGATTTATTTGATCATTTTTTCCCAGATAACGGGAGAAAGGGTTGGTGGCAAAAAGGAGACATATATATTCATAGGAAATTATTAATTGATAGTTTATTCGGAAATGAAAATGTTAGAGGATATGCTGATATTGTAAAATTGTTTTTACACGAGAGTTATAAATTAAAAGGAGTATTTGTTGATGTAAAACCAATTGTAAAATCACGATTTAAAAAACTACAAGAAACAGGATTAGAAGCAGAGCTATATTTTTTAAATAATTTTAACTCTATTGATATTTTCCGAAATGGAATAATCGAAGATGCTAGACTATTTGGTGATGGATATGATTTTCAAGTTAGCTCAAGTAACAATTCTTATTTAGCTGAAATTAAAGGAATAAGAGAAAAGAAAGGGAAATTTAGACTAACCGAAAATGAATACAACAAAGCATTGGAATATAAAGATAATTATATTGTCACTTTAGTTTTAAACTTAAATGATTCACCTACTTTTTTAACTATTGAAAATCCAATAAAAAATTTAACTTTTAAAGAACGAATAATTCAGTCTAAAACCTCAAAAGAATATCATTTAGTAAACAAAATATGTTAAGCTTTAGAGATAAAATAAATTACCTAGGAGAACAACTTGATACTATTCATGATAATTATGCGGATAGTTTTAAAACAGATATTTTTTTATTTATTGGTGATTTTGACACTTCAAACTCTAATTTATTATTTTTAAAAAACTTATCCTCTAAAATTGAAATTAATAATTGGATAAACAAATTAACTTCAAGAATTGTTATGAGAGAAAATGAAACTGAAATAAACAACCTTATTTTTGATTATATTGAATTTGGTTAATCGCTCCAAAAAATCACTCTAAACTTTCAGGACTTTTTAGTGAAAGTGCTGTCCCTTTTATAAACTACAGAGTTGCTGAAAATATTTTTTTGTAGAAGCTTTAATGCAAACAACTTATCTCGTTCAGATACTGCATTTGATGCCGATTTTAATTCTGTTGGTGTTGGCTTAAAAACTTTCATCTCTAAGAACAATAACAGCACTGAAAAAGTTGCTGAATTTAATAGCCTATCAAGAGATTTAAAAAACTACAAAGGAAAGGACCTTGCCATAAAACTAGGAGAATACAGAAACGAGAGAATTAATTTAGCAAATAGAGTTTTTGACATCAAATCCTCTCTTTACCACATTGTAGCAAGAAGAGAAAAAGAGCTATTACTCTTTGAAACAGACTACAATCAAATTGACATTGCGAATATCCATTCTGTAAAAGAAAACAAAGCAAGTTTACAATTTGAAGACGGACATAACTTCTATTCTTTCAACTACTCAAAAAGCACTTTATTTAGAAAGTTTACTATTCCTCAAAATGCTTTTCGATTGCCAACTGACATAATTGATGACCCTTATAGTTTATTACTTGATTTGTTTTCTGAAAACGATTTCAAACTCGCAAACAAAACTCTTATAAAAGGGGAGAATTACATTGTTTTACCTCTTTACGGAATAAAAAACAAAGAAAAATTCGTTTTTGAAAAAAGCGGTCTAAATCAATGGAATGCAAGTGGAAGAAAAAGAAATGTAAATGAAGTTTATATTCCCGTTCCTGCAACTATTCACCATAACTTCCCTGACTTCTTCCCTCCGATTGAAAGCAGTAAAAATCATTTCAATTTACATTTACCAAATAGAACCGTATTTAAAGCCAGTATGTGTCAGACCGCATTGATTCAAGTTAACGGTGAAAAAATAAACAAAGGTAAAGGCTTAATGACTCAGTCAAATAAAGGCTTAGGTGATTGGCTATTAAGAAAAGCCCTACAATTAAAAGAAGGAGAAATTGCAACAATTGAAATGCTAAATAACCTGGGACATGATAGTGTTATGATTATTAAAGAAAATGAAAATAATTATAAAATAAATATTGTAAAAACGAATACTTATGATCAATTTTCAAAAATAAAAGAGAGTACACTAAAGGCAGTGATTTATAAGCACATGAAAAAATTAAAGGAAGCGTTTTTAATAAAATTATAATGATTGAATATTTAAGTGTTTAAATCCCTTAATATTCTCATCCTAAACCAATAAACAATCCACATAAAAAAAAGCCTCAATTGTAAAAAAAACAGTTGAGGGTAAAAACTTAAGAACAGCAACAGGCTTACCATTTACAACTACCTTAACTAATTTAATGTTTGTGATCAAAAAAGATTAAACAGACAGTGGAGAAACTAAATTGTATATTCGTTTTCAAGACGAAACTGTTTGAATAACACAAAAATTGATGACTGAACTATTTCAAACTACACTACAAAATATTAACATTCATTAAAGAAACAAGTATGAATTTAAAAAATAAATTAAAAAGTGTAGAAAACTATTTTTCTCCAAAAGTTATTGAAGAGGTAAATGATGTTTACATTAAAGTTGCCAAAATAAAAGGAGATAAAGTGCCTTGGCATACACATGAAAATGAAGACGAACTCTTTTACATTATTGAAGGAAGTCTTCTTTTCGAAATAGAAGGAAAAGATAGTTTTACAATGAAGAAAGGAGATCTTTTTGTTGTAAAAAAAGGAATTTCTCATAGAGTTTCATCAGAAGAAGAATGTCAGATTATGTTAATCGAAAATAAAACTACTGCACATACCGGAACTGTAAATACTGAAATTACAAAAAGCGTAGAGGATCAACTTTAAAGCGACTTAAAAACACTTCCCATGAAAAGGGAAAGGATAATTTTATTTAGTCACTTCTAAACTGAAGTTTCGTACATTTAAATACGCAACAAACCGTTAAACGAACCTCACAATAAAAGCCTCAATTGTACAACTACAATTGAGGCTTTTATTATTAAATGTAGTAACGAGTTATATAAAATCTCCTTTTGTCATTACATGGTAACGAGGGTCATCAATACTTTCTTCTATGGCATCCATAAATTTAGGAGACGCTTTTACCATTAAATTTTTACAATCTTCGGAAAGATGTTTCAATTTAATCTGCTTTCCTGCTTTCTCGTATTTTTCTATTAAATTAAGTAATGCTTCTAAAGCAGAGTGATCAGAAATACGTGATTCTAAAAAGTCAATTTCAACTTTTTCAGGATCGTTTTTGATGTCAAATTTTTCATTAAATGCCTGAATACTTCCAAAAAATAATGGCCCAAATACTTCGTACACTTTGGTTCCATCATCTTTTATACGTTTACGAGCTCTAATTTTCTTTGCATTTTCCCAAGCAAATACTAACGCAGAAATAATTACCCCTACAAATACCGCTATTGCTAAATCGTATACTACAGTAACAGCAGAAACAATAATTAATACTGCCGCATCAGCTTTAGGTATTTTCTTTAATATTCTAAAACTAGACCATGCAAATGTTTCAATTACCATCATAAACATTACTCCTACTAAAGCAGCAATTGGAACTTGTTCTATTAATTTATCAGCAAAAAGAATAAATGACAATAACGTTGATGCCATCATAATTCCTGATAAACGTCCACGACCACCATTATTAATATTAATTACGGTTTGCCCAATCATACCACATCCTCCGGTACCACCAAACAATCCACTTACAATATTTCCAGCTCCTTGAGCAACACATTCACGATTTCCTTTCCCTCTAGTCTCTGTTAATTCATCAACCAAATTCATTGTCATTAACGTTTCTATCAACCCTACAGAAGCTGCTAAAAAAGCAAATGGCGCTATAAACTTTAATGTATCTAGATTAATAGGTAAGTTTTGCCATAATTCTAAATTAGGCCTAGGAAACTCTCCTTTTAAACCAGTACCTCCACCTTCAATTATATATGAACCTACTGTACTTACATCTAAACCAGTAAATACAACAATAAGTGTTGTAATTAAAATAGCAGTTAAGGCTGCAGGTATCTTTTTAGTCAATTTAGGCAATCCCCAAATAATCCCCATTGTTAACCCAACTAAACCAATCATGGTATACAATTCAGTTCCGTGCATATATTCATTAATATACCCCTTAACACCTTCAGCAGATACTTGTGATTTTTTATGTGTAAACATTTTTACTTGCGCCCAGAAAATGACAATTGATAATCCGTTTACAAACCCCATCATTACTGAATGCGGTATTAATCGTACAAATTTCCCTAGTTTAAATACCCCAGCTAAAATTTGAATTATTCCCATCAGAACAACACAAGCCATTAAATAGAATATCCCCATATTCTCTACTGGCTGATCAAACAACATTCCTTTTGTATGCCCTTCAGCAATCATTGCTACAAAAATAACAGCTACTGCTCCAGCAGCTCCCGATATTAATCCTGGACGCCCACCAAAAACAGCTGTAATCAATCCAATCATAAAAGCTCCTGATAATGCCATTAACGGATTAATTTGCGCAACGAACGCGAAAGCAACAACTTCAGGTATCATTGCTAATGAAACCGTCATTCCTGCTAATATGTCATTTTTTGCGTTTGCGGAGTGTTTACGTATTAGTGCATTCATATATGTTAACTTCTATTTTACAGACAGTTAGCCCAACGACTAACCAAATTATTTAAGCGTGCAAAAATAGTGTTATTTACAAACTAAACAACACTATTAATTTTATATTTTTTTTATGAATTGTATAGGAAGATTTAAAAGCTATACCTCTATAATAAAAGAATCCTTGTAATTAAATGGGAATACAAGGATTCTTAAAAGATTTTATAAACTAGCTAAATACGATTTGGTTAGTAACACCACATTGGAGTAAGAATTACTCATTGCAACTTTCGCCTGCTCGTTTGTTTTCCAAACAGCCTGTGTTATCCCTTCTTCTACTTGTGGAATTAACATACCTGAATAATTAGTATTCATTAAATACCAATAGGTGATCTTTAAATTATATTTCCCTTTATTTTTGTAAATATGATAGGTCTCCTGTAGGAATTTATCTATTGATAAGTTTTTAACTCCGGTTTCTTCTTCGACTTCTCGTAAAGAAGTCGTTTCAATATTTTCTCCTTTTTCAGCACGCCCTTTAGGTAAATCCCATTTTTGGTTTCGCTCAATAAAAAGTAACTCATTTTTATCGTTTACTACTAAACCTCCACCAGCATTTATGTACCCCATCCGGTTTTTAAAAATGGATAATAATTTATCTGCATCGGGATGATACAAGTATACTTCGCTAAAATCATTTCTCTGAAGTTTACGGATTATATAATCCATATCAACACTTTTTAGAAGAAATACCTTAAACCCATCTTCCTTCATAACTACATTAGTTAGAATAATAGGTCTGTCACTAACAAAAATCTTATACATTATCCGAGTAAAAATAGTTGGTTATACTCGATAAAGTTAATCTATTTTAAGACTTTTAATCGATTTTAAATGAAAAAAAATGTAATTTTGCATCATGATATTAGACAAAGACATCGCTAAAAAAACTGCTGAGGCATTATTACAAATTAACGCCATAAAACTACAACCGAGCAACCCTTTTACATGGGCTTCAGGATGGAAATCGCCAATTTACTGTGACAACAGAATTACGCTGTCATTTCCTCAAGTAAGAACTTTTTTAAGACAACAATTAGCAACACAAATTGTTGAAGCATATGGAAAACCAGATGTTATTGCAGGTGTAGCTACTGGAGCTATTGCCATTGGAGCTTTAGTTGCTGAGGAATTAGGTGTTCCCTTTGTATATGTTAGACCAGAAGCAAAAAAGCACGGGAGACAAAACCAAATTGAAGGGTTTTTGGACTCCGGGAAAAACGTTGTTGTTGTAGAAGACTTAATTAGCACAGGAGGTAGTAGCCTTAAAGCTGTTGAAGCATTAAAAACACATGGAGTTACCGTAAAAGGAATGATTGCTTTATTTACATATGGTTTTGACATTGCATCTAAAAACTTTGAAGACGCTAACGTAACGTTATATACTCTTAGTAATTATGATAATTTAATTGAGCAAGCTGCGGAAACAAATTATATTTCTACTGAAGAAATAAGAACATTGAAAGAATGGAAGGAAAATCCATCTGAATGGAATGCTATTTGCAAGTAACCCCATAAAAAACATTAACAATGAATATAGAAGGAAACAAAGTAACTGTCAATAAATCAAAATCAGAAGTCATTGCATTTTTAACTAAAATGGAGAACTTTGAACAATTGATGCCCGAAAACACAAAATTTGAAGTATTAGGTGATGATATTTTTCTTTTTGGTTTAAAAGGAATGCCTGAAATAAAACTACGTTTGAAAGAACACACAAACGATAAGGTTGTATTAGGAGCAGCAAGTGACAAACTTCCATTTACTTTGATAGCCAACCTTAATGAACTTGAAGCGGAAAAAACAGAAACTCAACTATCTTTTACAGGAGAGTTTAATGCTATGATGGCGATGATGGTTAAAGGTCCAATAACTAAATTCGTAGGGCAATTATCAGAAAAACTGAGCGAGATTTAATATAACAATTTGACTTCTTTTAGTCTAAATTCTTGTATTATTTCATCTTCCAGAAGTACATGTAACATTCCAGATGAAGTTACATGTTTTATAAAACCTGAAAACAATTCACCTTCTGCATTTTTAAATGTAGAAGGTTTATTTTTTCTAAACAACTCGGCTTCATACGCTTTATGCAGTGTTACATACTTTTCAGCTTTTAATCGCTCAACTTGAAGTTGTAATTCAACAATGAGCATGAGTAATACTTCATCTAAATTATAATGTATTCCTGTACTATTTTTTAATGAACCTGCTTTAAATTCCGGATTAAACAGCATTTGGTTTACATTTAAACCAATTCCTATAATCGCATGTGTTTCTGTAGTTGACTTTACAATATTTTCTATCAGAATTCCACAAAGCTTCTTATTTTCTGACAAAATGTCGTTCGGCCATTTAATGCTTGGTTTTGGAACAAGTATTTTTTTTAATACATTAAAAACTGTAATCGAGACCGCACAATTAAGATAAAACTGATTAGATAACAATAAAAAAGAAGTGTTCAGAAACACACTAAACGTAAGGTTTTCTCCCTCATTAGCATGCCATTCACTTCCTAACTGACCTTTTCCGTTAGTTTGATTAGCTGTACATACTACTGTAAAATCATCCACAAAGTTTTGTGATGCTAACTCTTTTAAGTAGTCATTTGTTGACGCTATGGTATGAAGTTTGATTATTTTGATACTACAAATGTAAAACTTATAATAATTCTAACCATTAAACGACAAAAATATAATATTTTTGCAAGTTCAAAATACTATTAATGACACAGAAGACAATTAATACCGACGCTTTAATCTCAATGATTATAAAAGGAATTGAAGAAGTAAAGGGTAACGACATAGACATCTTGGATTTACGCGAGATTGACAATACTGCAACTGACTACTTTATTGTTTGTAGCGGAAACTCAAATACTCAAGTAAATGCAATAGTAAGTTCCGTACAAAAATTAGTAAGTAAAGAACTTAAGGACAAACCTTGGCACATTGAAGGTAGCGACAATGCCGAATGGGTTTTAATGGATTATGTGAATGTAGTTGTTCATGTTTTTCAAACACACATCAGAGAATATTATGACATCGAAGGATTATGGGGAGATGCTAAAATAACATCAATCAAAACCGAATACTAAACTAACTAGACAAGTATGTCAGACAATAATAAAAATGAACCAAAAAAACTAAAATTCAATGTATTTTGGATTTATGGAGCCATTTCTATACTATTACTTTTCTTTGTACTCAACAACAGTTCAACAACTGAGAGCGAAGTAAGTTTTTCAAAATTTAAAGAATACGTACCTCAAAATGATATTAAAGAGATTGTAATGGTCCCTAATATGAGGCTAGCTCATGTATATCTTACTGATGAGGCCTTAAAAAAAGAGGAATACAAGGAATTTACTAAGAAAAAAGGAATTTCTTTCATAGGAAAAGTTCCTGATTTTACTGTACAGTACTTGGATTTACAGAATTTTGAAAATTATTTAAGCGAACAAAAACAACGTAATAATCTAGATTTTACTTTAGATGTAAAACAACAGGACAATACCTTTAGTGACCTATTAATGGGACTATTACCTTTTGTGTTGATTATTGGATTGTGGTTGTTTTTCATGAAACGTATGTCTGGAGGTTCTGGAGGTGGAGCTGGTGGTCAAATTTTTAATATTGGTAAATCAAAAGCCAAATTGTTTGATCAAAACGCCGACATTAAAACTACCTTTAAAGATGTAGCAGGATTAGAAGGCGCAAAAGAAGAAGTTGAAGAAATTGTAGATTTCTTAAAACACCCAGAAAAGTATACTGCCTTAGGAGGTAAAATACCTAAAGGAGCACTATTAGTTGGCCCTCCAGGTACAGGAAAGACCTTATTAGCAAAAGCAGTAGCGGGAGAAGCTAAGGTTCCTTTCTTTTCTTTATCTGGTTCTGATTTCGTTGAAATGTTTGTTGGTGTTGGAGCATCAAGAGTTCGTGACTTATTCAAGCAAGCTAAAGAAAAATCTCCATCGATTATTTTTATTGATGAAATTGACGCTATTGGTAGAGCAAGAGGTAAAAATGCAATGTCAGGTAGTAATGACGAAAGAGAAAACACTTTAAACCAATTATTAACTGAAATGGATGGTTTTGGAACCAATGACAATGTTATTGTTATTGCAGCCACAAACCGAGCTGATATTTTAGATAAAGCATTAATGCGTGCTGGTAGATTTGACAGACAAATTTATGTTGACTTACCAGACATTAGAGAACGTAAGGAGATTTTTGAAGTGCATCTAAAACCTTTAAAAATCAAAAAGGGTCTAGACACTAGATTTCTTTCAAAACAAACCCCAGGTTTTTCCGGAGCTGATATTGCTAACATGTGTAATGAAGCTGCTTTAATTGCTGCTAGAAACGGAAAAAAGGAAATCGAGAAACAAGACTTCTTAGACGCTGTTGACAGAATTATTGGTGGTTTAGAAAAGAAAAACAAAATCATCACTCCATCAGAGAAAAAAGCAATTGCTTATCACGAAGCAGGACACGCTACAGTTAGCTGGATGTTAGAGCATGCAGCACCACTTGTAAAAGTAACTATCGTACCTAGAGGAAAAGCTTTAGGAGCCGCTTGGTACCTACCTGAAGAAAGGATGATTGTACGCCCTGAACAAATGCTTGATGAAATGTGTGCTACACTAGGTGGTCGTGCTGCTGAAAAAATAATTTTTAACAAAATATCAACTGGTGCCTTAAGTGATTTAGAAAAAGTTACTAAACAAGCTAGAGGGATGGTTACCATATACGGACTAAGTGATAAAGTTGGAAACTTGACGTATTACGACTCTTCTGGACAAGAGAGTGGTTTCACTAAACCATATAGTGAAAAAACTGCTGAATTAATTGACGCTGAAATTTCTGAAATCATTGAAAAGCAATACGTAAGAGCCCTAGATTTATTAGAAAGCCATAAAGATAAGCTTACACTATTAGCAGAGGTTTTACTTAAAAAAGAAGTTATTTTCAGAGATGATTTAGAAAGCATATTCGGGAAAAGACCTTTTCAGGTTGAAGCCAAAGACAACGATCTAGAGGAAGAATAATTTGACTCCTATAAAACATCTAAAAAACTTAATTTAAATCTGATTTAAATTAAGTTTTTTTTTATATATTTGGATTAACAACCCCACTTTAAAAAACTTGCTCTCTATTTATGGGGATTTTCAAAAACATCTTCGGTAAAAACAAAAAAAAACCTTCATCTAACAAAGATGAACAAGGTAAATACATGCCTAAAGAAAACATACCTGTTGATGAGCTATTCACATTAAATTTCATGAAAAATGGCGGTAAATTCATTTACTGTGATTCCATGAGTGAAGTAGCAGAAAACTTCAATGCCATTTTAGAAGAAAACAACTGGGATGCAAAAAATGTATTGTGCTACAACGATTCATTGAAAAAACGCTTTAATAGCTTTAAAATAAGTTATACTACTAAAACACCATCCTTTTTTCTTACCAATTGTGAAAGCTTGATTGCTGACAAAGGATCAATACTAATTTCCTCAAATCAAATAAAAGAACAGAAATTAGATGATTTACCTAATGACTTTATATTATTTGCAACAACAAGTCAGCTAAAGGAAACCATTAGCGAAGGATTAAGAACTATTAAAAATAATCGTCAAGAGCACTTGCCTTCAAATATAACTACACTAAAACACTTTAAGTTTTCAAAAGAAAAAGATTTTATGACTTACGGAAATAGCACAAAAAACCTATATTTGCTACTTTTGGAAGATTTATAAAATGAACGAAACTTTAACCCGCTCCTTATCAGGCCTAGTGTATATTACAATACTAATTTCTGCTATTTTCTTTTCTGAAAGTGGATTATTATTTGCAGGATTAATGTTTCTATTTGCTGGGATTTCATGTTGGGAATTTAACAAGTTACTTAAGATAAATAATTCCAGATCATTCTTTCAATTAGTTATTATAGCATATTTTACTTACCTAACCTTAACAGGTGAAACACATTCGTCCGGTATTGTATTCCTTATTTTAGCAGTCGCAACCTTAGCTACACACCTATTTCTAACTAATAACCTTTTCAAGTTAAAAAAAGTAAACGAAAATAGCATGCTTAGGAAACAACTTCCATTGCTATACGTTCTAATTCCGTTTTCTTTAATAACATTAGCACCATCTATAGTAAACAACACTTACAATCCTTATATAATTTTCGGCATACTAATAATCATTTGGTCTAATGACACTTTTGCGTATTTAGTTGGAAAGAATTTTGGTAAACGTAAATTATTTGAAAAAGTTTCTCCTAAAAAAACTATTGAAGGGTTTATAGGAGGACTTATTTTTGGTGTAATTTCAGCACTTGCTATAGCATTTACCACCTCAAGCCTTTCTATACTACATTGGATAGTATTAAGTATTATTATTAGTATCTTTGGTACAATTGGCGACTTAGTTGCCTCTAAATTTAAACGCGAAGCAAACATTAAGGACAGTAGTAATTTAATCCCTGGACACGGAGGATTTTTAGACAGACTAGACAGCTTAATTTTTGTTTCATCATTCGTATATTTATATTTACAATTAATCAACTATGTTTCATAAAGAAGGACATCCATCAATTTTAATAACTCTATTCGTAGTAGTAGCACTATTTTTAGGAGCTGAATACATTACTAGCAACCAAATAATACAATATATTATTTACGGGGTTGCATTGTTTTTATTGATAATCATCTTACAGTTTTTCAGAAACCCAAAACGATATACAGCTCAGAATGAAAACCATATTATTGCCCCTGTAGACGGAAAAGTAGTCGTTATAGAAGAAGTATTTGAAAAAGAGTATTTTAACGACAAAAGACTACAAGTATCTATTTTCATGTCACCAATAAACGTACATGTTACACGATATGCCTTAAGTGGATTGGTGAAGTTTAGCAAATATCATCCAGGGAAATTTTTGGTAGCTTGGCATCCAAAAGCTTCTGAAGAAAACGAAAGAACAACGATTGTTGTAGAAAATAAAACTTTTGGAGAGGTATTATACCGACAAATAGCCGGCGCCTTAGCCAAACGTATTGTAAATTATGCAAAAGAAGGAACTCAGGTAGTTCAAGGCACTGACGCTGGGTTTATTAAATTTGGCTCAAGAGTAGATTTATTTTTACCATTGGATACCAAATTAGATATTAAACTAAATGACGTTGTTAAAGGGGGAGAAACAATAGTTGCCATTAATGAGTAATACAGACACATTACATACACGATTCTTAAAAGCTTTTGATGCTGCTAACTCAATGGATGATATCCTTATCCCTATAGACTTGAGACTTCAATTTTATGCCTACTACAAGCAAGCCACTGTAAGCACCTCTGCATTTTATTCATCAAACGACCCAGATCAAATAAGAAATGCATTTAAAATGAATGCTATGCTACAGGTAAGAAACCTGTCTATTGATGATGCAAAACTAGCTTACATTGAATTAGTTAACGATACTATTAAAAAGTATAAAGTTGACATTGAATTTATTTAAATAAACTTACTCGAAGCAAACTCTTTAACACGAAATAGAACCAACTATTTCAAACAAGACAAGCATCGATAAATTAATCCCACTAGTGGGAATCAACCTAAATAAAACCAATAATTATGAAAAAAGTAATTCTATGCTTATTAGTAAGTTCTCTTTTTATCACCTCATGTAAAAAAGAAGCAAAACAAACTGAAACTCCTACTCAAGAAACAACAAAACAAACTTATAGTGTTGACGCTAGTACCACAGAAGTACATTGGACAGCATATAAAACAACTGCAAAGACTCCCGTAAAAGGAACTTTTACAAGCTTAATAATTAATAAACCAATAAAAAGCGATAGCAAACAAGGGGCTTTTGCTAACTTAGTATTTAATATCCCGGTTTCAAGCTTCTTTTCTAAAAACGAAGTAAGAGACAACAAAATAAAAAAATTATTCTTTGGAGTAATGAAAGAAACTACCTTAATTTCGGGAAGCTTTTCTAATATTACTGGTAACGAAGAAGAAGGATCCATGTCATTAAATCTAAAAATGAATGGAGAAAAAGTTGCTATTCCAATGAAGTATGCTATTTCAGACAACAAAGTTGAAATTAACGGAACGATCACCAATTTAATGGACTGGAAAATGAATAACGCATTCAAATCACTACATAAAGCCTGCGCATTATTACATACTGGAGAAGATGGCATAAGCAGGACTTGGGAAGATGTAGCCATTAGCGCTACAGCTGTTTTAAAAACAAACTAAAGTATCAATCACAATAAATACCATAAAAAAACCACGCTATATGCGTGGTTTTTTTGTTCTATAAAAATATTCATTTAACTCAGTGAAGCCAAACTTACATTGATAGTTTCAATTTTCGCTAAAGCATCAGCCTCTTTTTTACGTTCGCTTGTTATAACTGCTTCTGGAGCATTATTAACGAATCGCTCATTAGACAATTTCTTTTGAACAGATTTTAAAAACCCTTCTGTATAGTTTAACTCCTCCGTTAATTTCTTAACCTCAGCCTCAACATCAATTGCTCCAGCCATTGGAATAAAATACTCATTAGACTTTACTCTAAAACTTAATGCTCCATCAACTTTTTCAGTTACGTAGTTTAACTCAGAAATATTCCCTAATTTCTTTATTACAGAATCAAAACGCATTGATGTACTTTCATTATTCAAAACAGAAAACTCAATGGCATCCTTAAATGAAATATTCTTTTCTTTTCTTATCGTTCTAATACCAGAAACTACCTCAGCCGCAATTTCAAAATAGTTTAATATTGTTTGATCAACGGTCTTACTTTCTGGATATACAGATACAATTAAGGCTTCTGCTTCACTCCTATCTGCAATTTGATGCCATAACTCTTCTGTTAAGAAAGGCATAAACGGATGCAATACTTTTAAGTTATTCTCAAACATTTCAATAACTGCATCAAAAGTAGCCTTATCAATTGGTTGCTGATATCCTGGTTTTATCATTTCTAATAACCATGAACAGAAATCATCCCATACTAACTTATAAGTTGTCATTAATGCATCAGACAAACGGTATTTAGAAAAATGATCTTCTATTTCAGCATAAGCAGCTTGAAATTTATTATCATACCACTCTAAAGCTACCTTACTAGATTCTGGTTGTTTAATGCTTTCACTAACTTCCCATCCACTAATTAATTTATACGCATTCAATATTTTGTTACTAAATGCTTTTCCTTGCTGCAACTTCGATTCGTCAAATAATAAATCCGTACCTGCCCCAGAACTTAATAACATCATCCCAGCACGTACAGCATCAGCACTATAATCTTCTATTAACCCTAAAGCATCAGGAGAATTCCCTAATGACTTAGACATTTTACGTCCTTGTTGATCACGTACTATCCCAGTAAAATACACATTTTCAAAAGGCTTCTCGTTTTTAAACTCATATCCTGCAAAAATCATTCTAGCTACCCAGAAAAAGATAATATCTGGACCAGTTACTAAATCGTTTGTTGGATAGTAATAGTTTATTTCTTCATTATCTGGATTTCTAATTCCATCAAAAACTGATATTGGCCACAACCAAGAAGAGAACCATGTATCTAAAGCATCCTTATCCTGCCTTAGGTCGGTCGCCGACAGCGAATTATTCCCTGTTTTACTTTTCGCAAGCTCAAGTGCTTTTTCTGCACTTTCAGCTACTACAAAATCTTCTTTTGCATCACCGTAAAAATATGCAGGTATTTGTTGCCCCCACCATAATTGACGTGAAACGTTCCAATCCCTAATATTTTCTAACCAATGACGGTATGTGTTTTCAATTTTCTTTGGGTATAACTTGATCTCTTCATCTTCCAAAACAGATTTCAATGCTGGCTTAACCAACTCATCCATTTTCAAAAACCATTGATCTGATAACCTTGGTTCAATAACAGCTTTTGTACGTTCTGAAGTACCAACTTTATTCAAGTGGTTTTCAACTTTCGGCAATGCACCTAATCCTTCTAATTCCTTAGATATCTCGTCACGAACTACAAATCGGTCTTTTCCTTGATAATGCATTCCGAAACTATTTAACGTAGCATCTTCGTTAAAAATATCGATAACCTCTAGATTATGTTTATCTCCTAAAGCCTTATCATTTATATCGTGTGCAGGCGTAACTTTTAAACATCCTGTACCGAATTCTAAATCAACATACTCATCTTCTATAATAGGAATAACTCTATTACAAATAGGCACAATTGCCTTCTTTCCTTTTAAATGAGTATAACGTTCATCGTTAGGGTTAATACAAATTGCGGTATCTCCTAAAATAGTTTCAGGACGCGTAGTAGCAACAGTAAGCACCTCATCAGTTCCTTCTATTTTATAATTGATTTGGTATAATTTTCCGTTTTGCTCAACATACTCTACCTCTTCATCAGAAAGTGTTGTTTTCGCTTCAGGGTCCCAGTTCACCATTCGGTAACCACGATAAATCATACCTTTGTTATACAAATCAACAAACGACTTAATTACCGCTTCAGACATATCATCATCCAACGTGAACTTTGTTCTTTCCCAGTCACAAGAGCAACCTAGTCTTTTAAGCTGATCTAATATTACACCTCCATATTCGTTAGTCCAATCCCAAGCATGCTTTAAAAACTCATCTCTTGTTAAATCATTCTTATCTATTCCTTGTTCTTTCAAACGAGCAACAACTTTTGCTTCAGTAGCAATAGACGCATGATCTGTTCCAGGAACCCAACACGCATTTTTACCCTGTAAACGTGCACGACGAATTAATACATCTTGAATAGTATTATTCAACATGTGTCCCATATGCAAAATACCAGTGACATTTGGCGGCGGAATTACAATTGTATACGGCTCTCTCTCATCTGGAGTTGAATGAAAATAATTATTTTTCATCCAATAGCTATACCATTTTTCTTCTACTGCTTTAGCATTGTATTTTCCTAAATCACTCATTTGGTCTAATATTTGTAATATAATCAACAAAAGTAACTAATTACAGTGCTATTTAAAAAGAGTTTACCGCATTTGTAGTTAATATTTTAAATTAGGTAATTTGCAAAACCAGACTAGACATTTCTATACTTCTGCATACAAATTATTAGAAGTATTTAATTTTGTATATATTTGATTTTATAATCCCTTAAAAACTTTTACTTGTTATTTAAGTAAACAACATTCAGAACAATGAAAAATTTATTAGCATTTTTACTCGTAAGCCTATTCAGTATTAGCATTTATGCACAAGAAGCATCGGCAAAAATAGAATTTAAAGAAGATACCGTAGACTACGGAAAAATTGAAAATGGAAGTAACGGGGTAAGAACCTTTATTTTCAAAAATACAGGTAATGCACCATTGGTTATTACAAATGTAAAATCAAGTTGTGGCTGTACTGTACCTAAAAAACCTACAGCGCCAATTGCTCCTGGAGAAAAAGGTGAAATTGAAGTTAAATACGACACTAAGAGAACTGGGATTATCAGAAAAACAATAACAGTAACCTCTAACGCTACTAATGTAAAAAATGGCGTTTCTTATTTAAAAATAAAAGGTGAAATTAAAAGAGTAGACAATAGTAGTATTCTTGAAAAGAAAGAAAAAAAGAAAAAATCAATCATGGAACAATAAACCGTTTCAACATATCTAATCAAAAAGCCATTGAAAGTATTTTCAATGGCTTTTCGTTTTTAGACATAATTGCACAAACCAGGTATAAATACCCGTAATTAAAAGCGAATAGAAATGCGGTGTTGCTTACCTCAGTTAATAAGTAGCTTTGAGAATTATATTCTTAACGAACAAACTATAATGCAAGCAGCAACTACTACTCCCATAATAAAAAACCCCGCAATAAGTAACACTACAAACACTGTAGTCAGCACAAGAGTAACCAATGAGCTTAAGAATGAAATAAACGCCATGTTATCCTTTGCGCTCAATAATGGTTTAACGATAAATAGTGACATAAACGTACTACTTGAAAGCACTAAACTAAATGACTTATTAACCGTACATGGTTTACTTAGTAAAAATGTTGTGCCAGCTACCCCAAAATCAATTCAGTATTTAAACATTATAAACAAAGAAGGGATTCAAGAATCCTCTTATAATAAATTACCATTAGTCCGTAATTTAATTTTTCTTTCCTTGTTTTTTTTAATTGCGTTTATAGCTACTGCATTATCCCCTCAAGTAAGCAATGATTCTCTAGACAAAGGAATAATGGTTAACAATGGAATCCCATTACTATTGAACCTTGTTTTTCTTTGTTCAATTTCTGGTTTAGGTGTCTCATTTTACTTGCTTAAAAGCGTTAGTACTGCAATACAAAAAGGGACTTTGGTTCCTGAGGATGCAATTTATTATACTGCATTGATATTTTTAGGCGTCATTGCCGGTATTATTCTGTCAGAAATCATTACACTATATACAGCAGCCAATGGCCTTAATTTATTTAATAAAAGTATTCTTGCCTTAATTGGAGGTTTTTCTTCCGATGCCATTTTTAGTATTTTACAAAGTTTAATTTATAAAGTGAAACAACTTTTTTCAACAGCTGCATAAACTAACACCCTAACAAAATTAACATGAAACGTATCTTTATCTACAGTAGTATTTTGGCTATTATATTTTTGCATTCTTGCGCATCAATACCTGCATCAACTACAACATTAACGCAAGAAATATTAAAACAAGCAGATGAAATGAACACACTAAACATTTCATTAATAAACCAACTATATGCCACACGAAAAGAACAGGTTAATAGTTTTATCACCAATGAGTACACTCCAGCGTTATTAGATAATTTTGCGAAAAACTTACCTGATAGTCTTGACTACAAAAAAGAACTACCAAATATCTTAATAAGTATTGTACCCATCATAAACAGAAAAAAGGATTCAATACAAACCATTCTTGACACAGAACAAGGGCAATTGATCTCTCAATTAAACACAAACTATACTGCGTTTAATACCGCAGGAACATCACTACAAAACTTAATAGACTCTGCAGTTAAATTAAAAACTGAAGAGAAATCAGTAATGACAGCAGTTCAAAACTTAACAAATGGCAAGGTAAACATAAGTGAAGCTGAAACTAAATTAGATAGTTTACTTACGCAGTCAGGGAGTACTTTTTCAAAATTATTAGAAATAAGTTCAGCTTTAAATACTAATTAGCACATAAAAGTTGGTAAAAGAATACTTTTAACAACTTTATTTTGAAGAGAATTTATCATTAGATTATTATATAAAAAACAATATTATGTCATCAATAAACTGGAATGAACTTGCTGAAAATGCTGCGAAACAAACTGACACACAATTTGCTAGTCAAATAGCAAGTTTAACACGCATGAACACAACTGAAATAAATACTTTCATTCAAGAAAGCACTATTAGTAACGCAAATGCAATTAAAGTATTACAAGAAATTAACAATGCTGCAAGCTCAAACACACAAAAAGCTACCGCTGTCGCTAACATAAATAATGGCGTAGGTTTTTTAATTAGCATTGCATCAAAAATCATATAACAATACAAAAACCTCTTTACAACATATCGTTATAAAGAGGTTTTATGTTTGTGTAAAATTAAATACGTTCTTAAAAGGATTCCTCCAACACAACCACTTTATGCTGAATAGCAAACACTACCAAACCTGCTGTATTTTTAGCTTCCGTTTTTAACAATAAATTATTCCTATGACCCTCTACAGTTCTCGGACTAATAAACAACTGATCAGCAATTTCATTTGTCGTTTTTTGATCACAAATTAATTTTAACACTTCACCTTCACGTTTCGTTAAATAATCCATATCAAAATAACTTCGCGTAGGTTTTGAGTTAGGATTTAACATGTTTTCCTGAATCACTTGCATAACATTGTCATTATAACAAAATCCTTTTTCATACACTGCATTAACAGTAACAACTACTTCTTTAGGAGGAGTGTTTTTTGCCAAATAAGCAACTGCTCCAGTAGCTATCATATTACTTATAAATGGTTTGCTATAATAACTAGTAATGGCTATTATTTTAATATCAGGATATTCCTTTTTAATAATTTTAGTAGCTTCAACACCATTTAGATTTGGCATTTTCAAATCCATTAAAATTATTTCCGGTAACTCCTCACAAGTATTTAATTGCTCGAGTAAATCAGCGCCATCAGCTGCTTGCATAATGATATCAAAATTCACTTCCTTATTTAAGATAAAAGAGATGCCTTGACGAAACAACTCCTCATCATCGGCTATTGCGATTTTTATACTACTATTCATGATTGTTATGTTTTATAGCAATAGTAAATACTGCTCCGTTACCTAACTGACTTTTTATTTTTAAATTTCCGTTTAATATTGCTGCTCTACTTTTAATATTTGTTAGCCCTAATCCACATTCTGACAATGCCTGCTTTACTAAAAAACCTTTCCCATTATCAGTATACACTAATGACATACTATCCACTGAATCCATTAATTCCAAGCTCACCTTTGACGCCTGTCCATGACGAATTGAGTTGTTTAACAACTCCTGTATGACTCGAAACAAATGCAATTCTTCATTTTTTGTTAAAGACGTCAAGTACTTAATGTCTTGCTGTACAATAACTTTTTTAGTAGCACCAAATTCTGCTAACAATTCTTCCAAAGCTGCTGTTAGTCCAAAATTTTCTAAAATTGGAGGAAACAAATTATGTGCAATTTGCCTTGAGCTATCTAACACTACAGTTGTTACTCCTAACACCTTACTTAATGCCTCTCGTTGTTCACTGGTGTCTAACGAACCATCTAACAACATGTTTACATGCAAGCTTACCACATTTAGTTTAGCACTAATAGCATCGTGTAAATCCCGAGCAATACGCTTTCGCTCCCGCTCCTGAGTTTCTATAGTCGCTTGAAGGATTTTTTTCTGCCCATCCAGTTTAATAGCCGCTTTTTCTAACTCTTTTTCAACTATTTTTTTCCGAGCAAAACGGAAGAATAATATCAAGGAACTTGTAACAAAGACTAAAAAAATTAGTCCATACACCAAGGTACTTGTTATTTGTTCTGGACTAATTAACAACCTTTTTTCCATTATTCTTTTAGATAGATTATATCCCTTTCAAATTTTTTATACCATTCAGTAAAAATAGATATCAAATAGCCTATGTACAATATTGAGTTAACAGTCCAAATATCTTTAACAATTGGTATTTTAAATCCCATAAAATAATTACCAAATATAAAAATTAAGGTACTTGAGGACAAATAAATTAGCACCCCTGCATTTAAATACATAAAACTACCTTTCCTAGTCAATGAATTACATAAGTGAATTATTGAGTATACTATTAAAGGAAAAGAACAAAGAAAAATTTCTAACAAATTAAACTTAACAAATATCTCAGGTTTAATCAGATATTGTACACCTAGGATAGTGATAACAACAAACAAAACAATAGAAACTATTTGGTTCTGAAGCTTATTTATAAATACACTTTTATAGAATAATGACAAGAGAATAAATTGAAACCAAAAATAAAAGTGTGATAAATAAAGATTATTTAATTTAAAATAAGCCGATATATTTGTAATTAATAATATTATAAAGCCACATAATAAATAATACGTGATAATTCTATAAGCTACAATAGACTTAAACCTATTGTAACTTATAGAATATAATATTGTTATAATTAGCAATATTACTAACGCAATATATTCATCTAAATAGACTGTGTTCATTAATTAAAAAGTGGACTTTTTTGATCACAATTACTTGGACAAGGTGTAGTGAAATCATATATACCACTGTCTTTACTATCAGGGTTCAATTGATTTTTAATAATATCGCTATGAATACCAGTTTTACTACTATAAGTAGTCCCTACAATTACTAGCTTTTCTCCATACCCATTGTCTTTATCAGTTCCGTTAGTAGTATCAATCCCTGTATAGGCACGCACTCCATTGTCTGGCAACTTACCTGCATCTAAAATATAGTCTCCATTAGGTTGCTTTACTAATATTTCCATTTCTTTTAATACCGCAGTTAAATCTTCCGCAGGTATTAAAAACCCTTTGCAATGGTTAGGATTATTATCTTGCCAAAGCTTTGTCCATTCTTTAGCATCATTTAATGTTACAGTATTTCTACTTGTTAATACTTCACTCATAGTTTTTGGATTTTATATTAGTTATTAATTATTTATACCTACAACACATCCACCAAGGTGAATCACAATACTGAGCACATACTGTTAAGGGGGCATCACAATCACTTGGACACGGGTGAGTAAAATCAAAGGCTTTACCAGAAGTTAACTCATCAGTACTGGCATCAATTATCAAATTTTTATCTTGATCCATACCGATAAACACGGTAGTCATTTTTTCCTTATTGTTTTTACCTAAAAACAAGCCTAGTGTGCTTATATTCTTCGTCATTAACATACGTTTCACTACCATAGCATCCAAGCCAAAACGCTCTATGCGTTGTCCTTCTTGATCTAAAATAGCTTCGAAATTATTGTACCCAGACTTCATTGACATTAGGTACCTATACGCCTCTTTATTTTTTAAAATATGGTTAAACGTATTATTACCAATCGATACATCTTGCACATTATTGAATATAGAAAAATCAGCTTGATAAGTACTTGTAGCAATTACCATAGAAGTTACATGAGCTACTACATTATCATTAATATCTACCCCTGTAGCCGTAAAGGTTATTTGGTTTTTGTTTTTTACCCCTAAATCAAACCATACGTAATTCACTGCTGAATTATCAACTAACGCTTTCAACTCATTCACCTCAAATTCATAATGCGAAATGTTTTGTTGGTTTTTCACTAACTCTTTAGTAATTGGAGCTGATTTCCACTCTCTTGCTCGACGCAATAAATTAGTAGTTTCATTAAGCTGGGAAGTTTCTTGTAGCTCTTGAGAACAGCTAAATAATAGCATCGAGAATACTATGGCTAAAGATAGCCTTAAGTAGGTTAATTTCATTATTGGTTGGTTATAGTTTGTTTCAAATATACATATGTTAATCGCTAAAAAAAAAAGAAAATTAAGCCATAGTTTAATTTTTTTAAAACACAAAACAGACTTTTCTAGTTCTCAACAACTTACACTATACAGTTCCTGCTTTTCAAAAAATGTTACCCACTTTTATAGCTTTTTATCACTAAATATAGCTAGGTATTTATACGTGGTTTTAGTTTAGGGCGCATATACGCTATAAAAACCCGTTGTTTGACTGTAGTTTTGAAACTCAAATTATTTATACACAAATTTAAAAAAACACAAACTATGGAACAATTCATCGGACAAATCATGATGTTTGGAGGAAACTTTGCACCAAGAAACTGGGCATTATGTGACGGACAATTATTACCAATAGCACAACATCAAGCTTTATTCTCTATTTTAGGAACTACCTATGGTGGTGACGGAAGAACTACTTTTGGATTACCTGATTTAAGAGGAAGAGCCCCTATACATGCAGGACAAGGGCCTGGACTTTCTCCATACAGATTAGGAGGAAAAGGAGGAGTTGAAACGGTAACATTAACTCAATCTCAAATGCCAAACCATACACATACGGCTTCTTTAGCAGCCTCAGCTCCAGTAGCAAGAGGAACTAATTCAACAACACCTGTTGGATCTTATGTTGCAGATGGAGGAGTATACGCTACCGCTAAAAACACTACTATGGCTCCAGATGCTGTAGCTCTAACTGCTACCGGTGGTTCACAAGCACATGAAAATAGATCTCCATTTTTAGTCGTAAACTATATTATTGCATTAGAAGGTGTTTTTCCACCTAGAAACTAATTTAGCTAAAACACCACAATTTAAAAATTGTGGTGTTTCTTTTTTTTGTATTTTTGATTACTAACCAATATTTTATATTATGATAAAAAAATACACTTTTCTAAAAAGTGCTTCTTGCATTTTTGGACTATTTTGTTTAACTTTTTTAGGTTGTTTAAACGCACAAGGTCAAACACTTAATTTTACAATTGATACAGCAGTAGATAACGGGACATCTATTACTGAAACGTTAATGGATGGAGCTGATACTTATGTATTAACAGTTTTACATTCAACAGACGAAGAACTTGATGACTTAGGAGGGGGAGATAAGATTTTTTACCTTAGTACAGGTGGAGCCACAGCTCTTCAACCATTTGTTATTACACTAACAAAAAACGCTACTTCTACAAATTTCACTTTAAATGGAATGGACTACGACACATTAGGAGCCGGAAATATTTCAGTTGAAAATCAAAGCAATGATGTTATTGCCGCAGATAAGAATTATGCGGTTGGGGCAGGTGCAATTACAATTACCAGTATTCCAAATGCAACAGATATATCTAGTTTTAAAATTATACCGGCTACTATTAGCGAATTAAATGACTTTGGTTTTCATAATATAAATGTTGACATTGTAAACCCATTAAGTATTGAAAGTGAGGTTTTAAAAAACACCATCGCTATACACCCTAATCCGACTAAAGGTGAATTTTTTAATCTAAAAAATGATAAGCAATTAAATATTAATAACATTGCTATTTATGATCTTACAGGAAAAATCGTTTTAAACGAGAGCATCAACAATAGCGCTATTAATAACAGAATTAGTCTTTCTGGAATTAATTCAGGTATTTATTTAGTTAAAATTTCTGATGAAAACAATAACAGTGTAACTAAGAAATTAATTATTCAATAAGTTCTTTTATAAAGAATGAAACTATTTTATATCAAAAGCGCTCTATTAGTTTAGAGCGCTTTTTTTTAATGGTGATTTTAATAAAAACTTTTTATCAAGCACCTTTCCATTTCTTTCTAACTTAAAACGAACTATAGTACCATCCTCTCCATAAAATAGCGCATTAATTTTTTCTAAGGTATACCGGAATGACTTATCTCCATTTACCTCTAACAACATATCATCTTTCATCACTCCTGCTAAGAAAGCTGGAGAACCTTCTCTTACATTGTCAATAATAAACTCTGGGTTTAACAGGTATGATAAATCTACAAAGGAAATAAAGTTTTGATCTTCTAAATGCTTCAATAATTCATTATTTTGATTTTTTAATACTGCTTCTCCATCTTGTCGTAGCACAATTCCAGATTTATTATAAAAAAACGGATCATCTAGTTTATTATTTCCTTTTAAATACATTTTTGAATTCCTATAGTCAAACACTACAGTAAACCTTTTTAAAAGCTCCCCTCCTAAACTTCCAGCTCTATCTGTAACTCCTTTTAATTCTGCTGGCAATGTAGCTTCATATGGGTATGATATTTTCACATCATTAAAGGTTTCTCCTGCAAAATCAAGTCCTTTTATTTTACTTCTTTTCCCGAAGATCTCACCTGAAACTGACATCCCCAAATAATCTTCATAATAACCATAGTTAGCTATTGAAAGTGAATCTTCTTTAAATTTCCAAATCCCATCACTCATTCCACTATCCAATAAAAACTTCTGTTGTTTACCTCCTACATCAGTCCATATATAAGGTTTTCCTTTTTCAAATTCTAAATCAACAACCTCGTAACGCCCCCATTTTTTTTTGTAATGTCCTTTTTTATAAACTCGTATCAATTCATTTCTATAAGATACTTCAACAATAAAATCTTTAAAAAAATGATACCCCATAATACCATGAATTTCTACCCCTAAATAAGATGATAAATTTGAACTTTGATTAAATGTTACGTATATATTATGATCAAAACTTTTTAAGCCTTCTATTTCTACCAAGTTATTTTCAGACTTCATTGCAGTAACCTTAACATCATTTGCCCCTTTTACAGTAAAGGTTTTTGCGTTATTTAACGTTAATGAATCTACTTTACTTACGTTGAACAATATGGTTTCCTTAACCCCCGTATCTAATAAAAAAGACAACTCTACCCCATTCACTTTCACAGGGACAATAACTAGATTACTTACTAACTCGAATGGAATTTTTACTTGCTTTTTATCTTTAACAAATTCGAATATTGATTGCGCGCATAAAGGAACTGTAAACAGTATACAGACAAGAGAGATTAGATATTTTTTCATAAAATATAACACATCTTAAATTAATTAATAAAAGTTACAACATTAAAGGCTTATCCTTTTAAATTTTAACAAAAATTAACGCAATAAATTCTTATTTAAATTTCAATAAAAAAATGTAATTTTGTGCTTCCTAAAATCAATATATACAATGCCTAAAATTTCAGCTAAAGGTCATGCGATGCCACAGTCACCAATTCGTAAGTTGGTACCATTTGCAGAAGCCGCTAAAAAAAGAGGAAACAAAGTTTTCCATTTAAATATTGGTCAACCTGATATTAAAACACCTCAAATTGCCCTTGATGCAATTAAGAATAATAATTTAGAAGTTCTTGCTTATTCTAGATCTGAAGGATCTGAGGAGTACAGAACAAAGATTGCAACCTATTATAGCAAGCATGATGTACATGTAAAACATGATGACATTATTGTAACTACTGGTGGTTCTGAAGCGTTGTTATTTACTTTTGGTAGTATCATGGATGCTGGTGATGAAGTTATTATTCCTGAACCTTTTTATGCAAACTACAATGGTTTTTCTACCGCTTCTGGGGTAAATATTGTACCCGTTATGTCAAGTATAGATGATGGGTTTGCATTGCCTGCTATTGAGGAGTTTGAAAAATTGATTACTCCAAAAACAAAAGCAATCTTAATTTGTAACCCAGGTAATCCAACCGGGTATTTATATAGTAAAGAAGAAATTAAGCAATTAGCTGCAATCGTTAAAAAGCACGACTTGTTTTTAGTTGCCGATGAAGTATACCGTGAGTTTGCTTATGACGGATTAAAACATCATTCGGTATTAGCCGAAAATGATTTAGATGAGCATGCAATTGTAATAGACTCTGTTTCTAAACGTTATAGTATGTGTGGCGCACGTATTGGATGTATCGTTTCTAAAAACAAAAATTTTATGGCTACTGCAATGAAATTTGCACAGGCACGTTTGAGCCCTCCAACCTATGCACAAATAGCTTCGGAAGCTGCTTTAGATACTCCAGAAAGCTATTTTACTGATGTGATTGAAGAATACACTGAGCGTAGAAACACCTTGATTTCTGAGTTAAATAAAATCGATGATGTAAAAGTAGCTACACCAAAAGGAGCTTTTTATTGTATCGCTGAATTACCTATTGCTGATGCAGATGCTTTTGCACAGTGGTTATTAGAAGATTTTAACTTAAACGGAGAAACAATTATGGTTGCTCCAGCAGCTGGTTTCTATTCTACACCTGGTGTTGGATTAAATCAGATTCGTATAGCCTATGTTCTTAAAAATGAAGATTTAATTAGCTCTGCTAATATTTTAAAAGTTGCATTAGCTGAATATCAGAAAAAATAAGTACTTTACATTCCGAAAGGAATTACTAATATAATACACTAATTCCCGCTCCGGCGGGAATCTTTATTTTGAATATATCCCACAACGTTTCTCTGAAAAACTACAATACTTTTGGTATTGATGTTACTGCAAAAGATTTTATTGCTGTAGCTAATACAAATGAATTACTAAAAGTACTACAGTTAAATAATCAAACCCTATTTATTCTTGGTGGAGGTAGCAATATGCTACTCACAAAAAACATTGAGAATGCTTTAGTTGTACATGTAAACATCAAAGGAAAAACAATCATTAAAGAAAATGATGACTTTGCTTGGGTTACCGTAAATGCAGGAGAAAATTGGCATGAATTTATTCTTTGGAGTTTAGATAAAGGATATGGTGGATTAGAAAACATGTCGTTAATTCCTGGAAACGTAGGTACTGCCCCAATACAAAACATTGGAGCTTACGGTAAGGAATTAAAAGACAATTTTATAGAATGCAATACTATAGAAGTGGCTACAGGAAAATCAAAAACATTTTCCAAAACAGCTTGTGAATTTGGATATAGAAATTCAATTTTCAAGAATGAATTAAAAGGACAGTACATTATTACCTCCGTTACATTTAAATTGACTAAAAAAAATCATGATTTAAACACTGGGTACGGAGCTATAGAAAATGAGCTTAAAAACCAAAACATAACCACTCCTTCTTTGAAAGAAATTTCTAATGCCGTAATCGCTATTAGACAATCAAAACTACCTGACCCAAAAGTATTAGGTAATAGTGGTAGTTTTTTTAAGAACCCCGTTATTTCTCAAACTGAATTTAAATCATTTATAACTAAATTTCCTGAAGCTCCAAGCTATAGAGTTTCAGATAGTGAAGTAAAAATTCCTGCTGGCTGGCTTATTGAACAAGCTGGTTTTAAAGGAAAACAATTTGGCGATGCAGGTGTACATAAAAACCAAGCCTTAGTGTTGGTAAATTACGGTAATGCAAGCGGACAAGAAATTTGGGATTTAGCTATGATGATAAAAACTGCAGTTTTCAAGCAATTTGGAATTAAAATTAATCCTGAAGTGAATATTTATTAAAACACCATCATGAAACTCTTTCTATACTTACTACTATCATTCCCCCTTTTTCTTTCTTGTCAAAACAGGTTATTCGAACATAAAGAAACCTTCACTCGTCAAGATTCTTTAAGAGGTAGTATTACTGCAGAACGTGAGTGGTGGGATTTGAAACATTATGAGTTATCAGTTGAAGTATTTCCAAAAACTAAAACTATAAAAGGAAGCAATACCATTTGTTTTGATGTTTTAAAATCTGCAAAAAAAATGCAGATAGACTTACAAGAACCTTTAAAAATAACTAAAATAACACATCTAAATAAATCATTAAACTATATTAGGGAAGGCAATGTATACTGGATAAACTTCCCGAAAACCTTTCCTATTAAAACTCAAGAAAAAATCACTATTTATTACGAAGGAAAGCCCACTGAAAGTAGAAATCCACCTTGGTCAGGAGGAATTACGTGGAAAAAAGATAAAAACGGAATTGACTTTATAGCATCATCAAACCAAGGAATTGGAGCAAGTATTTGGTGGCCAAATAAAGATCATGGTTATGACGAGCCAGAAAACGGCATAGATATACATATTACTGTTCCAGAACATTTAACTGATGTTTCTAATGGAAGATTAATTAATACTATTCATAACAAAGAAGCAAAAACAAAAACGTTTCATTGGCAAGTTACCAATCCAATTAATAATTACGGGGTAAACCTCAACATCGGAGACTATACTCATTTTTCTGAAGTATATACTGGCGAAAAAGGCAACTTAGATTGTAATTACTGGGTATTAAAACACAACTTAGAAAAGGCGAAAAAGCAATTCAAACAAGGAGCTATGACACTAGAAGCTTTCGAGCACTGGTTCGGTCCATATCCTTTTTATGAAGATAGTTATAAACTAGTAGAAGCACCCTATTTAGGAATGGAGCATCAAAGTTCTGTTACCTACGGAAACAAATATCAAAATGGGTATTTAGGTTCCGATTTAAGTGGTACTGGTATTGGATTAAAATTTGATTTTATCATTGTTCATGAAAGTGGCCACGAATGGTTTGCAAATAGCATCACCAACAAAGATATTGCTGATATGTGGATTCATGAAAGTTTTACGGCCTATTCTGAGAGTCTATTTATTGACTATCATTTCTCCACTAAAGAAGCAGAAGATTATGTAATTGGCACAAGAAGATCTATAAAAAACGACATTCCACTTATAGGGCAATATAATGTAAACAACGAGGGTTCAGGCGACATGTATTACAAAGGAGCTAATATGTTACACACCTTGCGTCAAATAATTAATGATGATAAAAAATGGCGAAGTATACTACGAGGATTAAATAGCGAATTCTATCATCAGCAAGTTTCCACACAGCAGATAGAAGACTACCTAAGTAAGCATTCTGGTTTTGACTTAAAAGGTTTTTTTGATCAATATTTAAGAACAATAAAAATTCCTGTTTTAGAATATCAAGTAAAAGAGAACAGAGTTACCTATAGGTTTAAAAATACCGTTAACAATTTCAGCATCCCTATTAAAGTATGGTTAAACCAAAAAGCTGTTTGGTTAGATGCATCTACTACATCAAAAACATACTTAAATGATGAGAAGATAACATCTTTTAAATTAGATAAAAACTTCTACATAGAGCAAGGTTTTTAATCCCTAACTATAAAACTATACCAGCCACTCTATCACTATGATGAGTAAAAAATAAACCTCAATAAAAACTTAATTAATCTTCTAAATAATAATTAATAAAGGGTTGACATCAATAATATATTGTCATATCAATATCTTCATTTTACACTTCCAGCAAAATGAAGGTAAAACATGAACATCCAAATCATTAAAAACTCGATTAAAAACAGATAAAAACGTTTAAACCTGTCTAGTTAAACAAAAACACCTCATAAAATCATCAATTAAACCTCATTTAAATCTCATCAACAACAGCTAAGTACTTCATTTATAGATAAGTTTGAACTCAACCATTAATAACCTCAAATGGAATCTATTATGAAAAAAACTATTCTAGTAAGAAGTAAACAACTTAAAAAAAGCGTGTTGTTATTCTTCATGTTAACTCTAACAGCTATTACTTTTACCCAAGCGCAAGAAAGAGTACAAACACAAGGAAGAACTTGTGGAACAGATGAGTACATGAAACAAAAACTTCAAGATCCTGAGTTTGCAGCAGATTATGCTAGAAGGCAAGCTAAATATGGAGCTAAGTTACTTGAAATTCAGACTCAAAAAGCTGATGGTACATACCAAAGAAAAGCTACTTTATATATTCCTGTAGCCGTTCACTTTCCTACTGGAACTGAAGCTAACAGAGCATGTTTAGAAGCGCATGCACAAACACAAATAGATGTAATTAATGCAGATTACACCAAAACTAATGCAGATCATGCTGCTGGTTGGGCTGCAGCAAGTTCATTTTACCCTGGAGTAACTCCTGGAGCTGTAGATGTTGTTTTTTGTATAGCTACAAAAAATCATCCAACTGTTTCTCCCGCAATAGCAGACGGAAGTAAAGCAGTTACCATTGGTAGTCAATCTGGTGCCTATGCAAGTGCTGATTCTAATACTACTTGGGCTGGATACATGAACTTTGTTATTAAAGATGCTGGATCAGGTATTTTAGGGTACTCTCCTTTAGCAGGTAGTATTTCTGGAGGAAACTGTGTCGTTATGGGCTTTGCTGCATATGGTACCGGTGCTGGATGTACAGGATTTGTTCCAGGTGCTCCATACAATCTAGGAAGGACTGTAACACATGAATTAGGTCACTTTTACAACTTAGACCATACATTTAATGGTGGTTGTGCGGGTGCTGGAGACAGTGTTGCTGATACACCAGCAGTTGCAGCTGCAACTTACGGAACTCCTGCTAATGGATCTGTTGCAGGATGTGTAACTGGTCAAAAAGCATTAACGATGGATTACATGGATTATGTAAATGACACACATATGTTTATGTTTACAGCTGGCCAAGCTACAAGAATGGAAGCTTATTTTGCTACTGTTTCTTCAGACTGGAAAACAAACGTTCTTTCTTGTCAATCACCTGACTTTACAGTAACTGCTACTAATAGTCCAGTTGCTGTTTGTGCTCCTACAGATGGAGTTTTCAATTTAACTTTTGGGGTTTCAAATGGATACAATACGAATACTCCTTTAAGTATTTCTGCAGGATTACCAACTAATGCAACGGCTACTTTTAGTCCGACATCTATGAATGCTGCTGGTAATTTTACGTTAACGATAGGAAATATTTCTGGTGTAACACCAGGTAACTATCCAATGACTATTTCTGCTGCCGGAACTACAACTAAAACTGTAGATGTTGTATTATCTGTTCAAGCAGGAGTACCTACAGTGCCTAGTTTAACTTCACCTGCAAACGCAGCTACTAACCAAGCATTATCAACTACTTTAACTTGGGCAGCAGCTACTAACGCAGCAACATATACAGTACAAACCGCTACAAATGTTGGATTTACAGCTAACTTAACAACTAATAGTGTAAGTGCTACAACATATAATACTACAGCTTTAACTCAGAATACTCAGTATTTCTGGAGAGTGAAAGCAGTGAACGGATGTGGAGAATCTGCTTATTCTTCAGTATTCAACTTTACAACTGCTACTATTTCTTGCGCAACAGAAACGAATAGTTCTACTGTAGCTGTACCAAATGCAACTACGAACGGAACAGAAGCTGCACCAGGAGAATCTATTATCGCAATTACAAATAATGTTACGATTACAGATGTTAACGTAACCTTGAATATTACTTACGGATATGTTGAAGATTTAAGAGTCGTTTTAACTAGTCCAGCTGGAACAACAGTTGAATTATTTAAAAACTTAGCTAGTAACAGTGGTGCAAACTTTACAAATACAGTGTTAGATGATGCAGGAGCAACTGCTATAACAGCAACTGCTGCAGCTAACGCACCGTTTACTGCAACATACAGCCCAGAAAACCCGCTATCAGTATTAAACAATGAAACAAGTGCTGGTAACTGGAAACTATCTGTATATGATAACTGGACTGATGACTCAGGGTCAATTACTTCTTGGAGTGTTGAAATTTGCGGTAGCCCAGTATTAGGAATTGAAGACAATCTTATTGCTAATTCGTTCAACATGTATCCTAATCCTTCATCTTCTAATGGAGAAGTAAACATTTCTTTTAATTCCACTAATAATGACGATGTACTACTTACTTTATATGACATGAGAGGAAGATTAGTTTATGACCAAAATTTCAAAAATAATTCAAACGCATTTAATCAAAAAGTTCGTTTTAATAATTTAGAAACTGCCGTTTATATTTTAAAAATAAAAACTGGTAATAGCGAGTTCTTTAAACGATTAGTTATTAAATAACACTTTTCTTACCGACCAACCAATCAAAAAATGACTCGCTATGCGGGTCATTTTTTTTACCCATTAACTAGAACCCAAGTTAGACAACCTCATTAACAACAGTAAAAATATTTTTATAACGTCTTTTTTTCACAACAAGCTAACCGTCAATAATTATTCTAAAAGTTTTTTTTCTTATGAAACCCTATACAAAACAGCTACCCGCATAAAATAAAGAGTACTAAGAGTATCGTTAAAAAACACAAAACCCAGTCAAAGTGTTAAAATATCGCTAATTAATCTCTATATTGGTTTTTTTTTAAAATAACCAACCTTTAATTATTTTAACAATAACTAATTAAAATTACCATGAAAAAAATTACCTTTTTAAAAAGGACCTTCCTTTTTATTTTAACCCTTATGACGTGTACTTATTCACATGCCCAAGAAAGAACTTGTGGAACCGATAAGTATATGAGTCAGAAATTACAAGACCCTGTATTCGCAAAACAATATGTAAAAAGGCAGGCTAAATTTGAAGCCAAATTTTTAGAAATTCAAGCACAAAAAGTAAATGGAACCTACAAAAAGGCAACATTAGTTATTCCAGTTGCAGTTCATTTTCCTGGAGGGAGTGAAGCAGACCGAGCTTGTTTAGTAGCGCATGCACAATCTCAAATAGATGTTATTAATGCAGATTATACAGGTACTAATGCGGATCAATCCCAATGGGCAGCTGCAAGTGTTTTTTATCCTGGGGTAGTTCCTGGTGTTGCAGATGTTGAATTTTGTATAGCTACTATGAATCACCCTGCTGGTTCTGGTTTAGTTGAAGGGGAAAAGGCTGTAACCATTGGTAGTCAATCTGGAGCCTATGCAACAGCTGATACTAACGCTACTTGGGGAGGCTACATGAATTTTGTTATCAAGAACATTGGAGCTGGATTATTAGGATACTCACCTTTATCAGGAAGTATTGCTAACGGAGACTCGGTAGTAATGAACCTTGCTGCTTATGGTACAGGTGCAGGATGTAGTGGTTATGTACCAGGCGCACCCTTTAACTTAGGAAGAACTGTAACTCACGAATTAGGACACTTCTACAACTTAGACCATACTTTTAATGGCGGATGTGGTGCTGGAGACAGTGTAGCAGATACTCCTGCTGTAGCCTCCGAGAGTTACAATTGTCCAGCAGCTGGATCTGTAGCTGGATGTGTCGGCGGTGAAAAAGCGTTAACAATGAATTACATGGATTATGTGGATGATGCTTGTATGTATATGTTTACAGCAGGTCAAATAACTCGAGTAGAAGCATATTGGGCAACTGTAACTTCTGATTTTAAAGTTGGAGTTGCAGACTGTAACCCTGGTTTTTCACTTACCGCAAATAACGACCCTGTTTCTGTATGTGCTCCAACAGATGGTGTATTCAACATGACGTTTACAACTACTGCAGGATATAGTGACAATACAGCTTTTTCAGCAACAGCTGGAGTTCCAGCAGGTGCAACAATCGCATTTAGTCCAACATCAATGAATGCTGATGGAAACTTTACTATGACGGTAGGGAATATTGCAGCAGTTACTCCTGGAGATTATACAATTACTATAGATGCAGTTGGTTCGGTTTCTGAATCAATTGACGTTACTCTTTCAGTACAAACGGGAGCGCCTTCAGCTACAACATTAACATATCCTGCAAACAATGCTACTGGTATTGGAAATAGCAGCCTTTTAACGTGGAATACAGCAGCAAATGCAGCTACATATAATGTACAAATAGCTACTGATACAGGATTTACAACAAATATGACAAATAATATAGCTAACACTAATAGTTACACCGCAACAGGATTATCCCCAACCACTCAATATTTCTGGAGAGTGAAATCTATAAACGGGTGTGGTGAATCAGGATATTCTAGTACTTTTAATTTCACTACTGCTGCTATATCGTGTACAACTTATAATTCTGTACAAAATAACATTACGATTCCTGGAACCGGATCAACTGAACATATAATAGCATCTACATTAAACATTCCAGATAACGTAACAATTACTGATGTTAATGTTACTATTAATGTACAACACGTTTGGGCTGGAGATGTTGAGTTAAAATTAACTTCCCCAAATGGAACTAACGTAATTTTGTTAGCTAACAGTAAATGTGACGACGGCACAGCTGATATAGCAGTTACCTATGATGATCAAGCTGATGGACCAGTTGTTTGTAGTACTTCTGCACCAGCTGTAGGAGGGACAATCCAACCAGAAAATACAATGTCAGTATTTAACGGTGAAGCATCAACTGGAAACTGGACTATTACTGCTACTGACGGTTACCCATCTGCAGATGGTGGAGAGTTTTTAAATTTTGATATTGAAATATGTGGTGCACCTATTCTAGGAGTTGAAGACAACAAATTAGCAGAAACAGTTCGAGTTTATCCTAACCCGAATAACGGACAATTTTTTGTTTCATTTCAGTCTATCGATAGCAAACCAGTAAAACTTAGTTTACTTGACATGAGAGGAAGATTAGTTTCTGAACAATCTTTTAAAAACAACACTAACGTATTCAATCAAGCAGTTAATTTTAATGATTTAGCAAAAGCCATTTATATTTTAAAAATACAAACTGGTAACAGCGAAACTTTTAAAAGATTGGTCATTAAATAACAAGCATTTATAACCAAAAATTCAAAACCAAAAATGACTCGCTATGCGGGTCATTTTTTTTGTTTAAATACATTATCTTTGTACCATAAAACTTTTTAAAAATGAAACTTCTTTTACTTACTATAGGACTTTTATCACTTGCAGTATTAGGTATTGCAATTAAAATTTGGGCGAAAAAAGACGGCAAATTTGCTGGGACTTGTGCTAGTCAAAACCCAATGTTAAACGAAGAGGGAGAGCCATGTGGATTTTGCGGAAAACCCGCAGATGAAATTGGAAATTGTGATGAACCTCAACACGTAGATTAAGCTATAATCATACTCTTCCCCATTCCAACACTATTTTATGCTCACAATTTTACTGTATGCTTTTATAGCAATTACGTGTATTCAACTTATTTATTATCTTTTAGTTTTTAGTCGATTTTCTTTTTCAAAAAACAAGAAATTACCAACTAACAACATCCCTGTTTCAGTTTTAATTTGCGCAAAAAATGAAGCTAAGAACTTAAAAACATTCTTACCCCAAATTATTAACCAGGAATATTCAAATTATGAAATTGTTTTAATTAATGACGCTTCTTATGATAATACTCTAGAAGTAATGGAGTCATTTCAAGAAAAACATTCAAACATAAAAATTGTTAATGTAGAAAACAACGAAGCTTTTTGGGGAAGTAAAAAATATGCACTTACTCTAGGTATTAAAGCTAGTACAAACGAATATCTTCTATTAACTGATGCAGATTGTACTCCAAAATCAAATCAATGGATTTCAAACATAAGTGCTAGTTTCTCAGAAAAGAAAAAATTTGTTTTAGGATATGGTAGCTATAAAAAGAAAAAAAATTCATTATTAAATTCATTAATACGCTTTGAAACATTATTAACTGCTATTCAATATTTTTCATATGCCAAAGTAGGAAACCCGTATATGGGGGTTGGTAGAAATTTAGCGTATCATAAAGCAGAGTTTTTTAATGTAAATGGTTTTATGAGTCATATGGACGTCCGTTCTGGTGATGATGATTTATTTATCAATCAAGTAGCCACAAAAAAGAATACATCCATTGAATTTTCAGAAGAAACACATACCGAATCTATTCCCCCTAAATCAATATCTGCGTGGTTTAAGCAAAAAAGAAGACATGTTTCTACTGCAAAACACTACAAAATTAAAGATCAATTATTTTTAGGCTTATTTTATATTTCTCAAATTTTATTCTGGACCTTATTCATAACTTTAATTTGCTTTCTATTTCAATGGAAATTGGTCTTGTTAATTTTTGGAATAAGAATCATTGTCCAGTATTTCATCTATGGGTTTTCTGCTAAAAAATTAAAAGAGACAGATTTAATTTTTGCAATTCCATTTTTGGAAATATTTTTAATTCTATTTCAATTAACTATATTTATAACAAATAGGTTCTCAAAACCAAATCATTGGAAATAAATAACAAAATATTACTTCAACAAATTGCGAAAGCAAAAAAAGGGAACCAAAGTGCCTTTAATTTTTTATTAGACACTTATTGGAAAGAAGTTTATGGATTTCAGTTAAAACGCACCAAAAATGAAGTTGACGCTGAAGATATTACTATTCAAACCTTTTCTAAAGCATTTCATAAGATTGATCTGTTTAAGGAAGAATATAAATTTAGTACATGGTTAATCACCATTTCTAAAAATATTCATCATGATTTATTACGTAAAAAGAAATCTTCAATTTCTTCAAAAACGTTTAATGAAGACAAAAACAACCTTCATAATATTATTGACAGTAGTCCATCTGCAGAAGATAAAATTATCACAGAACAGAACTTAGCAAAACTACTAAGAGATATAAAAAAATTAAAACCTCATTACCAGGAAGTTATTCAGTTACGTTATTTTCAAGAAATGAGTTACAAAGAAATTGCTCAAGAAATAAACGAGCCCATAACTAATGTAAAGGTTAAGCTATTACGCGCAAGAAAGCTACTAGCTGAGATTATTCAAGGTAAATAACAATACTTATTTTAAACCTATTACTATCTGAAACGGAAGTTCTAATGAAAACCACACCATTTCACCCTATTATTAACTAAAAGCATACACACTCCTACGGCATATCAACCAAAACTTAGATTAAAACTATTAAGTGTTGTACGTATTATTTTACTCTTTGCCTTCAGCATATGGTATATAACAACATTGTTATAAATAATAGTAATTTTCTATTTACCTTTGCTTCCTCTTTATAAATGATATTTTATGAACACAGAACAATCTAGCGTACTTCCTCCAAAAGGAAAACCAAAATGGCTAAAAGTTAAACTTCCTGTAGGGAAGAAATATACAGAGCTAAGAGGTTTAGTTGACAAATACAAACTAAATACCATTTGCACCTCTGGTAGTTGTCCAAATATGGGAGAATGCTGGGGAGAAGGAACTGCTACATATATGATTCTTGGAAACATCTGTACACGTTCATGTGGGTTTTGTGGTGTAAAAACTGGTAGACCAGAAACGGTAGATTGGGACGAACCTGAGAAGGTAGCTCGTTCAATAAAAATCATGAAAACTAAACATGCTGTATTAACTTCTGTTGATAGGGATGATTTAAAAGACATGGGAACAATTATTTGGTCCGAAACAGTAAAGGCTGTCCGAAGAATGAACCCTAAAACTACTATTGAAACTTTAATTCCAGATTTTCAAGGAATTGAAAAGCACTTAGATAAAATGATTGCTGTAGCTCCTGAGGTTATTTCTCACAACATGGAAACAGTAAAAAGATTGACTAGAGAGGTACGTATACAAGCAAAATACGAACGCAGTTTGGAAGTTTTACGCTATTTAAAAGATAACGGACAACGAAGAACGAAAACAGGTATTATGCTTGGACTAGGAGAAACAAAAGAAGAAGTTATCGATACACTTCATGATATTAGAAACGCAAAAGTAGATATTGTTACTATTGGTCAGTACTTACAACCAAGTAAAAAACATTTACCCGTACAACGTTTTGTTACTCCAGATGAGTTTGCAGAATACGAGAAAATCGGAAAAGAACTTGGTTTTAGACATGTTGAAAGTGGCGCTTTAGTTCGTTCATCATACAAAGCACATAAACATATTTTATAATCCTTGACTAATAAAACAGCAATAGCTATAAACGGTTTTGGTAGAATTGGAAGAAGTCTTTTCAGACTTCTTATCAATAATCCCGCTATTGAAGTGGTTGCTATAAATGATCTTTCTGACGCAAAAACCTTAGCGCATTTACTAAAATATGACAGTATACATGGTGTTAGTAATGCAACCATTTCGGCAAAAGGAAACAATTTAATTGTTAATGACCGTACCATTACGTTAACTAATAGCGCTACCATTGAAAATGTAGATTGGAGTCCATATAACGTAGATATTGTCATTGAAGCAACTGGAAAGTATAAAACTAGTCCACTACTAAAACATCATTTAAAAAACGGGGCCAAAAAAGTAATTTTATCAGCTCCACCACAATCTGATGACATTAAAATGGTAGTTATAGGTGTAAACGAATCCATTTTGGACGGAACTGAAACAATTGTTTCTAACGCATCATGTACTACCAATAACGCAGCACCAATGATTAAAATCATTGATGAGCTATGCGGAATTGAACAAGCTTACATAACAACTATACACTCCTTTACTACTGACCAAAGTCTTCATGACCAACCGCATAGGGATTTAAGAAGAGCTAGAGCTGCCACACAATCCATCATACCCACAACTACTGGGGCCGCTAAGGCATTAACACGAATTTTTCCTAAATTATCAAATACCATTGGTGGATGCGGAATTCGCGTACCTGTACCAGACGGCTCATTGACAGACATTACATGTAATGTTAAAAAAGAAACCAGTATTAAAGCCATAAATGAAGCCTTTAAAAATGCTGCGCAAAATAATCTTAAAGGAATTCTTGATTATACTGAGGACCCAATCGTTTCTGTAGACATTATTAACAATCCCCACTCGTGTACATTTGACGCCCAACTAACTTCCGTAATTGGAAAAATGGTGAAAATTGTTGGCTGGTATGACAATGAAGTAGGCTATAGTAATCGATTAATCGATTTGATAAAGCTTGTAAGTAAATAATCATTCCGAAAGAAAATATGCTCAAAAAACTATTTTGGTAAGATTAAACCAAATAGTGTATCTTTATTTTCTGTGAAACGAGGACAACAAACACTTTTCTTTCATTCAAGGAAAATATAATAGCTAGTTCCGTATGACCTTTGAAAAATAGATACAACTGATGAAACTACGCATACAACAACTTATATTTTGCATTATTTTATTATCCTTTATTTCAACAAATGCTCAAAGTACAAGTGAGATTGAAGATCAAATTTATACGCAACTAAAGGACGCCAGGGATTTAAAAGGAAAACTTGACTATACTGAAGCTCTTAAACACTGCGACGAAGCATTAATACTATCAACTAAAATTGATGATAAAGAATATGAGGCTATTACTTATAGAATTATGGGTAATATACTAATGCTTGACGAGCAATTAGATTTAGCCATTGAAAAACTTAACATCGCCTCTAGAATTCAAAGCAGAAATGATTTTAAAGAAGAGCTTGCCAAAACACGAAATGCACAAGGATTGGCTCATACCGAATTAGAACATTACGTACAAGCGCAAAACTATTTTGACGACGGTTTAAGAATATACCAATCACTTTCATTATTTAGTAGCAGGACCATTATATTAAAAAACAAAGGGAAACTATATTTAAAAAAGAAAGACTACAAAAAAGCAAACACAACCTTTGATCAAGCATTCAAAGACGCTAAAAGGTTTGCTCAAGAGTATGAAAAAGCAGAAATATTACTATTCAAATCTCGAGCTTTAAATGGACTGCAACAAAGAGGAAAAGCAATAAATATTTGCACACAAGCCATTGAAATAGGAGCAGCTAACAAATACAGATGGATTATTACTGAAGGATACAAAACACTTAGTAATATACATGAGGCAAATGGCAACCCAACAAAAGCAATTGAACTACTTAAAACTCACAATAAACTACTTGACAGCATAAACACTATCAATAAATTACGATTAAACTCTGAAGAGCGTGCTAAATTCAATTTTGCAGAACGAGATGAGATTATTGAACAACAAGAAGAAATCATTAGGCAAAAAGAAGAAAAAATTGAAGATCAACGAATACTAACTTTCTTAGGCTTAGCCTTCTTAATTTTATTCTTTTCATTTATTATCTTTTTATTCAATAACAATCAGAAAAGAAAAAAAGCAAACTCTTTATTACAAAGTACTAACTACCAATTAATCATTGCTAAAGACGAAGCAGAAAAGGCTACAAAAGCAAAAGCTAATTTTCTTTCAACCATTACACATGAGCTAAGGACTCCTTTATATACCGTTACAGGATTAACTGATTTATTATTAGACGAAGACCCAAAAGAGTCTCAAAAAGGGTATCTAAAATCGTTACGCTTTTCTGGAGATTATTTATTAAACTTTATTAACGACATACTTGATGTAAATAAGATTGAAGCTAAGAAAGTGGAGCTTGAAAAAATACCTTTCAATTTAAAGAAATTAACAGAAGAGGTTTTGTTTACACAAAATAAAGCTGCAAAAGACAATAAAACCAAGTTGCATCTAAACTTTGAAGAAAGTATCCCTGAATATCTTTTAGGTGATTCTTTACGTGTATCTCAAATCCTAATTAACTTAGTGAGTAATGCCATTAAATTTACTAAAAATGGAGATGTTAGTTTAAATGTTAAAAAAACAGGAGACAACTTAAATACACTTGATTTGTTAATTGAAGTGAAAGATAGCGGAATTGGAATTTCATACGACAAACAAGACGAAATATTTGAAAGTTTCTCCCAAGGGTCTGTGGAAATTAACAGAAAATATGGTGGTACTGGCTTAGGTTTAACCATAGTTAAAAATCTACTTGAAATTATGGGGAGTAAAATTCAATTAAAAAGCCAACCAAATGTCGGAACAACTTTTTATTTTGAAATAACCTTCGACCTTGCAAAAAGAGAAAGCATCGACACTCCAAAAAACACAGAAGTTTTTCCTCCTGATTTACTCGAAACACTTAAAAATAAAAATATTTTATTAGTAGATGACGTTAAAATAAATCAGCTCATTACTCAAAAAACACTTACTAAAAAAGAGATCAATTGTGTAACTGCTGATAACGGCGAAGATGCTATTTTAAGAACAAAAGAACAACAGTTTGACTTAATACTAATGGATATTCACATGCCAGGAATAGGAGGCGTAGAGGCGACTAAACAAATACGTTTGTTTAACACTACTATCCCTATTATAGCACTTACCGCTATTACAATTGAAAAAGAGGACTTGATTGAATTTAATGAAGCTGGCTTCAATGACATATTGTCCAAACCTTTCAAAGCCGACACATTCTTTAAAAAAATATACTTGCAATTAACAAAATAAAACTGGCACACTTATTGAGTAATATGCTGTGATTTAGTTTTTAAGAATTTTCAAGAAAATTATAAATTGATTAGTTTTTTAAGAGGTCTGTTTTATAGGCCTCTTCTTTTTTCTCACCTGTTTATACCATAATTTAAATCGAACACTTTTACTTTCTTACAAATGATAAAATACTTTTATCAAAAGTATCTCTATCATTTAAAAACTCGGTGACAATTGGTAAGTAAAACACGTTTGTAAGTGAGTCTTTCAAACGCATATAATCTTTTTCCGTAGTAATTATCATCTGCTTCTTAGAAAGCTCGTTTAGTTCTTTTTCAGAAAAATTATGATGATCCTTGTATGAAATATGTTCAAAATTAAAATTTAAACTATTTAAGTGATTCACCAATGATTTCGGGTTAGCTATCCCTGTAACCAACGTAAACTGGATATTCTTTAATGACGTTAATAATATTGACTCTTCATTTGCGTTTACTTCATTTGCATATGAGATGCATGTAAAAAATACTTGCTGACTTGAAGATAGGCTTAATCTCTTTCTTATTCTAGCTTGTTCATCAGAAGATAGTTTTTCTGGACATTTAGTTACTATAATAATATTAGCGCGTTGAGCCCCTCGTTTAGATTCTCTTAAATTACCAGCAGGTAAAATTAAATCATCTACAAACAAGGAATCATATTTCGTAAGCAATATGTAAAAACCCGCAGTAACTTTTCTGTGTTGAAAAGCATCGTCTAATAAAATAGCGTCTGGATTAACTTGTTGTAATAATTGTGAAATTCCGTTTTGCCTATCCCCATCAACAGCTACTTTAATATCTGAAAATTTTTGATGAAACTGCATTGGTTCATCACCCAAATCATCTGCTGTAGAAGTTAGGTTTCCTAACATAAAACCTTCCGATTTTCTTCGATATCCTCTACTTAAAGTTGCTACACGGAAATCATCTTTCAATAATCTGATTAAATACTCAATCATTGGTGATTTCCCAGTTCCTCCAACACATAAATTACCCACAGCTAAAACGGGTAAATCATAACTTTTACTTTTAAAAATTCCTTTATCAAAAAAGAAGTTTCTAACAGATGTTACAATATCATAAATGATAGAAAATGGATATAATATTTTCCTTAAAAATAGCATAACACGAAAGTAAACTATCTACACTGTACTCGCAAATGATAAATATGTATCTTTGAAATTCAATTATTAATAACCTTTTCAACTACTACCACTATGCAAATAAAAGATGTTATTCAATATATGGAAGAATTAGCTCCATTAGCTTATGCTGAGAGCTACGACAATGTTGGATTACTTGTTGGTAACAAAAATACAAAATTAACAGGTATACTTATCACACATGACACCCTTGAGGAAGTAGTTGATGAAGCAATTGCAAAAAAATGCAATTTGATCGTAAGTTTTCATCCGATAGTATTTTCAGGAATTAAAAAATTTAATGGTCAGGATTATGTAAACAGGGTTATTGTTAAAGCTATAAAAAATGACATTGCTATTTATGCAACTCATACAGCTTTAGACAATGTTCAGAATGGTGTTAACAGCACAATTTGTGATAGATTAAATTTGATTAACAGAAAAACACTTATTCAAAAATCTGATTTTATATACAAACTAACAACCTATGTCCCAAATGCAAATGCCGAAAAGCTTCGAGAAGCTTTATTTATTGCAGGTGCAGGAAACATAGGCAACTATGATAATTGTAGTTTTAATATTTCTGGTGAAGGAACTTATAGAGGTAATGAAAATTCAAATCCACAAATTGGAGTAAAAGGAGAATTTCATACTGAGAACGAAACTCAGGTTAATGTAACATTTGAGAAACATTTGGAGTCAAAAATATTAAAAACACTATTTACAAATCATCCATATGAAGAGGTTGCTTATGAAGTAACCAAACTCACCAATACGCATCAGAATATTGGCTTAGGAATGACTGGAGAATTGGCTACTCCGATGAATGAAGATGACTTTTTAGCATACTTAAAAAAAGAAATGAATACTTCATGCGTTAGGCATTCAAATTTAGCAGGAAAAAAGATTCGAAAAGTTGCCGTTTTAGGAGGTTCTGGAAGTAGCGCAATTAAGAATGCAAAAGCATCAGGAGCAGATGCTTACATTACTTCTGACTTAAAATATCATGATTTCTATCAAGCAGAAAATAGTATTTTATTATGTGATATCGGACATTATGAAAGTGAGCAATACACAAAAACACTTTTATATGAGTTTTTTAGCAAAAAAATACCTAATTTTGCAATCGTTTTATCAGGCATTAATACTAATCCTGTCAATTATTTTTAAGATATGGCAAAGAAAAAAGAAATTTCAGTAGAAGAAAAATTAAGAGCACTATACAACTTGCAATTAATCGATTCTCGTATTGATGAAATCAGAAATGTACGAGGAGAACTTCCTTTAGAAGTTGAAGATTTAGAAGATGAAGTAGCTGGATTAAGTTTAAGAGTTGAAAACTTTAATACTGATATCGAAACACTTAAGAATAGTATTAAAGCTAAATTAAATGGTGTTGAGGAATCAAAAGTATTAATTAAGAAATACACAAAACAACAAGACAACGTTCGTAACAACAGAGAGTTTAACTCTTTAGCTAAGGAAACTGAATTTCAAGAATTGGAAATTGAACTAGCTGAAAAGAATATTAAAGAATTCAAAGCACAAATTGAGCATAAAAGTGATGTTATCGGAAAAGCGCAAGAGCGTTTAACTGATAAAGAAACTCACTTAAAGCACAAGAAAGATGCTTTAAATGAAATTCTTTCTGAAACTGAAAAAGAAGAAGAAGCTTTATTAGAAAAATCAGCAAAATATCAAAAGCAAATTGAAGAGCGTTTGATGATTGCTTACAACAGAATTAGAACTAACGTAAAAAATGGTTTAGCTATTGTTGCAATTGAGCGTGGTGCTGCAGGAGGATCTTTCTTTACTATTCCACCACAAGTTCAAGTAGAAATTGCTAGTCGTAAAAAAGTTATTACTGATGAGCATTCTGGTAGAATTTTAGTAGATGCTGAATTAGCTGCAGAACAAAAAACAAAAATGGAAAAAATGTTTGCTAAATTATAAGCAATCATTTATTGAATATAAAAAAAGCTATCTTTAAACAGGTAGCTTTTTTTGTATCTTTAAACCTCTTTTAAAAAACCAAAGACAACCTAAATCATGGGAGACATACAATTAACAAGAATCAATAAATTTTTAAGCGAAGCTGGCTATTGCTCACGTAGAGCTGCTGACAAATTGATTGACCAAGGTAGAGTAACCATAAATGGTGTAGTACCAGAAATGGGGACAAAAATAGCTCCTACTGATGAAGTTAAAGTTGATGGTAAGTTAATATCAGAATCAAAGGAGAAACCCGTTTATCTAGCATTTAACAAACCCGTGGGGATTGTTTGCACTACAGATACCAGAGTTGAAAAAGACAATATTGTAGATTACATAAACTACCATACTCGTATATTTCCTATTGGACGTTTAGATAAACCAAGTGAAGGATTAATTTTCCTAACTAATGATGGTGATATCGTAAATAAAATTTTGCGCGCAAGAAACAATCATGAGAAAGAATATCTTGTAACTGTTGACAAACAAATAACTCAAGATTTTCTTAAAAAAATGGGTGCTGGTATTCCCATATTAGACACCGTAACTCGTAATTGTAAAGTAGAACCTATTAGTAAATTTACATTTAAAATAACACTAACTCAAGGACTCAATAGACAAATTAGACGTATGTGTGAGTACTTAGAATACGAAGTTACTAAACTGAAGCGTGTTCGAATTATGAATATCTCACTGGATGTTCCTGTAGGACAATGGCGTGACATTACTCCAGAAGAACTAAAAGAGTTAATAGTACTTACTGACGAATCAAGTAAAACGTCTTAGAAAACTAAAAAGCCAAAATCAAATGATTTTGGCTTTTTAGTTTTTATATCATTCAGCTTATGAATTCTCACCGTGACGTTCACCTGCTAATAAAGTATTCTTTAATAACATTGCAATAGTCATTGGCCCTACTCCACCAGGAACTGGTGTAATATAACTTGCTTTTTTACCTACGCTTTCAAACTCAACATCACCTGCTAAGCGAAAACCAGATTTTTTAGTTGCATCAGGTAAACGAGTAATCCCAACATCTACAATTACAACACCGTCTTTTACCATATCTCCTTTTAAAAATTCAGAAATACCTATTGCAACAATAATGATATCTGCTTGCTGAGTAAAACTTTTTAAGTCCTTAGTTCTACTATGTACTAAAGTTACTGTAGCGTCACCAGCTTTACGCTTTTGACTCATTAAAATACTCATCGGGCGTCCAACAATATGACTTCTCCCCATAACAACAACATTCTTTCCTGAAGTCTCTATATCATAACGCTCTAACAACTCTAAAATACCATATGGTGTCGCTGGTAAGAAGCATGGTAAATCCAATGCCATTCTTCCAACGTTAGTGGGATGAAACCCATCAACATCCTTATCTGGATTAATTGCTTTTAAAACCTTTTGCTCATCAATATGTTTAGGCAATGGTAATTGAACAATAAAACCATCAATACTATCATCATTATTTAATTTATCAATCTCTTTTAATAATACCTCCTCGGTAGTTTCTTTTGGCAAATCAATTAACGTTGAATCAAACCCTATTTGGTTACAAGCTTTAACTTTAGCACCTACATAAGTCATACTTGCTCCATCAGTACCTACTAATATTGCAGCTAAATGAGGTGTTTTACCACCATTAGCTTTAATTTTAACCACTTCAATAGCTATTTCATCTTTGATGTCATTACTTGTTTTTTTACCGTCTAGCAATATCATTCGTTTCAATTTTTGGCTATAACTAGTTACTATAGCATTGTTAATTGTGTTGTTATATTTATCTATAAAAAAACGCCGGCAATTTCTTGGCAGCGCACTTTTAGCTTATTTCATTCCTTGCATCATCTGCATCATTTTCTTTCCGCCGCCACCTTGCATCATCTTCATCATTTTACTCATTTGATTAAACTGCTTTAGTAACTGATTCACTTCCTGAACAGATCTACCTGCTCCTTTAGCAATACGCTTCTTTCTATTTGCATTAATGACAGATGGTTTTTGACGTTCACCCGGAGTCATTGAATAAATAATAGCTTCAATATATTTAAAAGCATCGTCATCAATATCCATTCCTTTCATGGCTTTAGAAGCACCAGGGATCATTCCCATTAAGTCCTTCATATTACCCATTTTCTTAACCTGCTGAATTTGCTTTAAGAAATCGTCAAATCCAAATTGATTTTTAGCAATCTTTTTTTGAAGTTTTCTTGCTTCTTCTTCATCAAATTGTTCTTGTGCTCTCTCAACTAAAGAAACAACATCTCCCATCCCAAGGATACGATCTGCCATACGAGAAGGATGGAAAACATCAATAGCTTCCATTTTCTCTCCAGTACCAATAAACTTAATTGGTTTATTTACTACTGATTTAATTGATATTGCAGCTCCACCACGAGTATCACCATCTAATTTTGTTAAGATAACCCCGTCAAAATTTAATAGATCATTAAAGGCTTTTGCTGTATTAACAGCATCTTGCCCAGTCATTGCATCAACAACAAATAATGTTTCTTGAGGCGATATAGCCTTATGAACATTAGATATTTCAGTCATCATTTCCTCATCAACTGCTAAACGACCTGCAGTATCAACAATAACTACATTATGTCCGTTTGCTTTTGCATGAGCAACACCTGCTTTCGCAATTGCAACAGCATCAGTATTTCCTCTATCAGAATATACATCAACATTTATTTGATCCCCTACAATATGTAACTGATCTATGGCTGCCGGACGATAGATATCACAAGCAACCAATAATGGCTTTTTAGTTTTTTTAGTTTTAAGGTAGTTCGCTAATTTACCAGAGAATGTAGTTTTACCAGAACCTTGTAATCCTGACATTAAAATTACAGTCGGTTCACCAGACATGTTGATCCCTTCAGTATCACCACCCATCAATTCAGTTAATTCATCTTTTACGATTTTAACCATTAATTGACTAGGTTGCAATGCAGTTAATACATCAGCACCTAATGCTTTTTCTTTTACTCTTTTAGTAAAATCCTTAGCTATCTTAAAGTTAACATCGGCATCTAATAAAGCTCTACGAACTTCTTTTAGTGTATCTGCTACATTTACTTCTGTTATTTTTCCATGTCCTTTTAAAACATGAAGTGCTTTATCTAACTTATCACTTAAATTATCAAACATATATCTATACCTTATTTGAGAAATGCAAAATTAAACAAAAAGCACTGAGAAACAAAGGTTATTATACAAGAATAGTGGTCATTATTCTAATAAAAGATGTATTTTTATTACTCAAGCACAATGTGTTTTTAGCGAAAATTTGTCAATTCGAGTAAAATTCTAAATGGTTTTATCTTTAAAAACTAAATTTTTACAGCGAAAAAATACTCTCGACACAGCTTTCTAATGAAAATATATCGAACAGACTCTTTTATATTTATATAAAATAACGACTATTAAAAAACTTCAAGACTAAAATAAAATGCTTAAAAAATCAATTATATATATCTTCTTCTTCCTTTTTTCAATAACAATACATGCACAAAACAAAAAAGCTTATGAAAGTAGATATACAGACGTAGCCACTAAAAATAATTTGATTTATTCGCTTTCAAAAACACACAAATTAGTAGTCTGGGATATGAACAAAGGAGATATTTCTTATATTAAAAAAGAAGTTTCTTGTATTTATACTAATCAAAAAAATGAGGTATACTGTGTGACTCTTGATGGTGTAATCCAAAAAGAAACAACAGCGAACAAATGGAAGAAAGCTGGCGCTTTTACCGGAACACCATTTGCTGTTTTCACAACTACTACAAACAAAATAGCATCAATTTCAAGCAAAGGAGTTAAGTATAACAATAAATATTACATGCCAAAAGAAAAAAACAGGATTGGGAATGGCATGTACAGTTTTAAAAACAGCAAACTAAGAAAGCCGCAATTAACCTATATTGATCAGAAAGACAGAATTTGGATTAGCTATGATTTCGGAAAATTTTGTGAAGTATTTATTTTCGATACTAAAAAATCTGCTTTCTTAGATCATAAATCACTCCACATCCTAGATGAAAAGAAAACATTTAACAGTAAAGAAGATTATTTAAAAGATTACCGAAAAAAACAATATAAAAAATACCCCTATCACGTTAAAAAACTAGGAAAAGAATTCGTTTATAAATTTCCTGTCGAACTACCACTTTACTATGGGATTAAATCAATTACTCAAGACAAATCAGGGAATTATTACTTTAGTGAAGGTCTTGCCTATTCACATAAAAAGAATGGCGTTTTTGAATACTTAACAACTCCTGAAAAACGTTTTTATAGTATTGTCGAAAACAGTGAAACTTCATTTAAAAAACAAAACGAAATCATTGGACCAATGGTATACAATAACTTTAATGAATCGTTGCACTACTATTCTAACTATGGTTTTTTTAAACTACATAAAACTGAATCTGGCTATAGAAACGAACTCGTAATTGACCCTAATATATTGTTGTACACCAAAAAAATATCGCATAACTATGGAAGTGTCATGAATGTAACTAAAATGCGTTTCATGGACAAAACTAGATTTGTATTTTTAACCAAACAATATGGTTTTGGGTATTATGATGGTGAAAACGTTAATCTTTTTAATTAAAATTTTCACCATCATACATTTCTCTATTAAATACTTAATCTTTCACTCCTAGCTTCCCTAAGATACCTTCCATTAAACACCATTTGGTGATTGATGACTGTAAAAGATTTGCTCCTACAAACGCAGTAAACCACAACCAATTAATATTCACATAAACTGCCAACGCTACGCTAATCAAAACGAAAGTTCCTGCTATAGCTCTAATTAATCTATTTTTCATCTTATTTATAATTTTTACGTTCTATTAAATAATACACTAAAGGCACAACTAGTAAGGTTAATACTGTTGACACAATAGTTCCTCCCATTAATGAAATTGCTAATCCTTGAAATATCGGGTCAAAAAGGATTACAAATGCTCCAATTACTACCGTTCCTGCTGTTAATAATATTGGTGTTGTTCGTACTGCTCCAGCTTCAATTACAGCTTGTTTTAAAGGGATACCTTCTGCTAAACGCAGGTTTACGAAATCTATTAATAATACAGAGTTCCGAACCATAATACCTGCTAAGGCTATCATTCCTATAAATGAAGTGGCAGTAAAAAACGCATCCAATAACCAATGCCCTAAAACAATACCTATTAATGATAACGGTATGGCTACCATCATTACTATTGGCGCTTTAAAACTCTGAAACCAACTAACAATTAGTATATAAATTATTATAATAGCTCCTAGAAAAGCGATTCCTAAATCTTTAAAAACCTCTAATGTAATTTGCCATTCTCCATCCCATTTTACCGTATAATTTTCTTCAAAATCTGGTTGTTTGATATATAATTCGTCTAAAGTAAATCCCTTTGGAAGTTTAATGTTTTTAAGTTTTTCTTCCATCCCCAGTATTGCGTATACAGGACTTTCTAAAACTCCAGCCATATCTGCCATAACATACACTACACGCTTTTGATTTTTTCTGAAGATACTTTTTGCTCTAATTTTTTCTTTTACTTCTACTAAATCACCAATCGGAATCATGTTTCCTGTTGAAGATTTAATTTTAAGTTGTTTAATATCATTAATTGTTGACCTTTCTTTTTCATCAAGAGTCAATACCAAACCTACTTGATTAAAAGCGTTTTCATCATATAAATTAGTAGTCGCTATTTCTGACATCGCCAAACTCATTGTATAAGCAATTTGCTGAGGAGCAACACCGTACAACATCGATTTCTCTTTATCTATAACGAAATCATACTCTGTTTGATCATCTTCAACCATCCAATCGATATCTACAACATCATCAGTATCTTTCAGAATATCTTGTACTTGATTAGCGATATCAATTTGCTTTTCATAATCAGGTCCATAAATTTCTGCCACTATAGTTGAGAACACAGGTGGCCCTGGCGGAACCTCAACAATTTTAATATTAGCGTTGTATTTACTTGCGATTTTTTGAAGATCTGGTCTGAACAGTTTAGCGATATCATGACTTTGAGCCTTTCTATCATTCTTATCTATCAAATTCACTTGAATATCAGCCATGTTACTACCACCACGTAAATCGTAATGACGTACTAAACCATTAAAGGTTATTGGCGCTGACATACCAACATAAGATTGATAATTCACTACTTCAGGTCGTGTAGCTAAATACTGACCTATTTCCTTAGCCACAACAGCTGTTCGCTCTAAAGTAGTTCCTTCAGGCATATCAATTACCAGCTGGAATTCGTTTTTATTATCAAAAGGCAACATTTTTACTGCTACTGATTTAGTGAAGAACATCGCCACAGAACCTAATAAAAACACGAACGTAACCCCTAAGAATAACCATCTCTTTTTAGGGTTTTCTATTAAAGGTCTTTCAAACTTATCATACATTCTGTAAATAAATGTATCTTCCATTTTCTTTTCTGCTGTCTTCTTTCCTTTTTTATCTTTTTCACGAAGAAACAAAAACCCTAAATAAGGAGTAATAGTCAATGCAACAAATAACGATAACAACATTGCTATAGAAGCTCCAATTGGCATTGGTGACATATACGGTCCCATTAACCCAGATACAAAAGCCATTGGCAACACAGACGCGATAACAGTAAATGTCGCTAAAATTGTTGGGTTCCCAACCTCATTAATAGCATACAAAGCTGCTTGTTTGAAAGGCAAGCGTTTCATTTTGAAATGCCTATGCATATTCTCCGCTATAATAATGGAATCATCCACTACAATACCAGTTACAAATACTAAAGCAAATAATGTAATTCTGTTTAATGTATAATCAAGCATATAATAGCTTAATAATGTCAAAGAAAATGTTATAGGTACCGATAAGAATACCACTAAACCTCCACGCCAACCCATGGCTAACATAACCACAAAAGTTACTGCTATTATAGCTCCAATAAGATGCAATAACAACTCCGAAACCTTCTGAGAAGCTGTTTCTCCATAGTTCCTTGTCACTTCTACATGTACATCATCTGGGATTAAGTTACTTTTTAATCGCTCAACTTTATTCAGAATAACATCTGCTATTTTCATAGCATCTGCTCCTTTACGTTTCCCTATAGAAATAGTAACCGCAGCATATTCTGATTGAAACATTAATCCCTTTTCACTTGCCATACCAAAACCTAACGACACATAATTATCAGGTAATTCAGGCCCATCAATGACTGCCGCAATTTGCTTTAAGTATACGGGTTGATTTTGATTAATACCCACCACCAAGTTCTCTACATCGACAATTGTTTTTAGGTACTCGCCTGTTTTAACCAAAAACTCCGTATCATTTTTAGTAAAACTTCCAGCCCCTAATTGATGATTGTTAGCCTTTATCACTTCTGAAACAGATAAAAAATCTAAACCATTTTCAGCCATTTTATCCTTATCAACTACAACGCGCATTTGACGATTTCTTCCTCCAATTTCGTTAGTTATAGCAACATCTTTTATTTTTTCTATTTCATTAGTAAGCTCCTGAGCTATTTGTTTTAATTGATAATCATCATAACTCTCACTCCAAAGTGTTAACCCTAACATTGGCACATCATCTATTGCTCGAGTCTTCACTAATGGCATCGTAACGCCTTGAGGCATTTGATCCATGTGTTTACTTATTTCATTGTAAAGTTTTACAAAAGAACGCTCAATATCTTCACCAACATAAAACTGAACAATAACCATTGCTTGTTCGTTCATTGCCGTTGCATATACATGCTCCACCCCTTTTATATTAGAGATAATTTTCTCCAGTGGCTTTACAACTCTTGACTCTACTTCTGTAGGACTTGCTCCTGGGTACCCAACAAAAACATCTGCCATGGGCACATCTATTTGTGGTTCTTCTTCACGAGGAATCAAAAACGAACTATATACCCCAACAATCATAAATACAACCATTAGAAGCACTGTAAGCTTTGAATTCATAAAGCCTTTTGCAATTTTCCCTGCTAAACCTTCTTTCATAAGTGTATTGTTATTGAATTGTTATTTTTGAACCATTACTCAACTTATTACTCGCTGAAATAATATATTCCTCATTAGCTGACAAACCTGACAATACCTCTACCTTGTCACCAAAAGTTTTACCTAAACGTAACCAACGCAATAATGCCGTATTAGTTTGGCTTACTGTATAAACCCCAGATAACTGGCCGCGTGTTACTGTAGCATCAATAGGAATTAAAACTATGCCTGATTTTACTTGTTTTATATTTGGAAACTGGACTGTAGTATACATTCCCGAGAATATTTTTACTTCTGTTGACTCTAAGGTTACTTTTACTAAATATTGTCCACCAGAATTTTTTGAAGACGTACTTACTTCTGCCACTTTTCCGTTTATTATTTTACTCAAAGACTTTACTTCTACATGTACTTCTGAACCTACCTTTATTTGAGAAATATTAGATTCTGAAACCATCGTTACTACCTGAAAACTTCCTGGAGCTTCTATTTCTAACAAGGATACTCCTGGGCTTGCCATATCACCTTTGTTGATAAACTTATTAGTTACAACCCCACTAAAAGGAGCTTTTATATCAGTATAAGATAACTGAGCATTGATTTCATTCTTCATCTGTTTAGCACTCTCTAATCTAGCTTTAGTTATATTATAATGTGCGGTAATATTATCTAGCTCTTTTCGAGAAGCACTATTTTCATTAAATAACTCCGTAAAACGATTAAAGTCATTTTTTGCATTTTGATATGCCACATTTGCCTCTGATATACCAGCAATTATCTGAGCTCGTTTAGCAATTAAATCTGCGCTATTAATATTAGCTAACAGCTGACCTTTCTTGATTTTATCACCAACTTTTACATGAATTCCATCTACATAACCCATTATCCTCGTGCTTAAACTTGCGCTATTAACAGCTTCGATTTTTCCACTAGATGATAAAAATGAGTTTGTATTGTTTTCAGAAACTTTAGCAGTTTTCACTGAAATAGCCGGAGTAGCATCTTCCTTTACTGGCACATTGTCTTTACAGCTAAAAACTGTAAATAAGGCTAAAAAAATTAGCGTTGAGTATATTTTAATCTTCATCTTATTAGGTGTTATAGTCTTATCCATTTGTTAAAAATTTTATATATGCCAATGCATAATTATGCTGAAATACAGCTGAATAATATTCTAATTGTTTCTGAACATATTTAGTTTCTGTTATCAATAAATCTGTTGTTCTCTCCAAGCCTTGTTTAAATCTGTTTGACCGAATACGTAGCGATTCTTTTGAGTGCTCCAAAGCCAATGTTGTTAGCGCTAACTTGTTCTTTGCATCTTGATACATCCGATATCCTTTTTTAAGGTCTACCTGACTTTTAGCTACATATTGTTGATATTCAACCTTCGACTTTTTAAATTCTGCTTTACTTTTTTTAACTTTCCCAAAACGTTTAGTTCCCTCCAATAAGTTCCAACTTAATGAAGCTCCAAGGAGGTACCCATTAGCGTTTCCTCTAAAAAATTCATCATCATGCAATTCATAACTCCCAAAAGCATTTAAACGAGGTAAAAAACTCATCTTGTCCGCTTTGTGCTTTTGCTCATAAGCCTCAGTAACTTGTTGCATTGCCATTATATCATTTCTATTTTCTGAAAGTTTACTTATCGAAATATCCGCAGAGATAACCATTAATGAATCTGAAGGCTTCATGATGTTATATGAGTTATCATTCATTAAATACGACAACTCGTTAGATACATTTAAAACATTACTCTTGGCATATTGCAACTGATTATCAATTTCCGTGACACGAACATCTACTGACAATACATCCGCCTTCTGTAAATACCCTTGCTTAAAGCTATTATTCGCTAATCGTTTATTTTCTAAAACTGTTTCCTTTGCTTTCTCTAAAACCCACACAGCTTTATAAGCTAATTGTAAGTTCATATATATTTTCTCTACATTTAAAGCAACATAGTCTTTAGTACGACCAGACTTTAAAGTAGTAGCCATCAATTTTGCATTAGCTGCTTTTCGTTGATATATTCCATCTATATTAATTATTGGTTGTTTGATTTCAATTTTTGTAATATAGTTTTGAATTTGGGATGGGTTATTTAACAAGTCTGGATTAAAATCTGCCGCTGTTAAAATTTCTTGATTCAATTTTGAACCAAAAACCATTAAAGGATTATTAGTAGTTATTGCAGTATGAGAAACTGCAATATTTGGTAAAAAAACTGCGTTAGTTTGATTATAATCTCCTCTAGCTACGGATATTTCATAATCAGCTATTTTTATTGATGCATTGTTTTCTAATACTTTAGTAAGAACCTCTTCTTTAGAAATAAGAGTGTTTTCCTGAGCTAAATTTAGCTGACTAACTATTAGCGCTAGAAAAAATATTATAAAAAACTGTGTGTTTTTAAAGCTATACATTTGAATAGTTTTGTGTTACTATGCAAAGTTAGCCTCAATTTAAAAGATACAAAGTGACCTGAATCACATAAGGTTTATCAACTCGATTTTACCTCTTCCTAATTTTATTTTTCCTTGATGCTCGATTTTTTTTAGTAATCTGGAAATTACTTCTCTTGAAGAATTTAAATCGATAGCAATATCTTGATGAGTAGTCTTAATAATACTGTCTTTTGCTATTTTCTGTTTTTCATTTAAGTAGTTGATTAACCTATAGTCTATATTATTAAAAGCAATTTCGTCAATAACTTGAAGCAATTGATCAAACTTGTTTTTAAATGTTTTTAACACAAACCTTTTCCAGCTTACATATTCTGTAGACCATTTATCTAAAAACTCTAAAGGAATAAACAAAAGGGTGACATCTGTTTCTGCTTCGGCATTTATCTGACTTACCTCATTTACCATACAACAGTGTAAATTATGCGCACAAGTTTCACCTTTTTTTAGGTAGTATAAAATTACTTCATTGTCGAAATCATCTTTCTTTGAAATTTTAATGATTCCTTCTAAGACCAAAGGAATCGAAGTAATGAATTTACCTGGACGTAAAAACTCTTCTCCCTTTTTAAAAGATTTTACTATACCATGTTTAGCAATTTCTTCAATGAGTCCTTCTTCTTGAAAGTCTGGAAAAATTTCTTTTAAACGTGATTTCATATTCTTGTTGTTTTTACACTTTTCTCAAAGTTATCGAATATCTTTAACTACATCATAATTAACTAACACTTCTCCCTGATATTTTATTTATTTATCCAAGAGTATAATTCATAACATTTCCATTGATAATGGTATCAAAAAACAATTACCTGATTTGTGATAAATCAGACAATTGTGCTTTTCTTATATTAGTTTCACTAGCCAACTAGAATATTTTATACCCTAAAATTATAGATGATGACTGATACTTAGTTGAATATGCGCCATAGTTTCTTGTTAAAAACCTTCCGCCAATATACCTGTATTCTACAGTAAACCTATCCATAACACTTATACCAATCCCAGCCATGAAAGAATTACCAGGAGTTATGTCAAGCTTCTTTCCTGATTCAAACTCTATTTTAGAGTCCATTACAACCTCAAAAACATTAGCTATGTTTATAAAAAAATTAGTTTTATTTGATATAAAAAATTTGTGCCTTATACCTATTGGTATCTCTATAGACTTATAATCTATAACTAAAAAGTATGTTGAATGAGAATAAGGATTAGTAGACTTAAATCCTTTTTCTGTTTTATAATACTGATAAGTAGGCTCTAAAAATAAACTCCATTTATTATTATTAAAAGGCAGGATATACTCTGCTTCAACGCTAAACCTAAAAGTTTTTTCTTTATCAAAATCAAACACACCAATATCGTTTGTTGGTAAATCAATTCTTACTGATGAAAAATTAACTCCCGCCTTAGCATAAAACTCAAACCAATCTCTTTTTTCTTTAATTAAATACTCAGACACATCTTCACCTTTACACTGAATATAACCCACAAAAAAACTTACTAAATCTACTTCATGATATTTGATTGACTTAAACTTATTAATTGACATAGAGTTACAATTTACATCATTAAAAAGCTGCTACTTAAACATGTTGTTTTCTTTAGAAAAGTTATACTTATCTACATATTCTTTATAAACCAACTGTTTTATATTCGAGTTGTTAGTACTGTAAAAATACCTTATCAACCCATTATCAACATATTGATACAAACTAGCTTCACCACTTACCAACTCTTTTAAAAAAAAGACCTCACTTTTAAATTGAGGTTGCCTTTTATCAGACAAATCCTCAATATAACTAGATGACCTATCAATATCTACTGTTACTCGAATAAATTTAAACTTTCCAACAACCGAAAACTCTTTAATTAACTCAACCGTTTTTATATTAGACTTGTCCTCTTCTTTAATTTTATATTCAAATTTTACTGGATTATTTCTCCAATCATTATTTTTTATCAGGCATTCCGTTTTTACACCTTGGTTATTTATAAAGTATCCTTTTTCAAAATTAATTTGTGCAAACCCTGTTATGGAAAATATAAACAGAAATAGTAAAGTTGTGTTAAAGTAGGTTTTCATTAAGTTAGTTGTATTTATTTATTTATTTATTTATTTATTTATTTATTTATTGCTAAAATAATTTGTAGCTTAGAATAACAGAAGATGTGTTATAAGTAGAAATATAATTAGAATATTGAGTTGACAAATCTCTCTTTGAAGAAAACCTATATTCAACCCCAATTTTATCAAACAGCTCAATTCCAAGACCAGCTACCATACCATTACGAGATTTAATTGTTACATCATTTTCACCATACACATAAACATCATTTTTATAATCAATCTTAGAATTTAATGAATATATAATTAGATAACCTACATTCATAAAAACACTTGTTTTATCACCAATAAAAAACCTATACCTCAAACCGATAGGCAACTCAATAAACTTGTAATCAACTGAAACATTTTCACTAAAAGTTGTATTTATATCCTTATTATCCTCATATGATTGAAAAGCAGGTTCTATAAACGCTCCCCACTTACCACCTCTAAAAGGCAATAAAAACTCTGCCTCTGCCCCAAATCTAAATGATGTTTTTTTATTGAACCTAACATCTTTATTATACTTATGATCTACATTCAATTGAGAAAAACTTATTCCAGGCCTAACCCTTAGACTAAACCAATTTCTCTTTACTTGTTGCTTTTCTACAACTTTATCCCCTGAACATTTATTGTATTCTGAAAAATATTTCACTAGATCTCTCTCGTGATATTTTATTGATACAAACTTTTGAATTGGTGTAGCATTACAATTTACCTCATTAAAAAGTTGCTGCTTATACATTTCATTTTTCCCAACCTTATTTTCTATGTTCAACAAATATTGTTTATATATTAACTGCTTAACCTCAGTATTCGGCTTATTAAAAAAATATTTATAAATTCCTGCTTGTGAATATTTATATAAACTTGAAGAACCGGTCACCAATTCCTTTAAAAAGAGCTCTTTCGTTTCAAATTTAGCTTCTTTATATATTGACAAATCTTTCAAAATATTTGACGAAAAATCTATCTCAACTTTCGCTCTTATAAATTTAGATGCTCCTATAATCGAAAACTCACTAACTTGTTTTATACTTCCTAATTGAGTTTTAGAATCTTCTATAATTCTATATTCAAAATTTATTGGATTATTTCTCCAATCTATATTTTTTATCAAACATTCCGTTTTTACACCATGATTATTTATAAAGTATCCCTTTTCAAATTTAATTTGTGCAAACCCATTTACGGAAAAAACAAGTAAGAGTAATAATGTGTAATTAATGTGATTTTTCATTCAGTCAGTTTATTTATTTATTTATTTATCCGTTACATCCTTTTAGACATCGTTACCCCCAATAACTCAAACTCTGATTTTATTGCACTATTTAGCACCTTTGACAACTGAATTATGGATTTCTATCCCATTTAAGCGTCAGACTCAAAAAAAAATTAAAATAATTTATACCCCAAAATTATAGACGATGTATTGTATCTAGCATCCAATGACTCAGCTCTCAACAGACTTTTTCTGGTTCCAAATCTATACTCTAAACTAAATTTATTTACGAATTCACCCCCCAAACCAAAAGTTAAATTATCACTAGAATCAATATCTAAATCCCCCGATATTTCATGAGAAATTTTAGACTTCAGTTGAAAATCAAAAACGTAAGCGGCTTTTAAAAATACATTAACCTTATCTCCAATAAAAAACTTATGCTTTAATCCAAATGGTAGTTCTATTGATTTATAATCTGCCTCAACATCTTGTGTTCTTAAATTTGAGTAATACACATTATCTTTTTTCACTTTACAATACTGATAAGTAGGCTCAACAAATAAACTCCATTTATCCTTATTAAAGGGCAATACATATTCAAACTCAATACCTAGTCTAAAATTAATTTTAGAACCAAAATCTATATTTCTTTTACTTAACGAAGAATTCTCTAACTTTAATGATGAAAAATTAATTCCCGGCCTTACTCTTAAATTAAACACCCCTTCTTTAGTCTCCGATGTATGACTAGCTACAACACCACCTTTACACTTGTTATGATTCACAAAAACTTTTATCAAAGATTTTTGTTTATATAAAAGCATTTTGTACTTATGTATTGAATTGGCCTGACAATTAACGTCACTAAACAATTGCTGCTTATACATTTCGTTTTCTACATAATACAAGTCACCTTCACTTTTAACTTCGTACATTTTATAGACAAGCTGTTCTATTTTTGAAGATTTTAATTTATAAAAATACCTTGTAAGGTTATTTTTAGTGTATCTATACAGATTTGCATCTCCCTCCGTAAGCACTTTTAAAAATAATACTTCTTCTATAAAATCAGGCTTTCTTTTTTTCGATAAATCGCTCAAATTAGTAGAAGAGTGATCTATTTTAACATTAGTCTTTACGTACTTTGATATTCCATCCACTCCAAATTCAGCAACTGTTTTTATTGCTTCTTTTTTTATTTCAGAATTTTCAGTCAATTTATATTCAAAATCAATAGGGTTGTTCTTCCAATCAACATTTTTAATTAAACAATTAATTTGCTCTCCTTGATTATTTATAAAATATCCTTTTTCGAATTTAATTTGCGAGAATCCTTTTATGGAAAATACAAACAGAAATAGTAAAGTTGTGTTAAAGTAGGTTTTCATTAAGTTAGATTTATTTATTTATTTATTTATTTATTTATTTATGCGTTACATTCTTTCTGGTACGGTTATCCCCAATAACTGAAAAGCTGATTTTATTACATTCCCAACTAAGCTTGACAGCTGTACTCTGAATATTTTTTCATCTTCAGTATCTGCTCCAAATATTGATACATTTTGAAAAAATGAATTATATCCTTTTACTAAATCGTACGTATAATTTGCTATTAAAGCTGGGCTCTGATTAATAGCTGCTTGTTGAATTACTTCAGGATACAACTCTACTAATTTCAATAACTCCTTTTCTTTTTCGTGTAACGGTATCGTTATATTTTTAGAATAATCAATTTCAGCTTTTCTTAAAATAGCTTGAATTCTTGCATAGGTATATTGAATAAAAGGCCCAGTGTTTCCTTGAAAATCTACTGATTCTTTTGGATCAAATAAAATACGTTTTTTAGGATCTACTTTTAAAATGAAATATTTTAAAGCTCCCATACCTATTGTAGTATACACCTCTTCTTTTTGAACATCAGTATATCCATCCAATTTCCCTAATTCTTCTGAAATTTCTCTTGAAGTACTTACCATTTCCGTCATTAACTCATCAGCATCAACAACTGTCCCTTCTCTACTCTTCATTTTTCCTGAAGGTAAATCAACCATCCCATAACTTAAATGGTGTAGGTTTTCAGCCCAAGCATATCCTAATTTCTTTAAAATTAAAAACAACACTTTAAAGTGATAATCTTGCTCATTACCAACTGTGTAAATCATCCCACCTACATCCGGATTGTCTTTTATACGCTGTATTGCAGTTCCGATATCCTGAGTCATATATACCGCTGTTCCATCTGAACGCAATACAATTTTCTCATCTAATCCATCCTCAGTTAAATCACACCAAACAGAACCATCTTCTTTTTTAAAGAACACCCCATTTTCAAGTCCTTCGGCTATATTATCTTTTCCTAGTAAATAAGTATTACTTTCGTAATAATAAGAGTCAAAATCTACTCCAATATTTTTATACGTTACTTCAAAACCATCATAAACCCATTGGTTCATTTTCTTCCAGAGCGCTACAACTTCTTCATTTCCGGCTTCCCATTTACGAAGCATCTCTTGTGCTTCTAAAATTAATGGTGCTTGTTTTTTAGCTTCTTCCTCGGTTTTCCCTTTGGCAATCAAAGTCGCTATCTCCTTTTTATATTCTTGATCAAACTTCACATAGTAATTACCTACAAGTTTATCTCCTTTTAAACCTGTTGACTCTGGAGTTTCTCCATTACCATAACGATCCCAGGCCAACATACTTTTACAAATATGTATTCCTCTGTCATTAATTACTTGTGTTTTATACACCTTCTTCCCTGAAGCTTTAATAATTTCTGCAACAGAATAGCCTAGTAGTACATTTCTGACATGCCCTAAGTGTAATGGCTTATTTGTATTTGGTGACGAATATTCCACCATAACAGCATTGTTGTCTACTGAAGGCGCAACAAAACCATACTTCTCCTCATTTTTTATTCCTTGGAAAAAATCAAGATAATGAGCATCAGAAATAACAAGATTCAAAAATCCTTTAACGACATTAAAAGCTTCTACTTCAGTAACATTATCTACTAAATACTGTCCTAAATTTTCACCAATCTGTACCGGATTTCCTTTAACAATCCTCAGCAGAGGAAAAACAACCACAGTAATATCTCCTGCAAACTCTTTACGAGTAGCTTGAAACTCTACTGTTGGTAACTCTGATTTGTAAATTGCTACAAATGCCTCCTTAACTTTTAATGCTAATGTTTCTTGAATTGTCATTATCTTATTTTTATAAGTTGCAAAGATAACTTATGCTCGATATAAATTATATTTTCTTAAAGGAATTATTCATTTTAATAGTAAAGGCATATTCCATTAATTAAAACTCACAAACTAAAACAATCAAGAACACTTTACCACTAATTACCATCTATTGGCAACTAAAAGATGTGTTTAGTCGGTGTTTTTAACCTTTTGTAGAATATTTTCGTTCTTGTAAAAAAAATAACATTTAAATAAAGTTTAATTCATTAAAAATCCTTTTTTTTGCCAAAATTTTTAAATCAATGGAATTATTTTTATACATATTTGGAGCTTTATTCTCTGTAATGAACCCATTAGGAACAGTCCCTATATTTGTTAGCTTAACAGAAGGTGACTCACAAAAAGAAGTCAACAAAACATCAATGCTAACAAGTATTAATGTCTTTGTTATTTTAGTTATTTCATTTTTCTTAGGAAAATATGTGCTTGCTTTTTTCGGAATTAGCTTAAGTGCATTAAAAATTGCAGGAGGTTTAGTAATTGCTTCTTCAGGTTTTGCGCTGTTAAAAGGAGAGTTCAGTAAAAACCGAGGAATGAGTAAAAGACACAAAGAGGCTGCACATGAAAGAGAACGCATCTCTCTTACTCCGTTAGCCATACCTATGATGGCAGGACCTGGATCTATCTCTTTACTTATTGGTTTGAATGAAGAGTTCAACAACACTTACCAAATCACAACTACTTTACTAGCAGTTTTAGTAGTGTGCCTAATTTGTTATATTATGATGAGAGGCTCAAAATATATTATCAGAGTTCTTGGACCTAACGGTATTAACTCCATATCAAGAATTATTGGTTTTATAGTTATCGCACTAGGAATTGAATATTTATGGGCAGGAATTTACGCATTAATTAAAACTATTATATAAACATTCCATTCTAGGAAACAAAAAAGCATGAAGAATTAAATTCTTCATGCTTTTTTGTTTTATTATAATAATATGCTCTACTAAAAGCCACTAGTGACTTAAAACACTTCAGCCAACATACATCTTGCACTTCCGCCTCCCAAAGTCTCAATTGTTTTTAAATCAACTGCCAATATTGTGGCATGCTTCTCTAATTTAAACAATTGCTCTTTAGCTAAGCTTTCGTTTGCCTGCTTACTCATTACTAATACGGCTCCAGATTCTCCTTGAAGCTCTAACATGTTTCCTGCAAAAGAATTCATTTGAGATTCTGTTATAGCAATAACCTCTTTACCAGATTTTTTTATATGTTGCACTACATTTTTCTTTTCTTTTTTATCATCAATGGCATCCAAGCAAATGACAGCAAAGTCAGTTCCTACACATAACATTACGTTAGTGTGATAAATAGGTTTTCTCTTTTCGCCAACATTTTGATTCGCTTTGAAGAATACTGGGTCATAATCAAAATCTTCACAGAATTCTATAAATAACTCTTCATCAGACCTTGATGACTCTGCACAATATGCAATTTTATGTACTCTATCTAAAACAACACTTCCTGTACCTTCTAAGTAAATTTCATCTTCCTCAGCAGAAGTATAATCAACTACGTCTTTTATCTCAACACCAGTTTGAGACTCTACGAAATCTATCACATCCTCTCTTCTTTCTTTTCTTCTATTCGATGCCTCCATAGGATATACAGCAGCTATTCCGTCTTGATGAAAAGATATCCAATTATTAGGGAAAATTGAATCTGGCGTTTGTGGATTCATGGTATCTTTTATAACAAGTACTTTTATCCCTGCATTTTTTAACTGATCAACAAAAGCATCAAACTCAGCTTGTGCTTTTTCCTGAATAACTCTTGGAGTAAGTGTTATATCTTGCTGGAAATGATTTGACTTTGCAGTTTGTTCATTTTTACCAAATGAAACTGGACGAACCATTAAAACGGTATTTGTGGATTGTTTACTCAATTTACAAGTGTTCTTTAATTGTTTTAGAAACTGCATCCAATACTTCAAAAGCAGTTTCAGCCATTTTGTTTCCTTTAAAATCTAATAATGGATTAACCTCTACAAATTCCACTGAAGCAACTTTTTTAGAAGCTATCAATTGATTGATAATCGCTACTATTTCATGTTGATCAAAACCTTTTGGTACTGGAGTTCCAGTTCCGTAAGAAATCAAGTCACAATCCATACTATCAACATCAAAAGAAATGTAAATCATATCACACTCATCTAAGGTCGCTAAGGTCTCATTTACACAAACCTCCAAGCCTCTATAACGAACTTCGTGAACCATATAGTTTTTGATACCTAGTTCTTCAATTTGTTTTTCTTCTGGCTCTTCAGTATCTCTAACTCCAAAATACACTACATCACTAGCTATTACCTTAGCTCCTTGACAACCAATGTTTTTCATTGCATTCCAATACTCTTTGGTGTCATCAGAAATATCATTTACCTTACATGCCAAATTATCTTCTGATAACGCAGCAGCTAATGGCATTCCATGAATATTTCCTGAAGGTGAAGTATATGGTGAATGAATATCAGCATGTGCATCAATCCAAACTACACCTATTCTCTTATCAGGATAAGCAGCTTTAATCCCAGATATAGTACCTAATGCTGAAGAGTGATCTCCAGATAATACTAATGGGAAATTATTTGATTCTAAGTTGCGTTGTACTGCATCGCTTAAACGAGTACATTGATCATGTACTTGTTTTATACGCTTACCAAAAGAATTATTTACTTTATTATAAATAGATTCATTTTCGGTTTCTAAGTCTTCAAAATCATATTGAGTAAAGTAATCATTTTGCTCATTGATAGCCGCTATCTCTATAGCATCAACCCCCATATCAGCACCACGTGTTCCAGCACCAATATCAGATCTGTTTTTGATTATTTTTATTGTTTTACTCATCATTTTTACTTTAATAGATTAAAAATATTAAAACAAAAATACTAGTTTAAACTATTACTTTTAAACTAATTATCTCATTTTATACTCATAGTTATAAAAAAAGCGTGTTAGTACTACCAACACGCTTTTTTTTATTCTTTATTAAATTATATTATCTTTTTGAAACATCTTTAAAAGAACGTAAAGTTTCTCCTGTATAAATTTGACGTGGACGCCCAATTGGTTCTTTTTGCAAACGCATTTCTCTCCATTGCGCTATCCAACCTGGTAAACGCCCTAAAGCAAACATTGGTGTAAACATTTCTGTTGGTATACCTAAAGCTCTATAAATAATTCCTGAGTAGAAATCTACGTTAGGATATAATTTTCTATCTACGAAATATGAATCAGATAAAGCTTCTTGCTCTAATCCTTTTGCTATATCAAGAATTGGATCTTCCACCCCTAAAGCACCTAAAACATCATCTGCTGCTACTTTAATAATTTTAGCTCTTGGATCAAAATTTTTGTATACACGATGTCCGAACCCCATTAAACGGAAAGGATCTTGCTTATCTTTAGCTTTACCCATGTATTTTTTAGTATCACCACCATCAGCCTTGATATCCTCTAACATTTCAATTACAGCCTGATTAGCTCCTCCATGTAATGGTCCCCATAATGCAGATATTCCTGCAGAAAGTGATGCATATAAACCTGCGTGAGAAGAACCTACAATACGTACAGTAGATGTAGAACAGTTTTGTTCATGATCAGCATGTAAGATTAATAATTTATCAATTGCATTGTTTATTACAGGGTTTGCTTTGTACTCTTTATTTGGTTTGTTAAACATCATTTTCATGAAGTTTTCAACATACCCTAAAGAATCATCACCGTAATCTAATGGTAATCCCATTTTCTTTCTATGTGCCCAAGCAGTTAATACAGGAAACTTTCCTAACACAGTAACTATTGCTTTATACATATCTTCTTCAGAATCTACATTCACAGAAGACGGGTTAAATGCAATCAATGCACTTGTTAAAGATGACAATACACCCATTGGATGTGCTGTCTTTGGAAAACCATCTAATATTTTTTTGATATCCTCATCAACATGTGCTTCAGCTTTAATATCAGCATCAAATTTTGCTAATTGCTCAGCTGTTGGTAATTCTCCAAAAATCAATAAATATGCTACTTCTAAGAAATCTGCTTTTTCAGCTAATTCTTCTATAGAATACCCACGGTATCTTAAAATTCCTTCTTCTCCATTTAAAAAAGTAATTGCACTTGTACACGAGCCAGTGTTTTTATATCCTGGATCAATGGTTACAACACCACCTGATGCACTTCTTAATGTTTTAATATCAATTGCAAGTTCATTTTCAGTACCTTTAATTACTGGAAATTCTAATTTTTTACCGTTTACTTCTAAAGTAGCTATATCTGCCATAGTTTTTTCTCCTTCGCTTTATTGTGCTAATACATCTATTAGCAAGGGTTAATTATTCAGTCCGACGAATTTACGAAAAATAGCCCTAAAAAAGAAACTATTCACGCATAAAAAAAGCACTAAAAATAAACTTTTTAGTGCTTTAATAAATTGTTACCCCTAAAGTGATTCCTACTTCACTTTGAAAGCATTTTCTTGAGGATAATAAGCTACAAAACCTAACTCTTCTTCAATACGTAATAACTGGTTGTATTTTGCCATTCTATCAGAACGAGAAGCAGAACCAGTTTTTATCTGACCACAGTTTAATGCTACTGCTAAATCAGCAATAGTATTATCTTCTGTTTCACCAGAACGGTGACTCATTACAGAAGTATACCCTGCATTATGCGCCATATTAACCGCTGCAATAGTTTCTGTTAAAGTACCAATCTGATTTACTTTAATTAAAATTGAATTTGCTGTATTACTTTTAATACCACGCTCTAAACGTTTAACATTAGTAACAAATAAATCATCACCAACTATCTGTACTTTATCACCAACTTTATCCGTTAGTAACTTCCAACCGTTCCAGTCGTTTTCATCCATCCCATCCTCAACAGATACAATAGGGTATTTAGCACATAAGTCAGCTAAATATTGTGCTTGTTCTTCTGAAGTTCTAATTGCTCCTCCAGTACCTTCAAACTTTGTATAATCGTACTTACCATCAACATAAAATTCTGCCGCAGCACAATCCAAAGCAACCATAATCTCATCTCCGAAACTATATCCAGCATTTTCAACTGCTAACTTCACAGAATCCAAAGCGTCTTCCGTACCATCTAATGTTGGCGCAAAACCACCTTCATCACCTACAGCAGTAGACAAACCTCTATCCTTCAATACCTTTTTAAGGTTGTGAAAAATTTCAGTTCCCATTTGCATAGCTTCTGTAAAGTTTTTTGCTTTAACAGGCATGATCATAAATTCTTGAAATGCTATTGGCGCATCACTATGAGAACCTCCGTTAATGATATTCATCATTGGTACCGGAAGTGTATTAGCAGAAACCCCACCAATATACCTATACAAAGGTAATCCCAATTCATTAGCAGCCGCTTTAGCACAAGCTAAAGAAACTCCTAAAATTGCATTAGCACCTAAATTAGATTTATTTTCTGTTCCATCAAGCTCTATCATTATTTTGTCAATACTGTTTTGTTCCAAAACAGAAATCCCTAATAATTCTTCAGCAATAATTGTATTTACATTATTAACTGCTTTTAAAACTCCTTTTCCCATGTAAGCACTTCCGCCATCACGTAATTCAACAGCCTCATGTTCTCCTGTAGATGCACCTGAAGGCACAACTGCACGTCCCATAAATCCATTTTCAGTAGTTACATCAACCTCTACAGTTGGATTACCTCTTGAATCAAAAATTTGTCTTGCATGAACACCAATAATCATACTCATAATTGTGTTGTTTTTTAGTTGTGTAAATATAATTTAAGCCTGCCCCACCTTATATCAAAACATAGTCTTCGACAAGCCATTACTGACTATGCTTTTAATCAATAAACCTCACAAGATTTTACAACTTGTGAGGTTTGTTATTTTATAATTAAGCCTTTTGCAATTTAGCTTCTTTTATATTCGTTACGAACTGATCGAACAAATATCTTGAATCATGTGGTCCAGGACTAGCTTCTGGGTGATACTGAACAGAAAAGCAATTCTTATTCTTCATCTTTAAACCAGCTACCGTATGATCATTCAAATGTGTATGAGACACTTCAACTTCTGGATTAGCTACAGCTTCATCCCTATTTACAGCGAAACCATGATTTTGAGAAGTAATTTCCCCTTTACCCGTTGCTATATTCATAACAGGATGGTTAATTCCTCTATGACCATTATGCATTTTAAATGTAGATATTCCATTTGCTATAGCAATAACTTGATGTCCTAAACAGATACCAAATAATGGCAAATCTCTTTTTATAATTTCTTTAGCAACAGCCTGAGCCTCAACCAAAGGTTCTGGATCTCCAGGACCATTTGACAAGAAATACCCATCAGGATTCCAAGCTCTCATTTCTTCAAAAGTTGAATTATAAGGAAATACCTTAATATACACATCTCTTGATGAAATGTTTTTTAATATATTTCTTTTTATTCCGATATCTAAAACTGCTACTTTATAGGTTGCGTTTTCATCACCAAAATAATAAGGTTCAGTACATGATACTTTAGAAGCCAATTCTAATCCGTTCATATTAGGACTAGCAGCTAATCGCTTTTTAAGTCCTTCAATATTATCAACATCAGTAGAGATTACCGCATTCATTGCACCGTTATCACGAATGTATGAAACCAACGCTCTTGTGTCAACATCTGAAATAGCAAACAAGTTACTTTCCTCTAAAAAATCTTCTAATGATCTATTCGCTATATCTCTTGAATAATCATAACTAAAGTTTTTACAAATTAATCCTGAAATTTTAACTCCTTTAGATTCATTTTCATCTTCAGCAGTACCGTAATTTCCAATATGTGTATTTGTAGTTACCATTAACTGACCGAAATAAGATGGATCAGTAAAGATTTCTTGATACCCCGTCATTCCAGTATTAAAACAAACCTCTCCAAAGGATGTACCTTCTTTATCAGCTACTGATTTTCCGTAGAAAATTGTGCCATCAGCTAGCAGTAGTATTGCTTTTCTTCGAGTTTGATACTTCATTACTATATGTTGTTTAGTTATGTGTTATTCTTGGCGCAAAATTAATACAAAAAAAAAGGATAAACTAACAAGTTTATCCTTTAATATTAAGATTTTAAAAATACCTTATTCTTCTTCTTTAGAAGCTGCTGGGTCTGCTGCTGATGGAGCTGCTTTTTTAGCTTTACTTCTACGAGTAGTCTTTTTAGCTTCTTTCTTACCAGCATTGTAAATTTCGTTGTAATCAACTAATTCTACCATTGCCATATCAGCGTTATCCCCTAAACGGTTTCCTAACTTGATAATACGAGTATAACCTCCTGGACGATCTCCTACTTTTACAGCTACGTCTCTGAATAATTCAGTTACTGCTTCTTTTTGTCTTAACTTAGCGAACACTAAACGACGATTGTGCGTAGTATCACTTTTAGACTTAGTCACTAAAGGTTCGAAAAATTGCTTTAAAGCTTTCGCCTTAGCAACTGTAGTATTAATACGTTTATGCTCTATTAAAGAACATGCCATATTAGACAACATCGCAACTCTGTGGGCTTTCTTTCTACCTAAGTGATTTATTTTTTTACCGTGTCTCATTGTATTTGGTATTTCACACCATCTTGCATCAACTCATTATGAGGAGCAAAATATGATGTATTAATTTATTTGTTTTGAATAAAAAATCAGAAAGGAGTATTGTAACTAATTACAACACTCCATCTCTAAATGATTTAATCTTTATCTAATTTGTACTTTGTTAAATCCATTCCGAACGTTAAGTTCTTAATCGCTACTAACTCATCTAATTCAGTTAACGATTTTTTACCGAAGTTACGGAACTTCATTAAGTCATTTTTATTGAATGACACTAAGTCTCCTAAAGTATCAACTTCAGCAGCTTTTAAACAGTTTAATGCACGAACTGAAAGATCCATATCAACAAGCTTAGTTTTAAGCAATTGTCTCATGTGTAATGATTCCTCGTCATACGTTTCTGTTTGAGCAATTTCATCTGCCTCTAAAGTGATACGCTCATCAGAGAATAACATAAAGTGGTGGATTAAAATTCTAGCAGCATCAGTTAAAGCATCTTTAGGATGAATAGAACCATCAGTTTGAATTTCAAATACTAATTTTTCATAATCAGTTTTTTGTTCAACACGAAAGTTCTCTATCTTATACAATACATTTTTGATAGGAGTATATATAGAATCAACAAAAATAGTTCCTAATGGTGCATTAGCTTTTTTATTTTCTTCTGCAGGAACATATCCTCTACCTTTTTCTATAGTAAGTTCCATATTGAAATTCACTTTAGGATCTAAGTTACAGATAACTAAATCTGTATTTAATACTTGAAATCCAGAGATGAATTTTTGAAAATCACCAGCTGTAAGTTGTTTCTTTCCTGATACAGAAATAGATACAGTTTCGTTGTCTACATCTTCTATTTGTTGCTTAAAACGTACTTGTTTTAAGTTCAAAATAATTTCTGTAACATCTTCTACAACTCCTGAAATAGTAGAAAATTCATGCTCTACTCCCTCAATACGAGTTGAAGTAATTGCAAACCCTTCCAAAGAAGATAATAATACTCTTCTCAGCGCATTACCTACAGTTAATCCATAACCAGGTTCTAATGGTCTGAACTCGAATTTACCTTCGAACTCAGAAGAATCGATCATGATAACCTTATCTGGTTTTTGAAAATTTAATATTGCCATTTTTTCTTCTTTTAATTGTTATTCAGTTGCGCGGTTTCTAAGTGTGAAGAAATACGAACAAACCCTTTGGCTGAATCTCAATATGATTAATTTATTACTTAGAATATAATTCTACGATCAATTGTTCTTTGATGTTTTCTGGGATTTGTAAACGTACTGGCACAGCAACGAAAGTTCCTGATTTAGTAGCGTTATTCCAAGTCATCCACTCAAAAACATTACTATTATTTGCTAATGAATTTTCAATAGCAGATAAAGATTTAGATTTTTCTCTTACTCCAACAACATCACCTGCTTTTAAAGAATAAGAAGGAATGTTTACAATTTCTCCGTTAACAGTAATATGTCTGTGAGAAACTAATTGACGTGCTCCACTTCTTGAAGGAGAAACACCCATTCTGTAAACAACATTATCTAATCTTGATTCACATAACTGTAATAAAACCTCACCTGTAATACCATTATCAGCAGATGCTTTTTTAAATAAGTTAGAGAATTGACGCTCTAACATACCATAAGTATATTTAGCTTTTTGCTTTTCCATTAATTGGATAGCGTATTCTGATTTTTTACCTCTTCTACGAGTGTTACCGTGCTGTCCTGGAGGGAAATTTCTTTTTTCAAAAGATTTATCTTCTCCGAAAATTGCTTCACCAAACTTACGAGCAATTCTAGTCTTTGGTCCTGTATATCTTGCCATTTCTAAATTATTAAGAGCGGGGTTATGAATTAAGGCTTATCTATCCTTCGAAAACCATGGTATCCACTCAGTGATTATTAAATATAAAAAGAACTGAAACATAACAAAAGTTACGTTTCAGTTTATTTTCAAAAGTTATTAAACTCTTCTTCTTTTAGGAGGTCTACAACCGTTATGAGCTGTAGGTGTTACATCGATAATCTCCGTAACATCAATCCCTGCATTGTGTAAAGATCTGATTGCAGACTCACGTCCGTTACCTGGTCCCTTAACATATACCTTTACTTTTCTTAATCCTGCTTCGTGTGCAGTTTTCGCACAATCTTCAGCAGCAGTTTGAGCAGCGTAAGGAGTATTCTTTTTAGAACCTCTAAACCCCATCTTACCAGCAGAAGACCAAGCTATTACATCACCTTTTTTGTTTGTCAAAGAGATGATAATATTATTGAATGACGATGATACGTGAGCTTCACCTACCGCGTCTACAACAACCTTTCTTTTCTTAGCAGTTTTTGTTGACTTTGCCATAATATTATGCTTTTTTCTTGTTAGCTACTGTTTTTCTTCTACCTTTTCTAGTTCTAGAGTTATTCTTAGTTCGTTGACCTCTTAAAGGTAAACCAACTCTATGACGAATTCCTCTGTTACATCCGATATCCATTAAACGTTTAATGTTTAATTGAATTTCAGTACGTAATTCACCTTCAATTGTGAATGACCCAATCGCCTCACGAATGTTACCGATTTCTTCATCAGTCCAATCTGAAACTTTTGTATCTTCACTTACTCCTGCTGTCGCTAAAGCATTCTTAGCTCTAGTAGAACCTACACCAAATATGTAAGTTAATGCGACTACACCCCTTTTATGTTTTGGGATATCAACACCTGCAATTCTAGCCATTACCCTTGTCTTTGTTTAAATCTAGGATTCTTTTTATTAATAACGTACAATCTACCTTTACGACGTACGATTTTGCACTCTGCACTTCTTTTTTTAACTGATGCTCTTACTTTCATCTCTTAATTTTTATTTTGAAAACAGAAATCACTCTCCATTTTCATTGTTTCGTGACAACTATTTAGTTTTACGAGATTGCAAAACTAAATAATTGTTAGATATATTAATAATTTTTAATCAATTATTTTAATATCTGTATGTAATTCTTGCTTTTGACAAGTCATAAGGACTCATTTCAAGCTTTACTTTATCACCAGGTAACAACTTAATATAATGCATACGCATCTTACCTGATATGTGAGCTGTTACAATGTGACCATTTTCCAACTCAACACGGAACATCGCATTTGATAATGCTTCAATAATACTTCCGTCTTGTTCTATTGCTTGTTGCTTTGCCATAGTTACGCTACTGCTTTTCTATTTTTACCAGTTTCCATTAATCCATCATAATGCTTATTTAACAAGTAAGAATTAACTTGTTGCATCGTATCCATTGCCACACCTACTAAAATTAGTAATGATGTACCTCCGTAAAACAATGCCCAACCTTGCTGAACACTCATCAACTTGATTACAATTGCAGGACAAATAGCGATTAATGCTAAAAAGATAGACCCAGGTAATGTAATTTGAGACATTATCTTATCTAAATAATCAGCCGTTTCAGTCCCTGGTTTAATACCTGGAATAAAACCATTACTACGCTTTAAGTCTTCTGCCATTTTATTGGTAGGAACTGTGATTGCAGTATAGAAATATGTAAAGATGATAATTAATAATGCGAACATTACATTATACCATAATCCAAACATATTTGTAAACTCTGTTTTCAAGAACTGTGCAACTGCTCCTTCACCAAACGCCTCACCTACAACTGCAGGAACAAACATAATAGCTTGAGCAAATATAATTGGCATTACCCCTGAAGCATTAAGCTTCAATGGTAAAAACTGTCTAGCACCTTCTTCATACCCTCCAACTGCCGAACGTCTAGCATACTGAACAGGAACCTGTCTTACAGCTAAAACTAACATTATTGAAAGTAGAATAATAACTAACCAAACAATTACTTCTATCAAAAGCATCATAACACCACCGTTACCACCATCTCCTGATACTCTAGAACCAATTTCCTGCATAAAAGAACCAGGTAAACTAGCAATAATCCCTACCATAATCAATAGTGATATACCGTTACCTATTCCTTTATCAGTAATTTTTTCACCTAACCACATAGCGAATACACACCCTGTAACTAAGATCGTTATAGAAGAAACCCAAAACATTCCTCCTCTACCAAAAACAAAAGCAGATTCAGGCACACCTAAACTAGTTAAACTAGTTAAGTAAAATGGAGCTTGAACAACACAAATAACGATGGTTAACCAACGTGTAATTTGTGTAATTTTCTTTTGTCCACTAGCACCTTCTTTCTGTAGTTTTTGAAGATAAGGAATTGCTATAGTCATTAATTGAACAACAATAGAAGCAGAAATATAAGGCATTATACCAAGTGCAAATACAGAAGCTTTAGCTAAAGCTCCTCCAGTAAAAGCGTTGATTAAGGCTAAAAAACCTCCATCATCGAATTTATCACTTAATCCTGACAATTGACTTACATCTATACCTGGCAACACAATTTGCGCTCCAAATCTATATGCAAGCAATAAACCTAAAGTAATAAGAATTTTATTTCTTAATTCTTCAATTTGCCAAACTCCTTGTATTGATTCTATAATTTTCTTCATGAAATAATATTATAAAGTTACAACGCTTCCACCAGCAGCTTCAATAGCTGTTTTTGCAGTTGCAGTAAACTTATGAACAGAAACTGTTAATTTTGCTTTTAATTCACCCCTACCTAAGATTTTTACTAAGTCGTTTTTACCAACAAGTCTGTTAGCTATTAACACGTCTAAATCTACAGTATCAGTAAGTTTCCCAGCATCTACCAATTCTTGTAAAGTATCCAAGTTTACACCTGAAAACTCTTTACGATTGATGTTTGTGAAACCAAACTTAGGAACACGACGTTGTAAAGGCATTTGACCACCTTCAAAACCAATTTTTCTAGAATACCCAGATCTTGATTTCGCCCCTTTATGTCCTCTTGCTGCAGTACCACCTTTTCCAGAACCTTGACCTCTACCAAGTCTCTTAGAATTATTCCGTACTGAACCTTCAGCTGGTTTTAAATTACTTAAATCCATTGTTTTAATGTTTTAATTAAGCTTCCGTTACAGAAACTAAATGTTGAACTTTGTTAACCATACCAACGATTGCTGGTGTAGCATCATGCTCTATCGTTTGGTTTAACTTTTTAAGACCAAGAGAAACTAAAGTTCTCTTTTGTCTTTCTGGTCTACCAATAGCACTTTTTACTAATGTTACTTTAATCTTTGCCATCTTAAACTTGATTAACCTTTAAACAATTTTTCTAAAGAAATACCTCTTTGTTTTGCAACAGCTCGAGCATCTCTTAATTGTAATAAAGCATCAAAAGTTGCTTTTACTACATTATGAGCATTTGACGAACCTTGAGACTTTGATAATACATCGTGTACACCAACCGCTTCAAGTACATGACGCATAGCACCACCTGCAATTACTCCTGTACCAGGAGCAGCTGGGATGATGTTAACTCTTGCACCACCAAACTTACCTAATTGTTGGTGAGGTAACGTACCTTTAATTAAAGGAATACGAACCAAGTTTTTCTTAGCATCTTCGATAGCTTTAGCGATAGCACTAGCAACGTCTTTAGATTTCCCTAAACCGTGACCAACAACACCCGCTTCATCTCCAACTACAACAATAGCTGAAAATCCGAATGCTCTACCACCCTTTGTTACTTTAGTAACACGATTTACACCAACTAAACGATCTTTAAGATCTAAACCCTGAGGTTTTACTAGTTCTGCATTTTTATTAGTTTGAAACATAATTTCTTAAAATTTTAATCCACCTTCTCTAGCTCCTTCAGCTAATGACTTAATTCTACCATGGTACAAAGAACCACCTCTATCAAAAGAAATAGTATTAACACCAGCTTTGATAGCTTTCTCAGCAACAGCTTTACCAACTAAAGTAGCGATTTCAGACTTAGTACCTTTTTCAGCACTAAACCCTTTATCTCTTGAAGAAGATGCAACAATTGTTTTTCCAGTTACGTCATCAATTACTTGTGCGTAAATTTCTTTATTACTTCTGTAAACGGCCAATCTTGGTCTTTCAGATGTACCAGAAACAATCTTCCTAACTCTGTTATGGATTCTTGCTTTTCTATCGGTTTTTGATAATTTCATTTGTCTTTTTTTAGTATTTTAATAGCTTCACTAAACTTGTAAAACCCAACAATCATTAAAATTTAACGTAAAAATGATTGTTGGCTTACTTATTTTATGTCGCCTTAAAAATATTAAGCCGATTTACCAGCTTTTCTTCTTAACACTTCTCCAACAAACTTAACACCTTTACCTTTATATGGCTCTGGTCTACGGTAAGAACGGATTTTAGCCGCTACTTGCCCTACTAATTGTTTGTCTGCAGATGTTAATTTTATAATTGGATTTTTACCTTTATCAGATACTGTTTCGATTTTAACTTCTGGAGCTATATCTAAAACAATATTGTGAGAGAAACCTAAAGCTAAATCAAGTTTTTGACCTTGATTACTTGCTCTATACCCTACACCTACTAATTCCAATTCTTTAGTAAACCCTTTAACAACACCCTCAATCATGTTAGCGATTAAAGCTCTGTACAATCCGTGCTTTGCTTTGTGATCTTTAACTTCTGATGAACGTTCTAAAGTAATTACTCCTTCTTCTATCTTAACAGTTATATTTAAAACTTCCTGAGTTAATTCACCCATTTTACCTTTAACTACAACCACTCCGTCTTTTACATCAACTGTAACTCCTGCTGGAATTACAATTGGACTTTTACCTATTCTTGACATGCTTTCTAGATTTTAAAAATTAGCAAACTGAACAAATAACTTCTCCACCAACATTCTCTCTACGAGCTTGTTTTCCAGTCATTACTCCTTTAGAAGTAGAAACAATTGCAACACCTAAACTATTTAAAATTCTTGGCATTTCAGTAGAAGAGACATATTTACGTAAACCTGGTTTACTTACTCTTTCGATTTTTCTTATTACAGACTGCTTGTTCTCGTCATATTTTAAGGCAATTTTAATTGTCCCTTGAACTGACTCGTCATCAAATTTGTAACTTAAAATATAACCTTGATCAAATAAAATCTTAGTTATAGCTTTCTTTAAATTAGAAGCAGGAATTTCAACCACTCTGTGATTGGCTCTCACTGCATTCCTAACTCTCGTTAGGTAATCCGCTATTGGATCTGTATACATATATATTAATTTGCGGCTTTGGTTTTCGGCAGTAAACACTACTGCCGAACCTTAAACCAATTTATAAACTTTTACCAACTGGCTTTTCTTACACCAGGTATTAAACCTTGGTTTGCCATTTCTCTGAATGTAACACGAGAAATTCCGAACGTACGCATGTATCCTTTTGGACGTCCTGTTAATTTACATCTGTTATGCAAACGAACTGGAGATGCGTTTTTCGGCAATTTTTGCAATGCATCATAATCACCAGCTTCTTTCAAAGCAGCTCTTTTGGCAGCATATTTTGCAACTAACTTACGTCTTTTGACCTCACGGGCCTTCATCGATTCTTTAGCCATATTAATTCTTTTTAAAAGGTAAACCTAATTCAGTTAATAATGATTTTGCTTCTTTATCGGTATCAGCTGAAGTTACAAATGTAATATTCATTCCACCAATTTTATTAACTTTATCAATATTTATTTCTGGGAAGATAATTTGCTCAGTAATTCCTAAACTATAGTTACCTCTTCCATCAAAACCATCAGCCTTGATTCCACCGAAATCTCTTACACGTGGTAAAGACGATGTAACTAATCTGTCTAAAAATTCATACATTCTTTCAGCACGTAAAGTAACTTTAACACCAATTGGCATTCCTTTACGCAACTTGAAAGTCGCAACATCTTTCTTAGATAATGTAGATACAGCTTGTTGTCCTGAAATCTTAGTGATTTCTTCTAACGCATGATCTATCAATTTCTTGTCAGATACCGCAGCACCAACACCTTTAGAAATTATTATTTTTTCTAATTTAGGTACCTGCATTACATTCTTGTAACTAAATTCTTCTGTAAGAGCAGTAACAATTCTGTCCTTGTACTCTTGTTTTAATCTTGAAACGTAAGCCATAACTAAATTACTTCATTAGATTTTTTAGAAACTCTTACCTTATCTTTTCCTTCACCTTTATAACCAACTCTGGTAGTCTTACCATCTTTAGTTAATAAAGACAAATTAGAGATTTGCATAGCAGCCTCTTTTTTTACGATTCCTCCTTGAGGATTTGCAGCGTCAGGCTTAACATGCTTTGAAACCATGTTTACACCTTCAACAATCGCTTTGTTTTTTTCACGAAGAATTTTTGTAACAGTACCTTCAGATCCCTTGTGGTCTCCAGCAATTACTCTAACTGTATCTCCTGTTTTTATCTTTAACTTTGTCATCTTTACAAAATATTAAAGCACTTCAGGTGCTAATGATACAATCTTCATAAATCCTTTATCACGAAGCTCTCTTGATACTGGTCCAAAAACACGTGTTCCACGCATTTCTCCCGTAGGGTTTAACAGCACACATGCATTATCATCAAAACGGATATAAGAACCATCTGGTCTTCTAATCTCTTTTTTAACTCTAATAACAACAGCTGTAGAAACCTGTCCTTTTTTTACACTACCGTTTGGAGTAACATCTTTA
>Ga0209396_1000149_pt1 | contig 90837 bp, 53 predicted proteins | sample GOMGulsemesocosm_6_FD_184638 | JGI IMG/M metagenome (GOLD analysis project Ga0209396, IMG submission 184638) | Methane-oxidizing microbial communities from mesocosms in the Gulf of Mexico - GOM8C Gulf of Mexico (SPAdes) (version 2) | ecosystem: Environmental > Aquatic > Marine > Cold seeps... | reverse complement strand
TAAAAAAGAGGAAGTCACGCAAGCAATTGAAGAAATGCTTGCACACCAAGGACCTTATCTTTTACAAGTGAAAATTGATGCTGCCGACAATGTTTGGCCGCTAGTTCCACCGAATACCGCTAACCACAAAATGATGGAGAATAGATAATGAATCAGCATACTTTGCGTATTACTGCACATAACCAACCGACTGTGCTTGAGCGTTTATTACAAGTCACTCGTTATCGTGGTTTCTCTGTAACAGGCATGACCATGTTCCCGTGTAATGAGTCAAACTTGTTAGATATTGAATTATCGGTGAGTAGTGAACATTCAATTGAACATTTAAATCATCAATTATCTAAGCTATTTGATATCAATGATGTTGTGATTGATGATAAATCATCACAACAATACAGTGCATAAATGTTAAAAAGATTGTGCAAAAAGCACCCATGAAATTTAGAGTTAATTGAGTCAGTGAACTAGAGTTAACTCGTTAAAAATATAATAAACTAGGAAAATAAAATGGCTAAAGTAAATGCAGAACTTATTTGGTTTAATGGCGAACTCATGCCGTGGAAAAACGCTACCGTCCATGTAATGAGTCACGCATTGCATTATGGTTCATCAGTGTTTGAAGGCATTCGAGCCTATGATACTCATAAAGGCACATGTATTTTTCGCTTAGAAGAGCACATAAAACGTTTATTCGATTCGGCAAAAATTTATCGTATGAATATCCCCTTTACAGAAGCAGAAATAGTGCAAGCATGTAAAGATGCTGTAGCTAAAAATGATTTGAACTCAGCTTATTTACGTCCGTTAGCCTTTTTAGGCGATATCGGCATGGGGTTACGTCCACCTATTGATGCCGTAGCAGATATTATGGTTGCCGCATTTAGCTGGGAAGCATATTTAGGTGCGGATGCTATTGAAAATGGTGTAGAGGTTGGTGTATCAAGTTGGAACCGATTAGCGCCAAACACTATGCCAACAGCAGCGAAAGCGGGCGGAAACTACCTTTCTTCACAATTGATTTCTACCGAAGCTGCACGTCACGGTTATGCCGAAGGTATTGCCTTAGATGTAAATAATATGGTCAGTGAAGGAGCAGGCCAAAACTTGTTCTTAATTCGTAATGGCGTGCTTTATACTCCTCCTGGAGCAGCATCTATTTTACAAGGTTTAACCCGTGATACAGTGTTTTTCCTTGCGAAAAAGCTAGGTTACGAAGTGCGTGAAGAATCTATTTCTCGCGAGTCTTTATATCTTGCTGATGAGTTCTTTATGTGTGGCACTGCAACAGAAATAGTCCCGGTAAAATCAGTTGATGGTATCGCCGTGGGTAATGGTTTACGTGGACCAATCACTAAAGCCTTGCAAGAAGCATTCTTTGGTATTTTCGATGGTACAACTGAAGTACCAGAAAATTGGTTAGACCCAGTTAAATAAAATGCCTTTGGCTCTAGTTCCGTGTTAACAGTATCCACCTGACCCTTTAAATAGGCTCAGTGCTGATGTCTTGATCTAGAGTCAAACCCCAATTTTATTAATGCAAAATTTATTTTAAAAAATCATTGAATTTGTTATCCGTCAGTGAGTTTTCAAAATAATTTTTTCAATGTTTTCAACCGGAATATAAATATAATGCCTAAATTAAGATCTGCAACTTCTACTCAAGGACGTAATATGGCTGGTGCTCGTGCTTTATGGCGCGCAACAGGAATGACTGATGGCGATTTTGGCAAACCAATTATTGCCGTGGTTAACTCATTTACTCAATTTGTTCCAGGTCATGTGCATTTAAAAGATATGGGACAATTAGTTGCCGGCGCCATTGAAAAAGCAGGTGGTGTCGCTAAAGAATTTAATACTATTGCGGTGGATGATGGTATTGCTATGGGTCACAGCGGTATGCTTTATAGCTTACCTTCGCGTGATCTTATCGCCGATTCAGTTGAATACATGGTTAATGCCCATTGTGCAGATGCCATGGTCTGTATTTCAAACTGCGACAAAATTACCCCTGGTATGATAATGGCGGCAATGCGTCTTAACATTCCCGTGATATTTGTTTCAGGTGGTCCAATGGAAGCGGGTAAAACTAAGCTTTCAGACCAAATTATCAAACTTGATTTAGTTGATGCGATGATCCAAGGCGCCGATCCGAAAGTGTCTGACGCGCAAAGCGACCAAGTTGAACGTTCAGCTTGTCCAACGTGTGGTTCATGTTCTGGTATGTTCACCGCTAACTCAATGAACTGTTTAGCCGAAGCGTTAGGGTTAGCACAGCCGGGTAACGGTTCAATGTTAGCTACGCATGCTGACCGCGAACATTTATTCTTAAACGCGGGTAAAGAAATTGTTAAATTAACTAAGCGTTACTATCAAGAAAACGACGAATCAGCATTGCCACGTAATATCGCGAACAAAGCCGCGTTTGAAAATGCAACGTGTCTAGATATCGCCATGGGTGGTTCAACAAACACAGTTTTGCATTTAATCGCTGCGGCTCAAGAAGCTGATATTGATTTCACCATGAAAGATATGGATCGCTTATCCAGAATTGTGCCGCAATTATGTAAAGTTGCACCGTCTACGCCAAAATATCATATGGAAGACGTACATCGTGCAGGTGGTGTATTTGCTATTCTAGGTGAGTTAGCACGTGCTAACTTATTAACGACAAACATTAAAAACGTTTTAGGTTTAACACTTGATGAAATGTTAGAAAAATATGACATTACCTTAACTAAAGACCAAAGCGTAATCGACTTTTTCCGTGCAGGACCTGCGGGCATTCGCACGACTAAAGCATTCAGCCAAGATTGCCGTTGGGATAATGTTGATGACGATCGTGAGAACGGTTGTATTCGTTCACTTGAGCACGCTTATTCTCTTGAAGGTGGTTTAGCCGTATTAGCCGGTAACATTGCCCCTGACGGTTGTGTTGTTAAAACTGCTGGCGTATCAGACGACAACTTAGTATTTACCGGCCCAGCTCATGTATTTGAAAGCCAAGACGCAGCTGTCGCGGGCATTTTAGCTAAAAAAGTAGTCGCTGGCGAAGTGGTTGTTATACGTTACGAAGGCCCTAAAGGTGGTCCGGGTATGCAAGAAATGCTTTACCCAACCACTTATTTGAAATCGATGGGCTTAGGTAAAGAATGTGCGTTATTAACTGATGGCCGCTTCTCTGGTGGTACTTCTGGTTTATCTATTGGTCACGTTTCTCCTGAAGCGGGCAGTGGCGGAACTATTGCCCTTGTAGAGCAAGGCGACATTATTCACATTGATATTCCTAACAGGATTATTCAGCTAAACGTCAGTGAAGAAGAGTTAGCGCAACGTCGTAAGGTAATGAATGCTAAGGGCAAAGATGCTTGGAAAGCTATTGGCCGTATACGTCCTATAAGTTATGCCTTGAAAAACTACGCAATGTTAGCAACCAGTGCTGACAAGGGTGCTGTACGTAACCGTGCACTTTTAGATGGTGAAGTCGGTGGCACCAACGAGAATACTTATGACTGATATGGAACGCCAAGAGTTATTACTTTCAAAAGCTAAACAAGGTGAAGGTTTAGATTATCTACGCCGTATTTTGCTTGCGCCTGTTTATGATGTAGCCGTAGAAACCGAGCTTACGCCATTAACGAAAATATCTGCACGCTTAGGCAACCAAATATCTCTTAAGCGTGAAGATCAACAGCCGGTGCATTCTTTTAAATTACGTGGCGCTTATAATAAACTGGTGAATTTACCTGAAGCTAAATGTATTCATGGTGTTATTGCTGCTTCGGCAGGTAATCATGCACAAGGGCTAGCGCTCGCCGCATATAAATTGGGTATTAAAGCGACAATTGTTATGCCGATAACAACGCCTGATATTAAAGTGGATAACGTGCGACGTTTTGGCGCAGAAGTGCGTTTAGTGGGGAAAAGTTTTAACGAAGCACAAATAGCCTCTGTTGAATTTGCCGAAGCTGAAAATAAAACTATTATCCATCCGTTTGACGATATTGATGTCATTGCCGGACAAGGTACCGTAGCGAAAGAGCTTTTACAGCAGCAGCCTAATAACGATGTTGTATTCATTCCTGTGGGCGGCGGCGGTTTACTCGCAGGTATGGCTGTTTATTTAAAACAATTACAACCTAATATTAAAGTCATTGGTGTTGAAGCAGAAGATTCTGCTTGTTTAAAAGCGGCTCTGGCTGCTGGCAAGCCTGTCGATTTAGAACAAGTTGGTTTATTTGCAGATGGCGTTGCGGTTAAACGTATTGGCGAACATACGTTTGATCTGATCAAGCAATATTGCGATGAAGTGATTACGGTTTCAACGGATGAAATTTGTGGTTCGATAAAAGACATTTTTGAACAAACCCGTGTTATTGCTGAACCAGCAGGAGCGTTATCATTAGCAGGTTTACAAAAATATTGTAAAACCAGTGCTGGTAACGAGTCGCTAGTGGCCGTTCTTTCGGGAGCTAATATGAACTTTCATAGTTTACGTTATGTATCGGAGCGCTGCGAGTTGGGTGAACAAAAAGAAGCAGTGTTGGCTGTCACCATTCCAGAAGAAAAAGGCAGTTTTAGACGTTTCTGTCATGCTCTAGAAGGACGTGTAATCACCGAATTTAACTATCGTTTTGCTGCGCGAATTGACGGAGTGAAAAAAGACGCTAATATTTTTGTCGGCGTTCGTTTAAGTGGCGAAGCGGAAGAGCGCCAACAACTTTTACAATTATTAGTTGATGAAAGCTACCAGGTAACTGATTTCACCGATAATGAATTAGCTAAATTGCATGTTCGTTATATGATCGGCGGTCATAATACACAACCCGCACAAGAACGTATTTTTCAATTTCAGTTTCCTGAATACCCGGGCGCATTGGAAAAATTTCTTGATACTTTAGGTGAGCATTGGAATATTACTTTATTTCATTACCGTAACCATGGCGCTGCATTTGGACAAGTATTAGCGGGTTTTGAAGTGAAAAATGATGATCAACTAGCCTTTTTTGAACACTTAAAAGCCTTGGGTTATGAATGGCAGGAAGAAACTGAAAATAAGGCTTACCAAGCTTTTTTGAATTGATGAGTTCACCAAAATAATAATTGATATTGATCAAACACTAAAGCCACTTTATTTAAAGTGGCTTTTTACTTGTAAGAAGACAGAAAGTGCTAATTGCTAGAAAAGCTTCACATTGCCATATATTCAAGGGTATTCTCAAATATTCATCTTTATATTATCGCAGGAATAACCAAGAATAGTTTTGCTGTCGACGGCATTTCAATGAAACTATTTAAAAGGAAAAGCAAATGACGCTTGGTGAACAATTAAAAAAATTAAGAAATGCTAAAGCAATGAGTCAACCTGACTTGGCAAACTTAGCGGGTATAGAGCAGTCTTATTTATCGAAATTAGAAAATGATAAATCTATGCCCTCCAATGATATTTTTCGAAAACTGCTGCTAGCTTTTGAGTTATCACTACCGCAGTTTTTAGCTACTTTTGATAAAAGCTATTTAGTAGCTCAATTAAGTCAAATCCCAGACATTGAGAATTGGTTAAAACAACAGCAACAATCGCAAATGCTGAATCAACGTAGATACCTTTATATATGTAGTGCGCTGATTGTTTTGGCACTGACATTATTCTATACCGGGCAAAGTAAAATATTATTACCTGAAGTGCAATTTGAATATTACTCTCAAGGAGTTGTTCTAGCTGGAGAGCCAAAAAGCATATTTAGAGATTGGCAAAAGCTAGTTCCACAAGAGGATGTGGACAATAAACTTTATTACCAAAAGAAAAGAGAAATGGCGCAACGTAAAGATGAAAAGTACATAATGTCAGAAAAATTTTTAGGGACTCGGTACGTGGTTACAACAGATGAAGGTTTACGTGTTTATCAGGCCGATGGAGATGAAACGATTGCTAACCCAATAAATGCTTGGCTAAGAATAGCGGGAGTCTTCTTTTTTGTAATGGGAATTATGGGCTTTATTTTAGAGCGACGTTTATACAAAACAGTCCATTTATAATACTGAACAAAGCGATAAGTTATTTGTTAGTAAAAACTTATCGCTATCTATTCATTTAATCAGCTAATTTAGCTTCGAGTTCAGCAAGCTTATTTTCTAATTCAGCAAGCTTTTCACGTGTTTTTAATAATACCTGAGTTTGCACATCAAACTCTTCACGAGAAACTACATCAAGTTGTGATAATTTACGCTGCAAAACCACTTTAGTTTTCTCTTCTATGTCGTTAGCAATGTCTTTAAACTTTGGTGGAATGGCATCGGTGACTTGTTTGGCGATGTCTTCAATTTTTTTAGCGTTAAACATTATATTTATCCATAGTTCATCAATTATCTTATTGTAATGCATTTAATGATTTTGCCAATGGCTAATTCACTATACGGTGTAGGGCAAACAGGGTAAAATCAGCGCCCAGAAAATATACTAACTAAATAGAAATAACATGAAACTTAACCCCGGACAAAATGAAGCCGTTAAATATGTCACTGGCCCGTGCTTGGTACTTGCGGGCGCCGGTAGTGGTAAAACAGGGGTTATTTGTCAAAAAATTGCGTATCTTATTCAAAAATGCGATTACAAAGCGCGTAATATTGCCGCCGTAACCTTCACCAATAAAGCAGCACGTGAAATGAAAGAGCGTGTGATAAAAATGATGGACAAGAGTCTAACGCGTGGCCTTACAGTTTCTACTTTTCATTCCATGGGTCTTGATATTATTCGTAAAGAAATTAAAACATTAGGATACAAACCTGGTTTTACTTTATTTGATGACCAAGACACGCTTTCTTTATTGAAAGAGCTTACCAACGAACAACTTGATGGTGACAAAGATTTACTCAGTAAGTTGCAAAGCATGATTTCCAATTGGAAAAATGATTTGTTACTGCCCGAAGGGGCGATAAAAATGGCTGGTGATGCAGACACAACTATGTACGCCGAGTTTTATCAGCTCTACCAAAAGCACATGAAAGCTTATAATGCCCTTGATTTTGACGACTTGATCTTAGCGCCAACGCTATTATTAAAAAACTTTCCGGAAGTACGTGCTCGCTGGCAGAAAAAAATACGATATCTGCTCGTCGATGAATATCAAGATACCAATGCTAGCCAATATGAGTTAGTTAAATTAATTGCCGGAGAAAAAGGTCTATTAACGGTAGTAGGTGACGATGATCAGTCTATCTATTCTTGGCGTGGCGCTAAGCCGCAAAATTTGGTATTACTCGGAGAAGACTTCCCACAACTTAAGTTAATTAAATTAGAGCAAAATTATCGTTCTAGTGGCCGTATTTTAAAATGTGCCAATACATTAATTGCTAATAATCCTCATGTTTATGACAAGGCATTATTTAGTGAACTCGCTTATGGTGTTGAACTACGCGTTATTCAGGCTAAAAATGAAGAGCATGAAATTGAACGTGTTGTCGGAGAATTAATCGGTCATAAGTTCTTAAATAAAAGTAAATTCAAAAATTATGCGATTTTATATCGTGGTAATCATCAGTCGCGCTTATTAGAAAAAGCACTGATGCTAAATCGTATTCCTTATAAAATCAGTGGTGGAACATCGTTTTTCTCCCGCAGTGAAATTAAAGACATGATGGCGTTCTTACGGGTACTTGTTAATCCTGATGACGATAATGCTTTTCTAAGAATAGTAAACGTACCGCGTAGAGAAATAGGACCAACCACCTTAGAAAAACTGGGTAACTACGCCAATATGCGCCAAATAAGTATGTTTGCCGCTAGCTTTGAATTAGGGCTTGAACAGCACTTAACCGGACGAGGCTTAGTGCATGTACAACGTTTTACTCGCTGGTTAGTTGAAACGGGTGATCATGCCGAACGAGGTGACACACCTGCGGTTCTACGTGCGATGATCCGTGAAATAAATTATGAAGATTGGTTATACGATACTTCTCCGAGTCCTAAGGCCGCAGAAATGCGCATGAAGAACGTCACAACACTTTTTAGCTGGGTTACACAAATGCTAGAAGGTGATGACGAAAATGATCCTATGGTACTCCCTGAAATTGTCACTCGTTTAACGTTACGAGAGATGATGGAGCGTGGTGAAGATGAAGATGATGCTGACCAAGTACAACTGATGACACTGCATGCGTCGAAAGGACTAGAGTTTCCATACGTATTTTTGATTGGTATGGAAGAAGGTTTATTACCGCATCAAACCAGTATGGATGAAGGTAATGTTGAAGAAGAACGTCGTTTAGCTTATGTGGGCATTACGCGTGCACAACGAGAATTGATATTCACTTATGCTCGTGAACGTCGACAATACGGCGAGGTTTCTCGTACTGAAGCCAGTCGATTCTTGCATGAATTACCGCAAGATGATCTTAGTTGGGAACTTACTGAAACGAAGAAAAGCCAAGCGCATAAAGAGAAGACGACAAAAATGGGTGTCGCTAATTTACGCGATATGTTGAAAAAAAAGGGATAAACCTTGATTGACCCAAAAGAATATTTTGAAAAATTAGCTAAGTAATTCATACAAAATAAAAATATGTTAGGGATTTCGTATATTTTTTCGGGATAAAATGAAGCGTAAATATGATTAATACTGTCGATTTTAATGTACTTCACTATTTCTCCATTAGTTGGCTGTTGAATGCTGTACAATTATATTAACTTAATAATAACTTTTGATGATAAAGGATATTTCAATGAAAAAACTTATAATACTCTTAACTATTTCTACTTTAAGTACTTCGGCTATCGCACAAGAAACAAGCTGGTTTGATAGCTTGAAAAATCTCGTTGGTTTAGGAGAAAGCAAAGAAGAAACCGTTAAAGTACCGAGCACTGAAGGCTTAGTTGAGATATTGACTAGCTCATTAAATATCAACACTGACCAAGCATCTGGCGGTATGGGGGCTATCTTTAATTACGTAAAAGATAATGTTTCAACTGAACAATTTAGCCAGCTTGCTAAATCGCTACCGGGTATTGATGGGCTTGTTAATGAAATGCCAGATATTAGTAAACTTAGCTCAAGTAAAGGCTTAGGTGGGTTACTTGATAAAGCATCAGAATACAGTGACTCATTAAAGTCGATTAATGATCTTAAAAAACAATTTGAAGCACTAGGTTTAAAACCTGAAATGCTCAGCAGTTTTGTTTCTAGTGCTCAAGGTTATTTGAACACTGAAGAAGGGCAACAAGCAAAGAAAATTTTTACTGACGGCTTAGGAAAATTATTGGGTTAATGGGTGCTGATAAGTTAATCAAGTAACTCCCTATCCTATTTATTAGGGAATAAGTTGACTGTGCATCCTAAGTATTAAGTGTATATCAGTCACTCAAAAAGACTAAATACACTGGGCTTTGCGCTTCTTTCAAGTTTAGCCCACATCACTTAGCCTCAGAATAAAGTTTTAAGTTTTGATAAAACGAATTTCTAGGTGGTTAGGAAATCGGGCTTTATTGAGACGTACTATGTTGATACGCCTTTATTAATCAGTTAATTAAGTTAATGAAAAAATATAGCTAAACAGATAATGATTGCACTAAAGGCAATGGTAAATAATAACTGTTTATGTTGTTTGTTTTGTTGTTCTTTTAGCTGATTAATTAGCTGAGCTTGTTGGTCGTGACTCTTACGACCCGTTTTTAAATAGTCATAAACTAAATCGGGTATTTCAGGTAACTTTTCATTCCAAAAAGGAATGTTTTCTTTTACCTTTTTATAAACCGCTTTTATGCCCATTTGATCTTTAACCCAGTTTTCTAGGTAAGGCTTAGCGGTTTGCCATAAATCGAGTTGTGGATATAACTGACGACCTAAGCCTTCAATATATAACAGTGTTTTTTGTAGCAATACCAGCTGAGGCTGCACTTCCATATTAAAACGACGAGCAGTATTGAATAAGCTGACTAACACTTGTCCAAACGATATTTCGGCAAGCGGCTTATTAAAGATAGGTTCACAAACAGTACGAATAGCAAACTCAAATTCGTCAACACTGGTTTCACTGGGAACCCAGCCAGAATCAACGTGTAATTCTGCGACTTTTCGGTAATCTCTATTGAAAAATGCGACGAAATTTTCCGCTAAATAACGTTTATCTTCCCGATTTAATGTGCCACAAATACCACAATCTATCGCTATCCATGTTGGATCTGCAGGGTTAGTGGCATCAACAAAAACATTACCTGGGTGCATATCAGCATGAAAGAAACTGTCGCGAAACACTTGCGTGAAAAACACTTCAACACCACGTTCAGCCAGTAATTTCATGTCGACGCCAAGCTCTCGCAGTGTTGCTATTTCTCCTACGCCTGTGCCATAAATACGCTCCATAACCATTACGTTTTGGTAACTAAATTCGCTAAAAACTTCAGGTACATACAATACGTGGTCGCTACTATTACCTTGTTCGAAATTTTGTTTTAGCAACGTGGCGTTAGCGGCTTCACGGATCAGGTCAAGTTCGTCGATAATAGTTTTACGATATTCATTGACCACTTCTTTCGGACGTAAACGTTTACCGTCAGGCAGAAAGCGGGCAACAACTCCTGCAAAAAGTGACATCACCTTAACGTCAGCTAAAATTGTATCGGTTATATCAGGTCGCAATACTTTGATAACAATTTCTTGTGGCTCGCCATCTTGCAGTAAAGTTGCTGCATGTACTTGTGCAATGGATGCTGAGGCTAAAGGCTGAATTTCAAAATCGATAAAATGTTGATTAAATATGTCTTCGCCGATAGCTTCAATAATAATTTTTTTAGCTAATTCCCCTTCAAAAGCAGGTACTTGATCTTGAAGCAAGGCCAGTTCAGCAGCGAAGTCATCGGGCAGTAAATCCCGTCGTGTTGAAAGCATTTGTCCAAACTTTACAAAAACGGGGCCTAAAGACTCAATCGCTAAGCGAAGGCGCAGGGCTGAGGGCTGATCTTTATGTTTATTACGTAACCAAAATAGTTTAAAGCGAAGAAGTTTCGCATACCAAGGTAATAAGTGGCTGGGGATTAATTCATCGAGGCCAAATTGAAGAAAAGTTTTGATGATGCGATAAAGTCGTAAACTACTCACAATATTCCTTGAACGTTAAGTTGTTGTTTTTATGGCTATGACGGTAGAAAGTTTTTGAATACGTTCAGTTATATCATTTGTTTGTGACGCAAGGCTATTCACTTGTTGACTAAAATGATTTATTTGGCTGGCAGTAACCACTAAACGTTTTTCATGCACTAGCCATTCGCTCGCATCAGCTTGTATTTGCTGAGTAGCGAAATTAAATTTTTTCATTAAATTCGAGCCAAATTGTGACAACTTATAGGTAGGAATGTCACCAATATGCTTGGCTAATTCGCTTTGCCAATCGATTTCTAATGATTCGGCAATGCTTGCAAATTGTTGGGCAACTTTAATTTCGCCTTGCACGTCTAGCTTTTCTTGTTTAATGAGTTCGGTAATTTGTTGTTGTTTTTTTAATTCCAGTAAGGTTTTAATACTCGTATTAACCGTACAATCACTACGTTCAGTCAAACTCGTGACGAGTATTTTATGCTCATTTACAGAAAAACTTAGTGGGAAACCTAATTCAGTTAACTGAATAGTGAAGGTTTTTTGCTCTAAAATTGTTAAGTTTTTAACACCATTAATATTAAGCGCTAATGCTTGATTAACAGCAATTTCGATTGCTGAGCACAAGGCTTGTTGTGGCATTAACTGTTTACTAATATTATCCACAATTAAAACTTATAACCTTTATGTAGCGCAACTACGCCACCGGTTAAGTTTTTGAAACTAGTTTGCTCAAAACCTGCATTATCCATCATTCCCTTTAGGGTATCTTGATCAGGGTGCATACGAATTGACTCTGCTAAATATTGATAACTATCGCCATCTTTAGCAACTAACTCACCCATTTTTGGCAGGATATTAAATGAGTAGAAATCGTAAGCTTTGCTAATAAGTTCATGTTCTGGTTTAGAGAACTCTAATACTAATAAACGTCCGCCAGGTTTTAATACCCGGAAAATAGAACGAAGCGCCATGTCTTTGTCGGTTACGTTTCGTAAACCAAAAGCTATGGTAACTATATCGAAAGTATTGTCTTCGAAAGGTAAGTATTGCGCATTGGCTTGCACGTATTCAATATTTTGTACTAAACCTTTATCGCGTAATTTATCGCGACCGACATTTAGCATTGAACTGTTAATATCGGCAAGAATTACTTTACCTTCACGACCAACAAGTTGTGAAAACTTTGCCGTTAAATCACCGGTACCACCAGCTAAATCAAGTACCTTATTACCTGGGCGAACGCCACTAGCATCGATAGTAAAGCGTTTCCATAAACGATGAATACCAAACGACATTAAGTCATTCATTACGTCATATTGTGCGGCTACCGAGTGAAATACACTAGCAACCTTTGACTCTTTCTCGTTTTTGTCCACGGTTTGGAAGCCAAAATGCGTGGTGCTGCCATTATGGATTTCTGACGCGTTTTCTTGATGATTATCTTGTTGGTCTGCCATCTAACATTCACTTATCACTAAAATTGCCAATAGTTTACCGTATTTTTTGTCAATATTTAACTCTTGAGATCAAGTGGCAGTGTTTTTTATCAGATGAGCTGTGTCAGTTTCTTTTTTAGATTCGATTGTTTATGCTGTGGTTAAACTTTATCCGCTAAATAATATGCGCTATTATAATTAACATTATTTTTACAGGTCAGCGATGTTATGAAATTTTATTTATTTGTAGTTATTATTTTACTACAAGGATGCCAGCAAACCTCAGAGCCACTACTTGCGAACAGTGGCAGTGAAAAAACAGTTAAAAATAAAGTCATTTGTCTACAATCAACAACACCTCCACTTAAAAGTACTCAAAAACTAAAAGAGATGTTAATTGCAAATGGTAAAATAGATGCTTCATTATCAGATGAAGAAATTGCTAAGGCTGTAAAAGAATATATTCGGAAGAAGAATACAGCTTTAAAAAATTGTAAAAATAAGTAGTAGGAATAAAAATGAAAATATCACACCTATTAAGCTTATCGCTCCTGCTTAACGTATTACCTTTGCAAGCGACGAGCCTAGAAAGTTCCAGCAAAATTTCAAATGGTGCCCATGCTGATCCTGGGGTTATTAATAAAGAAAGAATTCTTTATTGGTTAGAAAAAAGGGGCGAGTTAGCGGCACAAGCAACAGACGAACAGAAAAATCGGGCGTTGGCTAACTACTTAGCAAATAAATCATTTTCACCAAAAGTTTTATCATCGGCATTTGGGAAAAAAGCCTCTGCGGCAAAACGCTTTAATAGTCGAGAGATTCGTGAAAATATTCTTTTGAATAAAGAATTAAAAAAAAATCAAATAGCTCGCTCGTTATTACAATCTTTTCCTGCTGCAGAGGTTAAAACAACGGTTAAAATTCTTGCTGTTCTCGTCGACTTCAATGATCTCAAACATGATGCTAATGGGTTGGCGGCGAAGGATACTGATATGTTTTACGATAGTTATCCAGCGTCACATTACAATGAACTTTTATTTTCTGACTCTGGATTTAATGGTCCTTCAGGGAACATCATCGAATCGGCTTACCAGTATTATCAACATGAATCAGGAGGGCAATTCTTTTTATCTGGTCAGGTTAACGAATGGGTAACTGTAGCCAATGATGCCAGCTTCTATGGTGGAAATAACGCAAGTGATAATGATAAAAATGTCGCTGCATTGGTTGTTGAAGCCGTAACCCAGTTGGTTGCAGGAGGTCTCGACTTATCGGAGTACGACAAAACAGACTTCCTCGATATTGATAATGACGGTAACTTAAATGAGCCTGATGGTATTATTGATCATATTATGATTTTTCACGCCAGCATTGGTGAAGAAGCTGGTGGTGGTAAATTAGCAGAAGATGCTATTTGGTCTCATAGTAGTGCTGTTTCTGATGGGGCTGGTCAACCTATGGTAATAGTCGGCTCTGAAATTAAAGCTTATGGTTATACTATTAACCCTATAGATGCGGCACCTGGTGTGGTTGTTCATGAGTTTGGTCATGACTTAGGTTTACCTGATGAATATGATATTGATAATAGTGATATAGGTGCGCCAATTTCGCAATGGTCAGTAATGGCTTCTGGTAGCTGGCTAGGTTCGCCTGCTGGGAGTCGTCCTTCTGCATTTAGCCCTTGGGCTCGTGATTATTTGCAAGCTAGATACCAAGGTAATTGGATCAATCAACAAGAAGTTAATCTTGCAACCTTAAACAGTGAAAGCTTTTCTTTAGTGAGTACAGTTGATCATACGGCGGTTAATCAAATTAAGGTAAATTTACCCCTAGTACAATTAGACTTCCCTGCTGCTTATGAAGGTGAGTATCAATTTTATTCAAATAAAGGCGATATGCTAGAAAATAGCATGTCATTTACGGTTGATTTACCGGCAGGAGCTTCGATATTGTCAATGTTTGCTCGATGGAATATCGAGGAAGATTATGATTACCTGCAAGTTTTAGTGAATGGCACTGCTATTATTGGTAATAAAACGAAATCCGGAAATCCATATTACAATGGCTTAGGTGCTTATATTACAGGTACCTCCGCTATTGACGGTGATGAGAACGATGAAGAGCTCGAGCTAACTTTCGATATTTCTGCATATGCAAATCAAAGTGCCACCATTAAAATTAATTATGTTACGGATGAATTTAAGGGGGGCTATGGTTTTGTTGCGGACGCAATAACCATTACCAGTGGTTCAACGAAAGTGATTAGCCTCGATGGTGAAACTGAAAATCAAGCGACTTTGAGTGGTTTTAAACGTTTATCTAATAAAATAGATGCTTTACCACATAGTTATTATGTACAACTACGCAGTCATACCAGTGTGGATAGTCGTCTGGAAAATGTCGGCTATGATGCGGGCGTTTTACTTTGGTATCGTAATGATAATATTGCTGATAATAAAGTAGATGAGCATGCGGGAGAATTATTTATTGGTGTGGTTGATGCTGATCAAAATCTTGTTAAAGCTTCCGATGGCAGCATAAAAAATTCAACTTATCAGCTACACGATGCCGCATTTGGTTTGAATATTCAGCGGTCATTTCCGGAAGATAATCATCCTGAAGCGGTTAGTTCATTTAGCGACGCCGATGATTATTCTTCACCTGAGCAGCCGGAGTCGGGTATTATTTTACCCATTTACGGTTTCGGTATGAATATTGATTCACAAAGTTCTGATAGTACAAATGCTACTATTACCTTAACAGGTCCTGCTGAGCGATCTGATTTAGCGGTATCATTTTCAACATCCGTTAATAACTTGGTCGTTAACTTCACCTCCACAGCTACCGGTGGTAACGAGCAATATAGCTATGCTTGGGATTTTGGAGATAGTGATAGCAGTAGCGAAAAAAATCCAAGTCATACTTATGATAAAGCAGGCACTTATAGTGTGATATTAAGCCTTACCGATGGCTCATTGGTTACAACTAGAGTTACCCAAAGCGTAACAGTCACTGCTACAGTTGTAGTCGTTCCACCGACGATAGTAAAAAGTTCTGGTGGCGGTGGCGGTGGTTCGGTCGGGTTTGGTTTACTGTTTGGATTATGCTTATTAAGACGAACTCGAGGTTAAAATATCACTTGCTTTAGGCTAATGCTTAATTTTTTATATAAAAATTAAGCATTAGAAAAGTGTTCACGCTCTCCCATCCAGCGCTGAATAATAGCTTGGACATTTTGTGGATACTTCTTCCAAAGAAGATAAGCGTGTTGCTGTACTTCAGGAATAAGATGAGCATCGCGTAGTAGATCAGCAATTCTTAAATCAGCCAATCCGGTTTGTTTTGTGCCTAAGACTTCACCCGGGCCACGTATTTCTAAATCTTTTTGAGCTATCACGAAACCGTCATTACTTTCTCGTAAAACCGTTAAACGTTTGATGGCAGTTTTAGATAATGGATGTTTGTACATTAATACACAGTGCGAAGCGACGGTACCTCGACCAACTCGACCACGTAATTGATGTAATTGAGCTAAGCCTAAGCGTTCAGGGTTTTCAATGACCATCAAGCTAGAATTAGGGACATCAACACCAACCTCTATTACGGTTGTGGCGACGAGTAAGTTTAACTCTCCTTGCTTGAAGGCTGCCATTACCGATTGCTTTTCAGCAGCTTTCATTCGTCCGTGCACTAAGCCAATTTTCAATTCAGTTAATTGTGCTTGTAAATAAACAGCAGTATCTTCAGCTGCTTGGCATTGTAAAACTTCAGATTCTTCAATTAGGGTACATACCCAATAAGCTTGACGATTATCTTGTACACAAGCTTGTCGAATACGTTCTACTACGTCGTCACGACGAGTATCAGGTAAAGCTACTGTGTTTATCGGGGTTCTCCCTGGAGGAAGCTCGTCAATAATAGAGGTATCCAAATCAGCATAGGAGGTCATCGCTAATGTTCGGGGAATAGGCGTAGCGGTCATAATCAATTGATGCGGGTAATTACCTTCAAACGAACCTTTCTCTCTTAACGATAATCGCTGATGTACGCCAAAGCGATGTTGTTCATCAATAATAATAAGGGCCAACTTGTGAAAGTTAACCTTATCTTGAAACAGTGCGTGCGTACCGACAATCATCTGCATGTTGCCATTTTCGATATGCTCTAACGCATGACGCCTGGCCTTTGCTTTAGTTTTTCCTGCGAGCCAGCCGACACTAATTTCAAGTGGTTCAAACCAGTGTTGAAAGTTAATGGCATGTTGTTCTGCTAAAATTTCTGTTGGTGCCATTAAAGCAACTTGATAACCTTCACTGATAGCGGTGAGCGCAGCTAATGCCGCGACTAAGGTTTTTCCTGAACCAACATCACCTTGAACCAAGCGCATCATAGGTTGTGTTTTTGCTAAGTCTAAGCGAATTTCTTTAACGACACGTGCTTGAGCATTTGTCGGCGAAAATGGTAAGGACGCTAAAAATTCATCATTTAGCTGTTCATTAACATTTAAAGATAATGAGCGATGCATATCACTAGACTGTCGTAATTTCAACATACTCAAATTATGGGCAAGTAACTCTTCTTTTATTAAACGTAACTGTGCCGGATGTTTGCCTTCTTCTAGCTGAATCACTGACGTGTCTGGAGGTGGTCGATGAATAAGTGTTAAAGCTTGTGCTAACGAGTAGTTTTGTAAATTAAACTCATCCGGTAATAACTCGTCAACTTGACCACGCTGCAATCTAATTAATGCTTGTTCAGTGAGATTTCGTAAAGTTATTTGTCGTAAGCCGTCGGTTGTTGGATAAACCGGTGTCAATGTTTCTTCAACAGCAGTTAACGGCTGGTCTTCATCAAGGGATTTATATTCTGGGTGGATAATTTCAAAGCCACGGGCGCCACGTTTTATTTCACCATAACAGCGAATATTTAAACCAAGTGCTAAGTTATTTTTTTGTGCTGCTGTAAAACGGAAAAATCTAAGGTTAACTGTTCCTGAGCCATCTTGAATCGTAACAACCAACATACGTCGCTTGCCATTGATAATTTGGCTACCAGTAACTTCACCAATAATATTAGTGAAAACACCGGGGAAACAATCGCGTATAGAGGTAATACGTGTACGGTCTTCATAACGATTGGGTAAATGAAATAGTAAATCTTGTATAGAAATCAAGCCAACTTTTGCTAGCTTTTCTGCCATGCTGGGGCCAACACCTTTTAGGCTAGTGATGGCTATTTGTGCGAGCTTTGCTAACCCTTTTGACACTGAGCTTTAGTCCTTTTTATTAATCAAGTTCAGTTACATTGTCGTGTTAATTATCTAATGCTTGCCAAGCTTTCTGGGTCATTTGCATTTGCTGCCACCATTGTTCTGAGGCAACAATTTGTCCGTCTTCATCAATGATTGGGTATGGTAAGCCTTTGCGTTTACAAGCCTCGGAAAAAATAGGATGGCCACCTTCGAATAAGAAGCGTTGACGACGCAGTTCACTAATACGTGGCGTATCATACATACCCGCTAATTGACGCTGGCGTTGTGCTTCATAAAGTACCACTGAACAAGCCACTGAAACATTTAACGACTGAACCATGCCAACCATAGGTATCACAATATGTTGATCGGCCATTTCAAGGGCAATGTCTGATGCACCAAACTTCTCTTGTCCTAAAATAATCGCGGTAGGTATTGTGTAATCTATTTCATGAAAATCGACTGCAGTATCTGAAAGGTTAGTGACTAAAACTTGCATGCCTTGCTTTTTTAATTCACAAATCGCATCTGCTGTTTTGTTATAATTATGAACATCGATCCAGTTTTGACTACCCGCAGCACTGCCACCACGCACTTCCATTTCTTCGCTTTTCCATATGGCATGTACATCACTTATACCAATAGCATCAGCAGTACGAACAACGGCGGCTAGGTTGTGCCTTTTATGAACACCTTCCATGCAGACGGTTAAGTCTGGTTGGCGTTGGTCGAGCATTTTATTTATTCTTTCTAATCTTTCTGGAGTCATATTCTTCGCACTTAAACTTTATATGGCATTGTCTGCCTACTTCAGTTAATTACTTATAAAACATAAGCTCATAACTTCATTCGTTGACGGCTTCCCCTAAAACTTAACTTTTATGTGTAATAGTCATATTTAAGGGGATGATATACTTTTACTGCCTACAGCCCGATATTAGCCAACGTTAGGTAATTCCATCACGCCATCAATTTCAATTAGTACATCTTTTGGTAAACGAGAAACTTGTACTGCTGCACGAGCTGGATAAGGCTGTTCAAAATATTGGCTCATCACTTCATTGACGATAGCAAAGTTAGCTAAGTCCATCATGAAAATATTTACTTTCACCATATCATTAATATTACCGCCAGCGGCTTCACAGACAGCGACTAAATTTTTAAATACTTGATGAGTTTGCTCTGTAAAATCTTCAGAAATAACAGCCATAGTAGCTGGTATAAGAGGGATTTGCCCTGAAAGATAAACGGTATTATTGACTTTCACTGCTTGGCTATAAGTGCCAATTGCACTGGGTGCGTTATCCGTACTGATAATGGTTTTCATAGTATTTCCTACAACTTGATATGGTTAAATTTGTTTGGTTACTTGTTACGCACTACGCGCTGTACATCAACCATGACTTTAATTTTTCTAATGATATTAGCTAAATGAACACGGTCACGACAGGTTATCTCCATGTCGATAACATACAAACCAGATTCTTTTTCACCAGAGTTGAGGGTATGAACATTTGACTCACCTCTAGCGACTACATTGGTTAATGAAGCTAATGCGCCCTGGTGGTTAATAATTTCAATGCGCAATTTAGCAATGAAATCTCGGTCGATATCGTTATCCCATTTCACCGGGAATAAACTGCCTTGTTCATGACCTTTAATATTTCGACAACCTTGCTGGTGCACCATTAAGCCTTTACCAGGGCTTAAGTAAGCAAGAATACTATCACCTGGAATAGGCCGACAACATTTGCCATAACTGACCAGCATACCTTCGGTGCCTTTTATCGGCATTTTAGCTTTATTATTGGTATCAGTTAAATCAGTGTCGTTGTTATCTTCCGTAAATTCATCGGTTAAACGCCGAGCGATACCAATACTTAACGCATTACCTAAACCTATATTAACCATAAGGTCATCAAGCGTTGAATTGCCGGTTTCTTTAACAACTTGATCTATTTTATCTTGATCAATGTCTTCAATATCTAGCTTTCCTAGCGCGTGATTTAATAAACGTCGCCCTAAACCATAAGATTCAGTTTGTTCTTGTGACCGTAAGTAAGTGCGAATTTGTAAACGTGCTTTAGAAGTCACAACAAAGTTAAGCCAAGTTGCATTGGGGCGAGCAGCAGAAGAGGTGATAACTTCAATAGTCTGCCCTGAATCAATGGGTTGACTTAACGGGTAAGGTTTACGGTCGACTTTTACGCCAACACATGAATTACCGACGTCAGTGTGAACGGCATAAGCAAAATCGACAGCGGTTGCGCCCATAGGCAATTCGATAATGCGTCCATCAGGGGTGAAAACGTAAATCTCTTCAGGAAATAAATCCGATTTTACATTCTCAATAAATTCAAATGAACTCCCCGCACTTTGCTGTAATTCTAATAAGCTTTGCATCCAACGACGGGCTTTCATTTGTGCCGTCGTGCCACTTTCATCGCCGTCCTGTTTATATAACCAATGGGCAGCAACACCTTTGTCTGCCATTTGGTCCATATCTTGAGTACGAATCTGAATCTCTACAGGGATACCGTGCGGCCCTATAAGAGAAGTATGAAGAGATTGATAGCCGTTGGTTTTTGGAATGGCGATATAATCTTTAAAGCGACTTTCAATTGGTTTGAATAAATTGTGAACGGCGCCGAGTGCTCGGTAACAATTGTCTATTTTGTTCTCAACAATTACGCGAAAAGCGTAAATATCCATGACTTCGTTAAACATTAATTCTTTATTTAACATTTTACGGTAGATAGAATAAAGGTGCTTTTCACGGCCGATGACTTCAGCTTTTATACCGCTTTCTGCTAAGCGGGCAGCAATTTCTTCTTGAATGTTATTAACGATTTCTTTGCGATTGCCACGTGCTTGTTTCACTGCAGATTTAAGTGCACGTGAACGCATAGGGTAAAGTGCTTCAAAACCTAGAACTTCTAATTCATTTTTTGTATCGTGAATACCTAAACGATTAGCAATGGGTGCATATATATCAAGAGTTTCACGAGCAATACGACGACGTTTGTCAGGACGTAAAGCCCCGAGCGTACGCATATTATGAGTACGATCTGCAAGTTTTATAAGAATAACGCGAATGTCTTGCACCATGGCAAGCACCATTTTACGAAAATTTTCCGCTTGCATTTCTTCTTTGTTATCAAACTTTAACTTATCAAGTTTACTGACCCCTTCAACTAGCTCGGCAACGGTATAACCAAATAACTCAGCTAATTCGTCTTTAGTTACGGGAGTATCTTCAATAACATCGTGAAGTAATGCTGCCATTAACGTTTCATGGTCAAGGTGCATTTTAGCTAAATTTAATGCGACGGCTACAGGATGAGTTATATAAGGTTCACCGCTTGAGCGCATTTGTCCATCATGAGCTTCACGCGCCACGAGGTATGCCTGTTTTAATAGGTCAACTTGTACTTTAGAAAGATAGCTAGAAACAAGCTCTTTTAATGGTTCAAAAAGGTACACGCATGAAATCCTGAATGATTAGGCTGAGCAGATGTTTTCTGTCAGTGAATACTTTGAGTTATATATACAGAATACGCCATTCAATAAATACTGACAATAAAAAACGCGTGATCATTACAGGAATGATCACGCGTTTTTTTGTATTTAGTCTCTATAAGCTAAATTAGCAATTTATAGTTGTGGCTGAGCGCCGCCAACAATCGCTGCTACAGCGGCAAGTTCTGCAGAATCTTGCTGAACTTGTTCATGACGATCACTATCGTTCATTACTTCAGTAGTGATCAAACCGGCTTCGATTTCACGTAAAGCGATAACGGTTGGTTTGTCATTTTCTGGATCAACTAAAGGCTCTTTACCGCCTGTCGCAATTTGACGAGCACGACGAGATGCGATTAACACCAAGTCAAAACGATTGCCTACTTTTTCTACAGCACCTTCAACAGTTACGCGAGCCATTTGGTCATTCCAATTACAAAATTTATAAAATAGTGCAGTAGTTTACTGAGCTGCAGCTGATTAAGCAAGCTATAAATAACGTATATAGGCTTACTGATGTAAAATGTAAATATTTTATTTCAATTTCTCTTGAAATAAATGTGGATGCGAGTATAAATGTAAATATTTAGTTGATATTATGTGATTGACCATTTGGTCAGCTTAGAAAGACTATACTAATAATGAGTGTGTTATTTTATGAAAAATAGAAATGTTTTATGGGCGAGCGTGCTACTTTTAAGTTCTTTGTCTTTATCTAGTCAAGCTAATTCGGTTGATTTTACCATCGGAGGGGGACTGCCATTTTTTGTTGTTCCTGAATTTTCGTTTGTTTCAGATGATGAAAAAAAACGTTTTTTTGTTAATTATAAGATGGGATTAGACGATGGTTTTTCTTTTGGTTTCGAACAAGGGATAGATAGCAAAAATAAACATGCATTAGGGATATTTTTAGGTGCGTTAGGCGTGCGAGATGCTGACACTCCATGTAGTTATGTTAAGAGTGATGATGCAGTTGAAAACTTTGGTAAGGCTTTAGCTTGCAGTTTTGCAAAAATTTACGATGAAGAAACTACGAATGGAGTAGGTTTATCGTATAGTTATAATTTTAAAGGTTTGAACCATTCTGGTATGCGTATACGTTTTGAATTAGGTTATGGTGAAGGTTCTAATAGCCACAAAAAACGTGTTGATGGTGGCGTTGTTGTGAGTTACCAATTTTAATTAATCAATAAAGTCATTTAGATTGAGGTGGTAGATGTTTTTCCCATCTACCTTTGTTAAATTAACCTTAAGCTTCTAAAATTTCGCTGAACATCTGCTGGTGAGTAATTGCTTGTTGACTATATTTTAAGCGCTGGTTATTCACTATGGTTGTTAAATCAGTGAGTGCTTGATCAAAGTCGTCATTAACAATGATGTAATCAAATTCATTATAATGTGAACACTCAGCTTGAGCTTGTGCCATGCGCGATTGAATGATTTCTTCACTATCTTGGCCACGTTTATTTAAACGATTTTCTAATTCTTCTTTTGACGGTGGGCTGATGAAGATAGTGGTCACATTAGGTTTCTTCATACGCACCTGTTGCGCCCCCTGCCAGTCGATATCAAGAAACACATCAATACCTTGTGCCAGCTGTAAATCAATGGCAGTTTCTGAAGTACCGTAATAATTACCAAATACTTCTGCGTGCTCATAAAATTCATTATTTGCTATTTGTTGCTTGAATTTTTCGACACTAATAAAATGATAATGTTCACCATTATTTTCGCCTGGACGAGACTCTCTTGTGGTATGTGAAACCGACACTTGCATTGCTCTGCTAGAATCTTGAGATAATAATGCTTTGATTAAACTTGATTTTCCTGCGCCGCTTGGCGCAGAAAGAATAAATAAATTACCGGGTGTTGTCACAATATTGCCTTTTATACTCAAGAGATGAAGCTATGATTAAGCGCGTATTATAACGAATATCAGTATTTATTCATTAATAAAAATCAATATGTCTGAGGGTTATGAAGTTAACTGACACCAAAGTTCATTGCATTACGCGTACTTTCTTTCACTAAATAAAGCCGTTCGTCAGCGTGTTGTAAAACTTGTTCTATCGAATTTTTTTCTGAAGGAAGCACTTGTACTGCACCAATACTGATAGAAACGAACTCTGCAACGGTAGAGTCTTTGTGGGTGATTTTTAGGTCGGTAACCGCACTTAGGCAAGTGTGTAAAATAGTAGCGACTTTTTGCTCAGCTTGTTCAGAAAAATGAAAATAAAACTCCTCTCCACCACAACGGTATATTTCACCTTTACAGGTGAATAATACTCTTCTTATGGCGTTAGACACTTTTCTTAAAACAATATCACCTTGTTGGTGTCCATATAAGTCGTTGTATCTTTTGAAATAATCAATATCGACAATGCCTAGTACTAAAGCTGTTTTGTGGTGCTCGGCATATTGCCATAATTTAGTAATATCTGATTGCCATTTTCTGCGATTAGGCAGTTCTGTTAAGCTGTCAATATTGGCACATTTTTCTAAAAGTTTGCGTTGACGAATAAGTTCTAAGTGGTTATTTACTCTTGCTTGCACAATGGCGTAATTAAAAGGTTTATGAATATAATCACAAGCGCCTAAAGTTAAGCCTAACTCTTCATCTTCAACCTTCTGAAGGCCTGTTATAAAAATTACGGGGATATGAGTTAATTCAGGAATTTGCTTTAGCTTTACGATTAATTCAAAACCGTTTTCTTCGGGCATGAGTACATCTAATAAAATGAGATCGGGCTGAAGCTCGATAGCTTTTTGTAAACCTTGATGAGCGCTTTTACTGACAAACACATTGTGATGATCTTTAAAAATAGAAGCCAATATTTTTAAATTACTACTCTCGTCGTCGATACACAAAATAGTGAATTGTTTATCGGAGCGACGCCTTTTTTCACTTATAACAGCATTAGTATCCATAAAGTCCTTTTTATATTACGAAACTACCAAGCAATTATCGTTAAAAACTAACAAAAAAGCCAACTCAATTTGAGCTGGCTTATAGTTGTTTGTTCTTAAGCCTATAATGGCTTGATAATAATATCTAACTTTCCCAATTCAATATGACTTTTCCGGACTGTCCTGAACGCATAATGTCAAAACCTTGTTGGAAATCATCAATATCAAAATGATGAGTAATGATTGGCGTTAAATCCAAACCTGACTGAATCAAACTTGCCATTTTATACCAGGTTTCAAACATTTCGCGGCCATAAATACCCTTGATAGTTAACCCTTTGAAGATAATTTGGCTCCAATCTATAGCCATATCATTTCCTGGAATACCTAACATAGCAATTTTTCCGCCGTTGTTCATATTCTCTAACATTGAGGTAAAAGCCATCGGTACGCCCGACATCTCCATACCAACATCAAAGCCTTCGGTCATGCCTAGCTCACTCATAACGTCATTTAAGTTTTCTTTACTGACATTAACCGCGCGAGTTGCACCCATTTTACGGGCTAAATCTAGACGATATTCATTAATGTCTGTGATAACAACATGACGTGCGCCAACATGCTTGGCAACCGCTGCGGCCATAATTCCAATAGGGCCAGCACCAGTAATAAGTACATCTTCACCAACTAAGTCAAATGATAATGCGGTATGAACAGCATTGCCAAAAGGGTCAAATATAGCGGCTAAATCATCAGAAATTTCATCAGGTAATTTAAACGCATTGAAAGCAGGGATCACTAAATATTCAGCAAATGAACCTGTCCGATTAACACCTACACCAACCGTATTACGGCATAAATGAGTGCGACCGCCACGACAGTTCCGACAATGGCCACAGGTAATATGTCCTTCGCCTGACACACGGTCACCTAAACTAAACCCTTTAACTTCTTGACCAATACCAACCACTTCACCGGCATATTCGTGGCCAACCACCATAGGGACAGGAATGGTTTTTTGCGCCCAGTCATCCCAATTATAAATATGGATATCGGTACCGCAGATGGCCGTTTTCTTAATCTTAATTAATAAATCGTTGTGACCAAGCTTTGGCTTTTCACTTTCGGTCATCCAAATGCCTGGTTCAGCTTTTAATTTTGCTAATGCTTTCATCAAATTTCCTCAGCGATTAATCAATAATATTCATTTCTTTGCCAATACGGATAAAGGCAGAAATGGCTTTATCAAGTTGCTCTTTGGTATGAGCCGCTGAAATTTGTGTGCGTATACGTGCTTGGCCTTTAGGGACTACAGGGAATGAAAAGCCAATAACATAAATACCTTCTGCTAATAGTCTACTCGCCATTTCGCTCGCCACTTTTGCATCACCTAACATAACAGGTATTATTGCGTGATCGGCGCCGGCACAGGTAAAGCCTGCAGATTCCATTTTTGTGCGGAAGTAGCTTGCATTATCTTTTAATGTCTTACGTAACTCACCACCCTCGGCGAGTAAGTCAATCACTGTGATTGACGCGTTAACAATAGCTGGTGCTAATGAATTAGAAAACAAGTACGGACGTGAACGTTGACGTAACCATTCAATAGTTTCTTTTTTACCTGAAGTGTAACCGCCTGATGCACCGCCCATTGCTTTACCTAATGTACCGGTAATAATGTCTACGCGACCCATAACTTCACAGTACTCGTGGCTACCGCGACCTTCTTCACCAACAAAACCTACTGCGTGAGAATCATCAATCATCACTAAAGCATTGTACTTGTCTGCTAAATCACAAACGGCTTTTAAGTTTGCGATAACACCGTCCATTGAAAATACGCCGTCAGTTGCAATAAGTTTAAAGCGAGCGCCTGCTGCATCGGCAGCTATTAGCTGTTGCTCTAAATCGCTAGCATCGTTATTGGCATAGCGGTAACGCTTCGCTTTACATAAACGGACACCATCGATAATTGAAGCATGGTTTAACGAATCACTGATAATGGCATCTTCAGCAGTTAATAAAGTTTCAAATAAACCCGCATTTGCGTCAAAACATGAAGAATAAAGAATAGTATCTTCCATGCCTAGAAATGTACTTAATTTGGCTTCTAGCGTTTTGTGAATATCTTGCGTTCCACAAATGAAACGTACAGATGCCATGCCAAAACCATGCTCGTCTAAGCCAGCTTTTGCTGCAGCGATAAGGCTAGGGTGATTTGCTAAGCCTAAGTAATTGTTTGCGCAGAAATTAATTACCGCTTCGCCTGTTGCTACGGCAATGTTAGGTTGTTGTGCTGTAGTAATAATACGTTCGGCTTTATATAAGCCGTCTTCTTTAACTTGCTCAATTTGATTATTTAAATGCGCGTAAAAATTTTCGTTGTTTGAAGAGTCGCTCACAACAATTCCTTATTAATAGGTTTGAATAATAGTATTATTATCCTAGACGAAGATTGAAAAAAGTGACACTAGTTAGTTTTATGATTGTTTAATTGATCAAATTGACATAATGAGCTGTCAAATTGACATTTTTTGGGTTCTAATTGTTAAGGAATCAGTAAAGAGTAATGAATATGATCACTGAAAAAGATGAAGAACTGCTGTCAATCTTACGCTGTAATGCACGGGCTAGTGTATCTGATATTGCCAGGGCTACAGGCGTTTCACGAACGGCAATACAGAATAGACTGACAAAATTAGAAAGCAGTGGCGTGATAAAAGCTTACAGTATTGTTTTGGGCAGTGAGTACAGTAATAAGCTCATTACCTCTAATGTTTCGCTAAAGGTGAACCCAAATTTACGACAAAATATCTGTATTGCTTTGCGAAAACTTCACAGCATCAGCCATATTTACTCTATCAGTGGTGAGTTCGATTTATTGGTCACCATTCAAGCACAGACTTTGGAAAAACTTAGTGAAATTCTTAATATTGTTTGTTCGTTAGAAGGAGTTGAACGGACTAATTCATCAATTATTCTTGATACCATCTTTGAAAAATAAAACAGGAAAGTAAAATCTAAAAAATAAAGCTTAATTTAGGGTACGGTGAAGCCATAAAGCAATATTATGAGCTAAAAATTTATTACGGCGCAAGAGGTTATGCCCTTGGCTAACGCCTTTAAAAACTTGTGAAGTTGATCGACTATCACCATTCCACGAGAATAACTCTTGAGCAGTTAACGTACTGCCAGAATGATGCGCTGAGCTAACAAAGTAGACAGGGATATCAATCAAATTTTTATAATGCTCTTTTTCCATATAATCCATAATGGGTGAAAGAATTACAAAACTATTAATGCGAATTTTTTGGGCTAAAAGTACGGCTTCATTTACCGCACAACCGCTAGCTACAATTGATATGGGCTGTTCATTGCCTATTTTGTTGCGTAAATAGTTATAAGCAGAAAGAACATCTTTCTCCCAATAAGAAGTTAGCGTTGCTACTTCAGCTTGGTAACTAACAATATTTTTGACTTGTTGTTTTATCGTTTGGTGGGAAAATTCATCAGACTCACTTTCGCCAAAACCTCTAAAATCGAGCGCTAAAGCATTAATTCCTTGTTTCGCTAATAGCTCTCCCAACAAAGAATAACTTTTACGACTATGAGCACAGTCATGTAGTAATAATACGCCAGCACCTAATTCATCACCGAGATAGTAGTCGGCAGATAATAAAAAATCGTCATCAGTCGTAAAACTTATTTGTTGTGCTGAACTTGGACTACTTGCCAATACAGTTTGATTATTAACAGGAGATGAAGACTCTTGTGCAGATAAAAAAGGCGAGGCAAGTACAAAGCTGATAAGAATTATCATGGGATTAAATAAATTAATGTTGTGAAAAGCCTTTTTCATTATCCTACACTGCAATTTTATTTCCTTTTAATAGTATAGACGATAACAAACTCAATCTGCTTTGGATATTTTTATTGTTTACTTTAATGGCAATTTACATCGGTATATACTGCACTTATCAACTAATTAAAGAGCTTCCTCTGTGCGTTATCAATTGTCCTTGATGTTATACCGACTTATTTCCCTTTGTTTATTGCCTATTATTGGTGTGCTATTACTGTTTCGCTCGAGTAAACAAAAAGCTTATAGACAGCGCTTAAATGAGCGTTTTGGATTTTTACCTAGAGCACTTAAGCCTGGGGGGATTGTCGTTCATGCCGCTAGCGTTGGTGAAGTTATCGCACTAAAAAGTTTTATTACGCAATTGCTTGAGGCTAAACCCAAAACGATTGTTACCGTTACGACTTTTACACCTACAGGCTCAGCACAAGTAAAAAAATTGTTTGATGACCGAGTACAGCACTGTTATTTGCCACTAGATAGTACGTTATGTGTGGCGGCTTTTTTAAATAAATTAAAGCCGCAAGCCATGGTCTTTATGGAAACTGAGTTATGGCCTAACTTAATTGCGCAAAGTAAAGAACGGGGCATTAAGTTACTGCTAATTAATGGCCGGCTATCGCAAAAGTCGATGAAGAGCTATCAAAAGCTTGCTTGGTTGATCACGCCAACAATTAATTGCTTTAATAAAGTGCTTTGTCAAAGCCAAGTTAATTATGACAATTTTTTAGCCTTGGGTACTGACGTGACTCGTTGTGAAGTGTCGGGCAATGTAAAGTTTGATATTAGCATTAACCAAAGCATTACCGATAAGCAGGTTGAGCTTACAGGATTTGTTGACGAACAACGGCCAGTTTGGGTAGTGGCAAGTACGCATCAAGGAGATGAAGTTATCGCGCTTAATGCTTTCTCTGCGTTATTAAAAATATGGCCTGAACTATTACTTATTATTGTGCCGCGCCACCCTGAGCGCTTTAATGAAGTAGCTATGCTATGTACAGATAAAGGCTTTGCTCTAGCTCGTCGTAGTCAGAAAGAATTAGTAAGTAACGATAAGCAAATTTGGTTGCTCGACAGCTTAGGTGAATTATTGCCTACTTGTGGTTTAGCTAACGTTGTTACCATGGGCGGTAGTTTTTCAGACATTGGTGGTCATAATCCATTAGAGCCTGCATTATTTAAAAAACCGATAGTGGTTGGCCCGAACATGAGCAATTTTGTTGAAGTGATGCAGCAGCTTATCGCGCAACAAGCTATCGTACAATTGACGCAAAATAGTGATAATAACGAAAGTGTTGTTGATGACTTAGCACAAGCGGTAAAGGATATTTTATCTTCGAAAGACACGCAGCAAACATTGGGGGGCAATGCCTACCACGTGGTGATGCAGAACCAAGGAGCGAGTAAACGTTCGTTGAAACAACTCCTTAAGTTAATATAGCTTGGTTTCGTTTAGGTTAGATTAGTTTAGTTGTGCTTCAAACGTTAAGAATACCGTGCCCACTTGTGTACCCGCTAAAGCTGAATCGGGCGTATTTTCTTGATGCTCAGCAATTAATAAATATCGACCAGCAGAAGTTGGCGTGAAGTTGATTTCGCCTTTTGCATTCGATATTAACTTAAGTGCTTGTGGGTCGTTTCTATAGCGAGCGCCATCAGCAATCACTTCAACGGCAACATTTTTTTGTGCTTTACCATTAAATAAAAACTTGAAAGTCACTTGTTCATTTTCAGCGATATCTGACGGATGGGTGACTGGTACTAATTCTAATAAAGTACCGTCAGTTTTAAAATTATCACTCGGTGCATTCATCGTTACATAACTTTCTATTCTCGCGAAACGATAACTAGTTTTAATTTCTTTGGCATTCTTAGGTAATTTACCGACAAGCTCTGCTTTATTTGCCCATATTCTTTTACGTTCTTCGCCAACTTTATAGGTTGTCATGTAAGTCGGTTTGTTGTTATTTGTTAACTTATATGTACCTGAAGACTTTAAAAAGTAGTCAGCGACGCTTTTTCTGTGGCCTTTATAGGTAGATGATGGGCGAGTCACGTCACCATTAGGGGTGATAATTTGAACGTAATCAGCTCCCATCGCTTTATCAACATTAAAGGTTTCGTTCGAAGCGGTAATATCTACCATAATCCACTCACCATTTTCTGCAGATAAGTTAAAGTGAGTCGGTAAAATCCAGCGTGAGTGTGCCAATGCCTGTGTACTAATAGCGCATGTTAATGCAACAACGATTAATGTTTTTAAGTTCATTATATTTATTCCTAGTGAGTGTATTTTATAAAAAGGCGTATATTTCAAGTTACTTCGGGCTAACCGAAAATTTAATTTGGTCAGTTTCATTGGTAGCCGCTAATGTAAATGTCTCTTTGCTACCGTTTAAAGAAAAGGGCTGTCGGATAATAGCTCGCCCACCATTCTCTCTGACGACTTCAATAAATAAGGTGTATTGTCCATTTTTAAGCAATTTTTTATTGTCATCCTGTGCTAGAAATGACAGTTGGAATTTTCCTGCCGCCCGCGTGGCAGCTGTTATTCCGTCGACAAGTACCGGATCTTTACGACCGGCTTTTCGCCACCATCGTCTTATATCTTTTAACCATTTTGCTTGTTCTCGCCAAAGTAAAAGTGTTCGTACCGACTTGCCTTTTGAGCTTTCAATCCAGCTTGCGACATAAGGTCGGTGATATTCACCAGATTGCTGCTTTAACGCGAGTTCAATGGTTATCTCTGTAGGGTGAACCGTGCTTTTATGCGCATTAGTAGTAAAACTAATGAGCGTTAAAAGCATAACGATTAACCCTGCTATTTTAATGTTCATGTAAATTCCTTAACGTGTCGTACAGAGCTTAAATATTAATTAAGCCCATAAAGTGGTCGTGATAATTATGGTGATGGTTACGCCTAAACTCAGTGATAGAGTTCTGTTAAAGCGTCGTTGTGGCATGGCTAAAATAAATCCGCTAATGGCAAAAATAATGCAAAGAACGCTCGTTATATCAATTATCCAACCCCAAAATGCACTGGTGTTTCTGCCTTTATGTAAGTCGTTTAGTAATGCCCAAAGGCCATAGTCTGTTCGTTCAAAAAATAGTTCTCCACTGGATAAATCAAGGGTTATCGCGGTATTTTCACCTGCTTTTTTAATACTAAAAAACAGTTCGTCGCTGGTGCTTTCAATAACGGCATTGGTGAGCGAAAGTGCTAGTTCTTGCTCAACGACTGCAACAACTTGCGTTATTTGCTCAAGCGACAACGGCGGGTTGTTAATCAGTTGTAGATCAACAGCTAGCTCTATTTCTTCAATATCAGCCTGATTTTCACTAAACCACTCAGGGTGGTTCAGCGTAATACCCGTGACCGAAAAAAATAATAAAAGTGTTAATAACGCCATCGAAACATAAACATGAATAAGGCGTGAAAAACTCAGGGTATTTTTATTAATTTGCATAAAATATTTTAGTGCTCAAAATGGATAAAGAAGTAACCAATCAGCCCGGTTACTTCTTTAAACGTTTAGCTTTATTAGAATGAAATTTGAGTCGCTAAGCGAAAGTTAATACCGTCTCCAGCTGTTACATTCGATACGCCGCCACCGGCAAGGTAGTCAGTATCAAGCAAGTTTTGCACGTTAAAACGGAAGTTAACGTCTTGATTACCCATGGTTGTTTTATACGTTGCGCCAACATCAACGCGAGTATAAGCGTCTTTGGTGATGGTATTATCGCTATCAGCGAAGCGTTCACCTTCGTAAAATGCGCCAATATTTACCGCAAATTGCTCATTGAACTCATAACGAGACCATATTGAAGCTGACCATTCAGGAGCATCAACAGGGGTTTTTCCTTGGTAGTTTTCATCTTTGTCATATTGCGCATCTAGATTCATTACCGAGGCCATAACAAATAATTTATCAGTGACCGCGCCTTGAGCCGCCATTTCAAAACCTTTATGACGCTGTTCGCCTGCTTGCTCTGTTTTAGTATCAAAATTAGGATTGTCGTCGATCGTTTCTGTAATTAATTTACCCGTTTTGTTGATATCAAATATAGCAGCGGTTAATAACAAGCGTTCACCCATTAATTGCCATTTAGCGCCAATTTCTATTTGCTCAGAAGTCATCGCATCGAGCTTCATGCCATTGTTGACGTCGCGATCATCTTCAAGTGTGTCACTTCTTTGTGGCTCAAATCCTTCTGAATAGCTGGCGTAAAAAGTAGTTTGCTCATTAGAGTGAAACAAAATGCCTGCTTTTGGCAAGAATGATTCGTTATCTGCGTTTTCTTTACTTTGTTTGTCGTAGCGCCCGCCCAGCGATACTTGCCATTGGTCATTAAGCGTTATTAAATCTTGTAGATACACACCGTAATAGTCGTATTCACTGGTATAAAGTTCGTCGTCAGTTTTGTAGCTTATATCAGGACGAGTTGGTTCTGGATTACCTGCAGAGTAAGTAAAAGGGGTGCCATTAACTTTTAATTGTCCGTAGTAATAATCTAAAGAGTTCATACCTATTAATAGCTGATGGTCAACATTTGCTACAGTGAACTCGCCTTGTAAATCAATAAAAGCGGTTTTAAACTGCCAGTCATCGAAGCGATCGTAAGGTTTTGAGGTATATTCATCACCCTCACTAAAAGTACTAGGTTTTTTAGGTGAGGATTCAAAACGTTGGCGTTGAAAGTTTTGTTCGTTGTAGCCTAATTCAACATGCCATTGATCATTTAATGCATAGGTAATGTCGATACCAATATTTTCAACAGTAATATCGGTAAATGCCCACGACATATCACGAATCGTTTTTTCATCACCAATAACATTGCCCTTTTCATCTAACCATGAACCCGTATCTAAACCTGCTTCATCATCTGTTCTGTCATAATGAACACGTACCATGGCATCATCTGATATATCGTAATCAATAACTAAAGCACCTAGGAAACGGTCGCGTTGGCGTTGTTCGTTATTTTGATATTCACGTTGATATTCAACATCCTGCTTTACTAATACACCACGATACCGTAATGACTCGTCATAATTTAATGCACCTCCTGCATCAAGTGTTAATCGAGTTGAACCTTCTTGATCTAGGTCTGCACCGAGCGAAAATAGTGTTGTCGCTGTTGGCTTTTTTGTCACCATGTTTACTAAGCCACCCGGGCCTGATTGACCATATAAGATACTTGATGGTCCTTTGATAACTTCAACACTTTCCAGTATCTCAATAGGTTGCTGATAGTGTGACCAATGTTGATGTCCATCTCTTAGGTAACCATTGGACGAACTTAATGAAAAACCACGTAAATTAAATACTTCGCGATTACGCTGCTTTGAGCCAGCGGTTAAGCTTGCATCGTTGGTTAATACTTCGCCTAATGTTGTGGCAAGCTGTTCGGTCATTATCGAATTAGGAATAACCGTGACTGACTGTGAAGTCTCTAATAATGAAATATCCGCACGCATTGCGCCGTTTGCTTCATCCACTTTATAGTCATTAAAGTAACTTCCTTTTACTTCGATTTTTTCTATTGCTGGGCTGTTGTTCGGGGTTTCATTGGCTGCTGATGAAAAAGCGGTAAGGCTGGCGATAATTGCTAAGCATAAAGGAGAGTACTTCATTGTTATTCCTAAAAGAAAATGTAAGAGGTTAAATAATTCGCGCAGATCTTAATGATAATGATTATCATTAGCAAGGAAAATAATGTAATTAAGTGTAATTAAAAAGATTGAGGAAGCGAATAAAGCAAAAAAGCCATGACTTTACTGAATAAGCTAAAGTTCATGGCGTTGTTTTTTATAGAGAGTAAAGCGGTTTAAGGTATCACAATGAATACCTGAATCTACGAGATTATTTTAGGAGTAATTCGGGGTAGTTTTCGTCAATGAGTAAGTGAATTTTCACTTTCAATTGTGTGAAAGTAACACCGTTCATTAAGTCATTTCCCTTTACGCGGATCCCCCAAGGCAGTTCTTCAGGAAGCTGTTTATATTGTTGTTGCACGATATGCTTGTAGGAACTTACCACATAATCTTGATACAAATATGGCCCAGTGCGGTGTGGGTTACTATGGGCATATAAGCCAATAACGGGTGTACCGACAGTAACCGCCATATGCGCGGGGCCAGTATCCGGTGCTATGACTAGGTGAGCTAATTTCAGCACGGCAAGCAATTGTTTCAAATTAGTTTTACCCACTAAATTAAGAATATTGGCTTTGCTAAAGCTTATTATCTCGGTGGCTAGCAACATTTCTAACGTAGTTGGCCCGCCACAAATAACCACTTGAAAACCTAATTGGCTTAAGTAATCGGCTGTTTTAGCATAACCTTCTGCATGCCAATTACGCTCTGCTTTACTCGCAGCGGGAGATATAATCGCAATAGGTTTATCAGAGTTTGAGGCCAGTATCTCACTCGCCCATAATTCATTTTCTTGGCCAATGGGCATATCCCAAGTGGCTTGCTCTGTTTTTACGCCAATGGCTTGCGCAAAACCCATAAACCCTTCTAACACATGAGCTTGATGTTGTGGCGCAATTTTTCTATTGGTAAAAATCCACTGACCTTCTTTGGCACGTTTACTATCAAAGCCTATTTTTACTTTCGCGTTAATACACCAGCTAGCAACACTTGCCCGTAAAGCGACTTGCATATGCAGTAAAACATCAAAGTTTTGGTGTTTTAAGGTGGTTCGCAAATCTCGATAACCTTTCAAGCCAGCTTTTTTATCGAAAATAACAAATTCAACATTTTTTAAGCCTTGTAATAAATTGGCTTCTATTTTGCCTATTACCCAAGTTATCTTGGTTTCTGGGTAGTGTCGTTGAATTTGTTGCACCATAGCCACAGCATGACAAACATCGCCAATAGCAGATAAGCGTAATAAACATAAATTTTTTGGCGCTGTTAATTGACCCAGCATAAAGGAATCACCACAATAGAGCATATAAAGTATTTGAATTGAGCCTATTATCTTGAACAAGCCAGCAATTGTAAAACCTTACCAAGAAAAAATTTACCAGAAAGATAATATTTACTGTGCTTATAACGCGAGTTTGGTTGAAAATTTCTCGCCTGAAATGCTGACAAGTGAATTTTGGCGGCAACAAAACTTAATAACCGGTAGTGCGCAAGGGCGTGGTACAACGTGGTTTGTAGAATTTATTTCTCAACAAAAATCATCACAACCAAAGCAACAATGGGTTTTACGTCATTATTATCGTGGTGGCTTAATTGGTAAAATTATCAATGATAAATATATTTTTACCGGACAAAAAAATACCCGTGCGGCTACTGAGTATCAGCTTTTAAATATTTTACAAAAGCTAGCCTTACCTGCTCCAGAGCCTATTGCCTTTCGTGTTATTAAGCAGGGCATGTTTTATCAAGCTGATTTATTGTCGTCACGTATCGAGAATGCCCAAGATTTAGTCGCAACTTTATCGAAAGGTAAAATTGCTGAAGAGGTGTGGTTAGAGGTTGGCAAAGTGATCCGCCGTTTTCATGATGAAGGTATTTATCATCATGATTTAAATAGTCATAATATTTTAATGGATGACAATAAAAAGGTTTGGCTGATTGATTTCGATCGTGGCGAACAACGTAAGATCTCAGCAGCATGGCAACAAGCTAATATGGCTAGACTATTACGTTCTTTTGAAAAGGAGAAAGCCAAATTATCGAGTTTTTATTGGGAGGAATCGGATTGGCAATTGTTATTGGAAGGATATTTGAGTTGATTTTACTCTGTTTATTAACCAATGACTAAGGTGGTGATGGACAATTTGTCGGTAGAGAAATAGCCATTGAGTATTTTTCCTTTCGGCAAATGAGAGTTTAGTGACTCTAGTAACAGTATTTGGACCGAGTTATCGGAAAAATTAATTTTCTGTATTTCTGCGGCATGAAAATCAAAGTAACGACCCACTAAAGGATACAATGCCTTAAAGACACTTTCTTTCATGGAAAAAACTAAGGTAAAGATTTCAGGTGCTGTCATCTTGGCCTGATGTAATAATTTATATTCACCAGTGACTAATATAGATGACTTGATTTGTTCCACGAGATTATCGGTGAGCCAATTCTCATTATCTAGTCCTAAATATCGATATTCTGATTTTTTCACTGCAACACAATAAGCTTTATTGTGAGTGTGACTAATCGAACCAATGATTTGTGCAGGCCAAATAGGACTACGGTGCTTACCAATACCAATATTTATATCTCCAGTTATATTGAATTGGCGTAATACTTTGTCTGCCACCCATCGACCGGCAAGAAATTCGGCTTTCCGTTTATTAACGGCAGCTCCTAAACTAGGGGGAAAACTAATCTTGAGTTGATGAAAAAAGTTATCGTTATAATATTTATTATCGAAATAACTGGAAAATACCACGACTCCGGGCAATTTGAATAATAAAACCTGTTCGGGAGCATTAATGAATTTTGTTAGCATAAATAATGAAAGCCAAAAGTTTAATAGGCGACTTGCTCGGTAAGTAATAACGATTCAATGATACTATTGACGGCACTAATTGTTGCTGTTGAGTTTTTATCAATAAAGAAGTGGTCGCCTTCAATAATTATTACTCTTCCTTTAGCGGCGAAAAAATCATTCCAGCTGTGCAGTTCTTCATCGTTAATCTCATCCTGATCCCCGGCTAATATCGAAAAAGAACAATTAAATTCAACTGACTTTTGGAAGCCGTAATTATCCGCTATTTGAAAATCAGCCCTTAGCATTGGCAAATATAATTCCATTAAATCATCATTATTTAATATTGCTTCAGGTGTACCATTTAATTTGGCTAGCTCTACTTTAAATTCATGGGTGGGTAAATTATAAATAGATTTTTTGACTACGCTTTTTTGCGGCCCACGACTACCTGAAGCAATAAAATGTCTTGGTTTTGGCATACTCAGCATATTTATTTGATACATCAATTCAAAAGCCACTCGGCTACCTAAACTATGACCGAACAAAATATATGGTTTGTTTAAATACTTAGGGATTGCGGTAATTAAATCGGCAACTAAATCATCCATTTTATTATGCATTGGTTCAAATATTCTACTGGTTCTCCCCGGGTATTGTGCGGCAACCAACTCAATTTCATCAGGTAACTGACTGGCCCAGTGACTAAAGGTAGATGCATTGCCACCGGCATAAGGAAAGCAAATTATTCTCATTTTAGCGTTTGGACGGGCTTGCGGGGTTAAGAACCAATTGTTTTTCGACAAAATTTTTCACTTAAAATTAATTAATAGGTAATTAGGGCAAGATTATAAATATAAGGAGATTATTTTATTCATACTATTAAGTCAGTCTTTATTAAATTTCAGACGTTATGACTGCTGCTTTACCTTTATGCGCGACGGGGATAGTTGAATTAGCATGGTCTTGTAAATGCTTTCTAAAGTCGCTGGGTGGAAAGCCATACTCACTTTTAAAGCATCGGCCAAAATAGCTTTGTGAAGAAAAGCCTACATCAAAAGCGGTGTTAGTGGCGCTGTTACCGTCAGCTAATAATCTACAAGCTTTCTCTAATCGAAAACGTCTTAGGTATTCTGTTGGTGTCATCCCTAACACACTTTTAAGCTTTCTAAATAGCTGGCGTTCACTCATAGCAATATCTCGCGCAATTGAATTTACCGTGATTGAGGTATCGGCGAATCTTTTTTCTAGCGTTCGATCTAGCTTTCCAATAAAAATTTCTTGTTTTTCGATCAGTTCTGCATCTGAAGTATCTGTTGCATTTTCTAAAATATCTTGCGGAATATTTCGCCCTTCTAAGGCTACTTTGTTGTAACGACTTTTTAGAATTTTCCGAATAGCTAATAAATTACTAATGCGTATTTTTAGCTCTTCAACATTGAACGGTTTAGTTAAATATTCATCAGCCTGATGATGCCAGCCCTTTATTTTACTTTCTAGGTCATTTCGAGAGGTTAAGAGAATAATCGGAATATGATTAGTTATTGGATTTTCTCTGATTATTTTTGTCGCTTGATAACCATCGAGTTTCGACATCATAACGTCACTAATGATTAAATCGGGAACCTCTTGTTTAGCTAGGGTTACACCTTCTTGGCCGTCATAGGCATTGAAAATAATATAGTCTTTAGACAAGCAACTGGTCATGTAGTGGTTCATGTCTTGGTTGTCTTCAATGATCAGTATTTTCTGTTTATCACACGCATCTGTTGAAGAGTCGGTAGTTGGTAACAAAGTACTATACTTGGGCTGATGCGTTAAACTCATCAACTCCATGTCGACAATATTGTCGGTTTGTTGGCTTGCTATCGATATTTCTGCTTTGTTGGAAGTGCTATAGTCGACTTCGTTAAGAATGGGTAATAATACCGTAATGCACGTGCCACTTTCTAATTGGCTAGTTAACGTTATTTTGCCATTATGGCTGTGAACCAGTTCTTTAATTAACGCCAAGCCGATGCCGGCTCCTGATATTTGTTCACTGTTTTTGTTTAATACGCGATTGTATTTTTCAAAAACGCTTTCAAGCTGATCTTCAGGAATTCCTGAGCCAGTATCAACAATTTGCATGGACAATTCATTATTGGCTGTGCGTTTAGTTTCTACCGTCACACTGCCGCCGTTCGGGGTATATTTAATTGCATTAGACAGTAAATTAACCACTATTTTTTCAAGCGCATCTTGTACAAGTTCACAAGTAATATTTTCAATATGAATAACTTGTAACCTAATCCCTTTTTCTAGCGCCAAGTCAGCAAAAGCATCGACGAGTTGCTTAATGATAATGCCAGTTGCTTGTGACGATTTTTGCGAAATAGCTTTTACTCTAAAGGTTTCAATATTAAGTAATTGGTCAGCCATGCGTAATAAGCGATAACCATTGCGTTTAATAACTTCTAAACGGCTATGCTGTTTATCAGTGAGCTCATCAGTTAATAATTGTGAGCTAGTGCCCAAAATAAGGGTCAAGGGCGTTCTAAATTCATGTGATAAATTAGCAAATTCTTCATTTTTTTGTTCGAGTAGCTGCACCACTTTTTCTTTTTCTTCGGCTAGCTCTTTGGTGCGTTCACGTACCGATCGTTCCAACTCACTAGCTTTCTCTCTAAGCGTTCGGGTACGGAAATGTATTACTGAGTAAATGGTGAGCAGTAACATTAATAAATAAGTTATTAAGGCAAACGTGGTTAGCCACCACGGCGGTAAAATAATGAGTTCGATACTGGTTTCATCAATACTGTTTTGTTCATTATTATTTGTTACTCGTACCTTAAATTGATATTGCCCGGACGGAATATTGGTGTAGTTTGCTGATAAATTGTCACGGCTAACATCTGTCCATTGATCATAGCCAGCTAATTGATATTGATAGCTTAACTTGTCGGTATTTTGATAATTAATATTAGCAAAATTAAAGGCAAAGTTACTCTGTGTATGGTTTAAGGTCAGGGTTTTAGCGCTAATAATATTTTCTTTTAATGGGCTAGGTTGTTTTTCGGTATACACCCGAATCTGTTCGCCATTAATTTTCAAATTTGTCAGGTATAAAGACGACTTATCCGCTTTTTTATTTAAGGCATTGGTATCAATACGGTTAATACCATTCATACCACCCAACCAAAGATCGCCGGTTTTTTTATCAAAGAAGCTGCCTAACGAGGAGTCATTAGACTGTAAACCGTCTTTTTTATAATAATTAGTGAAGGCCGATGTTGATTGATTAAACATGGATAAACCATTGTAGGTTCCTACCCAGACGTTGTTGTTGTTATCAACTTGAATGTCTAAGATATCATCATTGGCTAAGCCATCTTTTGATTCGTAATGGGTATATAGTTTAGATTTTGTGTCAAATTTTAATAATCCTGAGCCATCTGTACCTAACCAAAGGTTATGATCTTTATCTAAAGTTGACGTTATAATCTTTTCTTTGGTCTTGAAAGCATAGGGTTGCACCTTTTTTGTGCGGAGATCAAAAGATAATAAGCCCATATGATGAGTACTTAACCACAGTGTTCTATTTACATGCTCTATACTGCGTATAGTGATACTTTCTTTGTTGAATTTTTTTGCGATACTATTGCCATGTAGCGTCAAGGTGTGTTTTTTTTGATCGTACATTACTAAACCATGGTCAAACATTGCTAACCATAGGTTGTTGTTTTCATCTATATGTATATCCGATATTGACGCTTGCTGAATCAACTGTTCATCTGTTAACTCATTAAAACTTAAACGGCTGAATTTATTCTTGTTAGGATTATATTTAATTAAACCTTCATCATAACTGGCAATCCAAATATTCCCTTGTAAGTCTTCTTCTATCGCTAAAATTAAATTTAGACTTATATTTGCTAAGTTAATGCTTTTACTATTGAATAATGTACAGCTGCCATTTTGTTTATTAATCATGTTCAACCCTTGGCCGCGAGCGCCTAGCCAAAGGATTTCTTTTGAATCTAAAAATATTGCATGGTTTTCATTACTGGCAATACATTGCGAGTCATTATTCTGCTGCCGGTAAAGCTCAATAGCACTTGTGCTGTAAGTTAATTTTTTAAAGCCAACATTTGTGCCAAGCCAGATATTTCCAAGCTTATCGGAGTAAATATCAAGTATCATATTGGTATTTAACCCTGAGCTTTGGTTCTTATTCAGTTCGGTAATCTTTTTAGTGACAGGATCTATGATCATAAGACCATTAATTTTACTACCTACTAGCAATTTATTGTCATGGGAGAGCTTAATTACATAGACATTATTTTTAAGGATTTTATCCGACGAGAAGCGTTCGCTACGCATCTTTTTTGGGTCAAATTTAACTAATCCTTTATTACTTCCAAGCAATAAGTGATTACCATGTTCTAAAATGCTAAAAATTGTTAGATTGTTCAGGTCAGCTTTAAATAAGTTTGTTCTAAATTGAGTAATGGTGTTGTTCTCTACCTCTAAGCGATTAAGGCCACTTTTTGTGCCTATCCAGATGTTTCCATCTATGGATTGATATAGGCTTCTAATATCATTGCTTGATAGATTTAAACCTACCTTTTCGTTTTTTCGAAAATTTATTATAGAACTTTCATTATTTTCATTATGACTTATCTTAAATAAACCATCATCTCGAGTACCGACCCAGATATTAGCGAAGTTATCTTCCAATAGTGTTAATACCATAGAATTAGAATGATTCGCTTTTAATTTTATGGTTTTAAAACTATCTTGTTGTTCTTGATATTGGAATAAACCTTTTTCTGTTCCCACCCATAGCACATCATTCCGATCGATCAATAGTGATTTTATTTCTATTGGATTTAGATTATTAATAGGGACTTTTTTTAATTTTTTACCATCAAAACGAAAAAGGCCAGCATCGGATGCAAACCATATAAAGCCGCGTTTATCCTGCGTAATCGCTCTTATTCTTTGCAGTTCTCTATTCTTTTCTGAACTAAAACTAGTGATGTTATAGGTTTTATGAAGGGTACTGGCTAACACAGGAACAGTTAGTAATGTTATAGCCAGCAGGCAAAGTAGTTGCGAGAAGAATTTACGCATTAGCTAAAGTTACAATTAATCTTCTTTTCCTTTTGTAGGATCAAAAGGCACAGGAGCAGTTTCAGCATTAGTATTTTGGTTGCCACTTTCAGTCTTATACAGCACAGAATAATTTAAATCGTTGTTATTAATCACTGGAGTAATACTGCTACAACTATTATCACCAATACAAAAACTGGCGACTTCTAGTAACGACGGTAATGTTACTTGCTCTTGTGAACCCGTAGTAGCAAAGCTTGCTGAGCTAATAAATAATGTTGAAAGTAGTGCGTACTTAAAAGTTTTCATAATATTCGTCCTAGTTGTTATTTATGGTCGGTAGCTAGCTGCAGTATATGCAGTCAACGTGAACCATTTATTATAATTATAAAATGATGACTATTAATAAGGAGGGGATATAACTACAAGATAAAGTATGCAAATAAATAGAATGATAGCTCATTCCATCAAAGCTAAGTGTTAACCGCTAAGACAATATGTTTATTATTCATAAATTATTAACATTCACTGGAGTAATCCAGCTTGTAAGGTATATCAATTCCCCTTAAAAATTGACATGAGAATTCAAAATATTGAATTCAATTTTAGTGTATCGCTCATAAAATTATGGCTACTAGTAAAATTCTGCCAAGCTTTAGCCCTATCCTGCCAACGACAATGTCATTTGTCAAAAATACTTTGTTTTCAATGGCTTCTTGTGTGTATTAAAAAATGAACAAAGAGATGTAATTTGGATAGAAAGAGCTATTCGAAAATGAGCGGTAGAAAATACCAAGTTAATTTAGTGTTTATACAATTAATTAAGGGTTAATTGTATAAACGTTCAACTTGATATTTCTACCAAAACTGTAAAAAAAGTTATCTTATAAATGATCAGTTAAATTTAACGGCCTGTTAACAATGCTGTTATGATTTAGTTGGTTACTGATATAGACAATATCTTCAATTGAAAGAGAACCTGATATTTCTTTCAATTGTAAGCTAGAAATTAAATAATTATACAAAGCATCAAAGTAGCGTCTTTGTGCCGAGAATAGTGCAGTTTGAGTGTCTATCAGCTGATATATTTCTATTAAGCCAGTAGCATATTCTTGTTTGGCCGATTTCATTGCTGCTTCTCGCGAGGTTATTGCGGTTCTTCGCGCTTTTAAGGAGGCAACACCAGATATGATATTCATGTAGTTTGCTCTAACTGAATATTTAACCTCTCGCTGAATTTGACGATATAGGTCTTGCTGCTGTAAATGTCGATAATTTGCTTCGCGAGCCGCAGCTGATACGCCCCCTCCACTGTAAATTGGGATAGATAAATTTATTGAAGCCGACCAAGCATCTTGTTCAATCGTATTTGCAGGCGCAAAATTATAAGTATTGTCAGCACTGCTGTCTGAGTAATTTAGTCGAGCATATAGCGTTGGCAAATGTTTCGAATTTTGCGATTGAACATTTTTATTGGCTTCTTTTTTACGTAACTTCGCAATATTGATATCTAAATTTTTTCTTGCTGCTTCTTCTTGCCAAATAACCATATTTTTCGGAATTGGCGGAGATGCGATGAAATTATCTGGAAACGACTCACTTAAGTTTGAATGGTCCTGTCCAGTTAAAACAGACAATGAATCGAAAAGGATATTCAGTTGATTCTCGCTGGTTATCTTTTCTGCTAAAGCTGAATCATATGAAGCTTGTGCTTCATCAATATCGATTGCCCGAGCAATCCCTAAATGAACTTTATACTGGACAGAGGTTAAGTTCTGTTCGAATGCTTTTTCTGTTTTTATAAGTGCAGAGTAGTTGGCGTGTGTTGTCAATATTTGCAGGTATAGTTTGGCTACTCGCATAATCAGATTTTGCTGTTCACTTTCTAATTCCACTTTTGCGCGAAAAGCAGCAAGTTCGCCACGTTGATAATTTTTATAGGCCGAAAAATCAAAAAGTGGCTGGCTTAATGAAATGGAATATCCCGTATTTTCACTATCTGTTATCCGCTGCTGATTTTGCAAAGTAAAAATATTGTTATTACTTGTTTGGTTAGTGTTTTCTGATTTGGTGATATTTCCAGATAAAGTTATTTGCGGTAATAGCGCAGATTTTGCTTTATTAACAGCTTCCTTATCGGCTGAATATACGGAATAAGCTGCTTTTAGCCGGTAGTCATTTTTCAGCGCTAAATTATAAATGTCAGTTAAAGATTCTGCATGCGCTTGCTGGCATAGAAATAGGGCCGTAGTGAGTAATATAGACGTTCTGAAAAGCACAATGATTCCTTAACTATCAAAGTTCAAAATTAAATCGATGAAACTCTAGCGATAAATGAAATATTGAACTATCACATTTCGGCCTGTTGCTCGTTATATTCCGCCTATCAATTTGGCATTCTCAATCTACCTTTCCTATTTTTGAATACTGTAATTTTGGTACGTTAAATTGCTTTTATATAACGCTGAAACTCTTGGCAGTATCAAACGAATGTTTGGCAGAATTGTGATAGTCAGAATATTTCATCGCAATTACAGTTCGTCATATAAATAAACAATGTTAGAAATATCAAAATTATTGTTTTTAGTTTTAATCAACAAATGTTCGTTACTGTTGATAAATGCAGGTACAAAAATGTTACAGATGAAGTCAACTTTTATAGTTTTATTAAGCCTTATCTTATTTGGTTGTAATGAACAGTCAGACGCTACAGTAGGCGATACCGCTCAAGTAGATCTTGCGCTAAAAGAAGCACTATTGGTTGGAGTATGGCAACCTAGCTCCAATGAAAATTTAAGTTTTGAATTTTTATCAAGTGTGGAAAAGGGCACAAGAGATAACTCACTGAAGACGGGGCGCACCTATAAAAATGGTATTCTGCGTGATCTTTTTTATTGGAACCTACAAAGCAATGGCATTGTTACATTAAATATTGTTTCTAAAAATTGTAACTCAAGACCAATTAGTTGGTGCGAGGTACTGAATAAAACAGCAATACAATCATCGGGTAGTCAACTAGATAACTTGAGTTGGGAGATATCTTCGGATACTAATGCCGATAATATTGTTAATGATGTTCTCACCGAAAAATATCAAAAGAAAGTAATAGACTTTACTTCAATAACGCAAGGCGACTTTTATCTAACGACATTCGAAAGTAATTTTTCTCATGCTATTCCAGCGCAAATAAATAGTACTTCTGTAGCACTTTCATTGGATTACTTAGGAACTCCTATTGTCGTGACTGGTGAAGTGAGTAATGAAGAAAACTACCAGGTAACCCTAACGAGTGACCAAAAACTAACTTCAACTAAAAACTTTTATGTGCAAGATGTAGGCTATCAAGATTTTACTATTAAAAGCTATTTCGAGAACATCATATTAACGAGCTCTATTGGTAATAACTTTACTGTCAGTTATGACATTGTACGGGAAGTGGTTTACCCAGCAGGTATGGACGCTAGTACGGTGCAACTTGATGACTTGGTCGCTTTAGATAAACGAACACGTTATTACTCGGTTGTCGACAGTTTCATTGCTGTTCCTGAAATATTGTCATCAGATAAATTTTATTCTTACATTGTTGATCAATTTTCATATAGCAAAGCAAATGGTGGCGGTTCAAATGAGATCGTTTTTGATACGGCATCTACAGGTGTTCTGAACTATAAAGATTTGTACCAAGATAAATATTCAGAAGAAAAGCCTTTCTCATGGCGTATAACAGATTCTAACTTCCTCGAATTAGCTATGGATGACGGATTTATAATAACGGTGAAGTTTATCGAGCAAACTTTAGGTGGTTATATAGCATTGCTCGCATATCAACCACCGGGAGATGTTGACCCCTACTTCACGAAACATGAATTTTTATTTGATGATAGCTACCCTGCATTTACTGATGCTTTTCCAGGGCGGTTTGAGTTTATGAGTGATGATGGTTTTTCAAAAATATTCATCGACTTTAAAGCGGATCATACACTGGAAACGAATGCACCGGGTGTTGGTGGTTATTGGCATCTTGATGAAAATGACAATTTAATTAGTTATGAATGCTCCACTTTAAATAATAAAGACATTGAAGATTATCAAAGTTGTTATGAAAGCTTGGGTGAAGTAAAAACAGATGATCGCTATACCAATTTTTCACACATACGTGTAGCTAGAATTTTACACCGTGAAGGTAACGACTTTAAGGTCAAATATAATGCCAATGTATGGGGAGGACCTTTTGGTATTGTTGATTCAGACTACTTAGGCATTTCATGGACTTATCACTGGAAACGAATTGGCGATGTTAACTGATCATACAAAATATTTTAAATGACAAAGACTTCAGATCATCTCTCTATGGGTATTTTTAAAGATACCAAAAAATTTAAAAAGGCACACTGATGAAAAAATATTTAGGTCACAATACCAGGATTGATCATATAGCTATTGCGGTGGTTGATATTGATGAAGCCTTGTTTTTATACGAAGATATTTTGGGGTTTGAACTGGTAAATCGCCGAGAAGTAGAAGGAAAGTTTTCGGGGATGAAAGCGGCTGAGCTAAGTGCCGGTGGGTTTTCTATCGTCTTAATTCAAGGAACAAATCCGGCATCACAGGTTTCTAGATTCATTGCAGAATATGGAGCTGGCGTTCAACATGTTGCTATTGATGTCGACGATATTGAACGTGTTACCGAAAAACTTAAATCATCAGGAGTTCAGTTTTCAACAGATTTGATTAACGGTGAAAATCTCATTCAGATATTTACTAGACGAGATAAAAATTCAGGGATGATGTTCGAACTAATCAAGAGAATCAAGTCGAAAGAAGGTTTTGAAGCACAAAATATACAAAGCTTATTCGAACAACTTGAAGCCAATGAAGCCTACTAATAAGGTCGCTATAATGAATAAAACAATTATTGACTATTTACATCATCACGCCTCCACTAAACCGAATGATATTGCCTTTAGGTTTTTGAATGATGCAGGACAAGTTCCTTTAGAACTGACATTTGAAGAGTTATGGTTCGAGGCATTATCGGTAGCTACTTTTCTGCAAAGTAAAGCGAAAGCCGGCGACAGAGTCATGTTGTTTTACCCACCTGGAATAGATTATGTAATCGCTTTTTATGGTTGTCTTTTGGCTGGGGTGATAGCGGTTCCGTTATACCCACCACGTAAGAATAAAAAATCTGACCGCATTGTAAAAGTTGCTCAAAGTTGTCAATCAGTTATTGCTTTAACAACACGTAGTGAAGTATCGACAATAAGGTCTTGTTGGGCACAACAGAATGATTTAGCACTACCACTAGAATTTTTTACTACGGATAACTCAGTCTCTCCTTTAGGTGACCTTGGAGATGTAATAAAGGTATCTCTAACGTCACCTGCTTTTTTACAATATACATCAGGCTCTACCGGAGCACCAAAAGGGGTAATAATTACCCATGAAAATATTGTTGCCAATGTTAAACATTTATCGCAAACCTCTACAGGTAATAAAGATGATGTTTTTGTAAACTGGTTGCCACTGTTTCATGACTTAGGCTTAGTGACAGCTATTCTATGGCCAGTATTTCTTGGCGCACCGTCAATGTTAATGGCACCAGCAACATTCATTCGTGATCCGCTTAGTTGGCTAAAAGCCATTTCGTTATACAAAGGTACAATGTGTGGAGCACCAAACTTTGCTTATGACTTGTGCGTTAATAAAATTTCAGATGAACATCTCAGTGATCTTGATTTAAGTAGTTGGCGCGTTGCTTACAATGCCGCAGAACCAATAAAAGCGAAAACACTGGAAGATTTTTATACAAAATTTTCATCTGTTGGGTTTAAGTCAAATAGCTTTTATCCTTGCTACGGTATGGCAGAAGCTACAGTATGTGTTACCGGTGGACAAGCTGAAGCCTTGCCCAAAGTGCTTTATGTTAATAAGCAAAAGTTTGCTGAGCATACTCTAGAGATTATTGAAGAAGAAAACGAATTATCCACCAGCCTAGTCGGCTGCGGAGTCGCAGGCGAACCTCATTATATAAAAATAGTTGATCCTAAAAGCCGAGAGGAAGTGGTAGATGGACAAACAGGCGAAATATGGTTTTCAGGACCAAGCGTCTCTCCTGGTTATTGGCAATTAGACGAAGCGACTGCAGAGACTTTTGATCAAACAATAGTGAACAGCTCTGATGATAAACGATATCTACGCACGGGCGACTTTGGCGTGAAATGGCAGAATGAGTTTTATGTTACTGGCCGAATCAAAGATCTGATTATTATTCATGGTGCAAATTATTATCCTCAAGATATTGAAGAGTCTGTTGCTGATGCACATGTCGCAACCCGACAGGGCTACAGTGCAGCTTTTAGCGTGACTGAAAATGATAACGAACAATTAACTGTCGTTACCGAATTAAGCCGTAGTCATTTCAGAGATGTTGATACTAAGGCCGTTATTAGTGCGATAAGAAAGCAAGTTTTAGATGAGCATGAAGTAAAAATATCTCGTGTTGTTTTACTAAAACCTTATAGCATCCCAGTAACTTCTAGCGGAAAAATACAACGTAAACAAACCAAAGCGATGTTACTAAATGATGAATTTGTCGCTATTGATGACATTAGTCAATTTATCCAGAATGATATTGTGGAACCTAACACTGCCACTGAAGATACTATCCATAAAATTTGGTCACTAGCTCTTGGCATGAGAACGATTAGTACCGAAGCTAACTTTTTCGATATCGGTGGTGACTCGGTGACCGCCATAGAGATATCCTCTGAAATAAAAATTCATTTTTCTGACTTTTTCATTGAAGCTGAATCTCTTTTAGAATTGGCGACCATTAAAGAAATGGCTTTGTTTATTGATTTGCAAAAACAATATAGTGAAAAAAATAAAGCAAGTAATGTCGAAGGTGTTAGTCGGGCTATTAGAATATGACGGCTCAACAATGCTTACATTTTTTGCATCAAAAAAAGATATTTTTAACTGTCGATGGTAATGAACTTGTTGTTGATGCAAATGAAAATGCTTTGACTGATGACGTAATTACCTTAATAAAAACACATAAAGCTGTTTTGATTACCTTGATCAATAAGTTGAGCAAAGCAAGCAATGCCAATGTTATTAAAAAAACAGAACGCAAAGTACCTAATACATCAGTCTGTTCCCTTGCCCAGCAGCGCATGCTTTTTATGGAAGAGTTAGCGGGTAATCAATCTTTTTACAATATCCCAGTGGCTTATCATATTCAGGGAGAATTGAATATAAAGGCCCTAGGTAAAGCTTTCTCATCGCTTATCGATAATCATGATATTTTTCGAACAACCTATGCCAATGTTGATGATGTTCAGTATCAACATATAGCTGATTTTCATCATAAGGAATCGAGTGGTTTTTCAATAGATTATTTTGATTATAGCGACAGTGAAAATCAGAGTTTACTACTAAGTAACAAGCTAGAGACAGATGCACATCATTGTTTTGACTTGACTAATGAATGGCCAATTAGAGCGTCTATTATTCAGCTAGGACAAAATGAATATGTTTTGAGTATTAATATTCATCATATTGCCACTGACGGTTTTAGCGCGAAAAAAATTATTAGTGATCTAAACAAAAACTATAGTCATTATTTACAGTATCAAAGCTGTTTAACGAAGGATAGTATCCAATATGTAGATTATGTTAATTGGCAAAGCACTTGGTTAAACTCGACAGAGTACCAACAAAGTAAACAATATTGGTTAAGTGCGTTAAAAAATATGCCAATGATGCATAGTTTAACGAGTGACTTTTTACGGCCAAGTATCAATTCAGTCGCGGGTAAGTCGTATACCACAACACTGCCAACTAAAATGGTTGACCAGCTAAAGCAAGTTTCCAATTCACTGAATTCGACGCCTTTTGTCTTAATTCAAAGTGTCTTTGCAGCATTACTTGCCCGTTATAGTGATTCACAAGATATTGCTTTTGGTGTCGCTGTAGCTAATCGAAATCCAGTTGAATTTGCCAATTGTGTTGGACTATTTGTTAATACATTAGTGATGCGCTACCAGGTTGATATGAATCAAACCTTCGCATCTCTGATTGAAGATGCCAAACGCACTAATTTACTCGCAAATAAACACCAACAATTCCCATTTGATAGTTTAGTTGAAGAATTACAACCCGTACGTAACCTCAGTTGCAATCCATTAGTTCAAATTATGTTAGTTATGCACCAAACGTCAACAGACTTAAATTTTGAACAATTGAAAACGACATCTATTTATCAGCAACAAGCTGTTTCTAAATTTGATATCGCACTTCATGTAACTATGGACGCTAGTAAAGTTTCTTTACGTTGGGAATACAGCTCAAATTTATACAAAGAAAGCTCAATTATTAAAATGTCTCGTAATTTTGAAACCTTATTGAAAGTGACAACTGCAAAACGTGACGTTTTAGTTGGAGACGTAGTTTTAAATCAGGATAGGCAGCTTGAAGTCAGTGAAAATGACTTTTCTAAGGCTATGACTGTTAATGAAATGTTTGAAGCAAGTGTCGCTAAGTATCCTAATAATATCGCAGTACAAGACGGTAATCTATCGTTGAGTTATCAGGCACTTAATAATAAAGCGAATGCGATTGCTCAGCATATTAGTAAAGTGACCGATGGCGAGATAGAACGTATTGGTGTTTGTATGGGCAAGTCATCACACCTAATTAGCGCAATGTTAGCAATATTTAAGCTAGGAAGTGTATATGTGCCAATTGATCCACATTATCCTAAAGACCGCATAGAAAATATGGTTAACGATGCCGGCACGCAAATTATGTTAACTGATACTGAAACGGCACTTCCTTATGGTATAGAAGAATCTACCTTGGTCATCAATGTTGATTGTCTCATTGATAGTGATGTTTTATATCAAGCTAATAATGATATAGATAATCAAGCGTATATTATTTACACCTCAGGCTCTACGGGTAAACCTAAAGGCGTACTTGTTTCGCAGCGGAGCCTATTTTATTCATTAATGGCGAACAAAAGTAGGCTTAGCTTTACGGCAGATGACGAAATGCCGACAATAGGATCACAAGCTTTTGGCGTGTCACTACTGGAAATATTGTTGCCATTAATTACTGGCGGTACAGTAAAAATTACTCCTAAAGAAGTCATAAGAGATATTCAAAAGCTAGTCGAAGTCACCAAGAGTGTTTCTGTATTACATGCTGTACCAAGTGTCATGTCGCAATGGCTTGATGAAGTAGAGGCACAAACAGAAGTCTCTTATAGCAATTTACGATTATTGCTAGTGGGAGGGGAACCCGTCCCTAATTCATTACTCACTCGTCTTAAAGCATGGCGAAGTGATGTGTGCGTTTTAGAGCTATTTGGTATGACGGAGTCCGCTGTTATCAGCAGTTGTTATGAAAAAAGTCATCACGATAATATTAATTATTGTATCGGTAAACCACTTAAAAACACTCAGTTTTTTGTCTTGAATAAAAGCAGACAAAGGCAGCCTGAAGGTATACCAGGAGAGTTATGTATTGGAGGACTCTCTCTTGCTACAGAATACATTAACCAAGCTAAAGAAACTGACGATAAATTTATTACCTCAGGCTTTTATCCACAACAACGATTGTATCGTACGGGAGACAGGGTAAGAGAGTTAGCTGATGGGAATTACGAGTTTTTAGGACGAATAGATAATCAAGTAAGCTTGCGCGGCGCAAGAATCGAGCTAGGTGAAATTGAATCATTAGCAATGGAATTGGATGAAGTAGATAAAGCCATTGCGCATGTTATTGAATTTGATAATTCAGAAAAGTCTTTAGTCTTGTATTACCGACACACAAAATCTGGCGGGCATTCGAGCAATTTTCATCAAACCATTCAAGATTATTTAAAACAAAAGTTACCGGAGCATATGATGCCTTCGTTCTTTCAGTTGTTACAAAAATTCCCTCTGAATCCTAATGGGAAAGTAGACCGAGCCGCCTTACCCTCACCACGACTAAATGGAGATAAAGTCGCTCCTGAAAGCGATTTAGAAAAGCAATTAACAATAATATGGTTATCTGTTCTTCCTGTGGAAAGCCTTTGTGTTAATGATAACTTTTTCGAGATCGGAGGGCACTCATTACTCGCCACTAAACTTATCGCCAAAGTACGAACACACTTTGAAGTTTCAATTCCTATTACAGCGTTATTTGAATCTCCAACTATTCGTTCTTGCGCTAAAGCCCTAGAAAAATCGCTCTTAAGTCAATACTCACAGACTATGTCTGTTGATAATCGTACTGATAAATCTGATAAATCTGATAAATCTGATATTGAAGATGAGATTTTTATATAAAAAACAGCTGAACAGCTGAGAAATAGTACCTGTTATATCAATAAATATAGGTGCTATATGGCGTCTATATTTATTGTTAACACGAGTAACATACAAGCATAATTTACGGCAGGCTTCTTGTACTTACGTATTATCTTGTCCTTAAATATGGAACATACTGTTAGCAAAGCCACGATTTCTCTGACTCCTCATATACTACTTAACTATCTAATATTTAATCAATTATCACTACTGCGGCAGGATATGGAGAATGATTGGCAGAATTTTAAGAGCGGAATGATATCTGCTGTATAAGGTAGATTCAGCAATTTTAAAGCAATATTTCAACTGACTTAATACTATTAATGTTGAAGAGTAACCATCAACTTTTAGTAAATGAGTCATGGACTGATGTAATGAATAATTCCGTACAAAACACCAAAACTTCGATTTTTTCTTTGCTTTATCGCCACTCTCCTAAATTACTGGTTTTGTCTGTATTTATTGGAGCACTATCTGGAGCGCTTTATAGTTTAATTATCCCTATGGCAATCTTTGGTATTCAAAGTCATGACGTTCAGTTAATGGGGAATTCTCAAGCAGTTTTTAGTACTTTGTTACAAGAAAACCCAGCGATGATTTTTTTCAGTTTAGTGCTCGTCATTTTATTTACTAAAGCTATGTCAGTTATTTTAGTGAATAACATAGCAAAATCAGCAACAGGTAATCTAAAAATTAGAATTGCCAAAAAAATAAACAAAATGAAGATTGATGAAGTCGAACGTATTGGCTTTCCAAAGTTGCTTAACATCCTCTCTGATGATGTTAATTTTGTCTCCAATGCAGCGCTCGCTATTCCAATGATTATTGTTTCCTTTGTAACAATTTTAGGCATGCTAGCTTATTTAGCCGTTCTAGATCTTCGTGTTTTTACTATCGTAATTTTCGCTATTATTTTGGGTGTTTTTATCTTTCAAGCCCCAGTCAATTTAGTTGAGAATTTATATGAGAAAGCACGAGATCTAAAGGACACGATTCAAGAAGGTATTAGAGGACTAATTTTTGGCGCATATGAATTAAAGCTAAATGAGAAAAAGGCAGAAAAATATATCGAAGAAGAGCTCATTAAACCTCAACATAAAGCGATATATTTAGAAAAAATTGGTGACGCAATTATTCACCTTGCGGGAACTTCTAGCGATTTACTGTCATTTTTCATTATCGGCATGATTGTTTTTATTCTACCTAATTATATCCAATTTACCGGTACTGAAAGCTACGGAATTGTGATGGCACTATTATATATTTCAGCGCCTATAGCTGCAATATTGGGTATGTTTCAACAAGTTAAAAAAGGCCAGGTAGCGCTAAAACGTATTAATGCAATAGATAAGATAGAACAAGAGGGATATAAAACCCATCGTAACCTCGAAACGAAATGGCAGGAATATCGTGCAAAAGGTATTTCCTACCAGTATCCAAATAATGATCAAGAGAGTTCGTTTTCATTACGACCAGTAACGTTAACATTTTTACCCAGTAGTATTAATTTTATTGTTGGAGGCAATGGTTCAGGCAAGTCTACCTTGAGTAAATTATTGTCATTGCACTATATTCCCAGCCATGGATCTATGCTGTTTGATAGTTCCGAAATTAATACGAAAAATATTATACAAGCACGAGAACGGATATCTGTTATCTATTCCGACTATTACTTGTTTCGCAAGCTTTATAGACCCCACAATTGTTTTGATGAAATCAAAGTAAATGAATACCTTCAATTACTGAATTTAACAGGTAAAACTGAATTTAGAGATGGCTGTTTTACAACGACAAAATTATCCGATGGTCAGCGACGCCGATTAGCACTTTTAGTTGCTTTACTTGAAGATAAAGATATCTATATTTTTGATGAATGGGCTGCTGATCAAGATCCTGAGTTTAAGAGTATTTTCTACCAGAAAATACTTCCAGCAATAAAGCATGATAATAAGCTCGTTATCGTCATTACTCATGATGACCGATATTTTAATTGCGCAGACAGAGTCATACACATGGAAGATGGCGCTGTAGTGAAAGATGTTTTACAAAAACATCCCCAATCAACCTTACTACATGAGAACGACTTTTTATCAGATGCAATACAAGTTAAAACCCCAGAACTTATCGAATAATCAATAAGTTCTGGGGTCTGCATCCGTTAATTATTACGTTTTAATATTAATAAGTACCTTTCTTAAAGCCCACAATATAGCGACAAAAATTATGTCTTTTTTAGATTTTTTACATGCTTGCACAAACAAAAAAATTAAATTTTCATTGGTTGCAGATGAATTAAAAATTAATGCGCCTAAAGATACCCTTACGAATGACATCGTTATACAAATAAAAGCGTTTAAACCACAAATATTGGAATGGCTGCAAAATGTTGCTATGCCTAATGCGACCGCTCATCAAAGTGACATTGTGCCGTTATCAAAAGAAGATAAAGAGAAGTACATTCAAGCATCGTTCGGACAAGAACAAATTTGGTTAACTGAAAAATTGAACGACATGGGAGATAGTTATCACTTTACTCGGGTGATAAAAATGACAGGAAATGTCAATTTTCAGGAAATTGAACATGCTTTTTCTGAAATTATTAAACGTCACGAAGCATTGAGGACGGTATTTTTTGAACAAGACAATTCACTTTACCAGCAAGTTATTGCCCATAAACCTTTAAAAGTTACCGTTACGGATCTTTCACTTTATACACCTGATGAACAACTTGAGCAAATAGCTGATCTGAAAGAGTCGTTAATAAATCAACCGTTTGATTTTTCCAATGACAACATGCTTAGACTGCATATGTTTAAGTTAGCAGATGACCAAGCAGAATTACAAATAACCTTACATCACATTGCATCAGATGGCTGGTCATTAGGCTTATTAGTCGCTGAATTTCAGCATATTTATAATGCGAATGTTGCAGGGAACAAACTAGCTTTAGAACCGCTAGCGATACAATATAGTGACTATTCATCTTGGCAAAGAGAGTCCTTAAAAAAACAGAATGAAAATAATGGGCTTAGTTATTGGGAAAGTCGTTTAGCCGATGCTCCTGGCGTTCATAACTTTCCGCTCGACTATACCCGACCTCATTCTCCTAGCTTTAATCGGTCGGCGATAAAGCAAGCGTTATCAAAAGAAACAGTCAATAAATTAAACGTTTTAGCTAGCCAACAACAAACGACACTTTTTACTGTGCTAGATACAACTTTTGCGAGTTTTATCGCACGTTATAGTGATCATAGTGACATTGTAATAGGCACGGTTGTAGCGAATCGAGAGCAAAGTGTCATTGAGGGGAACATTGGCTATTTTGCCAATATGATTGCATTAAGACATCAGATTGACCCTTTGCTAACCTTTGAACAATTTCTGACAGAAAATAAAAAAAATATAGCTAATGATTTTGCTCATGCGAGTACGCCTTTTTCTGCAGTTGTACAAAATGTTGTTAAAAGTCGAACATCCAGTTATAGCCCACTTGTTCAAATGGCTTTCATTTTACAAAATAATGAAATTCCAGAACTAGCCTTATCAGAAATAACTAGTGAGATTATTGAAACGGATAAGCAAAAAACACTTTTTGATTTATCTTTAGAAATCAGTTCTGTTGATGACACTCTGGCGTGCAGCTGGGAATATTCTACTGACTTGTTTTCCGAAAAAACGATAAGACAACTTGCTGAAAATTTTGCCATATACACAGAAAACGTTGTAGCCGATATTTCTTCTGAGTTATATAAAATACCTTTGGTCGCTGAGCGTTTACCCCGACATGAGAGCCATGGTGTAGTGACTGCTTACGATAAAGAGTTATGCATACACCAACTCTTCGAATCGCAAGTTTTAGCAACACCAAAATCCATTGCTATCATCTTTGAAGATCAGTCTATTACCTATCAAGAGTTGAATGAACGATCGAATCGTCTTGCTTATCATTTGCGTCAACAAAACCTAGCTACAGGTGGATTTGTCGGGATTTTATTAGAGCGTTCAATCGATATGGTGATCGCTTTATTTGCCGTACTAAAAGCCGGTGGCACTTATATACCTATTGACCCTAGTTATCCTCTTCAGCGTATTAATCATATGTTATCTGATTCGGAATTAGCCTTTTTAATCACCGACAGTTCAGTTCTTGCAACGATGGATATTAGCTCAAATATTAATGTCACTTGCCTAGACGAGCATAACTTGTTTTCCGATGAAATTAAGCATCAGTGCAATCTTGATCCCCTAGGGATTTGTCTAACAGCTAAGCATTTAGCCTATGTCATTTATACTTCCGGCTCGACTGGCAAACCGAAAGGGGTCAAAGTTAGCCATAAAAATGTTCATAATTTTTTCACCGGACTAAACCAAAAGTTTGGACCATCAAAAAAGGTTCATACTTGGCTTGCAGTAACGAGTGTTAGTTTTGATATTTCTGTTTTAGAGCTATTTTGGACTTTAAGCCAAGGCCATAAAGTGGTCATTTTACCCGATAGACCTGCTGAACACTTATCGCTTGAACCCATGAACTTTAGTTTATTCTATTTTGCTGCGCCGAGTATTGATTCGTCGACGAATAAATATAACCTATTGTTGCAGGGAGCAAAATTCGCTGACAAAAATGAGCTTGCAGGTGTCTGGATACCAGAACGACACTTCGCTAGTTTTGGTGATCAATATCCTAACCCTTCAGTTGCTGCTGCCGCGGTTGCTGCAACAACGACGAATATAAAAATAAGAGCAGGGAGTGTCGTTTTACCTTTACATGACCCGATAAGAGTTGCAGAAGAGTGGTCAATGGTTGATAACCTTTCTCAAGGACGAGTGGAAATAGCGGTTGCTTCCGGCTGGCATCCAAATGACTTTGTTTTAGCAAAGGATAACTACACACAGCGTCATCAAGTATTAAGAGACAATTTAGCAATAGTTCATGATTTATGGCAAGGAAAGACAATCAACCGAGAAAATGGTGTCGGTAAGCAAGTTGATATTAATTTACATCCTAAGCCTATTCAAAGTCACTTACCTACATGGATAACTGCCGCTGGTTCAGAAGAAACCTTTCGTTATGCAGGCTCAATAGGCGCAAGTGTCTTAACGCACTTCCTTGCACAAACACTCGAAGATTTACAATCCAAAATTACCGTATATCGCGAGGCTTTAGTTACGGCGGGTTTTGCGAAAGATCACGGTAAAGTAGCGTTAATGCTGCACTCTTTTGTCTCTGACCGAGAAGATATTCAAGCGGTTGTTGAGCCATCACTAAAAGCTTATTTAAAAACGTCAATTCACTTATTTCAACCTATGGCCGAAGAAATAGGCTTAAACCTTGATGGTGACCATGAAGCATTATTGGAGTTTGCTTTTCAACGTTATTATCAAACAAGTGGTTTATTTGGTACGGCTGAAAATTGTTTGCTACAAGTTCAGCAATTTCAAAAAATTGGTGTGAATGAAATTGCCAACCTCATCGACTTTGGTATTGCTGAATCTTTGGTTTTAGCTGAATTGCCGCAGTTAGCACGACTGCAAAAACTTTCCCGTCAGCATGCTGCTAAACAACGTTTATTAGCCAAGCGCACTCAGCAGCAATGGTCACCTTTTACACTAATTGAAAAGCATAAAATTACTCATTTACAATGCACACCTGCCTTTATTCATGACTGGACAACTTTAGATCAAGGAAGAAAGGCATTGGCTCAGTTGTCAGTGCTTTGTGTCGGTGGTGAAGCTATTTCTGCACAATCGGCGAAAGACATTCACCAGTGCGTTAATGGTCAAATTTTTAATATGTATGGCCCAACGGAAACTACTGTTTGGTCGGCAATTGAAGAAATTAGTCATGAAGCTGTAACAATAGGTTTACCCATGGCGAATACCGCTTTTTATGTAGTAGATCGTTATAATCAGCAAGTTGCAAACGGCATGGTGGGTGAACTCTGTATTGCTGGAGACGGTGTTACACAAGGGTATTTAAATAAAGAAGCATTGACAAGTCAACACTTTATGGCGAATCCATTCGAAGAGGATTCTCCTTTCTATAAAACAGGTGATTTAGTTAAACGACTCCCTTGCGGTCGCTTTGCTTTTCTAGGCCGTATCGATGAACAGGTTAAGCTGAACGGCTTTCGTATTGAGTTAAATGAAATTATATATCACTTAGAGCAAAGTGAGTGGGTGGATAAAAGTGTTGTAATAGTCGATAAGAAAAACACTGAGCAGAATGTACTTATTGCTTATGTTCAACTAACTAAAGAAGCCTTGCCGGATTTTCAAGTTAATAAAATATCGGCACAAATTTCATTACACCTAAAACATTTTCTTCCTGATTTTATGTTGCCCTCACCTTATCATTTTATTGACGATTGGCCGCTAACACCTAGCGGAAAAATTGACAAAAAAGCACTCATTAAAAACACTGACTTTGCGATAGCTCAAGAATTTGTTGCTGCAGAATCGGCAACTGAAAAAGCATTACAGATTGTTTGGGGTCGATTACTCGAACGCGAACCTGAAACCATTAGTATTTTAGCCAACTTTTTTTCTTTAGGCGGACATTCATTACTAGCTTTACGGTTAGTAAATGAAATAAGCCAATATTTTGCAATTGACATTAACGCGAATGATATTTTTTCTTTAGCCGTTTTTAAAGACATGGCATCAGCCATAGATCGATTGCTCTTAGCAAAACAAACAAAAAATTTATTAACACAAGAAGTGGAGACGCAAGGATGGCTTTAACAGTAGAGTACATTATAAGTAAAGCAACCCAAGCTGGTATTCATCTATATATATCTTCAGGAAAACTAGGCTTTAAGCAAATGAAGGGCGCAGAGTTTACTGCGCAATTGAAGCAGGAAATCATTGCGAATAAGCAAGGGATTATTGATTATTTACTTGCCAATGCATCGAAACATTCAAAGTTAGATAACCCGATAAGTAAAGTTTCTTTAGCCAAGAACACAGCGCCGATGTCATTTTCACAACAAAGGTTGTGGCTACTCGATCAAATCGATGGTGGTAGCCAACAGTATAATATGCCTGCCAGCATGTCACTGAATGGTGCTATAAATACCCAAGCAATCGAACATGCTTTTACAACCATAATCCAACGTCATCAGGCATTGAGAACTACCTTTGTCGAATTCGGTGATAATTATGTTCAATATGTCCAAGAACACCATTCGTTTAAACTGATGACTCAAGATTTTAGTCAATTAACCACTGCAGGTAAAAAGGTAGCAACTGAAAATGCTGAGTCAAAACTATTTCTGCAGTCTTTTGATTTGGAAAATGACTTATTACTACGAGCTTGCTTGATTAAATTGTCAAACACTGAGTATTTGTTGTTGGTTTCTTTGCATCACATAGCATCAGACGGTTGGTCAATGGGCGTGTTGGTCAAAGAGTTTAGTGCGCTTTATCAAGCATTTGTAGATGATAAAAATTGTTCGTTACCTTCGCTTGAAATCCAATATACAGATTATGCTAATTGGCAGCAAGACTGGTCAAAAACGGACGGATTTACTGAGCAATTATCTTATTGGCAGCAACAGCTTAAGACATTACCTGTAATAAATAATCTGCCTTTAGATGCTAAACGGCCGACTAAGCAAGGTTATGGGGGGAAACTGTATTCTTCAACGATTAATCAGCTTACTACCTCAGCGTTAACTGATTTTTGTAAAAATAATAACGCGACACTTTTTATGGGATTGTATAGCGTATTTGCTTTATTGATCGCACGTTATAGTAATGAGGAAGACATTGCTATTGGCAGCCCTATCGCAAACCGCGAGCAGGCAGAGGTAAAATCGTTAATTGGTTTTTTTGTTAATAATCTCGTGTTAAGAAGTGACTTTTCTGCACCTCTAAACTTTGTCGAGCTAATCAAAAATAGCAAGAAAATGCTACTGGATGCCTATAAAAATCAACAAATACCGTTTGAGCATATTGTTGAACAATTAAAACCCGAAAGAAGTTTGAGTCACAGTCCGCTATTTCAGATCATGATTATTTTTCAAAATAATGAACTTGAATCTTTAGAGTTGCCAGGCGTATCTTTAAAATATAATCAAGTGGAGCACAAAATTGCTAAGTATGAACTGACACTTAATATCAGTGAAAGCGGTGAAGGACTTTTTCTAGAATGGGAATACAACACCGATATATTTAGTGAAAGTACCATCCAAGGATTTGCAGAACATTTTTCTTCTTTGATGACAACGTTACTGGCTAAGCCTGATATTAATGTTCTTGAGGTTGATTTGCTCTCAGCTAAGGAATATCAACAAACTATTGTTGATGCCAATATGAAGCAACGAAGCTTTCCTGATGATAGCTGTATTCATGAGCTGATTGAGCAGCAGGCAAAATTAACGCCTAATCAGGTAGCGATTGCTTTTGAAGGCCGCACTTTAACTTATCAAGCACTTAATGAGCAAGCCAATCAATTGGCTCACTATTTGGTGCTAAATAAAAAGGTCACGGCTGATACATTAGTCGGTATATGTGTAAAACGCTCGCCACGCATGATTATTGCCCTATTAGCCATATTAAAATCAGGTGCTGCTTATTTACCTTTAGATAGTCATTATCCAATTTCTCGTCTACAGCACATGATTGATGATTCTGAGGTGAAAACTTTACTAACAGAGAGGTCGATAGCAGCACAGTTAAACTTCAAGACCGTTGATATAGTTGAGCTTGATCAACAACCGACTGCTGGCGAAATTAGTGCACAACCCCGACTTAACGTTGTTTTTTATCCTGCCTATTTAAATGCTAATAAACTTGCTTATGTGATTTATACCTCTGGCTCAACGGGTCAACCTAAAGGGGTAATGATAGAGCACCAGCAATTAGTTAATTTTATTTGTAGTATGCAATCGTCATTATCTTTTAATAGTCAGGATAATTTACTGGCCGTAACATCAATAAGTTTTGATATTCACACTTTAGAGCTATTTTTGCCGCTTATTTCTGGAGGAAAAATCGTTGTTGCGTCAGAAAATGATACATCATCTCCTACCGATTTAGCCGTATTAATTAAAGAACAAAAAATTACCTTCATGCAAGCAACACCCTCAACATGGAATATGTTAGTTGCTGATGGTTGGCAGCCTCGTCAAAAAATGAAAATGCTCAGTGGTGGAGAAGCAATAAGTCCGCATCTCAAAAATAGCTTACTAGCTAATGGACAAGGTGCTTTGTGGAATATGTATGGTCCAACAGAAACCTGTGTTTGGTCTTCATTACAGCAACTATTTGTCGATCAAAATATTACTATCGGTAAGGCTATTGCTAACACTAGCTTTTATATTCTTAATAAAGATAATAAATTATTGCCCAAAGGTATTGCCGGAGAATTACATATTGGCGGTATCGGTTTGGCGCGTGGATACTTAAAGCAACCAGAGTTAAGTGCCGAAAAGTTTATCGATAACCCGTTCTACCAAAAGCATGAAACAAATAACTACTGTAATAGCGAACGGTTATATAAAACCGGAGATTTGGTTAGGTATTTACCAAATGGTGATTTAATTATTTTGGGACGTATAGACCATCAAGTCAAAATACGTGGTTTTAGAATTGAGCTAGGAGAAATTGAGTACCGCTTGTCAGCGCAAGAGCAAATAAATGATGCCATTGTTATTGCTCAAGAAAAAGGGGAGAGCAAACAGCTCGTTGCATATCTTAATACAGAAAAAGCAAAAGAACTTTTGGGTGACGATACCGAAACACAACAATGTCGTTACGACTTTATTGAAAGCATTCGTCACAGTCTTACCCATCATTTACCCGACTATATGGTGCCTGCATCGTTTGTCTTGCTGGATGAGTTTCCACTGACACCAAACGGTAAAATTGACCGATTAGCTTTATCCACCCATAGTACAGAGACGCAGCAGAAAGTATATATAGCACCAAAAAATGACATAGAAAATGTGTTGTGTGATATATGGCAAGAAGTTTTAGGGCTTGAGCGTATTGGTACAGATGATAACTTTTTTGAATTGGGGGGACATTCGTTACTCGCTACACAGGTGATTGCTAAAGTTCGTCATAAATTACAATTACAATTAAAAGTCACTGATATTTTTACTCATCAAAATATTGTCTTACTAGCTGAAATCTTATCAAAGGCAGAGCAATCAACTTTACCTGTTTTGACTAAAGCAGAAGAAAAACCAGATTGGCCATTGTCTTACGCACAAAAACAATTTTGGCTTATAGAGCAAGTACGTGGCGCAAGTAGTACCTATAATATGCCCGTGGCACTTGAGTTAACAGGGAAAGTGAACAGCCAATTAATTGAACAAGTATATCGTACTATTATTGAGAGGCATCCATCATTTCGTACCGGATTTTATACGACAGATAATGGTCAACCGGCACAAAAAATTTATCACCTTGATGAACTCGATTTGTCGATTAGCATAGAAGATATTAGTGAAACAGAAATCAACCAGGCCGTCATTAATCACGCAGAGCAAGTCTTCGATTTAGCCAAGCCACCATTGATTCGTTTAACTGTTTTTGTGGTTGATAATACTCGTCACATCTTATTGATGAATATGCATCATATTATTTCTGACGGTTGGTCAATCGGTATCATGATGAATGAATTTACTGAACTATACGCCAAGGCTCAGAATAATGAGACACTAACACTGCCGCAAGGAGACATTGAATATACTGATTACTGTGTATGGCAACAAGATTGTTTTCAGCCGATAGATAATCCTGAACGTGAAAAAATGCTCGCTTACTGGGTTAATATTTTAGCCGACGCTCCTCGAAAGCTTTTATTACCCGTTGACTATATTGATCAAAAAAATTCATCTAAAAGAGTCTACCAAAGCTCTATATCTCTTGAAGATAGTCAGGTTTTATCAGCATTATCTCGAAAAAATAATAGCACGCTGTTTTCGGTATTATTGACAGGTTTAAATGTCTTGCTAGCCAAATGGACTGGCGACAAAGATATTGTTATTGGCTCTATCGTTTCAGGTCGTAACGATGAATCTTTAGATAATATTATCGGTTGCTTTATTAATATGATTGCCCTGAGATCTATTTTACATGACGATCAAACACTAGCTGATATATTTGCTGAAACTAACAAAACGGTGCTTAACGGGCTAACGCATCAAGAATTACCAATAGACTTACTTATCGAGAAAATAAATCCAGAAAGAGACGGGAGTAAGGGGTTATTTAACAATGTATCGCTACGTTTACAAAATACGCCTACTGGTATTTTTACCATAGACGGAATAGCAACCAAAGTTACAGAGCCTGAAATTTCATCAGCACAAGCACAGCTTGAATTAATGTTTGAAGCTATTGAAACCGAACAAGGTTTAGAGATCAATGTTGAGTATGATGGGCATATGTTTTCTGCAGAAACCATTGCTTTACTTACCGAAAATTATGTCGAAGTATTGAAAGCCTTGGTTGCTAATCAACAGTGCACTTTAGCCGATGTACAGCTATCAAAACCATTACTTCAACAAATAAGTCGCTCGCAACAACTATTTCCAGAATTTGTCATTGCGGCTAATTTTACCGCTGAGCCTATTAAAGATCCATTACTGTTCTGGGGAGAGCAAGGTAAACAGAAAGTATCCGTTAATTTTTCTCCGTATAATCAGGTAATACAGCAGTTATTAGATCAGCATAGTGACTTACTGAACGTTAATCTTGGTTGTGGAATAGTACTCCTTCGTTGGCAAGATTGGTTTGGCCAAAATGAAGATGATTTACTAGAAACAGGCCAAACCTTTATTTCGGCACTGGAACTAGCGTTAGCGACTTGTCAGTCTTCGCTAATTTTGATGATTTGTCCGACAGAATCTTCTGAAAAATTTTCTTCACAACGCCAACAATACAGCCATTATTTAGAGCATCAATTACAAGCCTTGTCGGAAAACCAAGAAAAACTAACGGTTATCCTTGCTGAAAATACTTTGAGTAGTTTTGAACTCACTGAATTTTTTGACAACTTTATGGACGGTGAAGCTCATATCCCTTACACCTTATCCGTTTATTCAGCATTAGCTACTAGCCTCTTTCGCCAATATTTTAGTGCATCTCAACCGCAGCATAAAGTGATTGTTCTCGATTGTGATAATACGCTATGGAAAGGGGTTTGTGGTGAAGTTGGTGCATTAGGTGTCGAAATTACCGATGAGTTTTTAGCACTACAGCGTTTTATGATCGAACAACAAAGTCAGGGGATCTTACTCTGTTTAAATAGTAAAAATAACGAACAAGATGTCATTGCTGTCTTTCAACAACACCCCGATATGTTATTGAGTTTAGATCATATTGTCGCTAAGAAAATAAACTGGCATGCAAAGTCTGAAAACCTTATCGAAATTGCGAGTGAGTTGAACCTTGGACTTGATAGCTTTATTTTCGTTGATGATGATAGTGTGCAATGTGCCGAGGTGCGCAGTAGATTACCGCAAGTTAATACGATTCAATTACCTAGTGTGGTTTCAGTGATACCACAATTTATTCAGAAAAATTGGTTGTTTGATCTGAATAAAACTAAAGGAATGGGCGCAGAGCGTAGTAAGTTTTATCAAGAAAATCAGCAACGTCATCAACAGCAAAAAGAGTTATCTTTAGCTGAATTTATAGACAGTTTAGTGCTCAATATTGAATGTAAAAAATTAACATCTACTCATATCTCAAGAGCATCAGAATTAAGCTTACGCACCAATCAATTTAATTTATCTACACGCCGTCACTCTGAAGAAACCATTGAAAAACGGATGCATAGCAGTAGTCATTTCGACTGTGTGGTGCATGTTTCTGATCGGTTTGGTGATTATGGTGACGTTGGTCTTATCCTCTCAGATTTAGAAAACGATAAAATTATTATTACTGACTTTATGCTTAGTTGTCGATCTATGGGACGTGGTGTTGAGCACGCTATGCTTAAACGGGTTGCTCAATTTGCACACAAACAAGGTATAGAATCTATAGATATTATTTTTTCATCGAGTGAAAAAAATCAGCCAGCGCAGATGTTTCTTCAATCACTTGATAATGCAAATGTATCTGGAGATTCTACTCAACAAGAAAGTATTTGGAACATTGCTACAGATGATGCTTGTCGTCTTGTTTTTCAGCCTGTAGCAGCTCCAAATAAAGCTAAAGAAATCACAAGTACTGTTAGTGCTCAACAAGTAAATAGTCGTCTCAATGTTGTCGATTTTGATCATATCGCGCTGAATTTAGGAAAAATCGAAAGCATTCAACAGGCTGTAGATGACTTTGCTAAGACACAAGTAACACTGAGTAATGAAACGGTAGAGTATGTCGCTCCTGATACTGAGGTACAGCATAAAATTTGTGCGATATGGCAAGGATTATTAGGTATTGAACAAATAGGAATTCACGACAACTTCTTCGCATTAGGCGGTAATTCACTATTAGCAACTCGATTAGTTTCCCAATTAAATCAAGAGTTTTCAGTTGCTTTACAGTTAGGAAAGATATTTAGTTCGCAAACCGTGGAATTAATTTCTGACTTAATCGAAGCTTTCTATTTAGTCGATAGTGTAAGCGTTGCTGAAACAACTGAGTTATCAGATACAGAAATGGAATTAACAATATGAATAATGCTGTAGCCTTGCTAAAACGATTAAGTGTTTTAGGCATTAAACTTGATCTTGACCAGAATGAAAATCTGGTTGTTCGTGGAGAAAAAAAACTATTAACCCCTGAGTTAATTGGAGAAATGAAAGCAAACAAAACTCCATTGCTGGATATTTTAAAACAACACAAAAATTATCAACAAAAAGACGTTATCCCTCAAGTATCGAGAAGTGAGGCATTACCAAGCTCTTTTGCCCAACAGCGTTTATGGTTATTAGACAAAATAGACGGTGGCAGTAGCCATTATCATATTCCAGCGGTGTTACGTTTATCAGGCGTGGTTGAAGAGGCAGCAATAGCAAAAAGCTTTACGAGCATTATTGAGCGTCATGAAAGCCTGAGAACCGTTTTCATTGAAGATGACAAGGGCGAGCCTATTCAGGTTATTCAACCGATGGTTGAAGGTTTATTCCATGTCGGTTTCTCTGATGTATCAGAGGAAGAAGCAGGTAAAAAACTGTTAAGTCTAACGACACTGGTCGGCGAAATCTCCAATAGCCCATTTGATTTATCAACGGACGTGATGTTGCGCGCTAGGTTAGTCAAACAAAACGAGCAAGACTATGTGTTACTGGTCACCATGCACCACATCGCCTCAGATGGTTGGTCGATTGGCATTTTGATTAATGAGTTTTGTGCACTGTACCAAGCTTACAGCGAAGGAAAAACTAACCCCTTAGCGCCATTAGCCATTCAATATGGTGATTATGCCCATTGGCAACGTCACTACTTACAAGGCGAAGTGCTAGAGCAACAGCTAAGCTACTGGCAAACACAATTACAAGACTTACCGACGGTGCATCAATTACCGCTGGATAAAACACGTCCGAGTAAGCAAACCTTTGTCGGCAGAAACTATGCTTCAAGCATAAACCAAGAGACCACCAACAAACTGAACGCCTTATGCCAAGCGCAAGGCGCGACTTTGTTTATGGGGCTTCAAGCAGCGTTCAGTGTGTTACTGGCTCGTTACAGTAATGAAACCGATATTGTTGTTGGTAGTCCGATAGCCAATCGAGAGCAAGCAGAAGTTGCGCCTTTGATTGGTTTTTTTGTTAATACGTTAGTGCTGCGCAGTGATTTATCGAACAATCCAAGTTTCACAGAATTACTGCTCCAAAGTAAAAACACCCTACTTGATGCGTATGCCCATCAACAAGTCCCGTTTGAGCAATTGGTAGAAACCCTTAAACCCGAAAGAAGCATGGCACATAGTCCGTTGTTCCAAGTGATGTTGGTGTTACAAAATAATGAGCAGGTCGACATTAATTTACCGGGGTTAACGTTAAGTCCGTATGGAAATAACACCGAACAAACAGAGCAAGCAGGACAAGCAAAGTATGACCTAACGCTCAACATCTCAGAAGACGAGAAAGGGTTGTCATTAAGCTGGAATTACAACAGTGACTTATTTGTTGAAGCAAGTATTGCGGCAATGACATGTCACTTCAGCCAGTTAGTAAGCGGGTTACTCAATGCACCTAAGACACCTGTCTTTGAAATAGACATACTTAATACCAAAGAAACCCAGCAACAACTCATCACTTGGAATGATACCCAGAAAGATTACCCAAAAAACTTGTGTATTCATCAGCTTTTTGAACAACAAGCCGAGCTTCATCCCAATAATATTGCAGTAGTGTTTGAAGAAAGCGAATTAACGTATCAAGTCTTAAACGAACAAGCGAATCAATTAGCTGCTTACCTTAAAGCAGAAAGAGGCATTACCCCTGATACGTTAGTGGGTCTGTGTGTTGAACGCTCCCTTGACATGGTGGTTGGTATATTAGCGATACTCAAAGCCGGTGGTGCTTATGTACCGCTTGACCCTGATTATCCTCAAGCGCGCTTAGCGTATATGGTTGAAGATGCAAAATTAGAAACTATTCTTACCACCAAAACACTGCTAAATATTACCCCGACAAACAAAAAACAAGCGGTCTGTTTGGATGACGAATCACACATAAACACCCGACAAACATACTCAACAGAAAATATAGCCAACAAGCAATTAACCCCACAACACCTCGCGTATGTGATTTATACCTCAGGCTCGACGGGTCAACCGAAAGGGGTGATGGTAGAGCATCAGAGCATTAGTAACTTAGCAGTGAGTATTCAACGCTTAAATTTGTCTGAAGATAATACGACAGATACAAATAACCACTGGGGTTGGATGGCTTCTTATGCTTTTGATGCCTCTGTTCAAGGTTTAACCCAGTTAGTCTTAGGTCAGTCACTGTGTATTATTCCTCAAGTATGCAAACAAGACATTGCACAACTAACACCTCACCTATCTATATTGTCAGTCATCGACTGTACACCGGTTATTATTGAGCAATGGTTTGAAGCAGGCCTTGATAATCAGTTACCGAATTTAATCATTGGCGGTGATGCGATTAGTCAATCGTTATGGGAAAAGTTGGTGGCATGGCAACAAGCGACAGGTAAGAAAGCACTTAATGTGTATGGACCTACCGAAGCGACAGTTAATTCAACCTATACAGAGATTTCAGGACAATACCCAAATATTGGTCGAGGGTTAAATAATACCCACTTAGCGGTTTTAGATAACAATGAGCAACTTACTCCTCAAGGTGTTGCTGGAGAATTACACATAGGCGGAGCAGGCTTAGCAAGAGGCTACTTAAACCAACCCGCTCTAACGGCGATACGCTTTATCGCCAATCCCTTTTATGATGAAACAAAAAACGAAGGCGTACACACCAGTAAACGTTTATACAAAACCGGCGACTTAGTGCGTTGGTTATCGGACGGTACGTTAGAATTCTTAGGACGACTTGACCATCAAGTAAAAATCAGAGGTTTTCGCATTGAACTGGGCGAAATAGAGCATCAGTTAGCCAGCCAAGACAGTGTTAATGACGCGATAGTATTAGCCAAAACCACAGAGCAAGGTGATAAGCACTTAGTGGCTTATATCACAACACTTTTGGCTACTAGCTTCAGCGAAGAAACCGAAGAAAACCAACAATCAAGAGCAGATTATATCGACGGTTTACGCCAAGCCCTGTCAATCACATTGCCAGGCTACATGGTGCCCGCAGCATTTATGTTACTGGAAAGCTTCCCGCTCACCGCTAGTGGTAAGGTTGACAGAAAAGCATTACCGGATGCAGACATTACCTCACAGCAACAAGTGTATGTAGCGCCCACTACAGAGACCGAGATAGCCTTATGTGAAATATGGCAAGACGTTTTAGGTGTTGAACAAGTGGGTATTACCGACAACTTCTTTGCGCTCGGTGGTCATTCATTACTGGCAACCAAGCTGATATCACTGATGAACACCAAATTCTCAATCACGTTGCCGCTAAAAAGCTTATTTGAACAACAAAGTATTGAGCTGTTAAGTGACGTAGTGTTGTCTGCTGAGTACAGTGTTCAACAAACTATTTCCCGCGTTTCACGCGACCAATCCCTGCCAAGCTCTTTTGCCCAACAACGTTTGTGGTTGTTAGACAAGATAGATGGTGGCAGTAGCCATTATCATATTCCAGCAGCGTTGCACTTATCGGGTGTGGTGGATGAGGATGCTATAGCGAAAAGCTTTAAGGCGATTATTGAACGTCATGAAAGTTTACGTACTGTGTTCATTGAAGACGGTAATGGGGAACCTATTCAGGTTATTCATCCAGTGAGTGATGATTTATTCAACATCGGTTACTCTGATTTATCAGATGAAGATGCAGGCAAGAAACTGCTCGATTTAACAGCATTGATAGGAGAAATATTTAATACTCCTTTTGATTTATCAACGGACATGATGTTACGCGTTCAGCTAGTAAAACAAGGTGAGCAAGACTTTGTATTACTGGTCACCATGCATCATATAGCGTCTGATGGTTGGTCGATTGGCGTACTGATCAGTGAATTTTGTACCTTATATCAAGCTTACACACAAGGACTGGAGAATCCTTTACCATCGTTAGCGATTCAGTATGGCGATTATGCTCATTGGCAACGAAATCATTTACAAGGTGACGTGCTCGATAAACAGTTGAGTTATTGGCAAAAACAATTACAGGACTTACCGACGGTACATCAATTTCCGCTCGATAAAGCAAGACCGAGCAAGCAATCCTTTGTGGGGAAAAATTATGCTTCCCGATTAAATAAGGATCTCACTACACAACTTAATAATTTGTGCCAAAAGCAAGGAGCTACCTTGTTTATGGGGATTCAAGCGGCGTTCAGTGTATTAATTGCACGTTATAGTAATGAAACTGATATCGTTATGGGTAGTCCAATTGCCAATCGAGAGCAGGCAGAAGTCGCACCTCTTATTGGCTTTTTTGTTAACTCATTAGTACTACGCAGTGACTTAACCGGAAATCCAAGTTTCTTAACCCTCCTCAGCAAAAGTAAAACCATGCTTTTGGGGGCGTATGAACATCAACAAGTCCCGTTTGAACAATTAGTTGAAGTACTTAAACCAGAAAGAAGCATGAGCCACAGCCCATTATTCCAAGTGATGCTGGTATTGCAAAACAATGAGCAAAGTGAGCTCGATTTACCGGGCTTAACCTTAAGTCCTTATGGGGATGATGCTACGATAATAGCCCAAGCGAAATATGATCTAACGCTGAATATCACAGAGGATTTGCAAGGATTATCGCTCAATTGGAATTATAATCGAGACTTGTTTGATGATGAAACCATCCGCACTTTAGCAGAGCATTTCAAGCAATTAGTCACTGCGTTTATGGCTTCACCACAAAGCAGTGTATTTGAAGCGAAAATGCTTGATGAGACGGACATTCATCAGCAACTTGTTACTTGGAATAATACACAAGCGAGCTATCCCGATGATTTGTGTGTTCACCAGTTATTTGAATCACAAGCGTTACAACACCCTGATAATATTGCAGTAGTTCTTGAAGAGAAATCATTAACTTTTCAAGTGCTCAACGAGCAAGCAAATCAGTTAGCTGCTTATTTGATTGCTGAAAGAAATGTCTTGCCTGATACATTAGTTGGCTTATGTGTTGAGCGATCATTTGACATGATAATAGCTATCTTAGCTATTCTGAAAGCGGGTGGTGCTTATGTACCTCTTGATCCTGATTACCCTCAAGCCCGTTTAGCATACATGATAGATGATGCGAAGCTAACAACGATATTGACTACAAAAGCAGTTTTAGGTAATTCTGCCATTAATATTGAGCACGCGCTTTGCTTAGATAACGGGTTGTTGCAGGAAGAGCTAAATAAATTTCCAACAAAAAACTTCGCGATTGAATCTCTGACCGCGCAACACCTTGCCTATGTTATTTATACCTCTGGCTCTACAGGACAACCTAAAGGCGTGATGATTGAACATCAAGGCGTCGTCTCGTTAGCGGTCAATAACGGCTTTATTGAGCAGTCGGCAGCCACTGTTATGCTACAAAATTCGCCTATCGTATTTGATGCAGCAACCTTTGAAATATGGGGCACACTCCTCAATGCAGGAAAGCTTGTACTTCAAGGAGATCCTCAGATATCAATGGAACAGCTAGGTAACTTTATCAATCAGCATAAAATAAATACGGCGTTGCTAACCTCAGGGTTATTTGATGCATTTATTTCACTTTATAATTCACCTCTTAAAGACTTAAGAACATTGTTGGTTGGTGGCGATATTGTTAATAGCGAAAACATTAGAAAAATTAAGGAGATAAACCCTTACCTAACGGCTGTAAACATCTACGGGCCCACAGAAAACACAACGATAAGTAGTACTTATCAAATGGAACCATTTGCTGAAATACCCCAGCAACTTCCCATCGGATGCCCTTTATATAATCGACAAGTTTGTGTTTTAAGTGATCAGTTAGCGCTTGTGCCAATAGGTACTATAGGTGAATTACACGTTGGGGGAGCAGGATTAGCAAGGGGTTATGTAAACCTAACCAACCTAACGGCAGAGCGCTTTATTGCCAACCCATTTTATAATGAAGCGAAAACAACAGGCTTACACGCTAGTCCACGTTTATATAAAACAGGAGACCTTGTGCGTTGGTTATCTGATGGCACATTAGAGTTTTTAGGGCGTATCGACCATCAAGTTAAAATTCGAGGGTTTCGTATTGAGTTGGGTGAAATAGAGCATCAATTAGCCAGCCAAACAAACGTTAATGATGCAATTGTATTGTCTAAAACTAGCGATCAAGGTGACAAACAACTTGTCGCTTATTTGACGACACCTTTTGCCAACCGTTTTGCAGAAGAAACAGAGCAGAACCAACAAGAAAGGGCTGATTATATTGACGTTTTACGCCAAAATTTATTAACAACACTGCCAAGTTACATGGTACCAGCAGTGTTTGTTTTACTGGAACTTTTCCCGCTCACTTCAAATGGGAAAGTTGATAGAAAAGCATTACCTGATGCTGATATTACTTCACAACAACAAGTGTATGTCGCCCCTAGTACAGAGACAGAGAAATCCCTTTGTGAAATATGGCAAGACCTGCTGGGGATTGAGCGTGTCGGGGTTAACGATGACTTTTTCGCGTTAGGTGGACACTCTTTACAGATAATGAAACTACTCTCTGCTATTCGTGCCCAATTCGCTATCGAAGTATCTGTAGCACAGCTATTTGAACTTAAAAAAATTACCGACTGTGCAACACATATCGATAATCTCAATGTCGTCAAGTCTATGTCTCAATCCCATAAAAATAATAATGTTAAAGAAGAAGGTTTGCTATGAGCATCGCACAATTAATTCAAGAATCGGTTCAAGCGGGTATTTATTTATATACCGATAATGGGCAATTGGCTTATAAATTAACGGGTGACGAATTCCCTGAGCAATTAAAAGCGCGGATCATAGAGAATAAAGCGGAGTTAGTTGATTTTTTACTGGCCTATCAAAGTGATGATGTGTCAACCGAAAGGCCAGAGCTAAAGAAGATTGATCGAACTAATAAGCAATTGCCGACATCATTTGCACAGCAACGTTTATGGTTTATTGATCAAATGGACAGTAATAGCGCCCATTATAATATCTGTGCCGCGCTTAAGGTTTCCGGCACCTTTAATTTAGCAGTCGCAGAGCAAACTTTTAAATACATTATTGAACGGCATGAGCCTTTAAGAACAACATTCTCAAAAGGTAAAAAAGAACCCGTACAAGTGATTAATCAAGATTTTTCATTTGCTATCAAGATGATCGATTTATCGGTAAATAATACACATGAGCAAGATGACATTCTTCAGAAAACCATTGAGAATGAACAAGTAAAGTTATTTGATTTGGCCAAAGATCTCATGTTGAAAGTCAGCTTTATTCAAGTTTCAGCAATGGAAGGTATTCTAATTTATAACATGCATCATATTGCTGCTGATGGTTGGTCAATGGGCATTCTAATGAATGAATTTGTTCATTTGTATCAGTGTTACTCATCGAATAAAAAGCCAAATTTATTACCGATAAAAATTCAATATGTCGATTATGCTGTGTGGCAAAGAGAATGGTTAGAGAATGGCCTAGATAAACAAATTGGTTATTGGAAACAGCAATTAGATAGTCTTCCACAAGTGCATAGTTTACCTACCGATTTTCCTCGCCCATTAGTACCAAGCTTTAAGGGGGGGCATTATGAACAAATTCTAGATAAGGCCCTCACCGTAGGCCTAGCTGATCTTGCGAGCGAGAATGGTTGCACAATGTTTATGGTTATTCATGGCATTTTTTCATTATTACTCTCTCGATATGCCAATGAAAGCGATGTTGTCATTGGTACACCCGTAGCAAATAGAACTCAGCAAGAACTTGAGCCCTTAGTGGGTTTTTTTGTTAATACACTCGTGCTTCGTAATCAAATTCCGCAAAGTGGATCTTTTTGTGATTACTTAAAAAATATACGAGCAGTTAACCTTGCCGCACAAAGTAATCAAGATGTTCCATTTGAGTTACTTGTTGAAAAGATTAATCCAGCACGAAGCATGAGTCACGCACCTTTATTTCAAATAATGATTGCGATGAATAATAATAATGAAACAAATGTTGAGCTATCAGACATACATTTTAGCTCATTAAAACAAAGTAAAGAAAGTACGGCAAAGTTTGATTTAACACTCAATGTGAGTGAAATAAATAACACCCTGAATTTTAGTGTGGAGTATGCACGCGACTTATTTGAACATCAAACTATTACGCAATTAATGATACATTTTTCGACTTTAATAAACCATGTTGTCGCATCGCCAAAAAGTGAAATGAATCAGTTATCAATTTTTAATTCCCCGCAACAAAAGCAATTGTTTGCTGAACTGACAAATGATGCACATTATGCTGATCAGTCACTTATCCATGAACTTGTTGAGCAACAAGCGATTAAAACTCCACATTCAGTTGCGGTGAAAATTGAAAATAACTCTTTAAATTATCAGGACCTGAATGAGAAGGCGAATCAACTAGCCTATTATCTGAGAGAGCAAGGGGTTAGTGTTAACACGACAGTTGGGATATCAATAGAGCGATCACTCGATATGATGATTGCACTGCTAGCCATTTTAAAAGCAGGTGGTGGCTATGTGCCTATTGACCCTAGCTATCCTGAAAAACGACAAGAGTTCATGGTGAAAAATAGCCAAGTTAAGTTATTGATTACCCAGCAACATCTAAAAGAAAAGTTAGCAGATAACCCTATCGATTTATTGATAATAGATGCTGAAAACATAGCGGGAGTATTGCATAAGTACCCAAGCTGTAATCTACCAAAACTATCGACTCAAGCACCTGAAAACCTTGCTTATATAATTTACACTTCGGGATCTACAGGACAACCAAAAGGCGCAATGGTTAGTCATGCTAACGAAAGTAATTTATTACATTGGTACCGAGACGAATATCAGTTTTCAGCAGCAGATAATATACTGGTAATGAGTGCAACAGGCTTTGATTTAACGCAAAAGAATTTATGGACTCCTTTGATCACAGGCGCAAGTTTACACTTTGCGACTGCGCAGAATTACGATGTTAATTTAATAAATAGTGTGATAAAAAATGAAAAAATCACTATAACAAATTGTGCTCCAAGTGTTTTTTATCCCTTAGTTGAGCAAATAAATAACTACCAAAAATTATCTAGTTTACGTTGTGTTTTGTTTGGTGGAGAACCCATTGAATTATCCCGTTTATCACCATGGTTAAAATCAACAACGACATCTCCGGCCATTGTAAACATGTATGGACCGACAGAATGTACTGATATTGCTTGTGCATACACGATTAATGAGCCTCTTCACTTCAATGAAAAAGTTATTCCTATTGGTCGCCCCAATGCAGGTGTGCAACTTTATATTTTAAATAATCATAGTCAACTTGTCCCTGTTGGTTCGCCTGGAGAGCTATGTATTTCAGGTGCTGGAGTAGGCTTAGGTTATTTCAATGCCAAAGAGTTAACTGAGAAAGCTTTTATTAAAAACCCTTTTACCAGTGAAGGCCATGAATTGCTTTATAAAACAGGAGATTTAGTTCGCTTTAATAAAAGTACCACTGATGAAAATGGCGCTATCGAGTTTATTGGACGGATTGATAACCAAGTTAAGATGCGTGGTTTTCGTATTGAATTAGGTGAAATTGAATCACAATTACTAGAGTGTCCGTTTGTTAAAAGTGCGGTGGTGATTGTCAGAGAAGATCAGCCAGGTAATCAGCAGTTAGTGGCTTATATCATTGCTGAGCATAACATGAATGAGTCAATTGAAACTTGGCAACTAACGTTAAGAGGCTTATTGAGTAAAGAGTTACCCGATTACATGGTACCTAATGCATTCGTTATGCTTGACGAATTTACGTTAACGCCTAACGGTAAAGTCGATCGTAAAGCGCTACCAATTCCAGAGCAAAAAACTAGTCATCATACTCATATCCCTGCGGCTAACGAGCAAGAAAGTACTATGGCTAATATTTGGTCGCAACTACTTAATGTGTCAGAGCTCAGTGTAGTTGATAACTTTTTTGAATTAGGTGGGCACTCGTTATTAATTACTCAATTAATTCATCAAGTGCATCAAGAATTAGGCTTTCAGATTTTAGTCAAAGACGTTTTTAATAACCCTACGGTACGAGCACTTACGATATTAGTTAATGAGCAACCAACATCAAACTTAGCTATTGTACCCGTTAAAAATACGGCAGAGCATCCATTGTCTTATGCTCAGTATCGAATTTGGATTATTGAAAATCTCAAAGAAAATACTAACGCACACAATATGCCAATCGGGGCTAAATTACGTGGTAACGTCTGTGTGAGTTCATTAGAAAAATCACTTCAGGTATTGGTTGCTCATCATGCGATTTTACGAACTAAAATTATTGATACTGCAGGGGAGCCGAAGCAAGTCTGTGAGTCTGCCCTTAATTTTACTCTCAAGTACCATGATCTAAGTAATCATGATGAAGCCTTTCATCAATGCCAGCTAGTATTAAATGAGCATGATACCCATAAGTTCGTCCTCTCGCAATTACCTTTGTTTTCAGCATTGTTAGTAAAACTATCAACGGATGAGTATCGATTACATCTTAATTTTCACCATATAATTTCTGATGGTTGGTCGTTAAACATCTTTTTCTCACAGCTCATTCGTTGCTATGAAGCTATCACTAAAGGCCAAGTGCCGCAGTTAGAAAATACTGATATTAATTATATAGATTATGCTCACTGGCAACATAATTGGTTGAACTTAGAAGAAGCTGAAAAACAGAGAAATTTTTGGCAGGAATATCTGCACGGAAATAATCAGCAGTTTACTTTGCCAACACAAGAAGTTGAAACACTGGGTATTGTTAGTAATAGCATGCCGGTAAGTCAGACTATTGATAGCGATATCACTGATAAGTTAAAGGTCTTAGGCCACCAACATAAAGGAAGCTTATTCAATGTATTACATAGTGCATTGGCCTTATTATTGGCTAGGCTATCAGGGGAAACAGATCTAAATATTGGTATTCCGGTAACAGGAAGGAATATCCCTGGTACAGAAGCGCTACTAGGTCTTTTTCTTAATAATTTACCCGTGCGTACAGTGGTTGATTTTGATCTTAGTTTTAGTGAATATTTATCACAAGAGATTAGCAATATTACGCAAGTATTATCAAATCAAGATCTTCCTTTTGAACAAATACTCGAAGCAAGTAATGCCAATAGAAACCTTAATAGCACCCCGTTATTTCAAGTGTTTCTTAATATGCTTAGTTTACCTGATCATCAAGAAATCACTTCTGAGGTTGATATTTCGCTTAATGAAATATCAACACTAGAAAATAAATTTAACCTGACACTTTATGTTGCAGAAACAAGTGAAGGACTCGCATTAAATTGTCATTTCAATTCCTCGCTATTTAGTCGAGAGGCCATTGATATTATTTTGTCTCAGTTTAATGTCTTGTTGACTCAAATAGCCGATAAAAGTGAATTACCATGTGGCGAATACGGTTTAACTTTAGCGAGTGATGTTCACTGTGAAGATGATATTCAACGTTTCTGGCCAGGAGCGGTACATGAATTGTTTAGCCAACAAGCGACTCTTGATGGTGAAAAAGTAGCAATTAGTGAACTTGACCGAGATTGGAGCTACCAACAAGTCAATAGTTCCGTGCAGTCACTCGCCTTTAAATTACAAGAACAAGGGGTTAAATCCGGCGATACTGTCGCTATCATAGCTCAACGTAATGCACATATGGTTATAGCTATGTTAGCAACCTTACAAGCGGGCGCTGCTTTTTCTCTACTTAATGCGAGTTATCCCGCAGAGAGAATAAAAGTACAGCTCGATATTTTAGATCCCGAAATCATACTTGCGATAGGTGAAGAACATGAATTTCCTGAAACGTTAAAAGAATTAATTACGGGAAATTTTTTAACGTTATATCTTAATACTACATCGCCTTATTTCACCGATACTGAAAGTCTAGCAACTCCAGTATTGGTTAAGCCCGAACAAATGGCTTGTATTACCTTTACTTCAGGTTCTAGTGGTATTCCTAAGGCCGTTGCTGGTTCCCATATTGGCCTTAGTGGATATTTTTGTTGGTTACCTCAGACGTTATCGTTAGAAAAAAATGCTAGATATGCCATGTTGTCTGGGGTAATACATGATCCTATTCAACGAGATGTTTTTGGTGCCTTGTGTACAGGTGGACAACTAATCATACCTGAAGAAGCAGATTTTGAACCTTTTAAACTCGCTTCCTGGATAAATGAAAACCAAGTTGAAGTAGCTCATCTAACCCCCGCTATGATCGAAATTTTATGCACTACAGACGAAAATTCGTTAGCGACACTTAAGGTGATTTTTAGTACTGGCGAACGGCTACATTTCGATACGGTTGCCGCATTAAAACAGCTCAATCAAGAGATGAAAGTCTTAAATAGCTATGGCTCAACAGAAAGTCAACGTGCCGTTACGTATTTTGATAGCCAAGATGTAACCCACGGGATGATTCCGTCACAAAGAAATGCGCCAGATACTCGATTAACTATCCTTACCGAGCAAGGGCGCTTATGTGGCGTTGGAGAGATAGCTGAAATTTGTATCGAGAGCTACCATCTATCTTTAGGTTACTTAAATGACCCTGTGTTGACGACGCAAAAATTTATCACCTTAGCTGATGGTCTGCGGCGCTACCATACGGGTGACCTAGGTTATTATTTACCGAATGGAGATGTAATGTGTCTTGGGCGAATCGATGGTCAAGTAAACGTACGCGGTTTTCGAATAGAAACTGGAGAAGTTGCTGCCCATTTAAGAGAGTTACCGCAAGTAAAATCAGCTGTCGTGGTGGCAAAAAATGCACTTGAAAGCATAACCACACAATTAATCGCTTATGTTGTGATGGAAAATACAGAGCAGTGCAAAATGCAAAATACAGCAAAAATCTCAGCTGAATTAATGCAAAATCTTAGTTTAAAAATACCTTTGTACATGGTACCAAGTCAGATTGTAGTGCTCGACAGTATTCCCTTGACGGTCAACAACAAGATCGATTATCAATTGTTGCCTGATGTTATTGAAGATAATAAAACCTTTATAAAGCCAACTACGGATGCAGAGCAAACGTTAAGTGATATTTGGTCGGCATTACTTAATGTCAACCAAGTGGGTATTGAGGCTAATTTCTTCACTTCTGGTGGTCATTCGTTGTTAGCCGTAAAACTTGTTGCGGCAATCAGAGACGCATTTCATGTCGAAATTCCTTTGCGCCTTATTTTTGAATCAGCCACGTTGGCTGAATTAGCGCGTGAAATTTTGGCCGTTAATCATGGAAATATTCGAGAAAAAATCATCGCTACTCATGATAATGCTCAGCCGGCACCGCTAGCATTTTCTCAAGAACGTTTATGGTTTATTGATCAACTAAACATGGGGAGAACTCAATATAATATGCCTCTAGCCCTTCATGTTGTCGGAAAATTTGATGTGGAAATTGCCAATACAGTAATGAAAGAAATAGTAACTAGGCATCAAGTTTTGCGTACGGTTTATCAACAAGGTGAGCAAAGTTCTGTACAGACAGTTTGTCATGAATTTAATTTCTCAGTCAACAAACACGATGTCAGTCAACTAGCCTCTAAGCAAAAATCGTCGGCGATTATGAAGTTGATGGAAGAAGATCAAAGACTAGAGTTTAACTTACGCGAAGATCTTATGGTAAGGGCGTCATACATCACTACTAAGCATGGAATAGGAGAAGAAGGCGTTCTACTCTTTAATATGCATCATATTGCTTCTGACGGTTGGTCAATTGGTATTTTAATTAATGAATTTACCACACGCTATCAAGCCATCCAAAATAATCAGCCAAACCCATTTACACCTTTAGCAATCCAATATGCCGATTATGCAATTTGGCAGAAAAAGTGGTTAGCTGAAAACATTCTTGAAAAACAATTAACCTATTGGAAAAAGCAATTAGCAGATATTCCTACACTCCATCAACTTCCTTTAGATAATCCTAGGCCGGCTGAAAAAAATAACGAAGGAGCGCTAGTTGTAGGAAATCTGCCGTTAGTTATGAGTGAAAAAATCAGCAAATTTTCTAAAGTTCATCAACTGACACCCTTTATGTTTATGCATGCTGCATTGGCATTTATTCTTGCGAAAAATAGTAATCAGCATGATATCGTTATAGGTACTCCTGTTGCAAACCGATTACAGAGTGAGCTTGAACCATTGATTGGTTTTTTCGTTAATAATTTAGTATTAAGAAGCGCTCATCACTTTACTGAATTATCGGATTACCTAGCTCATATTCGTGAAGTTAATTTAATGGCGCAAAGCCACCAAGATGTACCGTTTGAACAATTGGTTGATACCTGTAAAACTGAACGTAGTTTAAATTATACGCCATTATTTCAAATATCATTCTCCATGAACACTAATGAAGTTATCGAACAAAAAATCGATGGTTTGTCTTTTACAACAATGGAAAGCAATACCCATCATGTGAAGTTTGATTTAGATGTTAGTGCGCAATTTTCCAATAAGGGACTAACCCTTCATTGGCTTTATGATACGGCTATTTTTAATAAAGCGAGTATCGAAAAACTGAATGATCAGTTATTACGGTTAATTACGAACATGGTTAAAGGTCATAGTAATGAGATGTCATCGACCGATAAGACTATATCCCCAAGCAATACTTTGAACATAGATTTTTTAAGTAAAGAAAACATACAACAACAGCTAGTTGATTGGAATGATACTCAAGTAAGTTACCCAGTTAATAACTGTATTCATCAGCTATTTGAAGCACAAGCAGAACAACACCCCAACAATATCGCGGTGGTGTTTAAAGAAAGCTCATTAACTTATCGAGCACTGAACGAACAGGCGAATCAATTAGCCGCTTATCTCATAGCTGAGAGGAACATTACACCTGATACGTTAGTTGGTCTGTGTGTTGAGCGCTCGCTCGATATGATAATTGGCATATTTGCAATACTCAAAGCGGGAGGTGCATATGTGCCCCTTGATCCTGATTACCCGCAAGCACGATTAGCATACATGATTGATGACGCGCAGTTAAACTCGATACTCACGACCCGTTCTGTCATGATCATAACGCCGATAGATGTAGAAAAGGCGGTTTGTTTAGATGACAAGGTTACCCAAAACACCCTAGCAACTTACCCAACAGAAAACTTTACCAACGCGCAATTAACTCCGCAGCATCTCGCGTATGTTATTTATACCTCAGGTTCTACGGGTCAGCCCAAAGGAGTAATGGTAGAGCATCAGCAATCAGTTAACTTTATTTATAGCATGAAATCATTGTTTGATTTTAAGGCTTCAGATAAATTGTTAGCGGTAACTTCAATAAGTTTTGATGTTCATACCTCAGAGGTATTTTTACCACTTGTTTCGGCAGGCCAAATCATTATCGCTGCACAAGATAATACATCATCTCCTAGCGACCTAGCGACACTCATTAAAGTGCACGAAATTACGTTCATGCAGGCAACTCCTTCAACATGGAGCATGTTAGTCATGAATGGATGGCAACCTCGTGATCACATGAAAATATTGAGTGGGGGAGAAGCAATAAGCTCGCACCTCAAAAATAATTTATTAGCAAATGAACAAGGGCTTTTATGGAATATGTATGGCCCAACTGAAACTTGTGTATATTCATTATGGCAAAAGCTCGATATCGAACGCGGTATCACTATTGGTCAAGCAGTTGATAATACTGAAGTTTGTGTTTTGGATGAAAATAATCAACTATTACCTCAAGGTGTCGCTGGAGAATTACACATAGGCGGAGCCGGCTTAGCAAGAGGCTACTTAAACCAAGAAGAGTTAACAGCAGAGCGTTTTATTGCCAACCCGTTTTACGACGAAGCTAAAACGAAAGGGGTGCCCACCAGCCCACGTTTATACAAAACCGGCGATTTAGTCCGTTGGCAACCTGATGGTATGCTCGAATACTTAGGACGTATCGACCACCAAGTTAAAATCCGAGGCTTTCGTATTGAGTTGGGTGAAATAGAGCATCAGTTAGTCCATCAAGACAGTGTGAATGATGCAATTGTACTTGCCAAAACTAACGAACAAGGTGTCAAACAACTTATCGCTTATGTGGCCACAACGTTGGCAAACAGCTTTAAAGACGAAACCGTGCAAGCCCAACAAACCAGAGCCGATTATATCGAATGTTTACAAGAAACATTACAGAGCACTCTACCAAATTACATGGTGCCGACTGCGTTTGTATTGCTGGAAAACTTCCCATTAACCTCGAACGGAAAACTCGACAAAAAAGCATTGCCTGATGCAGATACTGCTTCACAGCAAAAGATATATGTAGCTCCAACTACGTATACTGAGAAAGCTTTGTGTGAAATATGGCAAGATGTTTTGGCGGTTGAAAATGTCGGTATTACCGATAATTTCTTTGCGCTCGGTGGACACTCGTTACTGATCATGATCATTATTACTAAGTTGCAAAAGAAAAATATTTATAGCAAGGTTCGCGACTTTTTTGCTAATCCAAACATTTCTGATCTTGCCTATGAAATTGATAATACTAATAGTGAGCCCCATGAACAGTTTCATGTGCCAGAGAATTTAATTACATTATCAAGCAAAAATATTACCCCTGAAATGTTGCCTTTAGTTCAGTTGAATCAAAGCGAAATTGACAATATATGCCAGAATGTACCAGGTGGCGTCTCAAATATTCAAGACATATACCCACTTGCGCCATTGCAAGAAGGTATCTTATTCCATCATATTTTAGACCCGCGCACAGATCCCTATGTAATTGGCAACCTATTAAAAGTAACCAATAAATCAAACTTAGATCGATTTATAAATTGTTTAGAATTTGTGATCGCTAGGCATGATGTACTACGTACCGCTTTTTTCTGGAATGAACTAAAATCCCCGGTACAAGTGGTTTGCAAGAATGTCTGCCTTCCTGTGCACCACCATGAATTTGAGATAATTAACGAAACTAACTTGCTTGATACCATCATTGAAAAGTCAAAGGGGCTCGCTGCTGTTATCGATATAAATAAAGCCCCTTTGCTTAGATTAGATGTTGTACAAAGCGAATCATGCGATCATTTATATGTCGCCTTACGTTTTCATCATATTATTTCTGATCATGTTGGCTTAGAGATAATTACCCGTGAACTTAATGCGCTATCACTAGGAGAGACCCATTTACTAACGACACCCTTGCCTTATCGTAATTTTATAGCGCACACTAAACATCAAGAAAAACATACTGATGCAGATAGATTTTTTAAAGATATGTTAGGAGATATAGAAGAACCGTGCATGCCATTCTCCTTGTCGAATACACACGATAAAGAGTTAGTTATAGAAGAAGTTAGAGAGATCATACCTGATCATTGCTCGGTTAAATTAAGAGATATATCAAGAGACTTGAAAATAAGCCCAGCTGTTATTTTTCATGCTGCATGGAGTATTGTTATTGCAAATTGTAGTAACCAAAACGATGTTGTTTTTGGCACGGTTGTTTCAGGACGTTTACAGGGGTTAGCAAACGTTGAAAATACCATGGGACTATTCATTAACACCTTACCATTAAGATTTAAACTGGTAGACCAAACAGCACTAAGCTTGCTTCGTCAAACGGAACAGCAACTTACGGATCTTATTCCACTTGAGCAAATCTCACTTTCTAGGGCATTAAGCTTTAGTGGATTATCGAAAGAAGTACCACTGTTTAATAATATCTTTAACTACCGTCACTCTAAAGCAGCGCAAGACAGTACGAGTAGTGAGTCGAATCATTATTCAACCACAGGTGTTGAGTTTTTAAAAGGGCAAGAACAGTCAAATTATCCGTTAGATTTATCCGTGGATGATCTCGGTGAAGGTTTCACGCTGACTGTTCAAGTCGTTACAGCTATAGGTGGACACAGAGTTATTGGCTACATGAAAGAAGCACTCGAGCAACTAGTTGACTGTTTAATTCAGGCACCCGAGACAAAAATCACTTCACTATCGATACTGCCTGAAGATGAAAATAACCAACAGCTTATTCAGTGGAATGAAACACCACAGACTTACTTAGATAACCTATGTATTCATCAATTATTTGAAGTACAAGCCAAGAAAGCGCCTGATAACATCGCCGTTGTGTTTGAAGGGCAGTCATTAACCTATAAAGCGCTCAACGAACAGTCGAATCAATTGGCCGCTTATCTAAAAGCAGAAAGAGGTATTACTGCAGATACGTTAGTCGGTCTATGTGTTGAGCGATCGCTTGAAGTGGTGATAGGAATTTTGGCGATACTTAAAGCCGGTGGTGCTTATGTTCCGCTTGATCCCAATTATCCAGCCGCGCGGTTAGCTTACATGATAGAGGATGCAAAATTAGACACTATCTTGACGACGAAAGCTGTTTTGAGTAATGCACCTATTAGCCAAAAACAAATTATATGTCTCGATGATGAACTCTTCAAAAATACCCTGCAAGCGTATTCAATTGAAAACATAAAAGATGGTTTGTTAACCCCACAACATCTTGCCTATGTGATTTATACTTCTGGCTCTACAGGCCAACCGAAAGGGGTTATGGTTGAACATGGTGCATTATCGTCACATATTTTACATATGAGTGATGAATTAGAGATTAAGAGTAACGATCGTTTTTTACAAATGGTCTCTTTTAGTTTTGATACTTTTGTTGAGCAATTTTTTGCTAGCTTGAGTAATGGTTCTACAACCTATGTAGTTCCAGATGTACTTATGACCGCGACGGACTTCTTTGCTTGTATCGATCAGTATCAAATAACAGTTACAGATCTATCCCCTGCTTATTTAGGAGCCTTTTTAACAGAGTCTCTTGCATCGCATTGGGCTAAATCAACGGTGAACCGAATTGTTGTGGGTGGAGAGGCGCTATCGCCGTCAGTACTTAATGACTGGTTTAGATTCGGCAATAGTCATAGCTGTAAAATCTTTAATGCATATGGTCCCACTGAAGCAGTCATCACATCAACTCTCAGAGAGTTAAGGTTGAGTGATTGTGACGAACTCACGATAGGGAAAAAAGTCGGTAATAAAAAACTTTACGTACTAAATGAACAACAGCAGCCTTGTCCTATCGGTTGTATTGGTGAGTTGTATATTGGCGGGAGCCTTGCGCGTGGTTATTTGAATAAACCCGAGCAAACTGCTCAGGTTTTTAGTAAATTTTCATTAACTAATAGTGAGCCAGTGCGTTTGTATCGTAGTGGCGATTTTGTGAAATACCTTCCTGATGGGCGATTAGTATTCATCGGTAGAACAGACGAGCAAATAAAAATTAGGGGCTTTAGAGTAGAGGCTGCTGAAATTGAAGGTCAGTTAACTCGCCAAGAAAATATTAATGATGCAATCGTGCTTGGAAAAACAAACCAGCAAGGCGAACAGCAATTAGTAGCTTATATTACCAGTCCATTGGCTGAACGTTTTTCATTGCTAGAAGTGGATAATACAGATGTTAATGTAAATAACTCAGAACGTAGTTTATTCGTTAACTCTCTTCGTCAATCGCTAAGTAATTCTTTACCTGATTATATGGTACCAAAAGCATTTGTCATTTTAGAAAAATTTCCACTAACACCTAATGGTAAGGTGGATAGAAAGTTACTTCTTGATATAGATATCATCTCTCAGCAACAAAGCTATATCGCGCCTAAAACCATTATAGAAAAAGAACTATGTGATATATGGCAAGAAGTTCTGGGGATTGAACAAGTAGGTCTGACAGATAACTTCTTTAGTCTAGGAGGGCATTCCCTATTAGCGACGCGATTAACTTATGAAATTAATAAAAGGTTATCTTCTCAGTTAAGTGTTAGAAATATATTTGAATATCCTGTACTTGGCCAGTTATCTGCGTCGCTTGTTTTATTGAGTGAGGAAACTGGCGACGAAAAATATATTCTTTGTAATAATACGTTTGATGAGAGCATACCAACTTTCTTCTTATTACCTCCCGTTGCCGGTGAGTGGGGAGACGTAACTGCCCTAGAAGAGGCGGCAAAACAACGATTCAATTTAGTGCTAGTTCAACAGTATTGTGCTGATATGAGCAGTAAACAGAGCGTTTGTGATTACTTTATTAAACAAATCGAAACGTTCAGTATCGATGGGCCTATAATTATAGGCGGTTATTCTCAGGGCGGCGTATGGGCTTATGAAGTCGCTAAACAGCTACTTTTATCAGGTGTAGATATCTCTCAAGTTGTTATTCTCGACAGTTTAGCGCCAGGAAATTTTGATAATTTAGCTGATGATGAAATAACAGAAATAGTTGATAGTCAATTACGTCGAGCCAATATACCTATCGAAAGAGAGCTATCACTTTCTTTTGGTACTTTGATGGTTGATCTACAAAGAAGTTTACCTTCTATGCCTGAAGATTATATTAATCAATTAGTTGAAAGGATTAATTTTGCTGCGAGGAATACACAATTATCAAGTGCAGTGGCATTCGATAAATCTATCCAATTACCCTTAGTGTATTTTTTAACAAATGAAACAACAGGTCTAGATAAAAAGTTAGAGGTTTGGCAAGAGAATAATGACTTAATGAGAGTTATTGAAGTGCCCGTTGATCACAACAATATGTTGACTTCACCTTATGTTGATACGCTCTTTACTCATATTATCGATAATATCTAAGGTGTCTAAATAGGTATGGCTGATGTTTTAAGCAACGTCAGCCACTTCCAAACAACGTTTACGGTACATAGTACGTGCTTCTTTAAATTCAGGCATCGATGCATCTGTAATGTAAGGTTGAATGATGACGAGTATTTTCAATACACCTTCATAAAAAACCGTATCGGTAATTTCAATATTTTTATTTTGAGTTTGATAAAAACTTAACCAAAAAGTATTCACTAAACGTAAAATACTGACAATGTCAGCTAAGTCTTCATCGGCAAACTTCATCATGTTTGCGCTTCGTAAAGACAGCAACATTTCACTGACACGTTTGGCAATTGACGATTGCACTTCAACATACTTTTCATGTAACAGTGGATTTTTAGCTAATAGTACCGGTAAGTTACTGTAGAAAAATCGAAATTTCATCAATGCTTGAAAAACAGCATCCATGTATAAAATAATAGTATCTAAGGGTTTAACTTCAGGAGAAACAAAAGGAACCGTATCTAGAAGTAAATTGCGAGCATACTCTTCATAGATAGAGAGAATAATGTCTTCTTTATTACGAAAGTGATAATACAAGTTACCCGGGCTAATACTTAAATGCGCAGCAATATGGTTCGTTGTAACATTGCGCTCGCCTTGTTCATTGAAAAGCTCAATGCTGGCTTGAATAATTTTATCACGGGTTTTCATGTTAGTTACTTCTGTTTTATGCGATTGTCGTATTTTCCATCATACTATCAAAATTGCGCTAACGGGAAGGTTTTTCGAGTAAATACTTTAAGAAAGAGTCTTTGCTTGTTGGCATTTGCTAAAATTAGCCTTTACAATGTTTTGTAATTTTATTGACAAGATAATATTCATGACTGTTAAAGCAATTTATCCAGGAACTTTTGATCCCGTAACTAACGGGCATACCGACTTAATTGAACGAGCGAGCCAGTTATTTGGTGACGTTATCGTTGGTGTTGCGGCTAGCCCAAGTAAAAAACCCCGATTTGATTTAGCACAACGTGTTGCTATGATCGAAGAAGTTAGCCAACATTTGCCAAATGTAACTGTCGTTGGCTTTACTGGCTTATTAGTGGACTTTGCTAAGAGTAATGGTGCCAAAGTACTGATCCGTGGTTTACGTGCGGTATCAGATTTTGAATATGAATTTCAGTTAGCGAATATGAATCGCCGTTTGTCGCCGGACTTAGAAAGTGTCTTTTTAACGCCATCAGAAGGAAACTCTTTTATTTCATCAACGTTAGTAAAAGAAGTGTCCTTGCATGATGGTGATGTTAGCCAGTTTGTTCATCCCATCGTAAAATCTGCTTTAGATAACAGCTAATAACAATTCCATTAAGTTTCTAGTCAGTCTGACAGTTTGGACAAAATACCGAACTACGGTTCGACTGCCTAACTTCTTCTAAAGTTGTTTGGCAGATTTTGCACTTTTTTCCTGCTCGTCCATAAACTAATAGCTCTTGCGCAAAATACCCAGGACGACCATCAACTTGGGTAAAATCCTTTAATGTTGTGCCTCCTTGAGCAATCGCGGCGGTTAATACTTGTTTGATAATATCAGTAAGCCGATTAAAGCGTGATGCAGAAATGGTATTTGCTAATGCGGTGGGTAAAATGCCAGCTTTAAATAAGGCTTCGTTTGCGTAAATATTACCGACACCTACGACTACCGGATTTGACATTAAGAAGGTTTTAATTGGCACTTTTCTCTTTTTAGCTTTAGTAAATAAATAGCCATAAGAGAAATCATCACTCAATGGCTCTGGACCTAATTTACTTAAAAGCCCCCGTTCGTCAATATGACCCTTAAACCATAATACTGCGCCAAAGCGGCGAGGATCATTTAAACGTAAAGCTTTGCCATGCGAAAAAATCAAATCGAAATGGTCATGCTTGGCGACAGGTGTATTATCATCGATAACCCGAATCGTACCTGACATCCCTAAATGTAAAACTAAGGTGCCGTGTGAAAACTTGATTAATAAATATTTTGAACGCCGCTCAACCTCATGAACACTATGACCAATCATACTTTGTACAGCTTCAGGAATAGGCCATCGTAATTTAGGATTACGAACAATAACCTGAGTAACGGTTTGTTTTAAAATATGTGGACTAATGCCTTGTCGGCAAACTTCTACTTCAGGTAATTCTGGCATAATAGCTCGGTATTGAATTTAAGGTTAAAAATTACAGTGTCAACGACTGCATTCGAGCAACAAAAGCTTGGGCAAAGCGTGTTGCTGATTGCTCATCCATATTGAAATACAATGATGGCTCGATTAGCTCAGCTTCCATCAGGGCAAAACCTGTTTCACAACGAACAAAGTCAACGCGAGCATACAAAGGCATGCCTATTTGCGTCTCAATGGCTCCAAGCGCTAGTTCAGCATGTTCGATTAAGTTTTTCTCTGGGTTGATGCTTACTAAACGGCCGCCATGTTCTTCTTGTACGCGAAAATCACTTTCTTTTGGTGTCTTTAAAATGGCGTGACTGTATTGACCATTAAAATAGAATAGCGAATATTCACCTTCATTAATGACGCTTGCCATAAAGGGTTGAACTAAAAATTTACTTGTTGAAAAGGCTTGTTCAAGTTGAGGGGTAAAACTGTGAAAGTTTTGTTTGCTTAACCAGAAGGTATTATCAGCATTGGCGCTAATACGTGGTTTTATTATTAATTGTTCAACATCTAGTTCGGTAAAGTAGTCAGCAACTTGTAGTTCAGATAAATTTTCACGCCATAGGGTTTTAACGATAGTTACTTTATTATTTTCTAGTTCACGCAGATATTTTTTATCGATATTCCATTGAACAGTCTTTAAGCTATTTTCAAGGTGAGCGCTTGATTGCTCAATTTGATTGAGTACATGCAAAAATGCCGTAGCATCATCTTGATAATCCCATGGAGAACGAATGATTACGGCGGCGTAATCATCCCAATTTACCGTTTTGTCGCGCCATGACACCATGCGTATTTGCCAACCTAAAGCTAATAAGGGTTCTACAAGCAAATCGTCGTACACTTCGAAATCTTCCAGGCTGTTCATGGTCAATATTGCACAGAGCGGTATATTTTTATGCGTCATGTTAATACTCTTTCTCTAGGGCTTGGTGAAGTTAACCGCATGTATTGGCTTTAGCTTGCTAAAATTTCATCTGGAATGAGTTGTGAAAAAATAGCTAATGGAAAGGCTAACCAACGGTTTTTCTGGTTATTGAAAATCAATAGCTCGTTGTTGGTAATGAATAAATGGAGCACGTTGGTTTGCTCTTCTCCAGCTAACTCAACCGATACGACTAAGGCCATTTGACGATCAAGTTCTGGAGGCTGTATAACAATGACTCCTTCTCTTTCTTGCCAAGTTAACATCATTTGCTCTAATGCTTGGCCAGATATCTTAGCGGGTTCGGCTTGCCAAGTACGAGCAACGCGATTAATGGTTATCTGTTGATCAACGGATAAAGATAAAATAACAGCATGTTCAGCAAATATTGTCAGTTGGGCGCTATTTTCAGCATCATCTGATGAAAAAAGTTTTTTGTTGGTTACATTGATAACGAGAATAAAAATCATCACTGAAAATATGATGACATTGTTCCAACCAGTGCGCGATAGTTTCATAAAAATTATTCATGACGAATTAAGTAGCTAGGATGATACTAAATTTTAGGCAATAAAAAACCCAGCAATTGCTGGGTTTTTAAAAACTTGAATTAAATTACTTAATTTTAGCTTCTTTGTACATTACGTGCTGACGGATACGTGGATCAAACTTTTTGATCTCCATCTTTTCAGGCATAGTCTTTTTATTCTTATCAGTAGTATAAAAATGACCAGTACCGGCACTAGAAACTAAACGAATTTTATCGCGCATAATAATTTCCTCTAAAAGTAGTTGTTAAACTTTTCCGCCACGGGCACGAATGTCAGTTAAAACTACATCAATACCTTTCTTATCGATAATACGCATTCCTTTCGGAGTTAAACGTAATTTAACGAAACGGTTTTCGCTCTCAACCCAAAAACGGTGAGATTGAAGGTTTGGTAAAAAACGACGACGAGTCGCGTTTCTTGCATGTGAACGGTTGTTTCCAACCATTGGCACTTTGCCTGTTACTTGGCAAACTTTAGACATTCTGAGTACTCCAAAAATTAATTCCAGGTCGAACTATTATTCCCCAAGACCGTCGCCTCGGGATCCTGAAAAAGGTGGCATATTATAGTGAAACTTAAAAATGAAAGCTAGCTTTAATCATAAAAAAACATCAATAGTGGTCAAGCCCAATGATTTCAATACTTTGATATGGTTTTTGGGGAGATTGTGCTGACATTTAACGCTATCATAGGCGAGTAAATGGCCGAAATCATACGAAAATCAAATTAATTTATACCCGAATCTAGCAATTTTTTTAATTTTTCGTGCTGTTCTTGATCGCAAAGCTCATTAATTAAAATACGGATGATATGTGATTTAGCTAATTTAGTATCTTTTGCTAGGTTTTGTAATTGCCCGATTGCCTGTTCACT